>SMVA01086067.1_pt1 | contig 20713 bp, 17 predicted proteins | sample 2456451 | NCBI WGS metagenome assembly SMVA01 (sample SAMN11095933, study PRJNA526329) | marine sediment metagenome | biome: Marine sediment; feature: Surficial sediment; material: Deep marine sediment; isolation source: Hadal surficial sediment | place: Pacific Ocean | collected 2014-05 | depth... | reverse complement strand
CCTACTGAACCGCCAAATACACCTAATAAGGGTAGCTGTATGATATCGTATTCTTTATGGGTTTGATTCAAATATGTTCTGGCTGCACGAATATGAATTTCCACCTTTGGATGGTAAAATAAAGAGTCGGTTAACGTTGCATATTCATTTTTTAATAAAGAAATAACCGTTGCATTCTGTTCAATAGCCGTTATTTGTTCAGCCTTATTGTATAGGGCATGAGAAATTTCTAATCCACCACCTGCATTGAACAAGAGAACATTTTTTGGAATGCCAAAGACATAAGGAAGTGCCATGGTAGTAAAATTCAAAATATGAGAGGTGTCTTTTTTTGACCAGGGAGAAATAGCGGCGTACCAATCTCCATTATTAAAAATAATAGTACTGGGAGGGATATTCCCAAAATAAGTCAAACTCAATCCGGGAGCATAGCGCTGAACCGGTGAAGAAACCACTTGAAGAAATCCGTATGGGCTATTAATTTCATGTTCAATTTTAGCTTCGGGTAGATTCAAGGCGTAGCTTATGTTTTTAAATTGAGATGGTAATAAATCGAAGGGTTTATTCAGATGATAAATTATCATGCTTATACTAAGTATACCGTATAAAATCAAATATAAACGAGTCTTTTTTTGAATGATAAGCCCTCCAGCCAAAATGGGCAGGATGGCAATGAAAGATGGTATTTCCTGTGGTGAAAATAGCCAAAACAGAAAAATAGCTAGAATACCTCCCATTCCTGATCCCAAAAGATCAGAAAAATAAAAAGTGCCAATACTTGATATTTTTTTAACAAAGATCAATCCTATAGCCAAGGCACCTGACAAAAAAGGAAGAAAGAAAAGAAAACAAGTTCCCAATAATCTCGCGAATTGCCAACGATCAACAAAGAGTGTATACGAATCGAAAAGAAAAAAATCATGGCGTGAAGCTCTCATAGCCAAGATCATCAATAACCCACAAGAGATCATCAAAAAGGGAAGTAAAAAATCTATTCTTTGCAACAACCACTTTCTAAAAATGGATATGATCGTACCGCTGGCACCAAACCCTAATAGGGCAATAGAAATTACCATAGATGCAAAATGATGCCATTGTGTTATCGTAAAAAAATGCATCAATTGTATTTCATAACTAACGATAGCCAAAGAAAGAATGGCTATGGCAAAGATCAATCTGACTTGAAATAAATCTATTTTTTGAGGGTTGAACATGCTATTAAGCTATGATGAATTTCTATAGGTGCTAATTGGATCTGGTAAAAGGAACGAATCGAACAAACATTAAGTTTCTGGTTTTTATTTTACCTTCTTTTTTTTCAATAAGCAGCAACTGTTGTGTAGTAAATGGAGTTCCCACAGGAATAATCATTCGCCCTCCATTTTTAAGTTGTTCTAATAGTGGAGGTGGAATAAATTCTGCAGCAGCGGTTACCACTATGGCATCAAAGGGGCCCTTTTCTTTCCAGCCATAATAACCATCAGAATTTTTTATACGAATGTTATTATATTTAAGGCCTTGCAATCTTTTTTTTGCAGTAATATATAACTCTTCAATGATCTCAATGGTATAAACTGAATCGACAATCCCGGCCAATATTGCCGCCTGATAACCTGATCCTGTTCCGATTTCCAAAACTTTAAAATCTTTTTTCGGTTTGATAATTTCAGTCATAAAAGCCACTATATAAGGTTGAGAAATCGTCTGACCGTAGCCAATGGGTACTGGAGAATCAACATATGCACTGGCTATTCGACCTATGGGTACAAATTTATGCCTGGGAACACTTCTCATGGCTGCAAGGGTAGAACGACTCTGAATGCCTCGTGCTTTAATCTGAGTTTCAACCATATTTTCCCTTGCTGTTTTATAGTTGGTCTTCTCTTGAAAAGCCAGAGCAAAAATCAGAAACAATATAAAGATTAACTTATTCATTGTCATATGAATATACTTTTATAAAGATATGAAAATAAACAGTGGCCTCAAAGAAAATGAGTTGTTTAAAAATTTACAGATTTGTTGGCTTATTCAATGTCACATCATGTGATTGGTTAAAATAGACCAAATCCGGCATATGATTTATAAGCTCCTAAATTTTATACACTTTTGTTCTATTGTTACATATTTCAGGATCAAAACGAAAAATTGCTGAGTAGGATTTATATTTTTCAAAATCGTTGTTCTAATGACACTACTGTCCTAAAAACTCCATTTCAACCGTACGAAAAGAGCACTTCCACTATCGGCAACTGTGGGATCTGTACTATCCATGGTAAAATATTGACCAATCCCGGCCAATTCCATAGTATTTGATAAAGAATAAGTAATCGTTGGACCAACATATAAAAAATTACCTTCAGGCCCGTACATACCCGCCAGCATGATTCTTGTTAGCGGGGTTAATTCATAGGCACCACTCCCAAATAAAGCTACTTTTGTTGGAAACAGATTTGCAGGGCTCAAATCCATAAAAAGAACATCTCCCAAACCCGTTGTCAGATCATCAGCACCAAAACCGTTGTACAAGGATTCGAATTGGAGATTGAGTGAATTTTTAAACGTATAATCATAGTGAAGGGTGATGGTTATGGAACTTTCCTTATCATCTATCTCATTCATAGGATGAAAATAAGTCATTTCACCACTAAACCCTCCCCCTGCAATACTACCTGACCATCCACCTCCGGCAACATAATAATCTTCGGTATAAACTCCACCGAGAAATTGTAAATCAAATCCGTTTGTATTAAATCTATATAATGCAACCGAAGTTATTTTATCGTCACTATTTAGCGAAGTTGATAGTTCAACCTTACTCGATTCTCCTATATAATATTGTATCCTAACCGCATCGTTTCCCGGTTTTTCTTCATAATCGAAATCAAAATAAGAATAGGTATTGAAAAGATCATTTGGATTCCAAACAAAGGCTTGCCCCCAATTAATCCTTTGTCTTCCAATCGTTATTTGTAAATTCCCTACCGTATAATCTATCATCAATCGATCAAATTGTGAAATACCTATCCACGAAGTTTTATCTGCCCAAACCCATGTTAAATCAAAAAAACCTGTATCACGACCAACATATTGATCGTAGTCAGGAATTATAGTGACATTATTTCCAGCTATAATTCTATTACGCAATCCCATAGTAAATGTAAAATTTTTATTGATATACCAATTGACATCAAATCTATTATAAATAGTATTTTCTATGGTCATCATTCCACCTGTACTCGCAGTTTGCATAGAAGTCATTCCTTTTACATATCCTTTCATCATCCAGTTATCCTGGGAAAAGCCTGCAAATGATAACATGTTTAATACTAAAATTAGGATAATTTTCTTGAACATCTATTTATTAATTGTGAAAATTTCAGGTTCTTGATTCAATATTTTATCAGTCATAAACACACCCCTAACCCCTCTCAAGAGGGGAACTATTAATATAAAAACCAGATTGGGTAAAAATTAATTCATAAGAATTCGAATTCTACCTTATTTAAGAGCTGCTAAATCTTATTACAATTTATGTTTCTGTTTTCAGGATTTAATTTTGGTCTTATCAGTGAGTACTTCTCCATCCAATAAAGTAATAATTCGATGCGCTTTATCAACTACTCTTTGATCGTGTGTTGAAAATATAAATGTGATTTTCTCTTCCTTATTTAACTTTTCCATGATATCTAATAATTGAGATGTTGCATGCGAATCTAAATTGGCTGTGGGTTCATCAGCCAAAATAAACCTGGGTTTAGACGCCAATGCCCTGGCAACTGCCACTCGTTGTTGTTCACCTCCTGATAATTGATTTGGGCGGCTATGCAGCCTTTCACCCAGTCCAACAGATTTTAATAATGAAATTGTGCGCTTCTCCGTTTCTTTTTTATCCCTGTTCTGCAATTGCATAATAAACTCCACATTTTCCTTAGCGGTAAGTACAGGAATAAGGTTGTATGCCTGGAAAACAAAACCAATATTATTCAACCTAAAATTAATCAACTCATTAGAAGAAAGTTTATCCAATTCAATTCCATTAATCTGTACACTTCCTGAAGTTGGAGTATCCAGGCCTCCTATCATATTCATAAGCGTTGTTTTTCCACAACCTGACGGCCCAACAATTGCTGTAAACTCCCCCTCTTTAAACTCTAAACTAATTCCGTTAACAGCATGAACCGGAACGGCTGTATCTGTATAGGTTTTGGTAAGATTTTTTATTTTTATAACGGTCATAATACTTTATTTATATTGTTCTTATCGCATTGGCAGGATCCAACTTCAATGCCTTAATTGCCGGGTAAATGGATGCAATAATACCTGTTACAAAAACCATGATGGTAATTTGAACATATCTAATTGAATCCAATTCAGGAAAGGTTATTGCCCGATAACCAATTGCTTCTAATCCTTCAGCCATTGAGGAAAGGTCGATGCCAACTTTTCCATAATAATTAATGAGCAGCATACTTATCAATTCACCGAACAAGGCGCCCACAAGAGCCAGGAAAACAGTTTCAAACATAATCATTACAAAGACTCTTCTTTTTGTCATTCCAATGGCCATAAGCATTCCCAGTTCCCTGGTACGTTCTAAGATAACCATCAACATCGTATTTACAATTCCAAATCCCAAAGCACCCAGTATTATTAACATAAAAACACCCATCATAATATCCATATATTTTGTTATAAAATTTATATAGGGCTGAATTTTTGACCAATCTTCACTAATAATATCCGGGTATTTCTGTTGTAATTGATTCGAAATTATCGCCGCTTGATTATAATCATGCAATAAAATATCTATTTCGTGAGATTGATCCATCGGAAGCTCCAAAACGTTACGCAAATCTTTATCTTTCACAAAAACGTGCATTTTATCCCAAACACTATTCGTGGTTTTATAAATGCCAATTACTTTAAATGCAGCACCCGTAATTTCTCCATTATAATCTTGAAAAGTGAGAACAATTTTTGATTTGAGTTTGACTTTGAGTTCTTTTGCCAAAGCTTTGGAAATAACAATGGAATTCTTCTTTTTATTATTAAAAAATTCACCCGAAGCAGTATCAATTTTTTTATACAATCCAAATACCTCCATTTCCTTTTCAGGATGAACACCAACAATCGTTACACCCATATTTTTAGTCGCTGTTGCGGCCATTGCAGGTGTTTTCAATCGACTTGTAACTGCTTTAACACCTTGCGTTTTTAAAAGTTCTTCCAATTTCTCCTTAGTCGCAAGTATGGTTTTCTTAACATCAAAATTATCAGCAAACTCGGGATTATGAAATTGTATATGTGCCGTTTCTATAGAAAAAGTGTCCCTTACTCTTTGGTTCGCCATTCCATTCATCCAGGCCGAAGAAAATAAGCCACCAACCAATCCGGAGGCAATGGCAAGTATGACTACTGCACTTCTGAGTTTGCTTCTCCAAACATTTCGCCACGCTATTTTTATCAACATCATTTTACTAACATATTTTAAGACCTTAATCCGTTAACAATATCTAATGTCATAATTTTAATTGTAGGATATGACATCGATATCCCTGTTATAATAGAAATAGATATTGCCTGAACAATAAATATTTCAGGTTCCATACTTATTGGCATTACAGGTTCGAAATTAAAATCTTTCATGGCATCCAAGGCCTCTCCGGTAAATTTTATAGGATGGTACACAAAATAAATCATTACAGGAAGACTAATTAAGATACCCGCAACTACTGCCAGAGCCGTAAGTATAAACAGCTCCACAATAACTATAAAGGCCAATCTGCTCTTCTGCATTCCTATGGAAATCATTACAGAAAACTCCCGGATTCTTTCGTTTGTCATCATCAACACAGTGCCAAAAATCCCAAATGCGATGACCAGATATAAAATGGACACCATAATTATTCCTCCGGCATTGTCTGATTCTATCATTTGCAAAAGTTCTTTATTCATTACTTCCCAACCCATAACTTCATATTTATGGGTGTCAATACTTTCATTTATTGTTTGAAGCATGCCATTGACATCATCCATTTCATGCAGATCAAACACCAATGCTGTCAATTGGTTTTCGGTTGAAAAAAACTGTTGCGCTTCATCAATCGGTAAATAAACTGTACCCCTGTTCATCTCGGGAATTGGAAGTTTAAGAATTCCTTTTACAGGATATAATCCGGCAGCTGTTTGGCCATGATAACCAGTAGAAAATAAAACCAGGGTATCACCTATTTTCACCTTTAAGAATTTTGCCAAATCAGCCCCAAGAAGAACAGCTTTATCATGACTATTTAAATATTCTCCCTCTTCCAAATAGGATTGTATCCTAGTCATTTTATCCTCCTTTTCAGGAGAAATTCCAATCACTGCCGCGCCCTTTGTAGACTCACCTGAAGAAACCAATGCAAAGGATTCCAAACGAGGAATTACTTCAATTACTCTGGAATCTGAAGTAAATGCATCAATTATTTCATCCTCCAGTGAAAAGACATTATTAATGTTTTTATCATCCCAATATCCACTTTTGTGAATCTGCAAATATCCTGAATAGGATTCTATGGCATTTTCCTTCATTTTCGCATAGGATCCTTTTTGGAACCCTCGCATAATAATGGCAAAAAATAATGCAAACATTATTGAGGCCACAGTGATCAATGTTCTCCGTTTGTTTCGCCAAATATTTCTCCAGGCTAATTTTAACACTGTTTTCATAGCTATCTGATTCTCTTCATTTGTTGCTGGGAAAAAAATGATTCGGGCAAATCAATATCAAAGGTTGATTCTTTAATACTTATAACCGTTTTTTTACCTTTTTCATCTGCGGGAATTATTTCAATTCTAGTGGGAATTAATCTCCCATCCATCATCTTGAAATCATAACTAAAATCACTTTTTACCAAATCATTGTCTTCATCATAATATTCAGACTTAATTTGAATAAATTCATCCTTTGTAATCCATTTATAAACTTTAGCCCATATCACAGCAGCTTCTTCTTTTGGGATCATTTCAATTTTATATGTATCATGGCCATCAATAGTTTCATTGGCTACAATTTTATGTGCATAATCCACTACGATGGAACTTTCCTTTAATATATCATCATTGGTATAATCTGAACCCATCCAACCCTGTGACATCATTGAGGCAGGAATTTTAATCATTCTTCCAATAGATGGCATCCAATTCCACATTTCTGTTTTCCGTTTCATAAAAACCTGACCTCTTTCTTTTGCAGGAGCGGTAATATAGGTCATAGAAAAACCCATCCCTCTTCCCCAACTTTTCATAGACACAGAACGTTTCCATGTTGGGCGAATGATTTCCATAACCATAACAGATGTATTGGTTTTGCCTCTAACTTTTTCATCAGCCTTTTGAATAATTTCCAATGCAGTCATACTTTCCTGAGCGTAAAAATTATTACATATTATGCTTGTGATGAATAAATATAAAAAAAGAATTTTTTTCATTACATCATTTATTTAAATTTTTTAATTAGTTGTTTTACAATATCATCAAGTGGATATTCTTCTCCCATCATGATATAACCAAGTGAAATTCCATCTATAGAACTACCTAATAACAAAGCTGTTATACTAGGGTTCTTGTCGCCTTTTTTGCCAAAATAAGCTTCAAATATTTTCATATAAGCCTGAAGAAAGGGCCCAATAATCTGCGTAAAAAGAACTTGTGCAATTGGCTGTGAAACTAAATTGAAGTATAATTTCCAAAATTGTTTATTGGATTTTATCATGTCAAAATTTTCATTGATGGCTTTTTCAAATTTTTCTTCAGAAGATATTTCTGGACCAATCCGTTCATAAAATTCTGAAAACTGAGCCAATCCATATTGCAAAACCGATTCTAACAGGGCCTCTTTACTTTCGAAATAATTGTATAAATTTCCCTTGGAAACATTGGCTTCTTTTGCAATGGATTCCATGGATGTACTTTTATAACCATCCTCAGAAAAACGCAAAAGGGCAGTCTCAATAATCAAGGACTGCTTTTTTCTTTTGATTTCTTCGAATTGTTTTATCGTCCGTGGTGCCATGATTAATTTTTGACTGACTGGTTAGTCAAAGATAATGATTATTTTCATTATTCAAAAACTTCTTGAGGCTTATCTCTTTTTAATAAAATTTAACCAAGATTTTATTTCTTGGGTATGCAGTTTATAATTGATTATTTCAACCGGTAAATCTGTTTGTTCTAGCATTTTTTTAGAAATGTTTTTAACTTTCTTCTCAGATGTAAACGATCCTTTCTTTACCAAGGTTTCAGAGAGAAAGGAGGCAATTAAAGACATATCTACTGTTCTAAATTCCGGATGATACTGCACTCCAAAAAATTGCGATTTTTTATAGTCAATAGTCATTGCTTGTACTTTTGAATGTGCATTGGTTGCTAAAACATAGGCGTTTTCAGGTAAATCAATAATCTCATCAAAATGAATACAAAGTGATTGATAATTATTTTTTCGATTTATAAAAAACGGACTTTTTTTACCCTCTTCGGTGATTTGAATAGCCTTTGATACTCCAAACTCTAATCCGTTTTTACTATGCCCTACTTTACCACCTGAAACAACAGTTGCTATTTGCATGCCCCAGCAACTTCCATAAAATGGGACCCCACTTTTAAAAACATTTTCAGCAAAATCAAACTGTTGGTTTACTGAAGGAATATTATCCAAAACACTCAAAGAGCTTCCTGTCCATAATACACCATCAAATTTTTGTAATTCACTTACTGATAATAAATGACTATTATCATCAGCCGGAAAAACAAAACGAATGAGAGCGTTTCGCTCTAATAAATTTAACATTTTCTGGAAAAGCTGATGATAAGGTAGAATTCCAAAGTCTCCTCTTTGAATTCTTGTTTCTTTATTATTACCCTCAACAACTAATAGTTTCATCTTTACAAATCCATCATTTTCCCGGTTACGGCTGCTCTAAACAAATTTTCAAGGTCTTTCGAAGAAACGGGCTTTGCATTCGTTGGAGTGGAAGGGTCTTTAAAGGCCATTTCTCCAATTTCAATGGCTTTTTCATCACTTATTCCTATTTCACTAAGGGTATTCGGTATTTTGAGTTCTGCTCTAAGTTTCAGTAAATAATCAATAATTGCTTCGGTGCCAAAATTATTAAGATCTAATACCTTACTCAAATACACCATTTTTTCTTCAATTTCGGGTTGATTTTGTTTTAAGGCATAAGGTAAAATGATGGCATTTAATAAACCGTGTTGTTTGTTATAAATAGCTCCTAATTGATGAGCAATAGAATGAACCGATCCCAGGCCTTTTTGAAAAGCAGTGGCTCCCATGGTCGCGGCGACAAGCATTTGACCTCGTGCTTCCAAATTAGAACCATCGTTAAATGCTAAAGGTAAATATTTTGCAATTATTTTAATGGCTTCAATGGCAATTCCTTCTGCCATAGGATGATATCCCGGAGCGCAATAAGCCTCAATGGCGTGCACCATGGCATCTACCCCTGTCCATGCAGTAATACTTGATGGTAGACCCAAGCATAATTCAGGATCAGAAATAACAATTCCAGGCAAGATCTTAGGGTGAAAAATAATTTTTTTAGTTTTTGCTTCTTCGTCTAAAATAACAGATGCTCTTCCAACTTCCGATCCTGTACCGGCTGTTGTTGGAATTGCAATGATAGGTGCTATTCCATTTTCGTTGGCATAGGTCCAATTATCACCTATGTCTTCAAAATCCCATAAAGATTTGGTTTGACCCGACATGAAAGCAATAGTTTTAGCTGCATCAATAGCCGAACCACCTCCAAAAGCAATGATTCCATCGTGATTGTTTTTATTAAAATACGATACCCCGTCACTTACATTTTTTTCGGTTGGATTTCCTTGAACTCCACTGTAAACATTAAAGTTTATTCCAGCTCTTTTCAAAACATTGGTAGCCGTTTTCACAATGTCTAATTTTACCAATCCTTCATCCGTAACAAATAATGGGTTTTTTATACCCAATTGCTCACAGGCAGATGGCAAATCATTAATTCTGCCATTACCGAACCATATTGTGGTTGGATAATTCCAATTTGAGTTTTTCAATTCCATTATTGATTTTCTATTCTTTTTTAAAATTAAATTTTTTAACTTTTCAATGATAAATAGTAACACCTACCTTCTAAAATGAAACGATCTTATACGTGTTACATGTTCATAACCCATTTTTGACAATGTTACACCTCGTCCTGAATTTTTAATACCGGTCCAAGCCAGAGCCGGATCTAAATAATCACATCGATTCATAAACACCGTTCCTGCTTCAATTTGATATCCTAGACTTTCTGCACGATTGATATCTTTTGTCCAAATTGAGGCCGTTAAACCATATTGAGAATCATTCATCAGTTGAATGGCTTCTGCATCATTTTTAACTTTCATGATCCCTACAACGGGGCCAAAGCTCTCTTCTGTCATTAGCTTCATATCATGATTTACATTTATCATTACATGCGGAGACAGATAAGGTGTATCTTTTTTAGATGCGGCAAAAAGAGATTCGTCAACTAAGGATGTTGCTCCCTTTTTTACAGCCTCATTTATTTGATCTCTTACGAATGCAGCTGCAGAGGTTTTTACCATTGGGCCCAGGTTTATTCCTGATTCCAGTGGATTTCCCAATTGATACTTTTTTGTGATATCAACAAACCCTTCAACAAAATTATCATATAAGGATTCATGTACATAAATTCTTTCAATTCCACAACAGGATTGGCCACTATTGAAAAATGATCCATCAACAAGATTTTCAACAGTATTGTTTAAATCGGCATCAGCTCTTACATAAGCAGGATCTTTACCTCCCAGTTCCAACCCACATGGTATGAATTTATCCATTAAAGAATTTTGAATGGCAATACCCCCTTTTACCGAACCCGTAAAACACACACCATCTACCTTTGGATGAGCAACTAATTGAGAAGTGTTTTTATGATTTAAATGTAAAATTTGAAAAACCCCTTCCGGAAATCCAGCTTTTCTTGCGGCTTTTAGATATCTTTCAGCTACCAAAGGAGTTTGAAAAGAATGTTTTAAAATTACCACATTTCCAGCCATTAAGGCAGGAACAATTGCATTTACAGAAGTTAAAAACGGGTAATTCCATGGACTTAAAACAGCCAAAACTCCTAAAGGAACTCTTTCCATCCATCTTTTAAAATCGCTTTGATCTTTTAATTCGAGAGGTTTTAAAGTTTCTTCCGCAATTTCAATCATATATTTTGCTCTTTCAACAAAACCACCTATTTCTCCTGGTGTTTGGCTCAAAGGCCTGCCCATTTGCCAGGTTAATTCCAGGGCAATATCATTTTTATTATTATTAATTTCTTCAACAAATAGAGAAACATATTTTGCTCTTTCTTTTACTGATAATCCTGACCAATCAGAAAAATCCTTTTTTGCCAATTTTAAAGCTATTTCAATATCATTCTGACTATGTTCTTTCCCAGAATAATATACAGATCCATCAATGGGAGAAACCGTTTTTATCATTATTTAATCTTATATTATTTCAAAATATCTTTTTAATTGCCAGTCGGTAATTGCTCTTCGCTGTTGTTCATCTTCCCATTCTCTTGTATATGCATAATGATCTACAAAAGCATCTCCAAAAAGGTCGCGAGAAACCGCAGAATTTTTAAATCGTTTGGCTGCTTCGGATAAGGTTCTTGGTAATTGAAACTCTTTTGACATTTTAACATCATAGGCATTACCTTTAATTTCCTTTGTAGGTTCAATTTTGTTTTCAATACCCCAAATTCCTGATCCTAAAGCTGCTGCCAATGCCAAATAAGGATTAATATCAGCAGCAGAAATACGATATTCTACTCTTTGAGAATTTTTACTTCCCAGAATGGCACGCAAAGCACAAGTTCTGTTATCTATCCCCCAGGATGCTGTTGTTGGTGCCCAAAACCCCGGAATAAGCCGGGTATAGCTATTACAAGTCGATGCCACCATCGCCAATAATTCTGGCATTAATTTTTGCTGTCCGCCAATAAACCAACGCATTTTATCCGACATATTTTCCGGCTTATCTTTATCATAAAATAAGGAAGTTCCATCTTTATTTTGCAATGATATGTGAATATGCCCGGATTGCCCTGGATAATCAGCTGACCATTTGGCCATAAAACTGGCAATCATTTCATTTTGTTGCGCCCAAACTTTTAAAAATGTTTTGAATAACACACCATTATCGGCTGCCCTTAATGGATCGGTATGTTCAATGGCACCTTCAAGAACTCCGGGCCCCGTTTCCGTATGCAAGCCTTCTAAAGGCATGTCCATTTCTTGACAAAGGTTCATGATTTCATGGTACAAATTGGCATGTGTAGAATTGCGCAACACGGAATAACCAAAATTTCCTGGTGTCATTGCCCTCAGATTGTCATATTTTTTATCTCTTAAACTTTGTGGTGTTTCATTGAATAGGAAAAACTCAAATTCAAATGCAGAACTGGCCATGATACCCAGATTATCCATTCGTTTTAATACTTTTTTAAGAATCGATCTAGGACAAACAGTACTCGCCTTACTTTCTGAAAAATCAGCCAAACAAATTATTGACTTTTTATTTTCTGTTGGTAATACCCTAAAACTCGAGACATCAATGGTTGCCATGGCATCTTTAAATCCATCTTTCCAACCGGTAAAAGAATCTTTTTGATACAATACATCATCAGAATCCCAACCAAAAACCACATTACAAAACCCGTAACCCTTATCCAATGAAGAAAGGAATTTTTTTTTGCTTACGTATTTACCTCGTAGAATCCCGTCGATATCAGCAATAGCCAATTTAATATTTTCTATTTGATGATCTTCTATAAATTTTTTAATTTCCTTCATTTTGAGTCGTTTTCTTTTATCTTTTTATTTTCATGTTCCAATGCAAATTCTTCTTCAGGAGAAAGTATCAACCGATGCCTTCCTTTCCATGCAAAATAAAGTAATCCAATTACCAAATAAGCAATGGCAATAAACACAGCTGTTCTATAAGATTTATCCTGAAGCTGATAATACATGGTTGCCAATGCAATGACAATAGTTATCCATGCTCCTGTTTCACCAAATGGGCTGATATAAGGCCGATCCAAATCCGGTTGGTTTTTTCGCAATAATAAAAATGAACCACTTTGTAATACATAGGATAACATAGCACTGAAAACTGCTATATTCAATAATGCTCCACCAATAAATATTTCACTTTCTTCACCAGCTAATAATTTGGTAATCAATAAAACTACAAAACCAATAACTGAACCTAAGATTAGTGCCGTATATGGTGTTTTTCTTTTGCTGTGTGTTTTGGATAAAAATACAGGGAAATACCCTGCTCTTGAAAGGGAATAAATTTGTCTTCCAAAGGCAAAAATAATGGTGTGAAATGATGCAATTAATCCAATGGATGCTACCAAGGCTAATAACTTGGCAATATTATTTCCAAATAATATCTTAAATCCATCTAATAAGGGTTCTCCTGATTGTGATAAAGCAAATGATCCTAATGGAATTGCAGAATTTAACCACAATATTAAAAATGCTGAAATTACCAAAGTGATCATTCCATAAGTTAATCCTTTAGGCATATCTCTTTTTGGATCAACAGATTCTTCTGCTGCCAATGGCAATTGTTCAATGGCCAAAAACAACCAAACCGCAAACGGCATCGCCTTTAAAGCTCCGGAAATTCCCATAGGTAAAAATTCTCCATTTCCCCCCGGCAAATGTTCTGCCTCACCATTGCTATTAACCTTGATGTCAAGAGCATACTTGAAAAAATCAACATTTCCTATAGAAGAAATCCAAAATATAACCAAACAAGATAAGGCTAAGATAGTTACCAACACAGTAAATTTAAACGACAATTCTACACCAATAATATTCATCATTGTAAAAACTATATAAAACCCTAACCACCAATATGGCAGCATATCAGTGCCGGTTCCAAAAATACCAGACATATAATTACTTAAAAAAAATACAATAACTGCGGGGGTTAAAATAAACTCTAAATTTTCTACCAAACCGGTAAAAAAGCCACCCCACGGCCCCATCGCTGATCTGGCAAATGAATAGGCTCCGCCTGTATGAGGCAAGGCTGGAGACATTTCTGCAACACTTTGTGTAAGGCCAATATACATAATTGCAATAAGAATGGTTGCAATAAACATTCCTCCCCACCCGCCGGAAGCTAAACCGAGGTTCCATCCAGAAAAATGACCAGAAATAACTGCTCCAACTCCTAATGCCCATAATGACCAAACACCGGCATGTCGTTTCAATTCCCTAGATTCGAAGAAAGACTTCTCCATTTTTTTATATTTTACTCCTTTGCTCATGTTGGTTTGATTTTGGTTAATTATAGATCATATGATTAAAACATTAAACTCTTTAGCAGCAATAAATTAGTTATCTCAACTAAAAGAAATAAAACAGAAGTAATTATTAATTTTTTATTGTTTAATATGAGTAAAACATGTTTATAAATACGGTAATAACAAACCTACAAAAAATAATTATTATAGTTAAAATATCTTTAATTCTTTAAGGTAAAGATGGTTGAATTATCCCTGTATAATAGGCCTGCAAAGGTTTGCATACAAATTTTTAAGTTTCTTAAAAATCATAAAAATTGTCCTGAAATTAATTATGCCCGAAAGAACAATTTTATTCATATAGACAACAATTTATTACAGATAAAATTAATTCAGATCGAGATAGATATATTATAGAATTAGCGTTAAAACATAATATCTGTAAACAAAAAAAGAGTTAGTGGCTGTGCAATTTATTAAAGTAATTTTGCAAAAAAACGGATCATAATGCCAAGGGTATCTGTTTTAAAGGTTATTTGAACTTGTCGATTTATCGGTTTCACAAAAGGTTGATAACTCAATAAAAAGGGGGGATATATATTTTATTAGAAAATATTTTAACTCTTAATTCGCATTAATATCTTTGTTTTTTTTTAGTTTTCAAAAATCAATCGTGACCAAATATTTAATACTTCCTGTAATTTCAAACATTAATTATATATCTTTAGCTTAAATTATTAAACCTTATTTTATGCAGGGTAAATTTAGTGTTAAGGTAAATCAATCATACAACTATCTATTGGTTGATGAAGAAATAAATGAGTTAAATGTTGTTTCGGAATCAAACCATGAATATCACATTTTACACAACAACAAGTCATTTAAAGCGGAATTGATTCATCGTAATTTTAATGAAAAAAAATACACCATTGTATTAAATTCAAATACTTACCAAATAGAAATATCCAATGCCTTGGATTTATTAATTGATGAAATGGGCTATTCAATGTCTTCTTCAAAAACTTTAAATTTTATCTATGCTCCCATGCCAGGAATAATAATCGGCTTAAAAATAAAAGAAGGAGATTTCCTCAAAGAAGGAGATACATTATTCGTACTGGAAGCCATGAAAATGGAAAATGCCATTAGTTGCCCCAAGGATGCTACCATAAAATCCATTTTTATAAAAATTGGAGATGCCGTTGAAAAGGGTAAACTGTTAATTGAATTAGAATAATTTTCAAATAATTTGAGATGAAAAAAATACTAGTTGCCAATAGAGGTGAAATTGCTATTCGCATTATGAAAACCGCAAAAAAAATGGGCATTCAAACCGTGGCAATTTATTCTGATATTGACAGAAATGCACCCCATGTTCAATTTGCAGATGAAGCAATTCGGATAGGAGATAATGCCTCTAATAAATCTTATTTATTAGGAGATAAAATTATTGAAGAAGCCAAAAAATTAAACGTCGATGCCATCCATCCCGGTTATGGGTTTTTAAGTGAAAATGCAAATTTCGCCGAAGAAGTTGAAAAAAACAATCTTATTTTTATTGGTCCGAAATCAAATTCTATTCGGATGATGGGAGATAAATTGGCTGCAAAAAACGCCGTTAAAAATTATGATATTCCTATGGTTCCCGGAGTTAACAGGACCGTTGATAATGTTGAAAAAGCTATTGTTATTTCTAAAGAAATAGGATTTCCAATTTTAATAAAAGCCTCAGCTGGCGGAGGTGGTAAAGGCATGCGGATTGTAAAAAATATAAAAGAACTTCCAGAGCAAATGGAAAGGGCAATTAGTGAAGCAACTTCTGCTTTTGGAGATGGTTCGGTATTTATAGAAAAGTATATTGCATCACCCCGACATATAGAAATTCAAATTTTGGCAGATAGTCATGGTAATATAGTGCACCTTTTTGAAAGGGAATGCAGTATACAACGAAGACATCAAAAATTAGTAGAAGAGGCTCCATCTTCTATCTTAACTTCAGATTTAAGAAAAAAAATGGGCGATGCAGCGATAAAAGTAGCCAGATCATGTGATTATTTAGGGGCAGGGACTGTCGAATTTTTATTAGATAAAAATATGAATTTTTATTTTTTAGAAATGAATACTCGCCTGCAAGTAGAACATCCGGTAACAGAATTTATTACTGGAATAGATTTGGTCAAAGAACAGATAAATATTGCCAATGGTGAAATATTAGCCTTTACCCAAAATGACATAGTTATGAAAGGCCACTCGATTGAATTAAGAGTGTATGCAGAAGATTCATTGAATAATTTCTTACCCAATATTGGTGTTTTAGAAACATATAAAATCCCTGAAGGCAAAAACATTCGAGTTGATGATGGTTTTAAAGAAGGTATGGAAATTCCAATTTATTATGACCCGATGCTTTCAAAATTAATTACTTATGGTGAGAACCGAATGGAAGCCATACAATTAATGATTAAAGCCATAAATAACTATAAAATTGAAGGTGTATTAACGACTCTGTCGTTTGGAAAATTTGTTTGTGAACACGAATCATTTAGATCGGGTGATTTTGATACTCATTTTGTCAATAATTATTATTTGGCAGAAAATTTAGAACTGGATTTGAAGGAAGAAGCAAATATTGCAGCCCTTTTAGGTTTAAAAATTTACCTGGAAGAACAAAAGAAATTGAGAATACCAATGAATTAATTATATTGAATGATCAAATTAAAAAGCCAATGATGCACGGAGAAACACAGATATAAGTTATTCATTATAAAATTTTATAGCGAAAATATGGATTCAAAAATCAAAAAACTTAATGAAAGAATTGCTTTGGCACATATTGGTGGAGGTGAAAAAAGAATTGCCAAACAGCATGCGAAGAAAAAACTAACAGCTAGGGAACGATTAGAATATTTGTTAGACGAAGGGTCGTTTGAAGAAATGGGTGTTCTGGTAACACATCGAACCACAGATTTTGATATGGAAAAACAAATGTTTTTTGGGGATGGTGTTATTACGGGCTATGGAACTATAGATAGCAGATTGGTTTATATTTTTGCCCAGGATTTTACCGTTTTTGGCGGATCCTTGTCTGAAACGAATGCAGAGAAGATCTGCAAAATAATGGATCAAGCCGTAAAAGTTGGCGCTCCATTAATAGGTTTAAATGATTCAGGAGGGGCAAGAATCCAGGAAGGAGTTCGCTCGCTTGGTGGCTATGCAGATATTTTTTATAGAAATGTACAGGCATCAGGAGTAATCCCTCAACTTTCAGCAATTATGGGTCCTTGTGCCGGTGGGGCAGTCTATTCTCCGGCCATGACCGATTTTACCTTAATGGTTGAAAATACCAGTTATATGTTCGTAACCGGGCCCAATGTTGTAAAAACTGTTACGAATGAAGATGTTACTGCAGAAGAATTGGGAGGGGCGAGCACACATGCAACAAAATCGGGAGTAACACATATCACATCAGTAAATGATATACAATGTTTGAAGGATTTGAAAAATTTACTGAGCTATATGCCTCAAAATAATAGGGAAACTACCAAAAAATTACACTATACATTGGAAGAAGAAATTAGATTAGATCTTGAAACGATTATTCCCGAAAGCACAAACCAGCCCTATGATATGCACCAAGTGATTCAAGGAATTATCGATAAGGATTCCTTTTTTGAAATCCATAAAGATTTTGCTGAAAATATTATTGTTGGCTTTTCTCGTATCGCAGGCAGAAGTGTTGGAATAGTTGCCAATCAACCCATGAATTTGGCAGGTTGTTTGGATGTTAACAGCTCTGTTAAAGGTGCTCGTTTTACACGTTTTTGCGATTGTTTTAATATTCCGTTGTTGGTATTGGTTGATGTACCGGGTTTCTTACCAGGAACAGACCAGGAATGGAATGCGATTATAACAAATGGAGCTAAGTTATTATACGCATTAAGTGAAGCAACAGTTCCACGAATTACTGTTATAACCCGAAAAGCTTATGGAGGAGCCTATGATGTAATGAATTCCAAACATATTGGCGCTGATATGAATTTTGCCTGGCCAACCGCTGAGATTGCAGTTATGGGAGCTAAAGGTGCAGCAGAGATTATATTTAAAAATGAAATAAAAAATGCTGAGGATCCTGAATCAAAATGGAAAGAAAAAGAAAAAGAATATGCCGTTAAATTTGCTCATCCTTATAGAGCTGCAAGAAGGGGATTTATCGATGAAGTAATTCATCCTAAAAATACACGTAGAAAATTAATAAAAGCATTTCAAATGTTGGAAGGAAAAAAGGTAAATACTCCGAAAAGAAAACATGGGAATATTCCCCTTTAAAACTAAGTCAGGGTTTCAATTTATGTGAAACCCTGACTATTTTAATTTATTTCTCTTCAGGTTTTTTATCAACGATTAATCTGCCGTCTCTGTTTGCTATTTCCCATGCTGTATAAAATACCAATTGGGCCCTTTTTTGTAGCATGTCAAATTCAATCTTATCAACCGTGTCTGTATGTTTGTGATAATCTGCATGAACTCCATTGAAATAAAATATAATTGGTATTCCGTTTTTAGCAAAATTCCAATGATCAGATCTGTAGTAAAACCTTTCAGGGTGGTCTTCATCATTAAAGGTATAATCCAAATACATATTGGTATATGTTTTATTCATTTCTTCACTGATATCATGTAATTCTGTAGATAATCTATCTGCACCTATCAAATAAATATAATTTTCTGTTTCAATTTCTCTATCACCAGCTCTTCCAATCATGTCGATATTAAGATTTACAACTGTATTTTCTAATGGAAAAATTGGATTTAAAGTATAATATTTTGAACCTAACAATCCCTTTTCTTCACCTGTTACATTCATAAAAAGAATACTTCTACGGGGCCCTTTGCCAGCATCTTTTGCTTTTGCAAATGCCTCAGCAATATCCATTACTGCAACGGTTCCGGAACCATCATCATCGGCTCCATTATGTATTTTTCCATCTTGAATACCAATATGATCATAATGCGAGGTAATTACAATAACTTCATCTTTTAAATCGGTTCCTTCCAAATAACCCAGCACATTTTCGGATATGATATTTTTTACAATATAATCCAATTTATAAGATACATGACCCGGTTTAATTTTCTTATAAGCATTTGTTTTACCATTATTAAAATCATCTATAGACTTGGTTAATTTGGTAAACGATTTATTCATTATTGTACCTGCCAAAGTCGGACTCACATATATAAGTCCCAAAGTTTTTTCGCTTTTTGCGGATTCATTATCCAATGTCATTCTTTCATTAGAGAAATAATGAGTATATTTTTTAACAAATTTATTATATTCATCATCAGCATCCGTTCTCACAATAATCATAAAAGTGGCACCTTTTTCCTTGGCTATTTTATTGGCAGCAACACGTCCATCTCTTTCAGTATTGATGATAAGAACTGTTTTACCTTTAACATCAATTTTTTCAAAATCTTTTTCGCTTCCACTCCCTGCAAAAACTACCTCTGTTGAAATTTCTTCAGTATTTTTTTCAGCACCATAATACATGATGTTATCTTCCAGGTTTTTTAATTTTTTTCCATTTACAATTAAATAAATATCTCCAGGTTTTGAAGTTTTTAATTTAACATCCTGATAATAACTTTTTGTTCCTCCAACAGATACCGGAGGGGTTAAGCCTAGTTCTTGATAATGAGCACTTAAAAATGCAGCAGCCATTTTTTGGCCTCTTTTCCCGGTTTCTCTTCCTTCCAAAGCATCAGATGCTAAGATGGTAAGGTCCTCCTTTAAATCTTCCATAGTAATTGTTGCTGCAAATTCCATGGCAACAGCGTCTGGTTTTGACACCACTTCTTTAGATGCCTGAGAAAATGCAATAGCCCCAACCAACAACATGGATAATGTAAATAATTTTTTCATAATGAATTGATTATATATAATTTATACTTGAGATTGGCAAATATACTTTTTTAAAATGTAAAATTATGTTAATATTAATATTTGAAAGAGTCTCGCTTTAACCCGCATTATGTATTAGAACTTCGTTATGAAGGTTTCAAACATAATAAAATATGGTGTTTTATACGTTTTAACATAGCATCGTTATGGTTAAACTTTAAAACACAGTAAAGTGATATTTTTAAGTGGTTGGAAGCTGTAATAGATTTTCTAATGCATAATGCGGGTTTAAATACCTGATACCGATATACCTGTTACCAATGTACCATATAGTGCCTGATATGAATTAGCTTAGCCTATGAATAAAAATTACGATTTAGACCAAGTTTCAGATATTTCCAAAGAAATTTTACATAGTGTAAAAGGTAAATTATTGTTGTTTTAT
>SMVA01271199.1_pt1 | contig 20717 bp, 23 predicted proteins | sample 2456451 | NCBI WGS metagenome assembly SMVA01 (sample SAMN11095933, study PRJNA526329) | marine sediment metagenome | biome: Marine sediment; feature: Surficial sediment; material: Deep marine sediment; isolation source: Hadal surficial sediment | place: Pacific Ocean | collected 2014-05 | depth... | reverse complement strand
TACGGATGAAAAACGAGGGCAAATCGTCAAAGCTTTTGTAGTTTTGAATGAAGGGACTAACCCTGGCCCGAAAATGGTTCAAGAATTGCAAGACTATGTTAAGGCCACCATAGCCCCTTACAAATACCCGCGGGCAATTGAATTTTTGAACAAACTTCCCAAAACCGAAACTGGAAAAATCCAACGTTTTAAATTGCGCGTGAAGGATTTTGGAGGCAAGTAAAAATGAAACAATTCAGCTACCAGAGAAAAGTGATGTTCGGGCATACCGACCCGGCGGGAATTGTTTTTTATCCGCGCTATTTCGAAATGATCAATGAAACCATTGAAGAGTGGTTTGCTAAAATTGGTGAACCCTTCACAAAAATTCACCTTGAAGATCGCAAAGGGGTCCCGATGGTCCATATTGAAACGGACTTTTTCAAGGTCGGGCGGCTAGGCGATATCCTGGATTTTTCTCTAAGGCTGATAAAAGTTGGCCGGTCATCCTTCGAATTGGAAATAACCGCCAGTACAGATGGAGAACTGCGGTTCACGACCAAGTGCGTTTTGGCTTTTGTTGATATGGACACCAGTAAAGCCACTAGCATTCCGGATGATTTAAAAACAAAGTTTCAAGAGTGGCTGGTTTAGGTAAAAAAAGCAGGAGCAGATTAACATGGAAATATTACTTCCTCCCGGATGGCCCCGGCCAAAAGGGTATTCAAACGCTATTTCCGCTAAAGGCCGGATGGTATTTACCTCCGGACAGGTTGGCTGGACGCCGGATGAGGTGTTTGAAGCCAAAGACCTGACCGGCCAGGTTCGCCAGGTTTTGCTGAACACCCTTACGGTTTTGAAAGAGGGAGGTGCCGGGCCAAATCATATTGTCCGTATGACATGGTATATAACCGGCAAGCAGGAATATCTGGATAACATCAAGGAAATCGGAGCCATTTACCGTGAAATAATTGGCCCCCATTTCCCGGCAATGGCGCTGGTCGAGGTCAATGCATTATTGGAAGACGACGCCAAAATTGAAATTGAAACAATAGCTGTTGTTCCAGAGGAGGGGTAGGAGTTGAGCGAAGCGTTTTTAATAGACGGAATTAGGTCTCCTATCGGCAGGTTTGGCGGCGCGCTGGCCTCTATCCGCGCTGATGACCTTGCCGCCCATTGCCTTAAAGGTTTGATGGCGCGCCATCCCAAGATTGATTTGGCAGAGGTGGATGAGGTTATCCTCGGATGCACCAACCAGGCTGGAGAAGACAGCCGCAATGTTGCCCGCATGGCTTTGCTGTTGGCTGGTTTTCCACCCTCCGCTCCAGGGGTTACCATTAACAGATTATGTGCTTCAGGCCTTGAAGCAGTCGCTGGTGCCGCACGGCGCATCAAGTGTGGTGAGGCGGATCTGGTTATCGCCGGCGGGGTTGAGAACATGTCCCGGGCACCCTTGGTGATGGCCAAGGGGACAGACCCAAAAGCTGATACAGCGAAAATTTATGACAGCACCATAGGATGGCGTTTCATTAATGAAAAAATGCACAAACTTTTCGGGACCGATCAAATGCCTGAAACCGCAGAAAATTTAGCGGAAGAATTCAAAATCAGCCGTGAAGACCAGGATGCTTACGCTTATAGGTCACAGTTGCGCACTGCTGCAGCAAAAGAAAGCGGGTTTATTGGGGGAGAGATTCTCCCGGTGGAAACGGTTAATGGACCCGTCGTGGAAGATGAACACCCCCGGCCCGGAACCACTCTTGAGATTCTGGCGGGTTTAAAAACACCTTTTCGCGAGGGGGGCACGGTGACGGCCGGCAATGCTTCGGGTATCAATGATGGCGCAGCGGCCCTTTTGGTCGCGTCAGAAAAGGCAGTAAAAAAATACGAGCTAAAACCTCTGGCGCGGATTATTGGCTCGGCTGCAGCCGGTGTGGAGCCCCGGATTATGGGAATTGGCCCGATCCCCGCCACCACTAAATTATTGAAACAAACCAGTCTTTCTCTTCAGGACATGGATCTGATTGAAATTAATGAAGCTTTTGCCGTGCAGGTTTTGGCTTGCCTGCGGCAATTTGGGCTTCCTGACGATGCCGGTCATGTTAACCCCAACGGCGGGGCAATAGCACTGGGTCACCCTCTCGGTATGAGCGGGGCCAGGTTGGTTTTGACAGCTTCCCGCGAACTTTCGGCCCGCAAGGGAAAATACGGGCTGGTTACCATGTGCGTCGGGGTTGGTCAGGGCGCCTCCCTAATCCTTGAGCGGGTTTAGGCGTTTTCCCTGTCCCAATCTGAAAATTTTTTCCCATCCTTGGTCAGGCTTAACAATAAAGGGGCCGGGGTCCAGAATTCCGGGCCAAAAATTTCCCGATACCTTTGAACCCCTTCAAGAACTTTCTCCAACCCAATGGTGTCGGCGTAAAACATCGGGCCCCCGCGTTCTTTTGGAAAACCATAGCCCGAGGTCCAGACGACATCGATATCACTGGCACGCAGAGCAATCCCTTCCTCTAAAATGCGGGCCCCTTCATTTATCAGGGGAAATATACACCGTTCCAAAATTTCCCCGGGGGAAAGGTTTCGTTGGGCAACGCCCAATTCCTGTGCCGCCGCCTGCATAAGCCTTCCCACCTCTTCATCATCAAACCTTTGGCGGGTACCCTTTTCATACCGATAGAACCCGGCCTTGGTTTTCTGACCGAAACGGCCCGCCTTGAACATAATAGCCCCGGCCTTGAAATAGGTTGGATCATCAGGCAGATTTTTACCAAGCGCCTGCCTGATTTTATGGCCGACATCGATGCCAGCAAGGTCATAAACCGCCAGAACACCCATCCGCATTCCGAAATCTTCAAGAACAGAATCAATATCCTTGGGTGCCGCACCTTCCAGCAGCATGCGTTGGGCTTCGCGGCCGTACCCGGCAAGCATCCGATTTCCAATAAACCCAAAACAGACCCCTGAAATAACCGGGATTTTGTTAATTCTCGCAGCAATTTCCATGGCAGTTTTAAGGGCCAGCGGACTGGTTTTATCCCCGCGCACAACCTCCAAAAGCGGCATGACATTGGCAGGGCTGAAAAAATGGAGACCCAATACATCTTCCGGCCGCCCTGTTACACTGGCGATTTCATTGACATCCAGGGTTGAGGTATTGGTAGCTAGGATTGCCCCTTTCTTGCAAATATTATCGAGGGTGCGGAAAATTTCCTTTTTCAAATCCATATTTTCAAAAACCGCTTCTATCACCAGGTCACAACTCTTAAGATTTGAAATATCCAGCGAACCGGTTATCAAAGCCAAACGTGCGTCCACCTCTTCCGATTTCAACCGCCCTTTTTTGCACGAAATAGTATAATTTTTTTCGATTACACCCAATCCCCGGTTCAAAGCCTCTTTATTGTTTTCGTGTAAGATTACCGGGATACCGGCGCCCGCGAAACACATGGCGATACCGCCGCCCATGGTCCCGGCGCCAATAATCCCTACCTTGGCAATGTCCTTGGCCCCGATATCTTCAGAAAGGCCGGGAATAAACCGGGTTTTATTTTCTGCGTGGGCAATATGCTTTAACGCTTTTTCTGCCTGTGTGGGCATGAGTTTGGCCTTAAAATAAATTTGGAGGCTTATTTTTCGGGCTAGCCACCTAAAATTTGGTATTTGTTCAAATAAAGCTGGAATAAATTTCAGGAAGCAAGTCAAATATGGAAAATATAAATAATATGACGAGACCGGTGTGTATCAGAATATTTTTCATTTATTAAAAACCAGACGGTTTTTACCTCTTTTTACCACGCAGTTTCTGAGTGCCTTTAATGATAATTTGTTCAAGATTGCTCTGGTTCTTTTGATAAAATTTCAGGTTGATGATCTCTCTTCCGGTGCCAGCCAAACTTTGACAACTGTAGCCGCGGGAATTTTTATTCTCCCTTTTATTTTGATTTCTCCCCTGGCCGGGCAACTGGCCGATAAATTCGACAAAGCCAAACTCATTCAGATTATTCGCGCCAGTGAAATTTTTTTAATGTCGCTGGGGGCGGTCGGATTTTTTCTGAAGGACGTTTATTTATTATTGCTGGTTCTGTTCCTGATGGGCACCAAGTCGGCATTTTTTGGACCGTTGAAATACAGCATTCTGCCGGTTCACCTGCGGCAGAATGAATTGATCGGCGGCAATGGAATGATTGAAATGGCAACTTTCCTTTCGATCCTATTGGGAACGGTTTTAGGGGGCCTTTTAATCGCCGGCCAAGGGGGGCGGTTAAATATATCTATCATGGCTATTGGCCTGGCCATATTGGGTTACCTTTCCAGCCGCTACATTTTAAAAGCGCCTTCAAAAAAACCAGGTTTAAAAATCAACTTCAATTTTTTTACCGAAGCCCTTCACATTTTCAAAATGGCTGCCCAAAACCGGCCCGTCATTATAGCCATTCTTGGTATCTCCTGGTTCTGGCTGGTGGGGGCGACGTTTTTGGCGCAGTTTCCAAATTATGCCAAAGATATAGTTTTTGGAAATGAGGAAGTGGCAACCCTCTTGCTGCTCACACTTTCCACCGGGATCGGGGTCGGGTCGCTTCTTTGTAACCGGCTGCTAAAGTCGAAGATATCCTCGCGCCTGATGCCCTTTTCTACACTGGTTTTGGGCCTATTTTGCGTTGATATTTACTTTTCCAGTCAAGCGGTAGTGGTCTCTCAGGAAATTGGTCTAATGGGGGTTTCCCAGTTTCTTTCACATCCTGGAAATTGGCGGATAATTTTTGATTTAATAATGATTTCAGTGGCCGGAGGAATTTACATCGTACCCTTGTATGCCATCCTGCAAACAACCAGTTCTGACATTAACCGGTCCCGGATGATCGCGGCCAACAATATTATGAACGCTGTCTTTATGGTGACTTCGGCCTTGGCCACTTTGGCGATGTTTTCTCTTGGCCTTACAGTTATTGATATTTTTCTGGTACTTGGGATCATGACGATCGCCTTGAGCGTCTTGTTTTTCATGAAACCGAATTGGGAAAACCTTTGAACTTCCGACCTTAATTCAGAACCCACAACTCGCCATTCAGGACGGTGGCAAATGAAATCCAGAGGGCATAGGGATAAAGCAGGTAAGAGGCCATCAGATCTATCCGCCGAAAAGCATAAATGGTCGCGATAATAGCGAACAACAATATAATGATAACCAAAAAAGAAAGGCCAATATCCCTAACCCTGAAAAATAAAAAAGGCCAAAGGGCATTCAACCCCAACTGTAGAAAAAAAAGTGAAAATACCCGCTTTTGGTCTGATATTTTAACCAGCATCCACATGCGCCACGCGGCAAAGGCCATGGTGGTATAAAGCAGGGTCCAGACCGGGCGGAAAATTTCATCCCCGGGTGTAAAAAAAGGTTTTTCCAGATTATTGTACCAACCCATGATTTGGGGGGCTGAGGCAAGGTCACCAGTGATTGAGGCGGAATAGCAAAGGACCAGCCACCCGGTCAAACCCAGCCACAGATTTTCCCGTTCCTCCATTTTTTTTATACCAGACCCGGGTTTCGCGGTCCTTGGTGATGCTTTCACCTGCCCATCCATAGCTATGCCCCCTTGCAAATTCTTTGGTAGCAAAAACATCCCTCCAAATACAGCCTTTGTTTCGTATCCTGACTTTGAAGGGTTCGCTAAACAATTTGTGATAGGTGAAAGGCTGGCCATCGGAGGGGAACTTGGCTACAGTAATCGGGTTGGGGAGTGAGAAAAAACATGGATCAAAAACCGTGGCTAACCGTAGCAGAGGCCGGGTCAGAATTCACCATTGAACTGGGTGGCCCCTGGACGGTTGATTTCTCGTTTGATCTCAGGAATTTAATTAGCCAGGTCCCCGATATTAAGGACAAGGCGGTAAAAATTAATGCCGCTAGTATAAAGGCTCTGGATTCCATGGGCACCTGGTTCATCTACAAAATCACTAAACCGCTGGTACATCAAAAACTCTCCTTTAGCATCACTGGTTTTTCCATGGCCCAGAAAGTTTTACTGCAAAAAATGAGCCGTTATGACGTGCCGCACGTCGCACGGCCAACTGAGGAAAGCGCCATCGTCAGACGCCTTAGGGCACTTTATTCGCTGCATATCAGCGTGTGTTCCGGGTATGGCCGTTTGTTAAGTTTTATCGGGGTGGTCCTAGAACGGGCGTTCCTCACCCTTTTGCATCCAAGCCGCATGCGTCTTACTTCGCTTTCGGTACAAATCGAAAAAACTGGGTTTAATGCCCTTTTTATAGTCGGAATGATGACCTTTTTGATAGGGGCTGTCATTGTCAACCAGGGGGCGGTTCAGTTGCGCCAATTCGGTGCGGAAATTTTTGCCGTTGACCTCTTGGCGGTTTCAATGTTGCGCGAAATGGCAATTATTCTCACAGCCATTATGGTAGCCGGCCGCTCTGGCAGCGCCTTTACGGCGGAAATCGGGTCCATGAAGGTTCAGGAAGAGGTTGATGCCATGCAAACTATGGGCCTGAACCCGATTGATGTGTTGGTGCTGCCGCGCATGATGGCGTTGATCATCGCGGTTCCGCTTTTGACATTTTTTGCCGACATTATGGGGTTGCTTGGAGGCGCCCTCATGGCCTGGAATATGCTGGATATATCTTTCGCCGGGTTTTTCTCACGATTGCACGAAATCATTACCTTAAATATGGTTTTGGTTGGCCTGATCAAAGCGCCTATTTTTGGGGCTATCATTGCCATCAATGGCTGTTTCGAGGGCTTGAGTGTCAGTGGAAGTTCCGAGAGCGTGGGGATCAATACCACTCGATCCGTTGTTCAGTCAATTTTTATCATAATCGTCCTGGATGCCATTTTTGCGGTATTTTTCACTGCAATAGACTTCGTTTAGGGGGGGCATGGAAAAAGAAACACATAAGAGCGATTTAGCCATTCAGGTCCGCGGGCTGGTTACCGCCTTTGGCCCAAATACCATCCATGATCATCTTGATTTGGATGTTAAAAAGGGCGAGATCGTTGGCCTTGTCGGTGGCTCCGGTACCGGCAAATCGGTTCTTTTGAAGGCAATTATTGGCCTCATTAAACCTGTGGAGGGCCGTATTCATGTTTTGGGCCGTGAGCTTTCTGAAATTTCCGATGGAGAACAAAAACTGTTCCGCCGCAAATGGGGGGTTTTGTTCCAGGATGGCGCACTTTTTAGCTCTTTGACGGTAGCCGAAAACATTCAAGCCCCGATTCGGGAGAATTTTGATTTTTCACAAGAAATTTTGGACGAAATTTCTTTTCTGAAACTTGGTTTTGCCGGGCTCCAGCCCGAAGTAGCCCATAAGTATCCATCAGAATTATCCGGCGGAATGCGAAAACGCGCCGGGCTAGCACGGGCTTTGGCGCTTGATCCGGAGCTGTTGTTTTTAGATGAACCCACCGCCGGCCTCGATCCTATCGGCGCGGCCAGTTTTGATACGTTAACCAAAAATCTTCAGAATGCTTTGGGGCTAACGGTCTTTTTGGTTACCCACGACCTTGATACCCTGAATACCATCTGTGACAGGGTTGCTGTTTTAAATAAAGGCAAAGTAGTCGTTTCAGGGGCGCTGGAAGAGGTTAAAAATTTTGATAATCCCTGGGTTCAGGAGTATTTTAATGGGCCCAGGGGGCGTGCGGTTCAACACAAACCGTATCAGACGCCGGCCGAAATATAACTATTAGGGAGGGGATATTGGAAACTAAATCACATCATGTCCTGATTGGATCCTTTGTTATCCTGTTTATGGCCTCGCTTTTTATATTTTTGGTTTGGGCTTCAAAATTTGAAGGGGGCAGGGAATATAGTGAATACGATATTTATTTTGAAGAATCTGTCCTTGGTCTGGATAAATCCAGTTCGGTTTTATTCAACGGCATTCCAGTCGGGGATGTTTTGGAAATTGCAATTGATTCCGAAAACACCCAGCTGGTTTATGTCGGGGTAAAAATCAGGGCGGACGTGCCAATTTTGGAAGGCACCACAGCAACCCTGGCCATGCAGGGGATAACCGGCGTGCTTTCGGTTCAGGTTATGGGCGGCCCGCCAGGAGGCCGGTTGCTGGTTGCCAAACCCGGCGAAGCGAGACCTGTAATACCCTCGACCCCATCACCCATTGCGGAATTTTTTGTGAGCGCCCCGGATTTGATCCACAAGGCTGCTGAAACCCTAACCCGCATCAATCGGATCCTTGGTGATGAAAATATTCAAAATATCAGCCAGTCAATTTCTAACGTTGAAACCTTAACGAAAGGCCTGGCGGGGGAGGTTGAAACCCTCAGGGAGGGGATGGTGGCCTTGAAGGACACCCTGAATTCTGCCCAAAGCATGTTCGAAAATGAGCTACAACCTGCCGCCAAGGAATTCCGGTTATTGGCAGGACAGGCTAACCAGTTGGTGGCAAGGGTTGATCAACTTGTGGCCGATAACCAGAAAAACGTAACTGCGTTTACCGGAAATTCCCTGCCCGAAATTAATCTTTTGCTTTTGGACATTCGTGACTTAACCCAGACAATGAACAGCCTTATTGGGCGTCTGGAAGAAAACCCCTCTGAAATTATTTTCTCTCGCAAGGATCCAGAATACGAAGTGGAGTGATATTATGAAAACCTTTATTTTAAATGCCCTGACCCTGGTGTCTTTCCTTTTTATTGGTGGTTGTGGGTCACTCCTGGACTTTGGCGGGGACAAGGTCCCAGACAATATTTACGATTTAAGCATTACCAAAACAGATTCCATGGCTTCGGGGGAAACGGGAAAAACTTTGCTGATGGAAAGGCTGACATTTCCAGCCTTTATTAACACGGAAAAAATAGCCGTCAAACCCAGCGATAATGAAATTGTTTACCTGGCCAATGCCAGATGGAGCGATAAGGGACCAAACCTGGTTGCCCGGTATTTGTTGATTGCACTTGATGGCACCAATGACTGGCTGGTGATCAACCGCAAACATACCGCCTTGGTTCATGAGTACCGGCTGGAAGTGGATATCCGGGATTTCAGTTTACATTTGAATGGTGATGTCAACCCCACGGTGGTTATCGAGATTTCTGCCGACCTTATCGCGGTAAGCCCGTTGCGGGTATTATCACGCCAGAGTTTTTCACAAGAAGTTAGAGCTAGCGCCAACTCCAAGGACGCAATTATTCAGGCTTTTAATGAGGCCTTAAGCAGAATAACCGACGAAGTATCTGGTTGGTTACAACAAACGGTTAACTAAAATGACTGGGCGCTCCAAGCTGGACCCGAAACCCGGCTCTTTGGGTTTGACAGTGAAGAATTTTGAAGCTTTTTATAAAACGACATCGGGAAATTACCTTTCAAACGAAATTGAAAATCTGTTGATTCGAAGTTGGTCTGAAGCAGATATTGCCCGGTGCCATACCTTGTGTCTGGGTTACCCCCCTCCAGGTCTAAAGGCGGTTTCGTCAAAAGCTGCCAGTTTTGCTCTTTTCACGCCAGCCTTTCTGGGGCCCAAAAAAATGATAAAGAATGGCAAAAATTATTCCGCCATGGGCGATGAGACCCATCTACCACTCCACCCAGGCAGTTATGACCGCGCCCTTATCTTTCATGCTTTGGAATACATGGAGGATCCAGTGTCTTTTTTGGAAGAAGTTTGGAAGGTTTTGTCCCCCGGTGGGCGGGTTTTTATGATGGTTCCCAATAAAAAAGGCGCATGGAGAAAATCCGGCATACCTACAACAGCAGCGACGACGGGATTTCTTTTCAGGGAAATTAAAACCCTGCTGAAGGAGAAGGGTTTTACAATTACTGGAAATTTTGGCGCTTCCTACGGTCTACCGGTGGATTTTTTTGGAACAGTTCTTTTTTCCGGTTTACTTAAAACTTTGTCAGGTGGTGGGTCGGTTGGATTTCCCGGGTTTTTAATTTTTGAAGCTGAAAAGCACACTACTCCAGCTACATGCCGGCCGACACCGGCCTACAGAACCTCGCCAGCGAAACCGGTTGTGTCCTAGTTATTCGGGGATAATTGGGCCAATTTCCTTAAGCCTGGCCGGGCCAAGAGTTAAAAACCCCTCCTGAATACTAAACGCCAGTGGGAAAATGAAATCATTTCCGTTGGCATCTTTGGGTAAAGTGTCAATAAAACTCCCAACCAACACCGCATCCGTCTCTCCTATCCAGCGGTTGGCAGTAAAAAACTTTAAAATTTCTTTTGGCGAAGCCCCCTCTATACTGAACACCCCAAGAGGGCGAAATTGATTGTCCAGAGTAAAACTGCCGGCCCCTTCAAACGTCTGGCCAAACTGGGAAATTTGTAGTTTATCAATTTCAAACGTTCCTCCATGGTTGCGCCAAACCTCCAGGGCTGGTCGGGTCATTTCAGGAACCTCTTGGCCGCGAAACGAAGAAGTAACCTCGAATGAAAATTCTTTCCCCCTTGTGCCGGAAAGGCCCAATTCCAGTAACTTTGGCTCAAACAAACCTTCAGCTTCCTGAATTTCCTGGATTTCCTTGCGCAAATGAAACGCCATCGTATCCAGCTTTACAGGAACTCCGGTTTCAAGGTTGGAGCTGATTTCCACCCCTGTGAATTCTGATGATAACCTGTATCTATCCCCGCCCAAATCATGAAAACTAAAACCCAAATGTTCTGGCTTCAAGGTCATTTCCTGTGCCGCATAAGACAATTGAATTTCCGTGTCTTCAGGAAAAAAAATGATGTGGCTCAGATTCCAGGGTTGGGCAATCACATCCATTTTAGTGCTATTGACCACAATCTCCAAAGGGCCGTTCTGGAACTTGAACACCGGATTTTCAAAGGTTAAAACCAGGCGGTATGGAAACCCGGAAACTTCATAGGAAGCATACTCAAAGGCGGCACCCTGTTGGGCCAATCTTTCAGCCATTTTTTCCAGATAAATATCGGTGTTAAGTGAGAGAAAATACCAGTATCCAACATAGCCCATAAGTCCGGCCAAAAGGATAAAGCTAATAGGCTTCAATTTCATGAACTTTTACCCTTGTTAGCTTCGGTTATTAGTTTTGCTGTGGCGGAATTCATCTCATTTTCTAGCGTGTTCATAAAACTCTCTTTTTCCAAATCCGCTGGAATGGGTGGAAGGAATTCCAGAACAATCGTCCCGGGTTTTTTCAAAAATTGGCCACTGGGCCAAAAATAACCTGAATTTAAAGCCACCGGGACTACCGGCACCTTCAACATTTTATAAAGGGCATAAATGCCGGGTTGGAATTCTTTCTTTTTGCCAACACCCACCCGTGTGCCTTCAGGAAATATAATTATAGACCGGCCTTTTCCCAGCGCTTTTTTTGAGGCCCGCACCATTTCTTTTATGGCTGCTCCACCTGCCGAACGGTCAATGGGGATTTCTTCAATCTTTTTCATGTACCAGCCAAAAATAGGCAGCTCCAGCAATTCCTTTTTGCAAACAATGGCAGCCTTGGGAAGGATGGAAAAAAATACAATGGTATCAAAGGCGGATTGGTGTTTAGAGCAAATCAGGCACGGCCGGTCAGGAATATTTTCCAATCCCCGGAATTCCACCCGCATTCCGGCCACCCAAAGCACTTTATTCGTTCCCCAGGCCCAGATATCCTGCGGAAAAAAAGCCCACTTAAAGGGCAGGGGCAAGGTAAGCAGGGTCATCAGGGTGCACAGCCCTGTCCAAAGGTAAAAGGCAATATTAAACAAAATGGTTCGGATATATTTCATAACCAAGATTTAGGTTTTCAAATCAATATCGGCAAGACTTAATAAGTATTTATTATATTCCAACATTACTGTTAAGGGTGAAACCTCGGCTACGACAGGGTGGGATATAATTTTTAAGTCCGGTGCAAATTCTGTAAAGGCGTTTAAACTTCTGGGCATATGAAAATCAGAAGTGATTAAAATAATCGACTTGAAATTCTTTTCCTTGGCCCAGGCCGCTGCTTCAAGGGCATTAGATTTAGTGTCAGTGGCATTGCGTCCGGGGTCGACACAGCATTCCAGAAGTTCCTGACCCCGGCCTATGGCTTGAAGAATAGTTTGATTATCAAGGGTTTGGTTTACCCCGGATATTAAAAGCCGGGCACCTCGCCCACTTGCCAAAACCGCAAAACCCTCATCAATACGCCCGGGGCCGCCGGTTAAAACCACAATCCCGTCTGCTTGAGTCTCCGAAGCGGTCTGGTTTTGGACCGTCAAAAGAAACCCGGCAAACCCAAAGGCCCAAAGAACGCCTACAAAAAAGATCAGGTTAAAAATTCTGATGGTAAGGCGTTTATATTTATAAAGCGAAAAGCCCATAACAACCTAACTAACCCTATACCATTTTATTGAGGGCATGTCGCACTGTCATGTCCGCAGTCCACATACTTAATAAGGCAGTCATTAGGGGAATCAGTCCCAAAAAAATCATTTGCCCTAAATTTAAATCCAGCCTGGGTAATAAAGCACCGCCAATGCTCTCGGTCAGATAAAAAATCAAGACCAAGGTCAAAACTGCCGCAGCCAGCCCAATCATCCCCCCCTTAAAGCCGTGGATCATAAAAAGTTTTCTGAACTCGCTTGAAATCAATGCGTCCCGTGCCCCAATTAAATGAACAATTTCCACCGTCTCCCGGTGGGCTGCGAGAGCTGCCCTGGTGGCGAACATGACCATGGCAACTGTAGTTAATATAATAAGGGCAATACTTACAAAAACAGCAATTTGAATCATGGTCGAAAGTGAGGTCATTTGGCCGATCCATTGCTGATGATCATCAAGGCTGGCATCGGGTGCCTTGGCTTGCAGGCGCACATTCAAAGAGGCTGTATCAATTCTGGCACCTGATCGAATGGTGATTGAAATCATGGCCGGAATAGGTAAATCCTCGGTAACATTTCCGGTGCCAAGCCAGGGTTCCAAAAGGGCTTTCAGATCACTCAGGGGAATTTCCTCTGCCACTTCGACCCCGGCGGTTCTTTCTAGAACGTTTAGAACTTCTCTTACCTGTCTTGCCCGTTCATCGGCATCAGGATTAACAATTTGAACGGTCATAACCTGTGATAATTCTGCTGACCAATCATCAGTGGCATTGTAAATTGCCAGCCCGGCTGCTGACCCTAAAATCGTCAAAAAAGCCATGACTGCAATAATAAGCGGTAAAAACCGATTGGTCTTTTCCTGGGGGGGCAGAAAATAAAAGATTTTCAGTTGGCCAAGAAAAGACGCTTCAAGGAAACTTTCTTTTTCGGGTTTAGGTTTATTTGTCATAGGACAGATTTCCTTCCCGAATAGTCATCGTTGGCGCCTGAAATTTTGCCACCAAGGCAGGATTATGGGTTGCGATAACCGTTGTCGTTCCCATTTTATTCAATTCAACAAAAAGTTTCATAATGCGGTCGGCCATCTCAGGATCAACATTGCCGGTCGGTTCATCTGCCAATAAAAGTTGGGGCTTTGTAATAACAGCTCTGGCAATCGCGACTCTTTGTTTTTCCCCGCCAGAAAGCGTGGGTGGCAAGGCCCGGGTTTTTCCCTTAAGGCCAACCCATTCTAAAATTTCTTCGGCAAAATTTTGAATTTCTTTTCGTTTCCCCCCCATCATCTGTAAAGGAAGGGCAACATTTTCCAACGCTGATAAATGCCGTAGAAGGCGAAAGTCCTGAAACACAATGCCAATCCTGCGTCGTAAATTAATTAAATCACTTCGGCTGGCGTTTTGGATGTCTTGTTCAAAAAATGTAATCTTGCCGCGTGAGGGCCGATGTGCCAGGTAAAGTAATTTCAACAGAGATGATTTTCCTGCTCCGCTGGGACCTGTCAAAAAGTGAAAAGAGCCGGCCTCCAACTCGAAGTTGATATCGGAGAGAATTTCATCATCATTATCATATCGCATTCCGACATTTTCAAAACGAATCAAAGGAAATTCTCCCCGGTTAGGTCAGGTTAAGTCCAATAGATTTACACCCCGGTTTCCTCACCGTCCAGCCGATTTAGATTTTTTCATTTGTTGCCAAATAGCTGCACCTGAGATAGGGATAAAATGCTCGCCGTTTTGTTTAATTTTAGCTAAAAATAAATGACATTCAGAATGGCGAATAGGCACTTATTGAAAGTTCTAAAATGATTATCGGCTGCCCAGAATGTGAAACCAGGTTTGTTGTTGCTCCACAAGCCATCGGCAAGGATGGACGGATGGTTCGTTGTTCGAGGTGTTCAAAAACATGGTTTCAGAAAGCGCCTGATGAAGATCTCGAAATCGTTCCAGAAAAGGTTATTGAAGGGGAAGAAAAAACACTTACTCATGAGAAAGAGGGGAGCAAACCTACTTCTGGCACAGGGGAAAAAATTAAAAGCAACGTGCCGGTCGTTGTTAAGAAAAAATCATTTAGTGTCCCTATTGGCTGGGGTATAGCGGCCGCAGTTTTAGCCGGGGTTGTGGCTTCTCTTTACTATTTCCGGACGCCGCTGGAAAACAGATTTGAGGTGGCCGAAACATTTTATCAAAAGTGGGATGCTTTTGTTGCTGACCAAGAACAATTTAAACCTCAAGCCACCCCGGAACCTGCTGAAGCTTTACCACATTTGTCCACGTTTTTGACCTTGAGCAATAACTCAAACGTTAGTTTCGATAATGGAATTTCAACCCTTTCTATTGAGGGTGAAGTCAGAAATAGCGCAGATTTTGATATTGATCTTCCCAATGTAAATGTCGTGATCAAAAATGTCGCCGGAGCTACGGTTTTTTCCACAATCCATACCCTGGAGCAGGCGGTTGTTGCAGCCAATGAAATTCTTCATTTTAGAATTACTGTTTCAGACATTCCCGCGGATTCAGCCGAGGTTGAGATATCCTTGATGTGGGATGACACGCCATAATTCCTGGCAGGATTTATTGAAATTTTGGGACAGGTCGCTGTTCAAACAGGGCCTGGAAGGTTGTCAGGGTTTTTGAGGCTGCACCGAAATCTCCCTCTTCTACCTGGCTCCTTAAAGTGCTGATCAGGGTATTGAATGCAATAAAACCAGGTAAGGTGGCTTCCTCTAATTCCTCATTCAGACTTAGTCGCCTGGAAAGAAACATAAATTCCTTATCAACCATGGCTTTAATTCGGGCACGGAGACCCCCTATTAGCATGTCGATCTCGGTACCGGCGGAACCCGTTATCAATTTCATTTGAATTTGCTGTACCAAGGTTAGGATATTTTGTTCTTCAAACGAGCCATCCCCTTCCACTTTGAGCGCAGTCTGCCAAAGATAACGAGTGACTACATTCAAATCCTCTTCTGTTTCCGCCGAACGCAATTTCCAATAAGCAGATCTGAGCGAGAGATAAATGCTGATATCATTTTGATAAGCGGCCTTATCGTTGGTTAATAAATCCAGTCGGCGGACTTGTGCATTTTTTCGCTCTGGTGTGATTATCAGAGATTTACGAATAGAGGCCAGGTTTTGGGCAACAGGATTTTTAAATATTTTTTCCGGTAGGTTAAGGAAAACCGCTTCGGTTTCACTAATTTGACCCAGGCCATCCACTGCCTTTACAACCCCCCTTACCCTGGTACCTGCCCAATGGTGGCTTAAAAGGTTCAGATACAGGGTTTGCTGGACTTCCCCATTGGAATTGCCCGCCACGGGAAGCCTGATTGTATCACTTTGATTTTTTTGAATTCCTCGCCGGGTTAGCTCTAGGTAGGTTTCTACTATGCCATGATCATCCCCAATGGCTAATCGAAATTCAAAAGAATCCCGAGCAGTCACCTCCGGCGTGGCTGAAAATTTTATAGTTGGGGGCTGGTCGGGGATAACGGTAAATCCCTGGCGGATAGAAACATAGGGCCCCACCTTGATATCCAGCGTCGAATTATCCTGCAAAATATGCTGTGAACGAAATCGGCCATCAGCATCCTTTTGATTTTTACCAAGAGCATTTCCAAGCGAAATAAAGGGGGTATAATTTTGAGTGTTGGATACCTCAACCGTGATGATGCTGCCCTCGGGGAAGGTTAGGTTTCTTTTTGCACTAATTTTTGAAACATACCCATCAATCCCATCAAAAAGAACGGTGTCAGCCTGGTTTAAATAATCCGGAGGGGAGACACTTACCGTTAGCAACACTTCACGCGGGGGCTGGCTCAAATTAATAGTCATGGCTTGTATTATCCGTCCGGGAAGGCCGGCACCGACACTTAGGCCGCCCCAGACCAACAAACCCAAAACCAGGACAGAAGCCGTATGTAGCGGCCATTGAGGATTTTGACGGGGAATTGATGTCGCAAACCTTACATCTCCCGGGTTTTTTAGGCGGGCTTTTCGAAAATGCCTGAGAGTTTTCCGGGTGAACCAGTAAATAGCCCCAAGGCTTGTCACCAGCGCCACATTTTTTACCCAAAATGGAAACCAGGCCCAAACCTCAAACAAGGACATAACCATGTAGGCCCCAAAAATTATCAAAATAAATTGGGTAATCACCAGAAATGTTTTAATTTTTGGGTTTATTGACAATTAATTATCCCAGCAGAAATTCGGTGAGAATTACGCTTTTTTTGTATTTTTCGGGAGGTTCCAGTTCGCCCTTTTTGCCACAGGCCCCAAGGACAAGGGCGAGCACACATAAAAGCGGGAATATTTTAATAGGTTTCATATTAAATCCATAGCTGTCAGCGTATTTCCCTTCATAAACTACAATTAGGGATAAAATCAATTCAAGGAAACAAAAAGTGAAGACTAGTGTGTGGCATTAGAATATAAAAATCTTTAAAAGAAAATATGAAAAAATTTACCCCTTTAATTCTGCTTGGTGTTTTGGTTGCCGCCTGGTTTGGATATTTGGCTTTTAAGGACCGGGGTAAGTTAGCCGAGCTTAGGCTCTTGACCACTGGTGAAATGTCAAATTTTGTAATTTTTGAAAAACCAAAACCATTGCCGGAAACACCCTTTTTCAACCGGAAAGGGGAGACAATTCGTTTTGCAGATTTTAAGGGGAAAGCCACCCTCGTAAATATTTGGGCAACCTGGTGCGAACCCTGCCGGGAAGAAATGCCCACATTGAATACCCTTCAAATAGTCATGGCGGGTCAAAATTTTCAAGTTATTACACTTTCGATTGACTGGCAGGGATATAAAGTCATCGACCCTTTTTTAGAGGAATATAAAATTACAGATCTTGATGCCTATTGGGATAAATCTAATCGGTTGCCCAACCAGCTTGAAGTTGTTGGTCTGCCATTAACAATCTTGATTTCTAGCGACAGGGAATGGATTGGCCGTATGGATGGCCCCGCTGTTTGGAACAGTAACGATGCTATAACCATGATGCAAAAGGCAGCAGAGCAATAATCAAGAATTACCGTGTAGGAATAGGGGCATCCCCGGAGTAGTCGTAGAACCCTTTACCGGATTTGCGGCCAAGCCAACCAGCTTCGACATATTTTATCAACAGCGGGCACGGGCGGTATTTGGAATCCGAAAAACCATTATAAAGCACCTGCATGATCGCAAGGCAGGTATCAAGGCCAATAAAATCAGCCAGGGTCAAAGGGCCCATCGGTTGATTGGTCCCCAGTTTCATGGTGGTGTCGATGGCTTCAACCGAACCGACCCCCTCATAAAGTGCAAATATAGCCTCGTTGATCATTGGCATCAGGATGCGATTGGCCAGAAAACCGGGAAAATCCTTTGAGGTGGTTGGGGTTTTGCCCATTTTTTTTGCCACCGATTGAACCATATCAAAGGTTTTCTGGTCAGTGGCGATACCCGGGATCAACTCCACCAGTTTCATCAACGGCACCGGGTTCATAAAGTGCATACCCATAAACTTTTCCGGACGGTCGGTGGCAGCCCCCAGCCGGGTGATTGAAATCGAGGATGTATTGGTGGTCAAAATGGCTTTTTCCGATAATTCCTTGCAGACCTCCCCGAGGATTTTTAGTTTCAGGTCCAGGGTTTCGGTAGCTGCCTCAACAACTAGGTCACAGTCGCCAAAATCCTTAAACTTTGTTGTGGTTTTAATCCGGGCAAGGGCAGCATCTTTTTCGGCCCCGGTAATGACTTCTTTTTTGACCTGACGTTCCATGTTTTTGGAAATCAAGGTGAGGCCAGTGTTGGCACGGTCCATTGAGATATCGGACATAATCACCTCAAAGCCTGAAAGTGCTGCAACGTGGGCAATCCCGGCCCCCATTTGCCCCGCCCCGATGACACCAATTTTTTTAATCATGTGATTGGTCCTACAGGGCTTTTTCAAGTTGGGGGAGGGCTTCGAACAAATCCATCACCAGGCCGTAATCGGCGACCTGGAAAATTGGTGCTTCCTCATCCTTGTTGATGGCGACAATAATTTTACTGTCTTTCATCCCGGCGAGGTGCTGAATGGCACCGGAAATCCCCACTGCGATATATAAATCTGGTGCGACAATCTTCCCGGTTTGACCAACCTGGAAATCATTAGGTACAAACCCGGCATCAACCGCCGCCCGGCTGGCGCCGATGGCGGCATTAAGTTTGTCGGCTACGGCCTCGATAAGTTTGAAGTTTTCACCGCTGCCCATACCACGGCCGCCGGAGATAACAATCTTGGCCGAAGTCAATTCAGGACGGTCGGATTTCGATAACTCTGCCTTGACGAAGGTGGACATTTTTTGTGTTTCGCCTGCCTTGATATTTTCTATGAGTGCAGACCCACCCTCAGCATTCGCGGCGTCAAAGGTGGTCGTCCTGACAGTAATTATCTTAATCGAGTCAGAGGTTTGCACAGTCTGGATGGCATTACCGGCATAGATTGGGCGCTTGAAGGTATCACTGCTTTCAACCGAAATGATGTCTGAAATTTGCATCACATCCAGAGCCGCCGCAACCCGGGGCATAATATTTTTTCCGGTGGTTGTCGCCGGCGCCAAAACCGCGTCATAACCATCGGCAAGGCGTAAAATCAAAGGGGCAATGCTTTCCGCCAGGGGATGGGCGTAGGCCACGGCATCCGCCAGTAAAACCTTGGCTACCCCGGCAATTTTAGCGGCGGCTTCGGCCACGCCCTTGCAGCCTTTGCCGACAACCAGGACATGAACATCCTTATCGACCTTCAGGGCCGCGGTAACGGTTTTCAGCGTCCCCTCTTTCAGAGTTTTATTGTCATGTTCTGCCAAAACTAAAGCGGTCATCAGATGGCCCCCTCTTTCTTGAGCTTGCTGACCAATTCCTCAACGCTTTCAACCTTGATCCCGGTTTCGCGTTTGGTCGGCTCTTCTACCTTGAGGCTTTTCAACCGGGGAGAAATATCAACGCCGTAATCTTCAGGAGTTTTCATATCAATCGGTTTTTGTTTAGCCTTCATGATGTTGGGCAATGAGGCATAACGCGGTTCATTAAGCCTGAGGTCGGTGGTGATAATCGCCGGAATTGTCAGCTTAAGGGTCTCCAGCCCGCCATCAATTTCACGAGTGACCACGACCGAGCTACCTGAAAGTTTGACTTCGGAGGCAAATGTGCCCTGTGGCCAACCCAGTAAGGTAGCCAGCATCTGGCCGGTCTGATTGCAATCATCATCAATCGCCTGTTTGCCCATGATGACAAGGTCAGGCTTTTCATCCGCCACGATTTTTTGCAAAATTTTTGCCACCGCCAATGGTTCAGTGATTTGATCTGTTTTCACCAGAATTCCCCGGTCACCGCCCATTGCCAATCCGGTGCGGATGGTTTCCTGGGCTTGCTGGGGGCCAATGGAAATAATAATGATTTCAGAAACTTTGCCAGCTTCTTTCAGGCGCACGGCCTCTTCCACCGCGATTTCATCAAACGGGTTCATCGACATTTTTACATTTTGTAATTCAACGCCAGATTTATCCGCTTTTACACGGACTTTGACATTGAAATCGACAACCCGTTTGACGGGCACCAAAACTTTCATGAATATCCCCTGTAATCAGTCGGTCAGCCAAAATTCACGACCAGCGATAGCCGAAGATAAGGTGTAAGTCAATGGACGGAAAGGGTGGTAAAAGTTAGTCTTTCCTGTTTGCGCCGGGCACCCAGAGAACATCATCTGCCCCGTTATCATTCAAGGCTCTGGCCAGCACAAAAAGGTAATCCGAAAGCCGGTTCAGATACTTCAGGGCTTCCGGGTTAACTGCTTCTTTGACGGAAAGGGCAACGGCAAGGCTTTCAGCCCTTCTGGTAATAGTTCGCGCCAGGTGTAAATAACTGGAAGCGGCACTTCCACCAGGCAGAATAAAGCTGTTCAGGGGGGCAAGGTCGGAATTTATCCGGTCAATCTGGGCTTCCAGCCAGGCAACTTGCTTTGCAATTATTCTTAAGACGTTTTCCTCATTATCTTTGATGGGGGTGGAAAGATCGGCCCCAAGATCAAACAGGTCATTCTGGATTTTGGCCAACGCTTGATCTGATGGTCCTTCTGTATAAAGCCGGACGATGCCAATGGCCGAATTGGTCTCATCGACTGCGCCGTAAGTAGTGACGCGTTGGCTGTCTTTTCTAACCCGGCTGCCGTCGGCGAGGCCGGTTTCCCCTTTATCGCCGGTGCGGGTATAAATTTTATTCAGTTTGACCATTTTTATTTCCCGGAAAGAAAGGCTAGCAACAGCATCAACATAAGCGCTGTAAACTGGGCAATGACCCGCATGCGCATCAGTTTGTTGCCGTATTTTTGATTAAATTCCCCGCCCCTGGCCATGCCAATCACTCCGGTCAGCAAAATACCAAGGGTGATCAAAAGGGCGATCAGAACAATGATTTGGCCAAAAGACATGGTTT
>SMVA01386583.1_pt1 | contig 20718 bp, 21 predicted proteins | sample 2456451 | NCBI WGS metagenome assembly SMVA01 (sample SAMN11095933, study PRJNA526329) | marine sediment metagenome | biome: Marine sediment; feature: Surficial sediment; material: Deep marine sediment; isolation source: Hadal surficial sediment | place: Pacific Ocean | collected 2014-05 | depth... | reverse complement strand
GCGTGTTTTAGCTTTTGGAACAATATCGGTGCTTATCGTCGCAAGCCTCGTGGAAATGGAAAAGCGCGGTCGGAAACTATGGCCTCGGTTTTCACTAGCCGTTGGCAGCGCCTCTTATAGTCTGTATCTATCGCACTCAATTTGGTTGCTATTTTTCATCGGTCTCGGTGTACGAGATTTCATAAATGCTGCTGGTATTTATCAGGATATTATGATGATTCTGTTAGTTGGGGTAATCGTGCTTTTAAGCTATTTGTACTACCGCATTATTGAACAACCAATGCTAAAAGTAGCTAAAAGAATTTACCCGATACAACCTACAACCACGGCTGGGACACTCGCGTCGTAGAGTAATCTCAGCGCATTCTATCCAGTAATGCCTATTACCGGAAATTGTGATTATCGTGATTTACTAATTGGCGCATGCAATAAGACCCGTAAATGCAAATGTTAGGAAGTCAATGTGAATCAAGTCGATGTACCAAGTCCTATTAATCTCCAGGAAGAAGGAGATGCTAAGAAATGGGAACGATCTGCAATGCAACGACCATTTCGAAGAGATTTTATAGAAGCTTTTGGGAATGAACTTCAAATTATCAATAGACCATCATTGAAAGTCCTTGAGCTTGGTTCGGGTCCAGGTTTCCTAGCTTGTGAACTGCTAATGAGATTTAATGATTTGGAAATTACTCTTCTTGATTACTCTGTTCCGATGCATGAGTTAGCTAAGAAACGAATCGGCGCCAATGTTTCTCGAGTAAAATTTGTTAATAGGAATTTCAAACAAGCAGAATGGCCAAGCGGGCTAGGTACTTACGGCGTTGTTATTACCAATCAGGCAGTTCACGAGCTTCGACATAAACGCCATGCATTTGCTTTACATGAGTATGTAAAATCTTTAATTAAAGTCGGTGGAGTCTACTTGGTTTGTGATCATTTCTATGGTCAAGGCGGAATGTCTGATGATCAGTTATATATGAGTGTTGAGGAACAACGACAATGTCTTGTACTTGCTGGCTTCAAAGTGCGAAAAATACTTGAGAAAGGAAGCTTAGTCCTACATCGAGCTACTCGATTATAAGTCATTATCAGGCTATATTTCTGGTAAAGGTAATTAGCGGAAACGATACAATTTCTAGAAAAGTCTCATAACTAATTGAATGTTATATGAATGCTGTAAAGCATGATATTCTGGATAATTCACTATTTCCGGTAATAAAGATTACCGGAAATAGTGAATTGGTAGCAGATAACGCCTCTATTCCAGCCAATTTTTCGTCTCATACAACCACTCTACTGATGTGCCTTACGCTTGGTTCGCATGGTGACGAACTCTTCCGCCAAGGTTGGGTGGATTCCGATGGTTCGATCGAAGTCTGCTTTCGTGGCTCCACAGTTAAGTGCTACGGCAAATCCTTGCACTAATTCTCCAGCATCTGGACTGACAAGATGAACACCTAACACACGGTCATCTGGCTTGTTAACGATCAATTTGATCATCGACATTTCTTTACGACCGCTGAGCGTGTGTTTCAGCTGCTTAACAATTGCGCTGTACACTTCTATATCAAATCCTTTGTCCAGTGCCTGTTCTTCGGTTAAGCCAACCGTAGCCAGGTTCGGATGACAAAATACCGCTGAAGGTATATTTGTATAAGAAAGTTGCTGATCGTCTTTGGAAAACAGTGCCCGCGCGACAATTTGGCCTTCTGCAAGTGCTACTGGTGTTAAGGCCACACGTGCAATGGCGTCACCCACGGCGTATATACCGGGTTCTTGGGTCTGAAATTGATCATTTACTACAATGGCACCGTTTTTATTGGTCTCTACATTAACGGTTTCCAGACCCAACCCTTCAGTTAATGGCTTGCGTCCGGTTGCTGCCAATACAGAGGTACAGGTTATTTCATCCCCTGTATCAAGAATTACTCGTAACCCATTGTTATTTTTAATTATTTTTGTTGGTAAAGCACCCAGCTTAAGGTTCAAAGTCTGCCCGATTTCCGTGGTAATGAACTGTCTAATTTCGTTATCAAAACCCCTTAACAGCTTGTCTCCGCGGTAAACCAGCGTGATCTCACAGCCCAGGCGGGTGAATATGCTGGCAAATTCTACCGCTATATAGCCACCACCAATCACTACCATCGATTCGGGTAGTGATTCCAAAGCGAAAATATCGTTTGAGGAGATAGCAAGCTCACTGCCTTCGAACGTAGGCAGCCAGGGCCATCCGCCTACAGCCAGTAAGATGTACTTAGACGATACGATTTTTCCCGCAACGGCTACTTCATTGGCTCCCTTTATGACTGCCCGCTCAGTAAACACAGACACTTCATTATCATCAAGTATTGAACGATATATGCCTTTTAATCTACTGATTTCACTATCTTTATTCTTCTTAAGTGTAGCCCAGTCAAACTGAATATCCGGTATTTTCCAGCCAAATCCTCGACTGTCTTCCATGTCGTCTCGATAGTGGGCAGCATAGCTGAACAGTTTTTTAGGGACACAGCCTACATTGACACAGGTTCCACCGAAATAACGCTCTTCAGCCACGGCAACCCTGGCTCCCAGGTTGGCGGCTACCCGGCAGGCACGCACTCCACCGGAGCCTCCTCCGATAACAAACAGATCAAAATCAAAATCCGACAAACCAATACTCCCTTTCTTAGCCAAAATAAATCCGCTTCACGGTAAATCAAGCCTGGCATTCTACCTATAATCCCCAGCCAGCTGTGCTTTAATTAGCCATTTGGACACTACCAGATTCATGCAACCAGACTTGTTCCCAACTAAAGAACCGATCACCCACCAGCTAACGGATGGCTACATTGTGGAAACTCAGGGATTATTTTCACCGGCAGAATCAAATAGCTACTTTGAACAATTGGCAGCTATTATCCCGTGGAGCCAATCCGATATCAGGATCGCTGGTAAACTGATTCCTATCCCCCGCTTGCAGTGTTGGATCGCCGATCCCGCTTTAAAATACACTTACTCTGGCGTTTCCATGGTACCTGAGCCATGGCTCGAACCGGTACTGGAGATTAAGTCGATAGTTGAGCGTGTCAGCGGATTCAGCTTTAATTCAGCACTTGCCAATTACTATCGCGATGGTAATGACAGCGTTGCATGGCACAGTGACGATGAGCCAGAACTTGGATTAAATCCAACCGTAGCATCGGTCAGTTTTGGTGCAGTCAGACCCTTTGAGTTGAAACATAAGTTTCGTCTCGACCTGGCAAAGATTCGCCTCATGGTGCAAGGGGGTTCATTACTACTAATGGGCGGTACCATCCAGAACAACTGGTTACATCAGATTCCCAAGGTAAGGTCTCTAAAGGAGCCACGAATAAATCTGACTTTTAGACGCATCATTAACTGAATTTAAAGCGAGTTGGGTCGACTATTTTGTTAAACTTACCAACGTTGATCACCCAGGCACAACCCGAATTGAGTTCTTAACTATGCAATACCCGCGACTTCTGCAACAAATCTTTGTTTCATTTCTGCTAACTTGTTTAGTTGTTACCTCAGCAATCGCCAATACGGTTACTGGCGTTAACGGTGCCGTGACGTCCAGATCGGCTATCGCATCCGAAGTCGGTGTTGAAATTCTTAAGCAAGGCGGGAATGCCATCGATGCAGCAGTAGCTGTCGGTTTTGCACTTGCAGTCACCTACCCCTCCGCAGGTAATATCGGTGGTGGTGGCTTTATGGTAATCAAGTTAGCAAACGGAGACGTAGTTTCACTGGATGCGAGAGAAAAAGCCCCTCTTGCTGCTGACCGGGATATGTACTTAGATCAAGATGGCAATGTTAATCGAAGACTTGCGCTGAGAGGAATACTTTCTGCCGGGGTTCCAGGTTCCGTTGCTGGTTTGTTAGATGCACTGCAACGCCATGGCACGTTATCCCGGGAACAGGTTATGGCACCTGCTATAAAACTGGCCGAGGAAGGCTTTGTGTTGAATCAGAATCTGGCAAACCAGTTCCGGCAGAACATGCGACAAATGCGAAATTATCCGAGTTCAATTGCCATCTTCAGCAAGGACGGTCAGTCCTATGAAGCGGGAGATCGTTGGATTCAATCCGAGTTGGCGACGACGTTGAGGCTGATATCGGATCAGGGTAAAGACGGTTTTTACCAGGGGAAAACGGCCGACTTGCTGGTAGCGGAAATGCGCCGGCAAAATGGTCTCATTACTCACGAAGATCTAGAAAAGTATAGAACTATCTGGCGTGAACCTATCCATGGCACCTACCGTGGTCACGATATCTGGTCGATGCCGCCTTCTTCATCCGGTGGAGTTGTGTTAACGCAAATGCTAAATATGTTGGAGCCCTATAACATCGGTGCTATGGGATGGGGCAGCCAGGAAACTGTACATCTGATGATAGAAGCTCAAAAGCGCGCTTACGCCGATCGAGCGGAACATCTCGGTGATGCTGATTTTTATCCGGTGCCTGTTGAAAACTTGGTAGCAAAGTCATATGCCCATGAGCGTTTTGCTGACTTCAATTCAGCTAAAGCTACACCAAGTGACGACATTCTCGCTGGTAGCTTTCCAGCAGAAAGCACACAGACTACTCATTATTCTGTTATGGACAACTTAGGAAATTCAGTCGCTGTGACTACCACACTCAACAGTGGCTATGGCAACAAAATTGTAGTGAGCGGTGCAGGATTTCTGCTCAACAATGAAATGGGGGATTTTACGCCCAAGATTAACACGCCAGGAGACAACGGGTTGATAGGGGCAGAAGCTAATCTGATTCAACCTGAAAAGCGTATGTTGAGTTCAATGACACCAACCATTGTGACCCTGGACGGCCAAACCGTACTTATTACTGGCTCCGTCGGCGGGGCAACAATTATCAACACGGTATTTCATGTGGTAGTTAATGTGCTTGATCATCAAATGGAAGTGGACGAGGCTGTCGCAAAACCACGTTTTCATCATCAATGGCAGCCCGATTCCGTTCGTGCGGAGAACGGCGCCTTCGCCGATGGCGTGTTACCCCTGCTTGAAGCAATGGGGCACCTGCAAATTCGCAGCGCCGGTTACGGCATCGGTGATGCTAATTCCATCCAGTTCGATGGCCATACCATCAAGGCCACTTCCGATCCCCGCAATGAAGGCGGCGCGGCGGCCTGGTAAAGCCATCACCCCAACTGTAATCAATCCTGTCCCAATTCCTGGGGAATATTTTGGATCACTTTGACGTAGCCATAGTTGGTGCCGGTGTCACAGGCCTTGCCGTGGCCCAACGACTGTCCAGTTCCACTTCAACGCAAAAATTAAGCACCGTCGTTCTGGAGCAGGAAACTGGTTTCGGGCAACAGATCAGTAGCCGCAACAGTGAAGTAATCCATGCCGGAATTTATTACGCGGCCGGTTCTTTGAAAGCTCAACTGTGTGTTCGCGGTAACAGTTTGCTTATTGAATACTGTCAACGCTTCAACGTACCATTCAACCTGATCGGAAAATACATAGTCTCCCCCAGGGAAGGGGTTGACGAGCTGGAGCGGTTACGACAACGCGCCCTGCTTAATGGTGTCGAAGATCTGCGCTGGATTGACGAAAAAGCCCTGGTTATTGCAGAGCCAAATGTCAGCGCCTATTGTGCCCTTTATTCGCCTTCAAGTGGTATCGTAAACAGCCACAGCTTCATGCTTAGCTTATTGCATTCAGCCGAAGCCAACGGTACTTTGTTTTCACCTCGCACCCGCGTGCTGAAAATCCATCAGTCAAATTATTCATTTCAAATCGAATGTGAAATTGGTGATCAAGCCTCTCCTACAACTCTCGAACGTTACCGATTCAACGCCGACAAGGTAATTAACTGTGCCGGATTAAATGCTACTAAGGTGGCTAATTGTGTCGAAGGTATTGACGCGTCGACGATCCCCAAACTGCATCTGTGTAAAGGCGACTATTTCAGTTACTCAGGCAAGAGTCCGTTCACACACTTGATCTATCCCCTGCCTGAAGCCAATAACATCGGTCTGGGAATACATGCTACGTTGGATTTAAACGGGCGAGTGCGATTTGGGCCTGATGCCGAGTATATTCATTCGGCTCAGTTCGACATTGACAGCAACAAGGCAGGCGACTTTGCAGCTCGAATAGCTAACTATTTTCCGGCCATTAAAATGGATGACCTGCAGCCGGATTATGCAGGGGTTCGCCCCAAACTTTCCGCGGCAGGTGAACCCGCGGCCGACTTCATGATTCAAGATGTAACCGGTCACCAGATTCCCGGGCTCATACAGTTATTTGGTATAGAGTCGCCCGGGCTTACTGCCAGTCTGGCAATCGCCGAAAAAGTGGTTGAATTGATAAAACAACAATAACAATGTTGTGAAGCCAGAAAATTTATTAGGCGATTTCTTGAAAATTAACTGATCTATACCATACTCATTAGTGAGATAGTGTCAGGCCGATAGCTTAACCCGGTCTCGCGTGATACTGGAACAAGTGACATTCCAAACTTCCTTACCTAAATGTTTTAATCCAAGCAATATTCACCTGGAGCCGCAGGCTCCAGGGTTTTTTTCCCCAGCTGAGTTCATCGATCAAAAAGATTGAATTAGGAAGATGTAACGGTGCCTTGTTGATCAGGCACTCAAAGCGTAAAGGTTTTCCTGTCAGAATTTAACCAGACATCACCGAGGAGCTTCTCGATTCGGTTTAGGGTTTTACTGCTGGAACCTGAGAACTGTATACCAATGCCTGGCTTGGTATTACCTTGTGCCCCTTGTGGTGTCAACCACACAATCTTACCCGCTACGGCTAGGCGCTCCATGGCCGAGTCACTTTTTAATACCTGCAACATGATGAACACGGCATCGCCGAGCTGATAGGGTTTGGTTGTTGGTAAAAACAGTCCACCGCCTTGAATAAAAGGCATATAGCTAGCGTAAAGTGCGGCTTTATCTCTGACGATAAGTGAAAAAAGCGAGTTACCATCCATTGGTGCTTTAGCCTTTCCTTGGGCAAGCAAATTAAGCACATGATGTTTAACACTGAACTGCTATAAATAAATAGCGTTGCAAAAAGTATCATCAGAAAAGTGTTAGCCGGAAATGCGAGACCAGCGCCACATCATGCTTTCAAATATCAATTGCTGATTTGGATTCGACACGCTGACAAGTTGTCGCTTTGCATCCTCCGCAGCAAGATTCAATCGCAGAAGCCGAGTCAGGGAATCATTTTCATCCCTCCCGCTTTGTTGCAGTCTAGTAACTATAGCCCGTATCTCAGAACTCGCCAGTAATGCCTCGTCTTTGCAAAGTAAATATTTGATAAGCAAGGCCGAGGTTTGCCACAAGTAATCCATGACGGAGCTAACATTCAGACTTTTAAAAGTAGCGGCAAATTCGATGGGGTCGAGATTGCCGTCGACGATTTCAACAAACGCACGAATGATGTTTTTCCTTTGCTCCACCTCGCCGCTGGTATAGATTTCTTGGGCCAATATGGGCTTACCCCCAGCCAGGTGTAAAAGCTCTTGCGGATTGGCTTTACCATCTAGGGTTTCTTGCAGCCAGGTGAGTGCCATGGCCGGCTCTGGTGTTATAAAAAGAATCCGCTGACATCGACTGCGAATGGTCGGTAACAGACTTCCTGGCTTGTCACTCAACAATAGTATTACAGTGTTTCCCGCAGGCTCTTCGAGGGTTTTTAACAGCGCATTGGCGGCACTCATGTTGAGCATGTCAGCCTGCTCTAAAATAACCACCTTTCGCCTGGCACTATGGGTGGTCTTTTCGGTAAATCTTGTCAGAGCGCGGACCTGGTCTACTTTGAGTACACGGCCGCCCTCTTCCGGCGTGACATACAACAAATCAGGATGAGTGGCGTTAACGCTAAAGCGACAGTCATTACAGTTCTCACAAGGACCTGTCGTGGAAGGATTATCGCATAACAACAACCGGGCAACGGCAGCTGCGAATTTTTTCTTGCCCAGACCGTGCTCACCACAAAGTAAATAAGCGTGAGCCAGACGCTGTTGTTTTAGCTGTGAGCTGAGTCGACTCCAATTTTCCTGATGCCAGGGTAACAGGCTCTCAGCCTGAGTCTCAGTCGTTTTATCAGGCACAAAGCTTCTCCATCACGGCAATGACGTCTGCGCGTACCTGATCAAGCTTCTGACTGGCATCGACAACTACGCAGCGCTCAGGTTCTTCGCTTGCCCTTTTCAGATAGACTTTTCTTACTTTATCAAAAAACTCAAGTTGCTGTTTTTCAAACCGATCCAGGTCACCACGTTTGGCTGCCCGCGCCAGGCCAAGCTGGGGTTCCAAGTCGAGAATTATAGTGAGATCCGGCCGCAATTCTTCTTGTACCAGGTTTTCCAGGATGGCAATTTTATCGCTGCCAAGCCCCCTGCCCCCGCCCTGGTATGCATAGGTGGCATCAGTGAAGCGGTCACACAATACCCAGGTTCCTTGTTCCAGTGCCGGACGAATTACTTCGGTAAGATGTTGTGACCGTGCGGCAAACATCAGTAACAGCTCTGTCACCGGGTCGACATTCTCCTGGTGATCTTTAAGCAGTAGTTCGCGAATGGCTTCGGCCAAAAATGTTCCACCTGGCTCCCTTGTCAGCACATAGTCGATCTGATGTTGTTCAAGAAAACCCTTGATGGCGCTAATGTTTGTGCTTTTACCAACGCCCTCAATCCCTTCAATGGTAATGAATTTTGCCGGTACTTTCTTGTTTGCAGACATGCGGGTTTGACTCGTACTGGCAAATTAATTAGACGTACCTAGCTGATATAGTTGTACAGCCTGGTTGTGCTCTTCTAAGGTGCTTGAAAAATAATGGCTCCCATCCCCTTTTGCGACGAAATACAGATACTCCGAAGGCGTAGGATTCATACTCGCTTCAATGGATTCCCGGCCCGCAAGCGCGATAGGTGTGGGTGGCAGCCCATTAATGCGATAAGTGTTATAGGGGGTTTCTTCTTCCAGTGAAGAGCGACGAATATTCCCGTCATAGCGCTCACCCAGTCCATAGATTACCGTAGGATCAGATTGCAATCGCATGCCATTCTCAAGCCGTCGAATAAAGACGCCGGCAATATGACCTCTCTCACTGGAGACAGCGGATTCTTTTTCAATAATTGATGCCATGATTAAAGCATCATAGGAAGTCTCATAGGGTAATGCACTCAGTCGATCGTCCCAGGTTTGCTCAAGAATCGTGGTTAGTCGGCTATGAGCCCTGGCAAGTATCTCAGTGTCTTGTGCACCTCTACTGTAAAAATAGGTGTCAGGAAAGAACAGACCTTCAGCATTGGAATAGTCTAGTTGCAGTACCCTGGCTATTTCAGGCTCGCTCAGTGAACTTAACGAATCAACAATACCAGGACTGTTCCATATTGCTGCCAACGCCTGTTGTAGAGTCCAACCCTCAACCAGGGTTAACTGGTATTGTCTGATGTCCCCGCTGACAATTTTATCCAATAACTGCAAAGGCGTAATAGGATCGATCAACTCATACTCACCGGCTTTAATTTGACTCGCTTTGCCTGTGAAGCGTGCCCAGCTTGTAAACAGTAAAGGAGAGCTGAGATAGCCTTGATCTGTAAGCCTGGTAGTAACTTGATTCAGTGACGCGCCAGCAGGAACTTCAAACGATGTACTTTCGGTGATATTTAGCGGGGCATTCAGTTGGTACCAGGAGGCTCCGGCAAAAACAAGTATCAGTGCAATAAATAGTGCGATTGTCGCTACAGGTTTCCTCGGGATATTGTTAATTATAGGAACAAAATTCATTATCCTGGAACTCTAATGCTAGGCGGGTGAAGCGGCCCACTTTTTTATTGTGACTCTTATTCTCGTAAACCAGTTCGGTGACTGGCCACACACCGAATACACTATTACATAGAAACACCTCTGACGCATTGAGCAAATCTTCGCGGTTGAGTTTGGCTTCGTGTACGGGGAATCCATCGCTTGCAAATTGACCCATCAAGAACTCCCTCATCACACCGGCCACTCCAGCGTTATGCAACCCGGGTGTTACCAATGAGTCGTTAATTACGACGAATAAATTACTCTTCGTGCCCTCCACCACCAGGCCAGAATCTGTAGACATTAACCCTTCGTCATATTCATCGGTCAGTTCACTGCTTGCCATTACCTGATCAAGGCGCCCAAGGTGTTTTAGTCCGCCAAGACGACTGTTTACAGTAATAGGCTGATTGCAGAATTTAACCCGGACACCGCCTTGCTTATCTTGATTGTAAGCATCCGGTAGTGGGTGAAACTGCACAATACGAGTCGGCTCTGTTGCATCACCTGGCTGGTAGCCCCGTCCTCCGACGCCACGGGTAACGATCACTTTTGCTATCCCATCCGCGGCAGAAGCGCCGAGCAGGCTGTTGAGCTCCTCCAGAAGCTTAGGCAGATCCACGTCTATACCAAGCAAGTTGCAGGAATTTAGCAGACGCCTCTGGTGCAGTTGCCACAGAGAGAGCTGACGGTTAATTACGCGGATGGTCTCAAAAATGCCATCACCGTAAAGCAGGCCACGATCGTTGACCGGGATGGTCTGGCCTGGTTCACCATTTATCAGCATGGGAAACACGTAGTAAGTTGTTTAATTAACATTTACCACCAGTATCGAGTGTTGTAGAAAGCTAATCTAATTTTGAGAAAATCAGGCTGCCGTTGGTTCCACCGAATCCGAAAGAGTTGCTGATCACAGTATCGATTGCGAGATCCCGACTGGTCTGAGGTACGTAGTCAAGATCGCAGTCTTCGTCTGGCGATTCGAGATTTATCGTAGGTGTGACTACCTGCTCCTTAAGGGACAGCACCGATACGATCGCCTCAACTGCACCTGAAGCCCCAAGCAAGTGCCCTATCATCGATTTGGTTGAACTGATACATAGTTTGTAAGCGTGATCGCCGAACACTTTTTTGATTGCCTGTGTCTCGGCAACATCACCGGCCAGCGTTGAGGTTCCGTGGGCGTTAATATAATCCACTTGATCAGGATTTAGATCAGCACTGGCCAACGCGTTTTTCATACATAAGGCAGCTCCTGCCCCACCTTCTGAGGGCGAAGTCATGTGGAAGGCATCCCCGCTCATGCCAAAACCCACCAGCTCTGCATAAACAGGTGCTCCTCTGCTGCGGGCGTGCTCGTATTCTTCCAGCACCATCACTCCTGCCCCATCACTGAGCACAAAGCCATCACGATCGTGGTCCCAAGGTCGGCTGGCCAGTTCCGGCGCCTCGTTACGAGTCGATAGGGCACGAGCCGCACAAAAACCACCCAGGCCTACCTGGGAGCAGGACATTTCTGCCCCACCGGCCACCATAACATCGGCCTGGTTGTTGCTGATCATATTGGCAGCTACCCCGATATTATGGGTACCGGTGGTACAGGCGGTAGAAATGGCAATATTGGGTCCTTTAAAGCCGAATTGGATGGAGAGCATTCCACTTATCATATTGATTATGGATCCAGGTACGAAAAACGGAGATATTTTCCTAGGACCTGCTGTGCGAACCAGGTAAGAAGTGTCTTCGATAGAGGATATCCCACCTATGCCGGAACCCACGGCTACCCCTACTCGCTCCCGGTCTGGCTTTGTGTCGAGTAGCCCAGAGTCATTTACTGCCTGAATGCCGGCAGCCATCCCATACTGAATAAAGACATCCAATCGCCTGGCTTGCTTGGCAGGCATGTATTGGGTAGCGTCAAATTCCTTAATGGAGCCACCAAAACGGGTACTGAAATCAGAAGTATCGAAATGGTCGATGACATTGATGCCACTTTGCCCTTCCTTGAGTGCCTTCCAGGAGGACTCTACATCGTTACCGACAGGAGTAAGCAGCCCAAGCCCGGTTACAACTACTCTTCTGCCGTTCAATAGAAGCTCTCCGAAACGTGGTGAATTGTGAAAGGCCTATAAAACAAAAGCTACTCCGGGAGACTGCCAGAGTAGCTTCGATATGACTTAGATTAACGCTTACAAGTTTTGGCTGATGTAATCAATAGCCAGTTGGACAGTGGTAATTTTTTCTGCCTCTTCATCTGGAATTTCAGTTTCAAACTCTTCTTCCAAGGCCATTACCAGTTCAACCGTATCCAAGGAATCAGCGCCCAAATCTTCTACAAAAGAGGCTGAAGCTTTTACTTCATCTTCTTTTACGCCAAGTTGTTCGCAGACAATCTTTTTTACGCGCTCTTCAATGCTACTCATATTAATTATTAGCTCCTAATATTACTAATATTATACGGCCGTTTTGGTATAGCTGATTACTTTTTAACCTATCCCAACCTGCCCTGTAAATCAGGTTGGCAATTTTAACCCTATTTTGAATTGGTTGTAATCTATAACTTTGATTTTTTAGGTCGAAATTTAAAAATACAAAAAAAAATCAACAACCTAAATATTTACCTGGATTATCAGCCCATGTACATCCCACCATTCACGTGGAGCGTCTCTCCAGTTATGTAGCCGGCTTGCTCTGAAGCCAAAAATCCGACCACTGAAGCGACTTCTTCCGCCTTACCTAACCTGGACAAGGGTATCTGTGCCAACAGGGTTTCAATCTGCTTCTGGGGCAGCGATCTGGTCATATCTGTATCAATAAAACCCGGTGCTACCGAGTTTACCGTTATTCCCCGCGAACCGATTTCTTTTGCCAGGGCCCTGGAGAAACCTTCTATACCGGCTTTAGATGCGGCGTAATTTGTCTGGCCAGCATTGCCGCTGGACCCTACTACCGAACTGATATTGATAATCCTACCCCATCGAGCCTTTGTCATGCCTCTTAGACAAGCTTTGCACACGCGGTACATAGCATTCAGATTGGTGTCAATTACCGCTCCCCATTCATCAGGTTTCATGCGTAACAGCAGGTTGTCTCGAGTAATACCTGCATTGTTTACCAGCACGGCTGGCTTAGCGAATTTTTCTTCAATTACCGTGAGGCACTCGGTGACTGCCTGATCCGAAGCTACATCCAAAACCAACCCCCTGCCGCTTATCCCCGCTTGTTCCAGGTAGTGGCTGATCTTGTCGGCTCCGCCTGCGGTCGTCGCTGTGCCAACGACTAATAATCCCTGCTTGCCGAGTTCTAGGGCTATTGCCTTGCCGATACCACGGCTGGCGCCGGTAACCAATGCAACCTGCTGTGTTTCACTCATGCCTAACTCTCCATAATAATCTCGGCTACCACAGATCAAGCGCTAATTTAGTTCATTTTTCAACTCGCTGCCTGGACCAGCTGAGCCAGGGTTGCTGATTAATCCCGGATTTTTCTCACAGTTACTCCTGGAGTATTACACAGACACTTCATCTTTTGCCTGGCTGAAACTCGGCGTGTCTTCACTGCCAAAACACGCGATTTCAGGCCGAATGCGTTTAACCAATCCGCACAATACCTTGCCGGGGCCACACTCTACGAGCAGTCTAATTCCAGCTTTGTGTATTAAATTAATGCTGTCCATCCATAACACTGGATTGCATAACTGCTGTATCAGGTTTAGTTTTATCTCTTCACAGTTAACGGCGATTTGTGCGTTCACATTTTGCACCACCGGTATCGGGCCTGGTTTGAACTCTACCGTATCAAGCAGGGCGGTCAACTTCTGTGCGGCTTCTTCCATCAGGGCGCAGTGGGAGGGAACGCTGACTTTCAACGGAAGGGCGCGCTTGGCTCCCGCATTTTTACACTCCTGCATCGCACGCTCTACGGCTTCTGAATCGCCGGCTATTACCGTCTGGCCCGGAGAGTTAAAATTTGCAGCCGAAACAACCTGCTCCCCGGCCACTTCATCGCAGATTTTCTTTATTTGATAATCATCAAGACCGACAATTGCCGCCATGGCACCTTTGCCTGGCTGTACGGCTTGCTGCATGTATTCTCCTCGGAGTCGAACCAAGTTCACGGCGTCACCAAATTCAAGGACACCGGCACAAACCAGGGCTGAATATTCCCCTAAACTGTGCCCGGCAAGCATAGTAGGCCTTGGCGCGCCAAGATCGTTCCACACACGCCAGATGGCAACCGACGCGGTCAGTAGTACGGGCTGGGTAATGTGAGTTTGGTCAAGGTAGTTGCCTTCGTCTCGCTGTGAAATTTCCCACAGGTCTTGATCGATCAATTGAGAGGCTTCATTAAAGGTTTGAATAATCGCCGGGTATTGCTCGGCAAGGCCACTCAGCATGCCCAGTTTTTGCGAGCCCTGACCCGGGAAAACAAAACCAAATTTTTGCATATCCAACCTCTTTTTATTGTACCCGGTCAATTTCTGCAGTTGTTCTATCTAACCGGCATCTACCCCGGTAGTCGTTCAGCAACCAATCATTCTGCCAGCCTGATGATCTTGGCAACCTCATTGGCTATCAGGCCAGGGACATTGTTCTCCGCCTCTCTAACGGCTTGCTCAATAGCAAAGGCAAACCCTTCAGTATTTGCGTTACCGTGACTCTTAACAATACTACCTTGCAATCCTAACAAACTTGCACCGTTGAATTGACTTGGGTTTATTTTTCTACGCAATCGACTCATCAAGGGTGACAATAATTGTGCGCACATCCGTGTATACCAGTCTGTAGCAATACCGTCATCAAGGTAATTATTGATTACGTTGACAACGCCGGCGCTGGATTTTATTGTTACATTACCAACAAAGCCATCGCAAACAACAACGTCTGCATTACCATCATACAAGGCACTACCTTCTATAAATCCAATATAATTAATCGCTTCACTAGTCTCCAATAAACTCGCGGCCAATTGAACTTGCTCATTGCCTTTGTATTCCTCGGCGCCTATGTTCAACAAACCGATCCTGGCCCTGGATAATCCATCTAAGGATTCCGCCAGCACAGACCCCATCACCGCAAACTGAAACAATTGTTCAGCTTTACAATCCACATTTGCACCCACATCCAGTAGATAGCAATTAGTGGTAGCCCCGGGAATAATGGCGATGATGGCCGGTTTGTCTACACCGGGAATAGTTTTCAATAGATGCCGCCCGGACATCAACAAGGCTCCGGTATTACCGGCACTGACACAAGCTTGTGCCTGGGACTGCTGTACCAGTTCCACAGCCATGTACATGGAGGATTTTGTCTTGTCTCGAAGAACCTTGCTGGGTTTGTCGTGTGCGTTGACTGTGCATCGGGTGTGCACGATTTTTATTCGGTCTAGAACATCCTGCCGATTGCAGGTTGTCAGAAGTGGTTGGATGTCAGTTTCATCACCCACCAGGTATAACAATAAATCCGGGTGATGCAACAGTACCTGCAGCGCAGCGGGGACCGTCACTGACGGTCCACCATCCCCACCCATTACATCAACTGCAATTTGCCTGTTACAGCCCAAGTTTACTCGTCACCGAGATCTAAAACCTTCTTGCCTTTGTAGAAACCGTCGGCGGTAATATGATGGCGTCTATGTACTTCACCCGAGGTCTTGTCGATGGATAAGGTTGGGCCGGACAAGGAATCGTGAGCACGCCGCATATTTCGCCTAGATCGACTCACTTTACTCTTTTGAACTGCCATTTTACTCTCCTAACTTGTGATTCTGGGTTAAGTAGCCTTGATGGATTTCACCTGACTACTGCTTATTCAATGAAGCCAATACTGAAAACGGGTTAGTACTGCCCTCTTCTTCTGTTTTGCCATCACCCGACTTATAGCCGGTTCGCTCACTACAGGGTCCTGATTGATGGTAATTGACAATTGGCATGGACAACACCAGTTGCTCGTCAATCAAATCTGCTAGAAAAATCTTATTCTCTTCGAGAATCCATGGGTCGAACTGCTTTTCGAGGCTTTTAGCCGCTGCTTCATCCGCTACCAGGACTAGATTGATAGCGTCGTTTAATTCAATCGGTAATGGTTCAAGGCAACGTTGGCACTCTACCGAAAATCTTGCCTCTATCTCCCCGGTAATGTGTCTTTGACCAAAGTCATCCACAAAAAACCTGATTTCCGCCCTGATGTCAGCCTCTTTACCAGCCAGACAATCCTGCAATCTTACCAATCGCGTCAATCCCATATAACCAGACAGAGACGCCCCTTGGGTAAATATCTTCCGGGCGTTAACATACTCTGGAAGTGGGCTATCGTACATAGGCGCGCAATAATAGTGGTAGAGCCTCTAGCTGTCAAAAAGAATTGCTGTTTTTCGCCTCATTGAGCAACTGCCTTAATCGAGAATTATTGCTTCGATCTCAATAAGTTGAGTTGCCCTGCCAGGTAGTCACTCAACGGGGCTTCAAACAGCATTAAGCCACCACCATCAGTTGCCTGAAATTCGATTTTCTCAGCATGCAGGCACAGTCGGGTTGCCGCGGGATGGGACTTTGCTTGCGCTTGACTGGCATATTTATCATCACCCAGTATGGCATGGCCCTGAATCTGACAATGCACCCTTATTTGATGGGTTCTGCCGGTTATCGGCAAGGCCTTGATCAAGGTAGCCTCAACTCCTAGGTGTTCGATAACCTCGAAACGAGTTTCCGAGGGTTTGCCAGACTGGTCAAACTTGACCATTCGCTCCCCTGATTGCAGATGGTTTTTTAACAAAGGCGCACTGACCAGCACCAGGCTGTCCGGCCAATATCCATGCACCAGTGCAATGTAGGTCTTGTTGACGGTTTTCTGCTTAAGCTGTAAATGGAAGTCTCTTAAAAACAGCGGTGTTTTCGCAAATACCATGCAACCGGAAGTATCTCGGTCCAGGCGGTGGGCCAATTCCAGTTGACTCCACTGGGGTTTCAATTGCCGCAGGGCCTCAATCAAGCCCAGGTGTACGCCAGAACCCCCATGAACCGGGAGTCCAGCCGGTTTGTTGAGCACCACGAACTGTTCGTTTTCAAACAGGACGCTGTCCAGCAAATAGCTGCTTAGGCCGGGACTAGGCTTCGGTGGTTGTGCTCGGGAGGTCAACCGCAATGGCGGAATCCTAACTTTGTCGCCAGAGACCAAGCGGCTGTCTGGTTTACTGCGCTTACGGTTGATACGCACTTCGCCTTTCCGGATAAGCCGATAAACACGTGATTTCGGCAGCCCCTTCAGCTCCCTGAATAAAAAGTTATCCAGGCGCTGACCATCGGATTTATCCCCTATCTCCAGTATTTGAACTTGACTATGGTCGACCATCGATTTTTGCCCGGAATGTGACTACGGAGTATTGCATCGGCATTTTACTCGAATCCCATAATCCGCCAATCCCCAAGGATGTTTATGGTGTACAATCCCCACCGTTTTTAACTGCCTGTTCATTGCCGACCCCGTAGGCCGTTATAGGTTAAGTAAGCGCAAATCAGCAACAGTCAACCAGTAGCAGCGATCTAGTCATGACCACAATTCGAGAAACCCTGAACGCAAGACTCAGTGCAGCGATGTCGGAGGTAACCAATACACCCGATAGCAATGCCAATGTGATTATTGCCTCCAGAGCCGAATTCGGAGATTACCAGGCAAACGGAGTAATGTCCGCCGCTAAGCTCCTCAAGACCAACCCCAGGGAACTGGCACAACAGGTAGTTGATCATGTCATTGCCAAGGCGGGCGAAGAGGGGTTAATTGACAGATTAGAAATTGCTGGACCCGGCTTTATCAATATCCATCTAGCCAATGACTGGCTAGAACACCGAGCTAACGAACTACAAGGCGATACCCAAAGCTTAATTCCCAAGGTATCAGCGCCACAAACTATCGTAGTTGACTACTCTTCACCCAACCTCGCCAAGGAAATGCATGTGGGGCATCTGAGGGGAACAATCATCGGTGACAGCCTGGTGAGGGTGTTGGAGCGATTAGGTCACAATGTGATACGGCAGAACCATGTGGGTGACTGGGGCACACAGTTCGGAATGTTGATTGCCTATTTGCAACTGATTTCCGCGGACACTGCAAGTCTATCCACCGAACTTGCTGATCTAGAGGTATTCTATCGTGCCGCTAAAGCCAAGTTTGATGCTGACCCGGCGTTTGCCGAAACAGCCCGGGCAAGTGTGGTCAAACTTCAGGGCGGCGACAAACAGAGCCTGGTTATCTGGGAGCAGTTTATCGAGGAATCGCTGCGCCATTGCGAAGCGGTCTACAAGAAGCTAAAGATCAAGATTCAGAGATCTGACCTTAGAGCAGAAAGCTTTTATAACAATAAGTTACAGTCTATTGTTAATAATTTAGATAAAAAAGGAATGATGTCGGTTTCCGATGGTGCTCATTGTGTTTTTCTCGACCAATTCACCGGTAAAGACGGCAAGCCCCTACCGGTCATTATTCAAAAATCAGATGGTGGCTACCTATACGCCACGACCGATCTTGCGGCAATTCAGTACCGGGCAACGGAATTAGCCGCCGATCGTGTCCTGTATGTGGTAGATGCCCGTCAGAGCCTGCATTTTCAGCAGGTATTTGCCGTCGCACGACAGGCAGGTTTTGCCTCTGAGGATTGCCAGTTAGAGCATGTTGCCTATGGCACCATGATGGGGAAAGATGGCAGACCGTTTAAAACCCGTAGCGGTGACACGATCAAGCTGGTGGATCTGCTAAACGAAGCAATTCGCCGCGCCCACAAGCTGGTAACCGACAAAAATCCGGCTCTGGAAGCAGACCTCAGACAGCAGATTGCTGAAACAGTTGGGATTGGTGCGGTCAAGTATTCTGAGCTGTCCAAGAACCGCACCAGCGATTATGTGTTCGATTGGGACAGTATGCTGTCCTTCGATGGAAATACCGCACCCTATCTTCTGTACGCCTATACAAGAATTAAAAGTATTCTAAGAAAACAAGGGGATACGAAAGGAAGTTCAGGCAGTATCATAATTACCGAAAGCGAAGAACGTGCTCTTTTTATCAAGTTATTACAGCTGCCTGAGGTATTACAGGTAGTGGCAAACGACTACTTTCCCAGCCATTTGTGTACCTATCTTTATGAGCTTTCAGGGTTATTTATGCGTTTTTACGAAGCCTGCCCGATTTTAAAGGCTAATCCACAGACCAGGGCCAGCAGGCTGGCGTTGGCAGAAATCGCTGCCAGTACTCTGCAAGAGGGGCTGAGCCTGTTGGGGTTGGATACATTGGAGCAGATGTAGGCATTCAGATACTGCTTTCTTTTCAGTCAACAGCGGGAAATTTATCCCGCTAGTGCCTCGCGTACTGGCTGCAGCTAAGGCACGGGAGAAAACTTCTAGCTTCAGTGTCTTGATCAATCTGGATTGTTTGAACTCGTCTTATCAGATCCGGAAAGTAGAAACCCAGGCTTATATCCGGTAATTGCCATATAGCCTAAGACATAGACCAGAAAAAGAGAGCTGATGATCATGAGGCCGAGCAGGGTATAATGATTAAAGGGTAAAGTCAGTTCCAGGTAAACCACATACGGTATATTTAAAATAGCCAACAGGGCCCACATACCTACCCATATTCTGAAGCCGTTTTCGTATTTGGTTTTGCCGCTTTTATCAGTCATTCACAATGACCTAACGCTCTTTAACAAAGAAATTTCCAATTTCACGTAACTGGCGGTTTGCCCCTAGACAACCAGTTAGGTTGCACACTACTGCAACTACTACATCATGTTCAGGATGAACCATGAAAAGAGTGCTACCTCCGACCGAGCCACCAGTATGTCCGTACCACTCCCCAAACCGCATCCAACCTAAACCGTAATCCTGATCCGCAATTTCACCATTTGGCAGTATAGGTGGTGATAAAAGTAACGTCAGGGTTTCATCTTTTATGATGTCTCCATTGAAAACTCCAAACCCAAACTTAACCAAATCTGATGGGGTAGAAAGAAATCCCCCACTGGGCCACTTATAACTATTGTCGACATAGGGAGCATTGCGGAGACGTCCATCTTCTCGGCGGGTGTAAGGTGCGGCCCTATTCTCAATAATATAATCTGTATGGTCTGCCATGGTCGCCGTGAGTTTTAACGGACTAAACACCTGCTGTCGCATTAGACTGACAAAATCTTGACCACTTACTTCCTGCAGTATCACACCTATCAGGTTGTAGCCATGACTGGAGTATGAATATCGATCCCCAGGTATGGCGATAAGTGGATCATCAGCAAACACTTCAAGCGCATCCTTCGCATCATCATAATGTTTTGTAATAAAGTTGTCTGACCCATCGGGGAGGTAATGTCGAACTCCAGCACGATGGGATGCTAACAAGCGTAAGGTGACGGTTCCTTTTTCTTTGCGCGGAAAATAGTCCACATATTCTTGAATCGGCGCATCAAGATTCAGCAATCCCTGCTCATACAACAACCCCATGGCGATAGAGGTCATCGATTTAGCGACACTTCCAACGCGGAATTTTGTCAAAGGAGTGACTGGGACTCGATGTTCAATGTTCGCGTAGCCAAATCCCTCCGCCCAAACCAATTGTTGATCTACTCCGACCGCAATTGAAACTCCGGGTGCTCCATTATCGATGAGTACTTGAATTTGTAGTCTGGCATTCTCAATAGAAGACTCGTATTCACTCGCAGGCGTCACTGAGTCAAACCGATCTATAAAAGCAGGTTGACCCCAGACAGCATTAAACAAAAACGGCAACATCAATGTGACTAAATAGGTCTTTCTAATTTGAATTTTCATCTTGAATTCCTCATCATGGGCCGTATCGCACCTACTGTACGATTGCCAGCTGATTTAACGATAGAAGCTTTTAACCACAGCAAATTCTGACGAATCTGTATTC
>SMVA01224056.1_pt1 | contig 20721 bp, 16 predicted proteins | sample 2456451 | NCBI WGS metagenome assembly SMVA01 (sample SAMN11095933, study PRJNA526329) | marine sediment metagenome | biome: Marine sediment; feature: Surficial sediment; material: Deep marine sediment; isolation source: Hadal surficial sediment | place: Pacific Ocean | collected 2014-05 | depth... | reverse complement strand
TCCGACCCGGGGGTGGACGAGCTGTCCCAGCCGCTGGCGTGCGTCGGGGTCGCCGAAGACGATGTCGCCCAGGGCTTTCCGATCGAGTGAGCCCTTGGCGTCGAGGACTTCAGGACCGAAGCAGGCCGCGATTTCGTCCACGAGTGGTTGTCCCGCTGCCTGCAGCTCGTGAACGATGGCATCGGCGTCGATGATGACGGCACCGAGCTTCTCGAGCATGTCAGCGACCGTGGTCTTGCCCGACCCGATCCCGCCCGAGAGTCCCACGACGTTCGACATACTGGGAAGGCTAGCTTGACTCGGAGCGTGCGGCTCAGACCAGGGGATCGGGGGCGTCGATCACGACACAGTTCTTGCCCTGGGCCTTGGCGCGATACAAGGCCTGATCGGTCGCGATGAAGAACGTCTTGCGGTTACCCAAAAACTGGGCGACGCCGATGGAGACCGTGAGCCGAACCGGCCGTAGCGTATCATCGATCACGAAGGACGCCTCGGAGATCAACATCCGGATCTTTTCGGCGAGCTTGTAGGCGCCGATCTTGTCCGTGTTGGCGGCGACCACAGCGAATTCCTCGCCGCCGTAGCGCGCCAGCAGATCCGAATCGCGCACCGCCTCGTTCATGATCCGAGCGATACCGACGAGGATTTCATCGCCCGACGCGTGTCCGTGTCGGTCGTTGAAGCTCTTGAAGTCGTCGATGTCCACCAGCAGCAACGAGAGTGGTTCTCCGCTGCGGGTCACACGCTTGATCTCCCGGGTCAAGTGGTCCTGAAAGAAACGATGATTGTGGACCCCGGTGAGTCCGTCGGTGATCGACAGCTGTTCGAACGTCTCCTTCGCCTGCTGAAGTTGGGCGTTGCGCTCCATCAGATCGATGTTGGCGGCTTCGATCTCGTGCTGGTAACCGCGCAGGCGTCGCATCATGTCGTTCAGGGTGCGCGCCAGCAGGCCGATCTCGTCGTTCGTTTCGGGCTCCGGGACGTCGTGGTCGAACTGGCCTTGGGCGATGCGACGAGCCGCTTCCGACAGCTCTTCGACGGGTTTCACGATGGCACCCGTGATCCGGTAGGCCAGGTAGCTGAAGAGCAGCACGATGCCCACGTCGATGATGAAGATGCGAGTGATGGCGGCGAGGACCGGGGCATACGCCCGGTCGAAGGGCGTCTCGATCGCGATGCGCCAGCCGGCCTCACCGAACCTTCGGGAGATCCCGATCACGTGGCGTCCTTGGTCGTTGCGGTACTCGCGGACGCTGTTTTCCTGGTCCCGGTCGGTTAACGGAATACGACTGGCCTCGGAAGCGGCATCGATCTGGTCGCTCGCCTTCACATCGCCTTGCGGATCGAGCAGGTAGAGCCTGGCGTCGTCGTCGGGTCGTTCGCGGGCCAGCAACGCCACCAGCGTGTCCGGGTCGATCGACGCGAGCCCGCTTTGCGCGTCGCTGTGAAGGTCCAGTTGGTGCTGGAGACGTTCGGCGACACGCTCAAGGGCGAGCGGGTAGCGGCGCTCGATGGCTTCGCCCAAAAAGGCGCTGGTCGCCTGGATCGAGATCCAGCTCACGACCAGCGCCGTGATCAAGGTCGACAGGAACACGTAGATGATGATCTTCGTGGCCAGGCTGTGCAGCGGCGGTCGGGCGGACTGGAGATGCGAGTCGGACATGGGCTTGGTGGCTCCGCAGGCCTCTCTATCGTCTCGCGCCGGCATTCGCTTGAAGCCCGCTGCCCCCGTTGGACGTGAGTTTTCATTAAAGATTTCAAAGGTTTAGGAAGCGTATGCTGGCGCGGGCTTGGGGCTCCGAGGGGCGAAGCGGGTAACTCCCCGCCATTCAAAACGAAATCGCATTCTCTCGATTTGCAGCGAATTGGGCCTCAGGCTATCTTGCGCAAGCGATTTCAGGGGGTTAGCGGACTTCTCGCGTTCCCGGTCGGGTCGGACGCTTCGATTTTCGCCGACGGAGGTCGAAGCATCCGGACCAGTGAAGGGACCGGGTGCGAGCGCGTATCGCCGCCGACCGCGCAATCCAGCGCCGAGGGAACCGACGAGCCGATGGCCGAGCCCGAGAAGACACGACAGGCCAGCCGTGAACTCGAGCGGTTGCGCGGGCGCATCGATGCGATCGACGACTCGATCCTCGAGCGGCTGAACGATCGCGCCCGCGTGGTCCAGGCGGTCGGCCAGCTCAAGGAGTCCTCAGGAGCTGCCGTGTACTCGGCGGATCGTGAGCGCTCGATCGTGAAGAAGCTGCAGGCGGCGAACCCGGGACCGTTCCCCGATGAGGGCCTCGGACCCGTCTTTCGCGAGATCATCTCGGCGACCCGATCCCTGGAGGAAGTGCTGAAGGTCGGATACATGGGACCGGAGGGCACCTACTCCCACGCGGCCGCGCTCCAGCAGTTCGGCGAGTCGGCGAACCTGCAGGCATTCCGCTCGATTGCCGACGTGTTTGCTGCCGTCGAAAGGGGCAAGATCGGCCTGGGCGTGGTACCGGTCGAGAACACGACCGAGGGCATGGTCGCCCAGACCCTGGACCTGCTGCCCGGCTTCGAAGGCACCGTCTGCGGTGAGCTGCAGCTCCGGGTTTCCCACGATCTGCTGTCCCAATCGGGTCGGCTTGGCGATGTACGCCAGGTGATCTCCCACCCGCAGCCCTTGGCCCAGTGTCGCGAGTGGCTGAATGGTCACCTGCCCGAGGTCGAGCGCATCGAGGCCGCCAGCACCGCCGTGGCCGCCCAGCTGGCGGCCGAGAATTCGGACCTGGCCGCCATCGGGAGCGCGACGTCGGGTGAGGTCTACGGCCTGAAAACCGTCGAGTCGGCCATCGAAGATCGACGCGACAACACGACCCGCTTCCTGCTGATCGGAACCCAGTCGCCCGAGGCCAGTGGTCACGATCTGACATCCGTGGTGTTCACGATCCGCAAGGACGAGAGCGGTGGACTCTTCCGCCTGCTGGAACCGGTCGCCCGGCACGACGTGAATTTGACGTCGATCCAGCTGCGACCGATCAAGGGGAAGCCCTGGGAGTACCTGTTCTTCCTCGACCTCGAGGGACATGTCAGCGAAGCGAGGGTTTCCGATGCCCTTGCCGCAGCCGGCGAGATCGCCAACTCGACGCGGGTGCTGGGCTCGTTTCCGAGGGCCCGGAAGGCCCGCGAGGGGTGAGCTGAAGCATGGCGCTCAAGGACATCATCAAGGCGCACATCCGTGACCTGAAGCCGTACCCGCCCGGCAAGCCCGTAGAGGAGGTGGAACGGGAGCTGGGGATCAGCGGCTCGATCAAGCTCGCCTCGAACGAGAGCCCGCTCGGGCCGTCGCCCAAGGCGGTTGCAGCCCTGCAGCAGGCAATCGCGAGCATCCACCGCTATCCGGATGGTTCGAGCTTCGAGCTGCGTCGCAAGCTCTCCCAGCGGCTCGCTGTCGGTGAAGAGCAGCTCGTGTTCGGCGCGGGCGCTGACGAGATCCTGGGGCTGCTGGCCAAGATCCTGCTCGGCCCTGGCGACGAGTGCGTGTTCGCCTGGCCGTCATTCGCCATGTATCCGATCGTCGTGCGCGGCATGGGCGCCACGCCCGTCCAGGTTTCCCTGGATCGGGATCTCGTCCACGACCTGGCGGCCATGAGCGCCGCCGTGACGGATCGGACCCGACTCGTGTTTGTCTGCAACCCGAACAATCCGACCGGTACGAGCATCGGTGCCGATGATCTGGACCGGTTCATGTCGACCGTATCCGAGGATGTGGTCGTGGCGATCGACGAAGCCTACGTGGACTTTGCTCGACGCCGCGACTTCCCGGATGCGCTGTCGTGGGTGGCCCGGCGTCCAGGAACCATCGTGCTGCGCACGTTCTCGAAGGTGTTCGGTCTGGCCGGTCTGCGCATTGGCTACGGCGTGGCCGATCCTGAGCTGGCCGGCTACCTGCAGCGCGCACGGCACCCCTTCAACGTGAACCGTCTCGCTGAGGTCGCCGCAGCTGCCGCCATCGATGACCGTGACTATCTCGAGAAGATCACGCGCCTGAATGCCAGCGGTGTGGACTACCTGAGCCGCGAGCTTCGAGATCTGGGAATCGAGGTGTGGCCCACCGATGCGAATTTCGTGCTGGCGCGGACGGGCAGCGAAGTCTACGAGAAGCTGCTCCTGCAGGGCGTCATCGTGCGGCCGTTGGGCGGTTTCGGGATGCCGGATCACGTGCGTATCAGCGTGGGACTTCCCGAGGAGAACGAGCGGTTCGTGAAGGCGCTGCGGCGCATCCGGGAGGGTGAGGCGTGACGCCGGTGTGCGAACGGGTCGCCGTTCTGGGGCTGGGTCTGTTGGGCGGGTCCGTCGCGTTGGCCGCGCGCGAACGCGGTGTGGCGAGCTGCGTCGCCGGAGCGACCCGCAGGCGCGACGTCCTCGACGAGGCGCTGAAGCGAGGCCTCATCGACGAAGCCGGTGACTACGAGACGGCGGCCCGCGGTGCGGATCTGGTGGTGCTGGCCACGCCCGTGTTTGCCATGGGCGACGTGCTGCGACGAATTGCACCCGTGCTTCAGGAGGGTGCGGTGGTGACCGATGTCGGGAGCGTGAAGGGTAGCCTGGCCGATACGCTTCCGGGGCTGCTCGGGCCAGGCGCCGTCTACGTGGGTTCGCATCCAATGGCGGGCAGCCACCAGCACGGATTTGGGGCTGTCCGGAAGGACCTCTTCGAGGGCGCGCCGTGTGTCGTGATGGAGTCCGAGCACACCGAGGCCCGCCAGCGCGTTTGCGCATTCTGGCGCGGATTGGGTGCGCGGATCGTTGATCGGACGCCGGCGGCCCACGATGAGGACGTCGCCTGGATGAGCCACGTCCCGCACGCTCTCGCTTTCGCGTTCGCGCGAGCCCTGGCCGATGCACCGGAGCGCGCCTTCGAAGTGCGGGGCGCTGGCTTCCGGGACTTCACCCGGATCGCGCAATCCGACGCGGAGCTCTGGTCCGACATCCTGAGCGCCAACCGCAAGGCACTGACGGCGCCCCTCCAGAGTGTCATGCAACGCCTCGGCGAACTCTCGCGCGCCCTGGAAGCCGAGGACAGCGAGGCGCTGGAACGATTCATTGCGGCCGCGAGGGCTGCTCTTTCAGATGGGGAGATCCGATGGACGGATCACCATCCCAAAACTCGAACCCCTGACGGCGCCGAGGGTCGGTCCGGGCGGGGTACAGAACCAGAGAGTGTGAAGAACCATTAATGGGCGAAACTTTTGCAGAGATTTTCGAGAAGAGCGAAGCCAAGATCAAGGAAGGGGAGGTCGTCCGCGGCAAGGTCCTGTCGATCGATGACGACCATGTCCAGATCGACGTCGGGTTCAAGTCCGAGGGGCTGGTCCCCGCGTGGGAATTCATGGACGACGACGGAACCCTACTGGTAGCGCCGGGTGACGACGTCGACGTGCTGGTCGAGGAGTCCGAGGACAGCTCGGGACGCATCGTCCTGTCCAAGGAGAAGGCCGACCGGCTGCTGATCTGGGACGAGATCAGCCGTGCCTACAAGGCGGACGAAGCCGTCGAGGGAACGATTGTGTCGCGTGTCAAGGGTGGCCTGGCTGTCGACATCGGCGTGAAGGCGTTTTTACCGGGCTCGCAGGTCGACCTGCGTCCGGTTCGAAATCTCGAGAACGTGGTGGGCCAGAAGCTCACGTTCAAGATCATCAAGTTCAACAAGCGCCGCGGCAACATCGTGCTCTCGCGCCGTGCACTGCTGGAGACCGAACGGCAGATGCTGCGGACGAAAACCCTCGAGACCCTGGCACCCGACCAGATCGTCGATGGTGTGATCAAGAACCTGACCGACTACGGTGCGTTCATCGATCTCGGCGGAATCGACGGCTTGCTGCACGTGACCGACATGTCCTGGGGCCGGGTGGGTCACCCGGGAGATCTGTTCCAGGTCGGTGACGAGGTCAAGGTAAAGGTCCTCAAGTTCGATCCGGAGAGCGAGCGGGTCTCCCTGGGCCTGAAGCAGATCCAGCCGGATCCGTGGATCGACGCTTCGATGCGCTACTCGATCGGAAAACGCATCAACGGAAAGGTGGTATCGCTGGCCGAGTACGGTGCATTCGTCGAACTCGAGCCGGGCATCGAGGGTCTGATCCACGTGTCGGAGATGTCATGGACCAAACGGATCAAGCATCCCTCGAAGGTCGTCACCGTGGGCGACGAGGTCGAGTCGGTCGTTCTCGCCGTTGATGAGCGGGAACGCAAGATCTCGCTCGGCATGAAGCAGATCGAGCCGAACCCGTGGAGTGTGATCGAGGAGACCTACCCGGTCGGCACCAAGGTCAGCGGCACGATTCGCAACATCACCAACTTCGGGATCTTCGTTGGACTTGAAGAGGGCATCGATGGCCTGGTGCATGTGTCAGACATCTCGTGGACGGAGCAGATCAAGCATCCCAGCGAAAAGTTCAAAAAAGGCGACGAGGTTGAAGCGCTCGTGCTCAAGATCGACAAGGAGAACGAGAAGTTCTCGCTGGGCATCAAGCAACTCGAGTCGAATCCGTGGGATGAGATCCTCAAGAAGTATCCCGTTGGGGAAGAGGTCACCGGAGAGATCACCAACGTGGCGGACTTTGGCGCTTTCGTGAAGCTGGAAGAGGGGATCGAAGGCCTGATCTACAGCTCTGAGCTCTCAACCGAGCGGGTCGACAATCCTGAAGAAGTCGTGCAGCCCGGCCAGCAGGTCACTGCGCTCGTCACGAAGGTCGACCCGCGGGAGCAGAAGATCTCGCTGTCGATCCGGGCCCTGACGGACCGGGAGCAGCGTGATTCGCTGAAGAAACTCGCCAAGCAGCAGGCGACGAGCCAGACGACCACTTTGGGTGATCTGCTCACAGAGAAGATGGCGACCAAGGCCGAAGGACAAGAGGGGGAGGAGGAATGACCAAGAGCGGTCTGATCGAGGCGGTTGCAGAGAAGACGCCTCACATTTCCAAGAAGGACACGGAGATCGTCGTGAACACGATCTTCGATTCCATGACGCAGGCCCTCAAGAAGGGTGAGCGAATCGAGATCCGGGGCTTCGGTAGCTTCCAGGTCAAGATCCGTGAAGCCCGGGAGGGCCGGAATCCGAAGACCGGCGAACCGGTACACATATCTGCGAAGCGCACGCCGTTCTTCAAGGTCGGCAAGGAGCTCAAGGAGATGGTCGACGGCGTACCGCCGGAGGCGGTACAGCAGGATCGGGGCAGGGAGTTGGCGTAGCCCGGACTGTCTCGAACAGTTTCGGCTGGATTACGGAGTGTATCCATGCGATTGCTGCGTCGCTCGCTGTGGGTCATCGTGATCGCTGCGCTGCTCTATGTGGGCTGGCGTTTTCCGATGGAAAACGCCGAGGGCGTCGCGATCAGCTATCTGTTCGGGAGCTTCGAAGCCGTGCCCGTCTGGGTGGCGTTGCTCGCAGCGTTTGGAGCCGGCGCCGTGCTAGCGACCCTGGCCAGCTCCCTACGAGTCGCGAAGCTGGGACTCGCGACACGTCGTTATCGAAAGACCGTGAACGATCTGGAGTCCGAGGTGCACCAGCTGCGAAACCTGCCGCTTTCTCCAGACAGCGGATTGCCAACGGGTGGCGCGGGCCCGGTCGAGCTCGAGTCCGACCTCGAGCTCGAACGGGGCTCCTAGTCGCATGGGTTGGCTGTCGCGCGTGTTCGGGGGTGACGCACGCGCGCCTCGGGATGCAGATGCAGTGATCCGGGCAGCGCTGCTGGCGGTGCTGGACCACGATTTCGAAGAGGCGGAAGAGCTACTGATCAAGGCGGCCGAACGGAATTCCGATTCCGTGGAGCCATACCTTGCGCTGGCTCGGATCTATCGCATGCGAGGCGAAGTTGGCCGCTCGATCCGGATTCATCAGAACCTGCTGCTCAGGCTGGATGCCTCGTCGAAACAGGGCCGTGATGCGCTGGTCGGGCTGGCTGCTGACTTCCAGCGGGGCGGCTTCATGAGGCGGGCCATTGCCTCGTACGAGGAGCTGCTGTCCTATGATCCGAAACATCTCGAGGCCCATCGCGCCCTGCTGCGGTTGCTGATCGACGCCCGGGACTTCGACCGCGCCATCGAGGTGACGCGGGCACTCGCGCGCCTGGAAGGCAGCAAGGGTCGCGCCGCCGAGGCCGAGCTTCGTGCACGGATGGCCGAGGTGGCGCAGGCCGAGGGGCGCAGCGACGACGCGCTGCGGGCGGTGAAGAAGGCGCTGCGTCGCGACAAGAAGTGTGTCTCGGCCTGGATCGTGCTCGGTCGACTGGAGTCGGAACGCGGTCGAAGCAAGGCCGCGCTGGCGGCGTGGTCCAAGGTACCCGCCCTCGACCCGGGGCGGGCGGCCAGCATCTATCCGCAGCTCGAGGCTTCCTGGGCGGCCGTGGACAAGCCGCGCGGATTCGAGTCCGCGCTGCGTGAGGTTCTGGAGGATCATCCCGATGATGCGGCGGCACGGATTGCCCTCGCGCGTCATCTGGAAGCGCGAGGCGAAATCGACGAAGCCGTGTCCGAGCTGCGTGGGTTCCTCTCGCGTCGTCCCCACGACCTGGCAGCCCGAACCGCCCTGGGACGGGTGTTGCTGGTCGCGCAGGGCGACGTGGCAGCGCTCAAGGAGTACGCCGAGCTGCTCGATGTTCTCGAGCGGTCGGAAGGCGCCAAGCTGGGATCGCGATCCGGCGCAAGCCCGGCGCAGGGGGGCGGCGGGTGAGCAAGTCCGCCCTGGAGACGCCGATGATGCGCCAGTTCCTGGCGATCAAGGCTCAGCATCCCGACGCCATTGTCTTCTATCGGATGGGCGACTTCTACGAGATGTTCCTTCGGGATGCCGAGATCGCGGCGCCCCTGCTCGACATTGCTCTCACGACGCGAGACAAGGGAAAGCCCGATGCCGTGCCGATGTGTGGAATCCCCGTCCACAGTGCGGATCCCCACATCAAGCGCCTTGCAGAGCTCGGTCATCGCGTCGCCGTCTGTGAACAGGTTGAGGATGTCAAGCTGGCGGCGGGCAAGCGCCTGGTCAAGCGCGAGGTCGTCGAGGTGATCACGCCCGGGCTGGTGGGAGATCCCGACGCGATCGAGTCGGCTCACGAACTTTGCCTGGCGGCGCTTGCCGTCGGCGAAGAATTGGGTCTCGCAGTGTTGGATGCCTCCACAGGCGACTTCCGAGCAACGCGAATCGAGCGCTGCGCCAACGACACGGAGCTTCCGGCGCTGTTGACCGAAGAGCTACGCCGGATCGCACCGCGCGAACTGCTGGTTGCGTCGGATCTGGCCGATTCGTTCGAGACCCAGCTCTCGGTGCTGTTGCCCGGAGCCGCGCGAACGGTGGTTGCATTGGAGAGCTTCGACCCGAAGGCCGGCGACAGCGATCCGGACGGGTTCGATGCCAGTGCCAATGATGCCGCGACCCGAGCAGCGGCGGGTCTACTCTCGTACGTCGCGACCAACCAGCCATTCGCACTGCGCCAGATTTTGCGACTGCGCAGTTACCGGTTGTCGGAAACCATGCTGCTCGATGAGGCGACCCGGGGCCATCTGGAGCTCTTTCGGAACTCCGAGGACGGATCCAGGGCCCGAACGCTGATCGAGCGTCTCGACGAGACCTCTACTCCGCTGGGCGCTCGGCGGCTGGCGCGCTGGCTCGCCTATCCGCTGCTCGACGTGGTGGCCATCGCCCAGCGCCAGGCGGTGGTGGCCTACCTGGCCGAGCGCGATCGTCCCCGTGCCAGGCTGCGGGAGGCTCTGCGTCCCGTGCGCGATCTCGAGCGCCTGTTGGCAAAGGCGGCACGCCCCGGCGCGACACCGCGGGACCTGGCCACGCTGCGCGACAGTCTCGAAGCCCTGCCGGGCGTTCATGCAGCTCTCGATGGCGCGGCGGACGAGTTGTTGGGAGACGCGGATCGACCCGGGCTGCTGGTGCTGCCCGAGCCCGTTCCCGAGGCGGCGGGTCCGTTGCGGGACGCGCTGATCGACGATCCGCCGGTGGTGCTGAAGGGCTCGCGCGGCGCCGGAGAGACGGGCTACATCCGCGACGGCTATCGCAGCGAGCTCGACGGTCTGCGCGAGGCGGTACACAAGGGCCGCGAATGGATCGCCGGCCTCGAAGCGCGAGAACGGGAACGCACCGGCATCCAGAAGCTCAAGATCCGCTTCCATCCTGTCCATGGCTACTCGATCGAGGTCACGAAGGTGAATCTCGATCGCAGACCCGATGATTATGAACGCAAGCAGACTTTGGCGAACGCAGAGCGCTTCACGACGCCCGAGCTGCGAGAGGTCGAGCAGAAGGTCCTGGGAGCCGGCGACCGTGCGGCGGCCCTCGAACGGGAAATCTTCGACCGGGTCCGCAGTCACACCCTCGAGTCGAGTCCGGCGATTCGCGCCGCCGCCGATACGGTGGCGTCGCTCGATGCGCTTGCCTGTCTGGCGGAGGTGGCGCGCCGCGATGGCTGGGTGCGTCCGGTGGTCGACGACGGAGAGCGGCTCGAAATCCGGGCAGGACGTCATCCGGTCATCGAACCCATCCTGCTGCGAAGCGGCGGTGAGTACGTTCCGAACGACACGAAGCTCGACCCGGCGGCGACGGCGATCCTGATCCTGACCGGACCCAACATGTCCGGCAAGAGTACCTACCTCCGGCAGACGGCCCTGATCGTGCTGCTCGCCCAGATGGGGAGCTACGTGCCGGCGGAAGCCGCGCACATCGGTGTCGTCGACCGCGTGTTCACGCGCGTGGGCGCGAGCGACCGGCTGGCCCGGGGAGAGTCGACCTTCATGGTCGAGATGCGGGAGACCTCCGACATCCTGGTCCACGCATCCCGGCGAAGCCTCGTGATTCTCGATGAGATCGGCCGCGGCACCAGCACCTTCGACGGTCTCTCGATCGCCTGGGCGGTTGCCGAGTACTTGCATGATGCACCGGGTCTTCGGCCGCGTACCTTGTTCGCCACCCATTATCACGAGCTGGCGGAACTCTCTCGCACCAAGGACCACGTAGGGAACGGCCACTTCGAAGCGAGAGAGTGGGGCGACGAGATCATCTTCCTGCGCCGACTCATCGATGGCGGAGCCAACCGGTCCTATGGAATCCAGGTGGCGCGGCTGGCCGGTCTGCCGTCGCCCGTGATCGACCGCGCCCGCGAGATCCTGCACAATCTGGAGAGCGGCGAGCTCAACACCGAGGGTCGCCCGCGCCTGGCCGAGCACGCGGACCCATCCGCAGGCCGTGAGTCGGGAGGAGCCGGGGACCAGCTCGGTCTATTCTCGGGTTCGGGTGCGCCCAGCGCTGAAGAGGCCCGAGTTCTCTCGGTGTTGCGCGCGACGGACCCCGATCAGACGACACCGATCGAGGCGCTGTCGATCCTGGCGCGCCTGCACCAGCTGCTGGAAGACGAGCAATGAAGCGCGTCGCGGTTTTTGCGCTGGCCGGAATGGGCGCGCTGCTGATGGGCGTCGACCGACCGAGTGGCCTGGGCGACGTGGTGGACGTGCGGTACTGGTCCTACCCCAACTACACCCGCATCGTCGTTGAGCTCGACCGGCCGGTCTCGACCAAGGTGATCCGGCTCGGGGCCAATTCAGCCGCGGACCGGCCCGAGCGATTGTACCTCGACCTGGACGGCGTCTGGGTGGGGCGCGACTACGCCAAGGGGATCCAGATTCGCGACGGATTGCTCCAGAGCATTCGGCTGGGGCAGAACACCCTGCACAAGACGCGCGTCGTCCTCGACCTCGAGCGCTACGATCGCCACCGTCTGCTCGAGTTGTCGCATCCGCACCGAATCGTCATCGACGTTTTTGGCCGCAGGGGCGTTCTGACGGGCAGGCGAACGGACTGGTCGGCCGCGGACGTGCTGGTGCCAGAACTCCGAGCGGTTCGCACGGTCGTCGTGGACGCGGGGCACGGTGGGCGCGACCCGGGCGCCATCGGAGTTGGCGGGCTGCGTGAAAAAGATGTGACTCTCAGGCTGGCCAAGGCGCTGGGGCAGGAACTCGAGCAGCAGGGGTTTCGCGTGGTCTATACACGCAACGATGACCGGGCGCTCTCCCTCGAGGAACGCACCGTTCTGGCTGAATCCGCCGGTGGAGATCTCTTCATCTCTTTGCACGCCAACGCTTCGAAACGACGAGCCGTCCACGGCATCGAGACCTTCTACCTCGACGAACACTACGAGCGTCACAGCCTGAATCTCGCGGCACGCGAAAACGGGATTCCGCGTGGCGAGGTCAACGTCCTGCAGAAGACACTGGCGCGCCTGCACATGGAGGAGGTATCGCCCCATTCGCGTCTGCTGGCCCAGGCGGTCCAGAAGCAGGTGGTGAAGGGGTTGGCGGTGAAGAACCGTCCAATGGACCTGGGCGTCAAGAAGGGGCCCTTCTATGTGCTTTTCCTGTCGAACATGCCGGCCGTGCTGGTGGAGGTCGGGTTCATCACGAATCGGACCGAGGCCAAGCGGCTGCGGGACAATGGCTATCTGACAGCCATGGCCAAGCAGATCGCGGTGGGCGTGGTCCACTACCGGGGTCAGCACGCTACGCGGCTCGCGCGCTCGAGAACTCCGCAATGACCGCTCCGAGGATCGACGACTATCTCGCCCACACACCCGGCGCCACGCCCAACGCCAAAACAATTCCAAGCGATGTCAAGAACTACCTGGCAGTCGCCCGGACTCATCTCGAGCAGCTGCATCGACGCGGGGCCGCGGGCGCCCAGGTGAATGAGGCCCACTCGGATCTGATGGACCGGTTGGTGCGACGTCTGTTCGAGCTGGCGGAAGAGATCTATTTTGCCGGCGGCGAGGACGACGTTGCCGGGCTCTGCGTGGTGGCGGTCGGCGGCTATGCACGCCGCGAGATGAACATCTACTCGGACGTCGACCTGCTGTTCTTGTACCGGGAGAAGATTTCGCACCACGTCTCCACCGTCGCCGAGCGCGTCCAGTACTGGCTGTGGGACGCTTCCCTGGCAGTCGGTGCCGCCACCCGCACGATTCGCGAAACCATTGATCTGGCGCGTAGTGACATGACCGTCGGTACGGCCGTGCTGGCGCCACGCTTCCTGGCGGGAAGCGGAGTCCTGTTTCACGAGTTCCAGGATGCGCTGCGCGGGGAGCTCTTTTCCGATCCGCTCAAGTTCATCCGAGAGCAGGTCTCCGCTCAGGAGGAACGCCACACCCGCTTCGGCGATTCGCTGTATCTGCTGCAGCCGAACGTGAAGGAGGGCGAGGGCGCGCTTCGCGACTATCACCTGGCCTGTTGGGTAATGCAGGTAACCCAACCGCGTGCCCGGGGCCGCGAAGACTTCCTGCACCTTGGTCTCTTGACGGAAGAGGAAATGCGCGAGTTCGATGTAGCCCTCGACTTCTTCTGGCGCGTTCGCAACGAGCTGCATCTCATCATCGGGCGCAAGAATGACCAATTGGGTTTCGATCTCCAGGAGAAAGTGGCATTGGCGTTCGGATTCGCGAAGAAGGAGGGCAAGGATCTGCCGGTCGAGCGATTCATGTCAGCCTATTACCGACACGCACGAGCCATCCAGAACTACTCGTCTCTCGTTGTGGAGCAGTCGACCCAACGGGTCAGCCGCCCCAAGCGGCGAAAGGTCGAGCGGGTGGCCCACGGGCTGCGCATTACCGAGGGTCACCTCGAGATCCCGCATGCGCGCCTGCTGCGAGAGAATCCCCTCCTCTTGCTCACGGCATTCTCCGTCGCCCAGGAGCACGACGTCCATCTAACCCGGAAGGCGCGCCGGCTGATCCGTGAGCACCTGTATCTGATCGACGACGACTATCGCAGCAGCGAGGCCGCCCGAAAAGTGTTTCTTCGGATCCTGGAAACCGATAAACGCGTGACGCGCTCGCTCATGGTGATGAACGAAATCGGCTTGCTGGGAAGGTTTCTGCCCGAGTGGGAACACGTGGTGTGCCGTTGGCAACACGTCATGTACCACACGTATACGGTGGACGTTCACTCGATCTTCCTGGTCGAAGAGCTGCGGCGACTTCGACTTGGGAAGTACGATCGAGCCTTCCCGGAACTCACCGAGCTGATGAACTCGGCCGAGGACGTCTCTGTGCTCTATCTGGGAAGCCTGCTCCACGACATCGGCAAGGGGTTCGGCGACCTCGATCATTCGAGTCGTGGAGTTACTCGCGCTCGCCCTTGTCTGGCCCGCCTTGACCTCAGTGAGGACAAGCAGGAACGCATCCTGTTCCTGGTTCAGCATCATCTGCTGATGTCCCACCTCGCGCAGCGTCGGGACCTGTCGGATCCGAGGCTCATCCTCGAGTTCGCCGAGGTCTGCCGAGATCGGATCAATCTCCGCAACCTCTACCTGTTGACCTTCGCTGACATGCGGGCCTCGTCGGCCACCGCCTGGACTTCGTGGAAGGGGCGCCTGCTCCAAGAGCTGTTCGAGAAGACGTCGGAGCTGTTGGAGACTGGCGAGGCCAGCGCCGACGTAGCCTTCGCACTGATCGAGAAGCGGATCAGCACCCGCTTCGAGGCCGCCGCGGCCGAACTGGAGGCCTTGGGAGTCGCTCGCAGCAAGATCGACGCCTACTTCGAGAGCATGCCGCGCCGCTATTTTGCCGGTCATTCCCCGCGGCAGATCGCTCGCCACGCCCGGGTGGTTCTGGGGCTGGGGGACGAGAAGCTGTTGGCGATGGCGACGCGCGAGTTCCGGGGCGACTTCACGGAGTTCATTCTCTGCACCCGGGACGTTCACGGGCTCTACGCCAACGTCGCCGGCGTGCTAACGGCCAACGGTATCGACATTCTCGGGGCCCACATCTACTCGACCCGCAACGGTCTGGCGCTCGAGGTCTATCGGGTCTCGACTCCTCCGGGCGGAGAGGAGGAGCGTCGGCTTGCCTGGGAGAAGCTGGAGAACGAGCTGGAGAAGGTTCTGAAGGGCGATATCGATGTGAAGGAATTGATGAGCCGACGCGGGCGTGTGTTCGGCACCACCGCACCGCCGAGTCCACGTCCCGCGATCGTTTCGATCACCAACGACGAGTCCGACTTCTACACCATCGTCGACGTGTCGGCGAACGATCGACTCGGCCTGCTCCACGACCTGACCCGGGTGATCGCCGACAACGGCTGCGAGATCTACATCTCGAAGGCGGCACTGATCCTCGACCAGGTGGCCGACACTTTCTATCTGAAGGATGCGGAGGGCAAGAAGCTCAAGGACGCCGCGCTCATCGAACGGATCCAGAAGCAGTTGCTCGAAGCTGCGCGCGGCGGGGATGCGGGCAATGATGGGTGAGATCGTCAAAGAGGTCGAGGATCTCAGCTCGGCGGTGGATGGATTCCTGGTCCATGCTTCGGTCGACCGGGGGCTGGCGCCGAAGACGATCGAAGCCTACTCGCGAGACCTGGTCCGCTTCGTGTCGTTTCTCGAAAGCAAAGGGGTGCGGCGTGTGAAGGAGATGAGGCGTGAGCACCTGACCGCGTATTTCGTCCAGCTGGAGTCGGAGGGTCTGGGTGCCCGCAGTCGCGCGCGGGCACTGGTTGCAGTGCGTCGGCTACTACGACATCTGGGTGCGTCCGGGGCGTTGCACGAAGATCCCTCGGAGGGGTTGGCCGCGCCGCGTTTTGATCGGAAGCTCCCCAAGCTGCTCCGCACCGACGAGGTGGTGGCACTGATCGAGGCCGTCGTACTGGATACGCCACTGGGATTTCGCGACCGGGCCATGCTCGAAGTGCTCTATGGCGGTGGCCTGCGGGTGAGCGAGTTGGTGGGTCTACCACTGGGGTCGTTGGACCTGCGCGCCGGTTGGGCGCGCGTGATGGGGAAGGGTAGCCGCGAACGCATCGTGCCGCTGGGCATACCCGCTCTCGAAGCGATCACAGTCTATCTCGAGCAGGCCCGCCCGGTGCTGGCGCGTTCCGGCGGACGGGACTCGGATGCCGTCTTCCTCTCACGTCGTGGCAGGCCGATGACGAGACAGAATTTCTTCACGCGGCTGCGTCGGATTGCGCGGCTCGCGGGCATTCCCCAGGATCGCGTGTCTCCCCACGTCCTGCGACACGCCTTTGCGACCGATCTTCTGGAGGGAGGGGCGGACTTGCGCGCGGTGCAGAGCATGCTGGGGCACGCCGACCTCTCCACGACACAGATCTATACCCACGTAAGTCGCCGACGCCTGAGGGAGACCGTCGAGAAACGACATCCGCGCGGTCGTCGCAGAGGATCTGCGTGAGGCGACCGTCTCTCGCCGAGGTCCTGAAGCACCTGCCCGAAGCTGCAAGGGAGCTCGTGTCAGACATCCTGTTGGCCGCCGATGAACGAAAGCTGCGCATCTACCTGGTCGGCGGTCCGGTTCGTGACCTGCTCATGAATCGGGCGGTACGCGACGTCGACCTGATCGTCGAGCGCCTCGGGGACGCCGACGCTGGCGCGCTCGCCGCGGCACTGGACCGAGTGGATCTCAAGGTCACGACCCACGACCGGTTCGGGACGGTCACGCTTCGCGCTGGTAAGGCTGAGGTGGACCTGGCGACGGTGCGAAGCGAGGTCTATGCCCACGACGGCGCGCTGCCTACCGTGGCGCCGGGAACGTTGGAGGAGGATCTTCGCCGTCGCGACTTCACGGTGAACGCGTTGGCTCTGCCGCTGTCAGCGGCGGCTCGTTCGTCCCACGCGGGAATCGTTGACGTCGAAGATGGACTGGTCGACCTGGAAGAGAAGCGTCTTCGAATCCTGCACCGTCGCAGCTTCCACGATGATCCCACCCGTGCCCTGCGGGCCGCACGGCTTGCGCCGCGGCTCGGCTTCAGCCTGACGCGCGCCTCACGAAGTGCGTTGCGCAACGCGTTGCGCGATGGTGCCTTCGGTCGAGTGAGCGGGGACCGCTTGCGACGCGAGATCATCAAACTCTTCGATGATGCTTCGCTGGGCCCCGATCCCTCCCGCGCGTTGCGATTGCTCGACGACTGGCACGTATTGGGAGTTCTGGAGCCAGGTCTTTCGCTGGACCGGGCCGTGGTCGCTCCGTTGCGCCGGTTGGGCAAGAGCATGGCCGACCCGACGTGGCCGGCGGCGCGTTGGAAGCCCTGGGTCAGTGGCCTGATGATCTGGCTGGCGCCGCTGCCACCGGCCCAGCGTCGCCGGGTCTTGCAGCGCTTCGCGGTGCGGGGCGACCGGGCGCGACTGATCGTCGACCATCCGAAGCACCGGGACGCGTGGCTGCGCGCGTTGAAGCGTGCCCGGGGCCGAGGTGCCATCGATGCGATCCTGGTCGGCAGCGACGAAGAGAGTCTGCACGCGCTCTCCGCCCAGGTCGAGGGCCCGCTTCGGCGGCGCATCGCCCGATACGCGTGCCAAGATCGCGCGCGCCGACTTCCGGTGAACGGATTGGACCTGCTCGAGCTGGGGCTATCGGGACCCAGCGTCGGCAAGGCGCTGTTGCGGATCCGGACGGCCTACCTGGATGGGGCGCTGGAAACGCGCGAAGAAGCGCTGGCCCTGGCGCGCGAGATCGGATCGCGGCCCCGAGTAACTTCCCGGATTCGTTCGCGTTCGAAGCTCTCCAAGGCAGGCAAGGCGCGAAACAGGCCGGTCCGTTGATGGCCTGCCGGCGATGCTCCATACTCAGGCGCATCCTCCCGCAGCAACAAGATCCCGTCCTCCGGGAGACCCGATGAGTTCGCCCGTTTCCCCCGAGGGTTCGCCGAGTTCCGCTGGCGTCGGTCCGGCTGGGGACGCAAACCCGCTTGAGCTCGGATCACCGTACGCGGTCAAGCTGCCGCTATTCGAAGGGCCGCTCGATCTGCTGCTCCACCTGATCCGACTCAACGAGGTCGAGATCACCGATATCCCGATCGCCCTCGTCGCCGAGCAGTACCTGTCGTACATCGAGCTGATGAGCGAGCTTGACCTCGACGTGGCGGGCGAATACCTGGTCATGGCGGCAACCCTGGCTTGGATCAAGTCCCGGATGCTGTTGCCGCCCGACGGCAAGGCTGACGCTGACGACGAAACCGATCCACGCGCCGAGCTCATGGCGCGCCTGATGGAGTATCAGCGTTTCAAGGAGGTTGCGGGACAGATGGGCGAGCGTCGGCTGCTTGGGCGCGACGTCTTCTCGGCACGGGGACCGGGGCCGGAGCGCGTTCCCGACGAACAGCGAGAGGTGGAGGTCGGATTGTTCGAGCTTCTCGCGGCGTTCCGGCAGGCGCTGAAGGCAGAGGGCCCCAGTGAGACTGCTCATCAAGTCGAAATCGAGACCGTCACCGTGCGCGACAGGATGTTCATGGTCATGAAGGCCCTCGAGCTGCGCGACTCGCTCGAATTTGGTGACGTGATCCAGGGCGAAGACGGCAGCACCGGCAGCCGCAGCGTCCTCGTGACGACCTTCCTGGCGATCCTCGAGCTCACTCGGCTCCAGTTGCTTTGCCTCTTTCAGAGCCTCGACGAGTCGAAAGTGCCGCGCGGGCCCATCCATCTGCGCCGGCCCGAAGACGTCGCAGCGGACGAATGGACGCAACGCATCGCGGACGTGATGTAGGAGAGGTGTGAATCAGATGGACCAATCGGACAAGCGACGCATCGTAGAGGCCCTGATTCTCGGCTCTGCCGAGCCGATTCCCGCGGCACGGCTGGCCGAGATCATCCCCTACCTGAAACCCGCCAAGGCGAAGGAACTCGTGGCCGAGCTCAACGCGGACTACGTTGCTCAGGACCGATCGTTCGAGATCTGCGAGGTTGCCGGCGGTTATCGGGTGCGAACGCTGGCTGAGTTTGCGCCCTATCTGCAGCAGACCCAGAAGACCCGGCCTCTACGTCTATCACAGGCTGCGCTGGAGACGCTGGCCATCATTGCCTACCGACAACCGGTGACCCGCTCTGAGATCGAGAATATCCGGGGCGTCGATGCCGGCGCCGTGGTGCGAAGCCTGATCGAGCGGAAGCTCGTTCGAATCGCGGGACATCGCGAAGTTCCCGGGCGTCCCATGCTCTACGCAACGACCCGGCGGTTCCTCGAGGTCTTCGAGCTCAACAAGCTCGAAGAGCTTCCGACCCTTCGCGATCTTCAAGAGCTGTTCCCAGAAGGCGGTCTGCCGGAATCGGATTCGGACGATGAAGAAGCGACCGTGACGACGGCCGCTGAGGCTGCTGCCACGGTCGCCGACAAGGCTACCGCCTCGGCGAGTACCGATTCCGGGTCTGGTTCCGATGAAGCGTCGAAGAGCGTCGCGTCGGGACCGATAGAATCCGCCTCCGATGTCTCGCCCGCCGTCTCGTTCGCCGAATAGCGCGCCCGACCGCCAGCCCGCGCTGCAACGCCTCCAGAAGATCATTGCGGCCGCTGGCGTGTGCTCGCGTCGCCGCGCCGAGGATCTGCTGCGCGCCGGCCGGGTCACCGTGAACGGCGAGGTTGCGACGCTGGGCGCCTCCGCCGATCCGGTTCACGACATGGTGGCCGTAGATGGTGAACCGCTGGAGCGACAGCCGCTTCACTACTGGATGCTGAACAAGCCGCGCGGCGTCATCACGACCGTCTACGATCCTGAGGAGCGTCAGACGGTTCTCGATTTCATTCCGGATCAGCGACTCCGTCTATTTCCGGTGGGTCGACTGGATCGCGAGACCGAGGGGCTGGTGCTACTCACCAACGACGGTGCGCTTGCCCAGAAGATCTTGCACCCCTCCCACGAGACCGAACGCGAATATCGCGTGACCGCGCGAGGTCGTGTCACGGCCGGGGATCTGCAGCGGCTCTCCGAAGGAATCGAGCTCGAGGACGGCCTGACGGCGCCCGCAAGTGCTGGCTCCGCCCGATACGACGCCAAGATCGACGCGACGCGCTTCACGCTGACCCTGGTGGAGGGACGCAAGCGCCAGATCCGCCGAGCGCTCGAAGTGTTGGGGCATCCCGTGATGCGATTGCTTCGCGTGCGGATGGGCTCATTGGAGTTGGGCCGGCTTCGAAAGGGCGAAGCCCGCGAACTCAATCCCCGGGAGCGACGTGATCTGCTGCGGATTCGCGACGAGGAGGGAGCGACGGGCGCCTGAACCCAATCCGTGCGAATCCAATCCGCGCGTCAGGGACGCAGCGTCACGGCCAGGCGGTGGTCGTTCCAGTAGATGTCGACTGGCTGGGCCAGGTCGACGCTGGGGGGTAGGACCACGTACCCCAGGACGGTGGTTCCGGCTTCCAGGGCGCCGGGCCGGCCGACGAGCATTCCGAATTGCTTCGGGTCTTCGCTGTCGGCGTGAAAGGCGGTGTGGCCCTGGGCGAACGTGAAGTTCGGGTGGAATACGACGGGGGCCATGGCCTCGGCAGTGAACAGCAGTACGGGCCCGGTCGCGGGCATGCCGCGGCTCGCCCAACTGCGTTTCGCTTGGGTTTCGAAGCCCCGCGAGTGGGCCAGTTGTAGCCGCAGGCTCGGGGATCCGTTGTTCTCGATCTCCAGCTTCGCGGGGGCTCGCTGCTGCGTCAGCTGCACGATCTGGATGAGGTCGGCGATCTCCTGGTCGGATACCTGGATGCTGGCGTCCCGCGCTCGGGGCTGCGGCGGCCCCGAGACGCTGGGAACTGGCTGCTCGCTGTGTGCGGCCTGGTGCGAGATCGGTGCCGGCGGCGGCGGGTACGCGTTCTGGGTTTCAATCCCTTCCAGCAGGTTGTACGGGTTGTTCGGGTCCTGCTCGCGGTGGAACCGCTGCCAACCATAGGGGCGCGGCAGGTATTCCGGCTTGATCGGCGGCATGTCGTCGGG
>SMVA01182934.1_pt1 | contig 20722 bp, 22 predicted proteins | sample 2456451 | NCBI WGS metagenome assembly SMVA01 (sample SAMN11095933, study PRJNA526329) | marine sediment metagenome | biome: Marine sediment; feature: Surficial sediment; material: Deep marine sediment; isolation source: Hadal surficial sediment | place: Pacific Ocean | collected 2014-05 | depth... | reverse complement strand
GATGTCGGCCGGCGTGCTCGGCATGATCACCACAAACTCCTCACCGCCGTAACGCGCCAGCAGATCGAAGTCGCGGATGCTGCCGCTGACCCGCTGGGCCACGGCCCTGAGCACTTCGTCGCCGCTGGCGTGGCCATAGGTATCGTTGACCCGCTTGAAGTAATCGATGTCGAAGATCATCACCGAAACCGGCTGCTGGGTATTGTCGATCTCCGTGATTTTGCGATCCAGATGGGCATTCATGTAGTGCCGGTTGTAGACGCCGGTCAGCGCGTCGGTGTAGGCCAGCGATACGCTGTTATCGAGCATCAAATGGAGCTTGTCGTGATAGCGGCGGCGTCGGATTTGGGTGCGTGTGCGCGCCAGCAGCTCGTTTTGATCGATCGGCCGAATCAGATAATCGGTGACGCCGAGCTCCAGGCCCTTGGCCAGTAGCGCCAATTCGGACTCGTCCAAGACCAACAGGATCGGAACGTGCCGAGTCTGGTCCTGGGAACGGAACTGGGAACACAGGCGCAAACCGTCCTCGCCGGCCAGGTCGAGATTGACGATCACGAGGTCCAGCCCGGGCTGGTGGCCGCGTTCCAACGCCTCGGCGCCGCTGCTGACACGCTCAACCCTGTGACCCGCCGCTGTCAAATATTCGCATAATTTTCCGGCCAGCAGATCGTCGCTCTCGGCCATCAGAATCTGGCCCTCGGACGCGTCGACCTCGGCGTATTGCGGCGCCTCGCCGGCGATATCCATCTCGCCGGTGATCGCGTCGCGCATGCGTAGCTCGTCCGTCATGACCTTAAGCCGCGCAAGCGAACGCACCCGCGCGAACAATGCGACGTCGTTGACCGGCTTTGACAGGAAATCGTCCGCACCCGCCTCGAGTCCGCGAACCCGGTCGGCGGTATCGGTCAACGCCGTGATCATGACGATGGGAATATGCCGCGTCTTCGGGTCCGCCTTGAGCCGCTCGGCGACTTCGAGGCCGTCCATGCCCGGCATCATGACGTCGAGCAGGATTAGATCCGGCGCATGGGCGTGGGCCATTTCGAGGGCGGAGGGCCCGTCGCTCGCCGTGAGCACCTCGAAGTACTCGGCCATCAACTTGGCCTCGAGCAAACGGACGTTTGCCGGAATGTCGTCAACAACCAGAATCCGGGCTGTCATTTTTTGACTCCGGCGGGCCGATCTAGTTCAGAAATCGCTGGACCGTTTCCAGGAAATTGGTCACGGAAATGGGCTTGGCGATATAGGCCTCGCAGCCACCGTCGCGAATTTTCTCCTCATCGCCCTTCATGGCGAAAGCGGTCACCGCGATGACCGGTATGGATTTGAGGTTTTCGTCCTCTTTGATCCACTTGGTCACTTCCAGTCCGGAGACCTCCGGTAACTGGATATCCATCAGAATCAGGTCGGGTTTGTGCTCGCGCGCGATGCGCAGCGCTTCCATTCCGTCCTTGGTCTGCAGAATGTTGTAACCGTGTGCTTCCAGCAAGTCGTGAAAGAGCTTCATGTTGAGCTCATTGTCCTCGACCACCAGAACCGTTTTGGCAGATTCGTTCGCCAAATCCTTTGTCACACCCGCGCTCCCATCCTAAGTCAAATCTCGCTAGACCGCGTAATCAAGTAAGGCTTGTTCGGCGACGCCCGCCGGAAACCGGTCCAACCACCCCGCGGCCATCCGGCCATGGGCTGCCAAAAAGGCTCCAGGACCGAAATCTCAGCCAAACTCTAGAAGAATAAAATTAACGAGTGGTAAAGGATTTCAACCGAGCTACGACCCCGATATCTCCGTAGCGTCGTAAAAAAACGCGCCCCGCCAGGCCGGTCCGGTTGGCCCGCATTCCTAGATACCAACTCGCGCAGTCGCGAAATAGGCCAATTTTCCCATATCTGGCCAGCCGCCATATAATTAGGGCGTTCTCGCATCAATATCCGTGGTTTGCCAGGGTCGAACCTGCCTGTTAGTACAGAATTCGCTGACGCGGGGCACTTCGGCACAACAGTTTACCGGCGAGGCAGCGTGGCCGAGACCTCTTTCACCTTGGCGGCCTCGGTGGCCGCGGGCGGCGCGCTGGGCGCGTTGGGCCGTTACCTGGCGATCTCCTGGTTCGGCCACCGGTTCGGCACCGGCTTTCCCTACGGCACGCTGGCGGTGAACGCGGGTGGATCGCTGCTGATCGGCGCCTTCATCGCACTCGGCAACAGCCATTGGCGGATCGCGCCCGAGGTCCAGGCGTTCGTCGCGATCGGCCTGCTCGGCGCTTTCACCACGGTCTCGACCTTCGCCTTGGATACCGCCTTCCTCGCCGGCCGGCGGCGGCGCTTGCTGGCTGGCGCCTATGTGGTTATCTCGCTCGCGCTCTCGCTAGCGGGGGCCGCCATGGGCTACTATCTGACCCGCGCCGCGTTCGCCTGAAGCGCCGCACCCAAGCTTACCAAGGACCGGTTCGCACCATGACCGACCGAGAACCGATTCGACTGGGCATCGATCTGGGCGGCACCAAGATCGAAGGCATCGCGCTGGACGCCCGGGGCCGGACGCTGGCGTGCCGCCGGGTTGCCACCCCGCGTGAGGACTATGCCGGCACGGTCGCGGCGGTGACCGGGCTGGTCGCCGCGCTTGAGGACGAAGCGGGCGCGCGCGGCAGCGTCGGCGTCGGCATTCCCGGCGCGGTTTCGCCCTTGACCGGCCGCATCAAGAACGCGAACTCGACCTGGCTGATCGGCGCCGCCTTCAACCGCGACCTGGCGGCGGAGCTCGGCCGGCCGGTGCGCCTGGCCAACGACGCCAATTGCTTCGCGCTTTCCGAGGCAGTCGACGGCGCGGCGGCGGGCGCGGACGTCGTGTTCGGGGTGATTCTGGGCACCGGCGTCGGCGGCGGCGTCGTCATCAACGGCAGGGCGCTGGGCGGCCGAAACGCCATCGCCGGAGAATGGGGTCACAATCCCCTGCCCTGGCCGCGCGACGAGGAGCGGCCGGGCCCTAGCTGTTACTGTGGCAAGCGCGGCTGCATGGAGACCTTTCTCTCGGGCCCGGGCCTGGCGCGCGACTACGCCGCGAACGGCGGTACGGAGGTACGCTCCGAAGAGGTCGTGGCCCGGGCCGAGGCGGGCGAGGTCGCGGCGCTGGCCGCGCTGGATCGTTACGAAGACCGGCTGGCGCGCGGCCTGGCCCAGGCGATCAATCTGCTCGATCCGGATGTGATCGTGCTCGGTGGGGGGCTATCCAATTTGCCGCGGCTCTACCAATCCCTGCCCGCACGCCTGCCGGCCTACGTATTCTCGGACCGGGTCGATACCGAGCTGCGCCCGCCGCGGCACGGCGATTCGAGCGGCGTCCGCGGCGCCGCCTGGCTGTGGCACAAGGATGAAGCGGCCGAGGCAATCCCCGGCCCCGGCCCCGGAGCCGACCCGGGGACGGCCGATCCATGACCACCCTGTGCCGCGACTGCCTGGCCAGACCGGCAGCCGCGCGCCCGGAGGGTGGTGATGGTGGTGGTGGTCGTGGTGGCGCACGCTGCCCGGCCTGCGGTGGTGCGCGCCTGCTCTCGCACCCCGAGCTGGACGATCTCGGCATCGCCCATATCGACTGCGACGCCTTCTACGCCAGCGTGGAAAAGCGCGACCGTCCCGAGCTGCGCGACAAGCCGGTCGTCGTCGGCGGTGGCCGGCGCGGTGTGGTCGCGGCCGCCTGCTACGTGGCGCGGCTTTACGGTATTCGCTCGGCCATGCCCATGTTCCAGGCACTGAAGGCCTGTCCCGATGCGGTGGTGATCCGGCCGGACATGGCCAAGTACCAGCGCGCCGGCCACCAGATTCGCGATATGATGCGCGAGCTGACTCCACTGGTCGAACCGCTGTCCATCGACGAGGCCTTTCTCGACTTGACCGGCACCGAGGCACTGCACGGCGGCAGCCCGGCGCGGAGTCTGGCGCGGCTAGTCGGACGGATCGAAACGGAGCTCGGCCTGACCGCTTCGATCGGCCTGAGCTACAACAAGTTCCTGGCCAAGATCGCTTCCGATCTGGACAAGCCGCGCGGCTTCGCGGTGATCGGCCGGGCCGAGGCGGTCGACTTCCTCGCCGACCAGCCGGTGCGCATCATCTGGGGCGTCGGCCAGGCGCTGGAAGCCGCACTCGCGCGCGACGGCCTGCGCAGCGTCGGCGACCTGCGGGCGCGCGAAGAGATCGACCTGGTGGCGCGTTACGGCGCCATCGGCCGCCGCCTGAGCCGGTTCGCGCAAGGCATCGACGACCGCCGGATCGAGCCCCACGCGCCGACCAAGAGCATCTCCTCGGAGACCACCTTCAACGAGGACACCGCCGCGCCCGAGGCGTTGCTGGCCCAGCTCTGGCCGCTGTGCGAAAAGGTCTCGGCCCGGCTCAAGAAGGCCGATCTAGCCGGAACCGGCGTGACGCTCAAGCTCAAGACCGCGGGGTTCCAGCAACTCACCCGCAGCCGCCGCCTCGCCACGCCGACCCAGATGGCGGAGGTGCTTTACCGCACCACCGCGCCGCTCCTGGAGCGCGAGGCCGACGGCCGGCATTTCCGCCTGATCGGCGTCGGCGCCAGCGAGCTCAGTGACGGCGAACTGGCGGACCCGCCCGACCTGTTCGACCCCGAGCGCCAACATCAGACCCGGGTCGAGACCGCGATCGATGCGGTCCGTGCCAAACTGGGCGAAGGTGCGATCGCCAAGGGCCGGGGCTTTTCAGGAGTGGCAAAGCCCAGGGCCGGTGAACCCCGAAAGCCCTGAACCGGGCTTGCGCCCGCTCACTCGACCTTGCAGTCGAGCGGCGCCAGGGCCTCGAGCAACTCGAGGTCGGCGCGCAGAACGAAATCGCCGTAGTCGAGCAACAACTCGTCGACGATCCCGTTGGCGTAGATGCGCAACGCCTGTTCGTGCTCGGGTTCGGAGACGGTCTCGTCCATGCCGAAATAGGCTAGGCGCAGGCGCCACGATTTCTGATCCCGCAGCAGCGGCGACTCGAAACTCTTGCGGGCATCGGCCGCCAAGGCCTCGGTGAGTGCCGCGTTCACCCCGAAGCGGCCGTCGTCGCCCGAGCCGTCGAACACGGTGCGCCACAGAGGCAACGCACCCGTGGCCGCGGCCTCCATCAATGCCAGGGAGTGGGCGGTCGGGAACAGGGTGCCCTCGGCGAGCGTGACTTTACGCGATTTCGGCGCGTCGAACACCGCCGTGCCGCGCTGGCCGGGCGCCGGGATCCGCGCCGCGCCGCTCAGCTCCTCGTCCGAGCCATCGGCATTGATGCGGTGGATAAAGAATCGGTAGTGCTGCCCGTCCCGGCTCTCCAAGGCGTTGAGCGACCAACCGAATTCGATGGCCCGGCCCTCGTTGGTGACCATCCGCACCCGGGTGCGTTGGCTTATGGTCCAGCCGGTGCAGACATCCGCCCACTCGAATTCGAGCTTGCCCTCGGCCCGGACCATGGCGGCACCGGAGCTGAAGCTGGACTTGGCCAGACTCAGGTCGTAGACCGCCCGGTGCGGCAGGAATGTGGCCGCGTTCGCATCGCTCGAGCCGCCCGGCCCGACCGTTAGCGCGGCCAGCACCGCGATCACGCAAGCGCGCCCGGCCATGAAACGTCCGAATCGCATTCGCAAGGCCCCTTCCATTTTCCCAAAAGACCACTGTCTCCCGGCTATCCGACACCGTACTATCGACCTATAACACGGCACTATCGACCTATAACACGGCGCAATCATGGCGCAACCCTGACGCCCGGCGCCGCGAGGCCGGAACATCCCCGCCCATTTTCAGGAGAACTCTATGCCCACCAAGCCGATCCTGCTGGTCACCCGCAAGCTGCCCGACGCCGTTCTGGACCGCGCGGCGCGCGACTACGACGCCCGCATCAATCACGCCGACGAGGTCTACGGCCCGGACGAGCTGATCGCGCGCGCCGAGGGCTGCGACGCGATCGTGACCTGCTCGACCGAAAAATACAACGCCGACGTGATCGAGCGTCTGCCCGCCAGCGTGCGCGCGGTGGCGACCTTTTCGGTCGGGATCGAACACTTCGACCTGGAGGCCGCCAAAAAGCGCGGCCTGGTGATGACCAACACGCCCGACGTGCTGACCGATTCGACCGCCGATATCACCATGCTGGTGCTTTTGGGCGCGGCGCGCCGGGCTTACGAAGGCCAGCAAATGGTGCGCGCGAACGAATGGGTCGGCTGGAATCCGAACCAGTTACTCGGCGTACACGTCAGCGGCAAGAAACTGGGCATCTTGGGCATGGGCCGAATCGGCCGGGCGGTGGCCCGGCGCGCGCGCGGCTTCGACATGGCCATCCACTACCATAACCGCTCCCGGCTCGACCCCGATCTGGAGCAGGGCGCGACCTATCACGCCGACCCCGAGGATCTGCTGGGCGAGAGCGAGTTCCTCTCGATCAACTGCCCGGCCTCGCCGGAGATGCACCACTTCCTCGACGCGCGCCGGATCGCGCTGCTGCCCGAGCGCGCCGTTATCACCAACACCGCGCGCGGGCCGCTGGTCGACGACGCGGCGTTGATCGCGGCGCTCGAATCCGGCCGTATCGCCGCCGCCGGGCTCGACGTCTTCGAGGGCGAGCCGAACATCCACCCCGGCTACCGCGGCCTGCCCAACACCTTCCTGTTGCCGCACATGGGCAGCGCGACGCTGGAAACCCGCAACGCCATGGGGTTCAAGTGCCTGGACAACCTGGACGCCTTCTTCGCCGGCCAGGAGCCGCCCGACCGGGTGGCGTGAACCCTGAAGAAAGCGCCAACCCGGAGGAGCCACCGCTATGACCGCACCGGAACACCTTCCCTACCAGATCGCGGGCCGCGAAACGGTCTCCGAGGCCGACGGCCTGCGGGTCCAGATCCTGACCCTGGGGCCCGGCGAGAAAGTGCCCTGGCACTGCCACAGCGTGGTCACCGACATTTTCGTCTGTCTGGAGGGCACCACGGTGATCGAGACCCGGGCGCCGCGCGCGCGTCACGAACTCGCCCCCGGAGGCCACTGCGTGGTGCCGCCCAAGACCGCCCACGAGGTCACCGGCAAGGACGGCGCGGGTTGCCGGTTCACCATCGTCCAAGGCGTCGGCGAGTACGACTTCATTCCGGTCGGCGGCGAACCGGCGCCGGCCTAGCCCACCACCCGCACGATCCTAGGGCGCACGCCACGGTTCCGCGGTAACGGAACCTGGGTTAGTATAAGCCATGAAGTTTCCGCGCTGCATCCGCCTGGACGCCTCCGATCTCAACATCTACACCCACGCCGCCGAGCCGGGCGAATGGGCGGTGCCCGGCGGCTTTGCCTATGCGGATTGCGACCCCGAGAGCCTCGAACGCAAGGCGCGCCTCGCCTTCCACGGCGCCTGGCTAGGCACCGGCAGCTTCGGTCGCAGCACCCTGGCCGAGGTCGCCGAGATCGACGACGCCGGCTTCGCGCAGGTGGTCGAGCGCTTGGCACAGCATTTCGTCGACACCTACGGCGCACCCGGCCTGGAGGCCGCCCGCCCGGTCGCCCGCGCCGAGGCCGAGGAGGCCGCGGCACTGTGCGAACACAAAATCCATACCCTCTTGGCGCTGGAACGCGAGATGACCGAGGCCGGCGTCGTCGAACGCTTCCGCGTCATCGAACCAAGCCGCGCCCAGGAGCACGCCAAGATTTGGGAGATCGTGCCGGAGGCCGACGAACCCGGCTAAACCGGTCGGGCCCAAGCAACCGCCGGCGCGCGTTGCGCCGGTCCCAGCCGTGGCTATCGTACATCACATGCCCGCCACAACTCGAGGATTGCCCCATGGCCGCTTATCTCGTCGCGCTCGTCAATGTTACCGACCCGGACGCCTATCAGGAATACGCCAAGCGCGCCGGAGCGGCCGCCAAGAAAAGAGGGATCGAGTTCCTGGCGCGCGGCGGACGCACGGTGAGCCTCGAAGGCGCGCCACCGCCGGGCCGCGTGGTCATCATTCCCTTCGAGAACATGGAGGCCGCCCAGGCCTACTACGACTCTCCGGACTACCAGGAGGCCAAGTCATTCCGTGAAGGCGCGGCCGAGGCACAGTTCTTCCTGGTCGAGGGGCCGGCGTGAAAAATACCTAGGTGAGGGCACGGGCGCGGGTCGTCGTTCGGTTTGTATACTGGTACGATTGAGTCCCTATTCCGACACACCCGCTTTCCGCAGACTATCGAGCAAACTCCGCAAGGGATTCTCGTGCATGCCGACGAAATGACCGCGAATGAAGCCGATCGAAAGTGCCGGTTGAAGCTGCACGGTTTTTTCGGTTGCCGCCCGCGCGGCGCTTTTTTGCCCGGCTTCCGCCAATGCCGCGGCGAGATGCATGAACGGTAAGAAGCCAACGTCGGGGAACTGACAGGCCTGTCGGCAATGTGCGATGGCCTCGTCGTGGCGACCTAAAGAGCGTAGCGCATTACCTTTGATCATGAGTGTCACCCAGCGCATGGGACTGCGCGGGCTGAGCCGAAGCGCGGCATCGAAATGTGGGAGGGCTCGCTCCATTTGGCCGGCGCAATAGTAGTAGGCTTGCCCGAGGCCATGATAACCCCGGGCGAAGTTGGGATTGAGCGCAATCGCAGTCTGCATTTCGCCAAGCGCCATTTCGACCTCACCGGAATAGATATGCAGCCGCCCCAGGGCGAAACGGGCCATCGGTTCGTCGGGATCGAGAGACACGGCTTTTTCGGCCGCCACGCGTGCCGAAGCCGCCGTTTTCGCGGTATCTTCGGTGTAATCCAGCGTCACCGAGCGAGAGGGCCATAGCGCATACGCGAGGTAAGCATGGGCGGCCGAGAATTCCGGGTCCAGTGCGACCGCTTCCCTGAACAGGCGTATGGCTACGGTACGGTCGGTTTTGTTGATGCGATAGAAATGCGACAGGCCGCGTTGTAGAAGTTCCCAGGCGTCGAGGCTATCCGGCGGCTTGCGCCGGGCGCGCGCGCGCTCGCGTGTCGCGATCTCCGGCTCGACCGCGACCACGATCTGTTCGGTGATCTGATCCTGCAGGTCGAAGACGTCATCCAGGCTGCCATCGAAGCGATCGGCCCAGAGGTGTTTTCCGGTGGTCGCGTCGATCAGTTGCGCCGTAATGCGCACCCGATCGCCCGCCTTGCGGACACTGCCTTCGACGACGTAGCGCACGCCCAGCTCGCCAGCGACTTGAGTGACGTCGACGGCACGGCCCTTATAGGTGAAGCTGGAGGTCCGGGCGATGACGAAGAGCGAACGAAAGCGCGCGAGCGCCGTGATTACGTCCTCTGCGATACCATCGGCAAAATGATCCTGCCCCGGATCATCCGAGAGATTCGCGAATGGCAGCACGGCGATCGAAGGCCTGTCGGTAAGTGAAAGGGGGTTGTCCCTGGCATCGACGTTACCGGCGGCGGCAGGGTCGTTGTCGCGTACAACCTCCACCTCAGCGATGAAGCGATAGCCAAGCCGCGGCACCGTCTTGATGCGCTTCTGCCGGCGACCATCGTCGTCCACCGCTTTGCGTGCGGCATGTATGCGGGCATCGATCGTGGAATCCGAAACAATGCGGCCCTTCCAAACAGATGCGATCAATTCGTCTCGGCTGACGAGGCGATCATGATTCTCGACAAGATGACGTATGAGGTGGAACACCTGCGGCTCGAGTTCATGAAGCTGCCCCCCGACACGAAACTCGTGCCGATCGGTGTCCAGCTCATATTCTCCGAATTTGTACAGCATCGTTCGACGAGCTCGTCGCGATCATGGCCGCTTGCGCCGCTTTGCTCAGCCAACCGTAAGGAGCAATAGAAGCATAACGCAAGATATTCCAAAGGTCTCCTCAAGGTCCGCTGGATCTGTAATCGCTATGATATCGGGACCAAAGCCCGACTTGAAAGCGCTAGCAATCTTGCCAACCACAAGCTCCGTGGCGGCAAACGGTTACGCAAGCATCACCAGTGGCTTTCTTGGCGGTCGCGTTCACGGGCGGCATGTGATGTCGTCAGGCGATCACACTTTCGGCTAAGGCGTTGACCAGCCTGACGGAAACGCTGCGCAGAGTTCGGTATGAATAAAGTCCAGCGTTGTCATCGAAGGGTCATGGGGTGGAAAAGTCTCGCGATGAGCAGGATCCGACCAAAAACCCGTGTTCGCGCGAGGGTCAATTTCGAAAAACCGAGGAGGTTGGTTATGAAAACGAATTGGTTGCTCGCCGCATCCGCCGCGGTGCTCATCATGTTGACGCCTTGGAGCGCCCAGGCGTTCGAATGCCCGAATCACATTGCCGCGGCCCAGGTCGCCATCGACAAGGTGGCCGCTGACATGGAGGCCGACACCCCATGGAAGCGCACGGAGGACAAGGCGCTCGTGCATGCCCTCCTCGACGACGCCAAATCGCGGCTCGCTTCGGCCAGGCACAATCACGAGAAGCCGCAAAGTGCCTACGACCACGCCCGCGCCATCGCCAAGGCGGACGCGGCACTGGGCTACGCTAAAGCCGCCGATACATTCCACTTCGTGTTGTTGGCCACGTAATTCCAAGTCGGAGCCGATGTAGGAGACCGCGAATTCGGAATGCTGTTGTGAAGCTTTGCTCCCGCTACGAATGCCGGTGGGAGGCGTGATGCGTACCATTCTAGCCGTCTTGCTGTCCGGAGCTCTTGCCGTTTCCGCGGTAGCGAAAGACCGCGGGCTTGGGATGTATCTTAAGGGGCAGGATTGTCTCGAACTTTCCAATCCGGACCTGCTCCATTATGTCGCGGGGCTGGTGGATGCTTGGCTTCTTGAAGCGTTCCTCACGGACGGTAAGCGTTTCGGTTGGCTCATGGAATGCGTGAGCAACGGGCCGGAATCGGAGGCGGCGCAGCTGGCCGCTATTTTCCGGAAATATTTGAACCAACATCCAACCGGCATGGATCAGGCCGGCTCGGCCTTGTTCTTCGACGCCGCCGTCAAATCCTGCAGTCAAGAACGTCTCACTGAGTTTAATCCCCCAGTACAATAGGGAGGGATGATAAGTACAGATACGAAAGTTGCGACAGCAACCCTCCCCGCTGCTCCCAAGCCTCATAACGTTTCGGGCGGCAAAATGTGTTACCCATGGCATTGGGTTAGACTTTTACCGATGCCCACGATCCGGCAGAATGCTGCGCGCAATAGACAACCATAATCAGGGAGGCCAGCCCCCGTGCCTATTTCAACCCGTTACCTGTTCACCGCCAGTATGGACGTGACGCCGGACAAGGAGGCGCTGTTCAACGAAGTCTACGACCAAGAGCACGTGCCCAACCTGCTCAAAGTACCCGGCGTGATCTCGGTCACGCGGCTGACCTTGGAGCCGCTGAGCCTCAGAATCGGCGGCGACAAACGCCAAATCGTCGTCGAGGGCGAGCCCAAACATTCGGCGGTCTACGAAATCGAGAGCCCGGAGGTGCTGGTTAGCCGGGAATGGGGCGAGGCGGTCGAGGCCGGGCGCTGGCCCGATCAGGTCCGCCCCCACACCAGCAACCGCCGCCACACCCTACGCAAAGTGACGACAACGGCGCCATGACGGACGTCAGCACCACCATGTCACTCCCGCGAAAGCGGGAGTCCAGGCGCCGATATGGATTCCCGCTTTCGCGGGAATGACAATAGGCGAACTCTACGTGTCTTCCTGTTTCTCCGCTGCCTCTTCTTCCACCTGCGCCATCGGCTGCTGCTGGGTGATGCAGTGGATGCCGCCGCCGCCGCGCACGATGTCGAGCGCCGGCACCTGGCGCACCTGGTGTTCCGGGAAACAGGCGGTCACGGTGTCGCGCGCCGCGGCGTCCTTGCCATCCTCGAAGGAGGGCATGATCACCCCACCGTTGGCGATGTAGAAGTTGACATAGGAAGTGGAAAGGCGCCGGCCATCCTCGCCCTCGCGACGCGCCGGCTGCGCCACCTCGATCACCTCGAGTTCGCGCCCCTTGGCGTCTTTTGCCGCGCGCAAGCGCGCCAGATTGTCCTGGAGCACCGCGTGATTGCCGTCCTCCGGGTCGTCGCTGGTCAGCGCCAGGACCGCGCCGGGGCGCACGAAACAGGCCAGGTTGTCGATGTGGCCGTCGGTCTCGTCGTCCTCAAGGCCCGCGCCCAGCCAGATCACCTGACGCAGGCCGAGATGGGCGACGAGCAGCGCCTCGATCTCCGCGCGGCCAAGGTCCGGATTGCGGTTCCGGTTGAGCAGGCAGGACTCGGTCGCCAACAGGGTGCCCTCGCCATCGGTGTGAATCGCGCCGCCTTCGAGCACCAAGGGGGCGGCGTTACGCGGCAGGTCCAGGTGCTCGAGCACGGCACCGGCCACCGCCGCATCCCGGTCGTAGGGCTCATACCTGCCGCCCCAGCCGTTGAAGCGCCAATCGACGCCCTCGATCCCGCCCCTGCCGTCGATCACGAAAGTCGGACCGGTATCGCGCATCCAGGAATCGTCGTGGGGCATGGGCAGACAGGCGATGCCCGGACCGCAGTGCAGCGAAACCTCGGCGATACTGTCCGGATTGGCGATCATGGTGACCGGCTCGAATTCGAGAATGGTCCGCGCGACCTCGGCATAGGCCTCGCGCGCCGCCTCCAGGTGCGCGCCCCAAAGCGCCTCGCGGCACGGCCACGCCATCCAGCAGCGGTCGTGACTGTGCCACTCAGCCGGCATGAACAGGCCGCGGTCGGCCGGCGTTGCCATGGTCTGTCCTCCTGTGCGAACACTCGGGCGCGGGGTGCGGCGCCAGTCTGAAGTCTAAGCCGCAGTCCGCCCGATTCGCAAATCCTCCCGATTCGCAAATCCGGGCCGCCGGGTCCTGGATAGGTTCAGCCGGGTGCCGGCCAGGCGGGATTGTCGAAACGTTGAATCTCGACCTGATAGCCGTCCGGATCGCGCAAGAAGCAGTGGTAGATGTTGTAGGTGGGATTGGCGCGCGGTGGCGTCTCGAAGGCCACACCCTTGGCCAAGAGTTCTTGGTACCAGCCATCGACGTCGGCGCTGACCAGGGTCACGATGATGCCGTCCGGGCTACAGGGCCGCGACTCGCTGCAGCGGCAGACGCCGAGAAAGGCGTCCCGGCCGATCCGGAAGATGCGGCAGCCGCCCTGATCGAGCACCAACGGCAGGCCGAGCGTGTCGCCGTAAAAGGCGGCGCTGCGCTCCAAATCGCGGGTGTAAAGGAAGATGACGAGCTGATCGAAGGGCGGTGGCAGCGGCGAAATCCTCTTCATGAAACCGGCTGCGCGAGGCACGCCTTCGGGGTTGGTCTTAGGTCGCCGAATCCGCGGAATCGCCGAGGTACCGCACTTCTTCAAGCAACTTGGCTGGCGCCTGACCGGCCGGGTACGGCGTCACCGCGGGGTCGGTCGCGAAGGCGAGGGAAGCCGCGAGTTGCTCGGCCGGATCGGGTTCAAGGCAAATATCGCCCTCGAAGCCGCGCAACAGCGCGCAATCTTTCTGCAACACCATGGAGATGCCGTGATCGGTGACCGATTTGCCGGTCGTGACGTAGCTGACGCCACTGGCCACCAAGGACACGACGGTGACCGCCGGCGGCAACCCGCAACCCGAAAGCACAACAGCGAGAGCGGCCAAAAAAAGCCAGCGCATAAAACGGACCCCCCGAACCTTGACATGCCCCGGCACAACCCAGCCGAATCATGGAGTCGATTCCGCACCTCTGCAATAGCTTCGGTAAACGAATAGCGTTAATGAAACGTTACTCGGTCGGCAGGTCCAGTTTTAAGCAGAGTTCGTCCAGGCGTTGCTGGGGAACCTCCGCGGGCGCGTGCATCATCAGGTCCTCGGCCCGTTGGTTCATCGGAAATGCCACAATTTCGCGGATGTTCGGCTCGTCCGCCAACAGCATGACGATGCGGTCGATTCCGGGCGCCGAGCCACCGTGGGGCGGCGCGCCGAACTTCAGCGCCGTGATCAGGCCGCTGAACCGCGTCTCCACCTCTTCCTGGCTGTAGCCGGCGATCGAGAACGCCTTGTACATGACCTCGGGCAGATGGTTCCGGATCGCGCCCGAGGACAACTCCACGCCGTTGCACACGATGTCGTATTGATAGGCCAGGACGTCGAGCGGGTCCTGGTTTTCCAACGCTTCCAGGCCGCCCTGGGGCATGGAGAAGGGATTGTGGCTGAACGCGATCTTGCCGGTCTCCTCGTCGAGCTCGTACATCGGATAGTCGACAATCCAGCAGAACTTGAACTCGCCGGGCGCGATCAACTCCAGGTCCGCGCCCAGGCGGTTGCGCACCGCCCCGGCGAAGCGCGCCGCCGCCATGGGCTTGTCGCAAGCGAAGAACACCGCGTCGCCGTCGTCCAGCTCGCAGGCCGCCTTGATGGCCGCGACCCGCTCGGCGTCCAGGTTCTTGGCGATCGGCCCCTTGCCCGCGCCCTCGGCGAAGATGATGTAACCCAGGCCCGCCGCCCCTTCGGCGCGGGCCCAGTCGTTCATCTTGTCGAAGTAGCTGCGCGGCCGGCCGCCGGCACCCGGCGCGGGGATCGCGCGCACCACCGCCCCGCCCTGGATCGCGCGGGCAAAGATGCCAAAGCCGGAACCTTTGAAGGCCTCGGTCGCATCGCGGATCACGATCGGGTTGCGCAGGTCGGGCTTGTCGCTGCCGTACTTCAGCATGGCTTCGGCGAAGGGGATGCGCGGAAACGGCGGCGCGGTCACCTGGCGGCCCGCGGCAAACTCCTCGAACAGGCCAGCCATGACCGGTTCGATCGCGGCAAAAACATCGTCTTGCGTGACGAAGCTCATTTCCAGATCGAGCTGATAGAACTCGCCTGGCGAGCGATCCGCGCGGCTGTCCTCGTCGCGAAAGCAGGGCGCGATCTGAAAGTAGCGGTCGAAGCCGGCGATCATCACCAGTTGCTTGAACATCTGCGGCGCTTGGGGCAGCGCGTAGAACTTGCCCGGATGGATACGGCTCGGCACCAGGTAGTCGCGCGCGCCCTCGGGGCTGGCGGCGGTCAGGATCGGGGTCTGGAACTCGGTGAAGCCCCCGTCGATCATGCGCCGCCGGATCGAGGCGATGATCCGCGAGCGCAGCAATATCTTCTCGTGCATCTTCGCGCGCCTGAGATCGAGGTAGCGATAGCGCAAGCGAATCTCCTCGCCCGCGTCCTCGTCGGAATTGACCTGCAACGGCAACACCTCGGCGCGCGAGCGAACCTCGAGCGCCGCGACCCGGATCTCGATCTCGCCGGTCGGCAAGCTTTTGTTGACCGTCTCCGCGGCGCGTTCCACCACCGGGCCGGTCACCGTGATCACGCTTTCCACGCGCACCGCCTCAAGTTCCGCGAACAGCGGGCTCGACACGTCGATCACGCATTGGGTCAGGCCGAAGTTGTCGCGCAGATCGATGAACAGAAGCTGGCCGTGGTCGCGCTTGCGGTGGACCCAGCCGGACAGGCGCACGGTCTCGCCGGCGTGGGAATGCCGTAGTTCGCCACATTTATGGGTGCGGTAGGGATGCATGAATTCGTCCTTGGCGAGGGGGATCGCGCGCCACGACTCGCCGGCGGCGCTTCGCTCGGGTCTGGAAAGTACGGCGCGCAAGAGGCACAGAACCGCCGGATTTGTCAAGCTTGAGGGCGGTCTGACAGACCTCGGCCAAGGCAGGGCGGAGATCCTCCACTCCGGCCTCGACGGCGCGCTGTGCATCGCGCATTGTGGCGCCCGACATGAGCCCCGCCCCGCCAACCCCCGATACGCGGGCCCCCGATACGCGGCCCCCCGATACGCGACCCGCCGCCGCGCGTTTCCAGCCGCTGTCGAGCTTCACGGCCGAGGCCCGCGCGGGCCTGCGCGGCGTGCTGTTCGACATCGACGACACCCTCACCACCGAGGGCCGCCTGACCGCCGAGGCCTACGGCGCCATGGCGCGGCTGCACGCCGCCGGACTGCTGGTGGCGCCCATCACCGGCCGGCCGGCGGGCTGGTGCGACCACATCGCGCGCATGTGGCCGGTCGACGCGGTGGTCGGCGAGAATGGCGCGTTTTATTTCCGCTACGACACCGAAAATCACAAACTTATCAAACGCTTCATGGCCGATGATGCGGAACGGGTCGAGAATCGCCGGCGCTTGGAAAAACTCCGCGCGGAGATTCTGGCCGCGGTGCCCGGCGCCGCCGTCGCCTCCGATCAGCGCTACCGCGAGGCCGACCTCGCCATCGACTTTCGCGAGGACGTGGCGCCGCTGCCCCAGGGCGATATCGACCGCATCGTCGCACTTTTCGAGGCCGCTGGCGCGACCGCCAAGGTCAGCTCGATCCACGTCAACGGCTGGTTCGGCGCTTACGACAAGCTGACCACCACCCGGATCATGCTCGACGAGGCCTTCGGCATCGACTTCGAGGCGGAGAAGGACCATTTCGTCTTCGCCGGCGATTCGCCCAACGACGCACCGATGTTCGCCGCCTTCCCCAACGCGGTCGGGGTCGCCAACGTGCGCGACTTCGAAGGCCGCCTGCCGGCCGCCCCCGCCTTCGTCACCGAGGCGCGCTCGGGCGCCGGTTTTGCCGAGCTGGCGGCGGCGATCCTGGCATCCCGTTGAGCCGCCTGCCTCGCCCAGCCGCCGCTTTTGCGGCCTCCGAATTGCGTGTATACCCCGGGCCATGACCCTGATCGTCGACAGCGCCGAGCTCGCGGCCTTTTGCAAACGCCAAGCGAAGGCCGAGTTCATCACCGTGGATACCGAGTTCATGCGCGATTCGACCTACTGGCCGAAGCTGTGCCTGGCCCAGGTCGGCGGCCCCCAGGAGGCGGCGGCGATCGATACCCTGGCACCGGACATCGACCTGGCGCCGCTGCTGGAGCTCATGAAAAATCCCAAAGTCCTCAAGGTGTTCCACTCGGCGCGCCAGGACCTGGAGATATTCTTTCTGCTCATGGACGCGCTGCCCGAACCGATCTTCGACTCCCAAGTCGCGGCCATGGTCTGCGGCTTCGGCGATTCGGTCGGCTACGACAAACTGGTTCGGAAGCTGACCGGCAAGCACATCGACAAATCCAAGCGCTTCACCGACTGGTCGCGCCGGCCGCTCAAGCAGGGCCAGATCGATTACGCGCTCTCCGATGTGGTCCACCTGCGCCCGGTCTACGAGAAGCTGCGCCGGCAAGTGGAGAACCGGGCGCGCACCGCCTGGCTCGACGAGGAAATGGCGGTCCTCAACAGCCCGGACACCTACCGTCTGGAGCCGGAGACCGCCTGGCGCCGGCTCAAGACCCGCTCCGCCTCGCCGCGCTACCTCGCTCTGTTGCGCGCGCTCGCCGCTTGGCGCGAGGCCGAGGCGCAGCGCCGCGACGTGCCGCGCAACCGGGTGCTGCGCGACGAGCAGCTGTTCGACATCGCGGCGCACCACCCGGCCACGGCCGAGGAACTGTCCCACACCCGCGGTTTCTCGCAAGAAGCGGCGCGCGGGCGCATCGGCCAAGCGATCCTCGCGGCGCTGGAGGAAGGCTTGGCGGTGCCCGAGGCCGACTGCCCGGTGCCACCGCCGCAGCGCGACCAACCGGCCGGCCTGGGCCCGCTGGTGGACCTGCTCAAAGTCCTGCTCAAGCTGCAGTGCGAGCGCCACGACGTGGCCCAGAAGCTGGTCGCCAGTGTCGCCGACTTGGAACGCATCGCCGCCGACGACGACGCCGAGGTGCGGGCGCTGACCGGCTGGCGGCGGGAAGTCTTCGGCAAGGAGGCGCTGGCGCTCAAGCAGGGCCGGCTGGCGCTCGGCATGGCGGGCAAGAGTTTGTCCCTGGTCCCCCTGCCGGACGAGATAACTTCGAAATCCTGACTGCGGCGTCGCGTCCTTGTGGAGTTCAGCGGCCCGGCCGTGATCGCGAGGCGTACCGCGTAACCCGCGAAACCGGGCACGGAAACCAGACCGTGGTCGAGGTCGTGCGGGTCCTGGAGTTGCGTTAGACTGCGCACAACGAACGCCCGAGGAGCCGCCGCCATGACCCGCATCGTCGATCTCTCCATGCCTATCGAGGACCATTTCCGCTGGCCGGTCGAGCGCAGCCAGAAGGGCGATCTCGAGGCCGGCGACGTCTACCAGATCACCCGCCTGGGCTGGGTCGTGCACGGCTTCACCCATGTCGATTCGCCGCGCCACATCGTGGCCGGCGGCGACACCACCTCGGAGATCGCGCTCGACCGGATGGTCGGCGCCGCCGCGGTGCTCGACCTGAGCGGCATCGCGCCCCTGACCGAGATCACCGCCGGGATGATCGCCGAAGCCGCCGGGCACCTCGAAGCGAACGACATCGCAATCCTCAAGACCTGCTGGGAGACGGTACACGACCCCAAGACGCCCGAGTTCTGGACCGAATCGCCCTATCTCTCCGCCGAGGCCTGCCATTGGTTGCTCGCGCGCGGGATCAAGGCGCTCGCCGTCGACTTCCCCCAGGACTACCCGATCCGCGGCCTGCTCGACGGCCAGCAGGCGCCGATTACGGATTTCGTCAGCCACGACATCCTGCTGCGCAACGGGGTTATCCTGATCGAGTACCTGACCAACCTGGGCGCGCTTTCCGGCCCGCGCACCACCCTCTTCGCCCTGCCCCTAAAAATCCCCAACTCGGACGGCGCCCCGGCCCGGGTCATCGCCTACGAGGCGTGAGGGAAACCGGGGGGACGCGGGCTCATGAAAACCCTTTGCCTTCTGCGCCACGGGCAAGCCGGGCGGCGGATCGATTTGCAGGACTACGACCGGCCGCTGACCGCGGACGGTGTCGAGGCGGCGGGCGGGTTGGCCGCGAAGTTGCGCGGTGCCGGGCTGATACCAGCGCTGGTGCTCTGTTCGGGCGCCAAGCGCGCGCGCCAGACCTGGGAGGCGATGGACGCGCAACTCACCGCCGAGGAAGCGGATGGCCTGACCGTCGAGCTGCGCGAGGCGCTCTATCTGGCCTCGGAGACCCGGCTGACGATCGCCCTGCGCAAGCTGCCCGACGACGCCCAATCGGTGCTGCTGATCGCTCACAATCCGGGCCTGCACCGCCTGGCGCGCGAACTCGCCGGACCGGGCTCGCAGGCCGAGGCGCTGGCGCGGCTCGGCCGCGGCTTCCCGGCGGCCGGGCTCGCCGTGCTCGCCTACGATGCCGCGCGTTGGTCCGATTTGGCGCCCGGCCGCGCGCGCCTGACCGGTTTCTTCGATCCGGCTTAGGTTTCAGGTTCCGCTACCGCGGAACGCACCACCGGCCCGCTCCCCCGCCCGGCCACCCCGATCATAATCCCATGGGTGGCCGGGCGGGGGAGCGGGCCGGCGTTGCCCGAGGCGAATGCCTCGCTACGACTTAAAACGTCCCCGGATAGGCGCCGCCGTCGATCAACAGGTTCTGGCCGGTGATGTAGCCGGCCTGCTGGCCGCACAGGAAGGCGCAGGCCTCGCCGAACTCCGCCGGGTCGCCGAAACGTCCGGCCGGGTGGGCGGCCGTGCGTTCGGCCACGATCTCATCCACGCTGCGCCCGGATTTCTCGGCCACGGTCGCGATGTTGCCGCGCAGGCGGTCGGTGTCGAACGACCCGGGCAGCAGACCGTTGATGGTCACGTTGTGGAGCACGGTCTTGCGCGCGATCCCGGCAACGAAGCCGGTGAGGCCGGCGCGCGCGCCGTTGGACAGGCCGAGGATGTCGATCGGCGCCTTGACCGCCGAGGAGGTGATGTTGACGATGCGCCCGAAGCGGCGGTCGATCATGCCGTCGACGGTCGCCTTGATCAGCTCGATGGCGGTCAGCATGTTGGCGTCCAGCGCCTTGATCCAGTCGTCCCGGGTCCAGTCGCGGAAGTCGCCCGGCGGCGGCCCGCCGGCGTTGTTGATCAGGATGTCCGGATTGGCGCAGGCGCCGAGCGCGGCGGCGCGGCCCGCTTCGGTCGTGATGTCGGCGGCGACGGTAATCACGTTCGCGCCGGTCGCCGCGCGGATTTCCTCGGCGGTCGCCTCCAGCGGCCCGGGGGTGCGCGCCACGATGGTCACGGCCACGCCTTCGCGCGCCAGCGACATCGCGCAAGCACGCCCCAAGCCCTTGCTCGCCGCGCACACCAGCGCGGTCTTGTCCTTCAGTCCTAGATCCATGTCGTGCCTCGCCTTGGTTTGGTTAGGTTGGTTCGGGCGCTGGTTCAGTCCCGGGCCGTTTCATAACCTTCCAGCACCCGCCGCGCCAGGGGCACGGTAACCGCCCGGCCCTCGGCCAGCGAGGCGCGGTCGAGCGCCGCGACCAGCGCCCGCGCGGCGGCGAAGGAGCGCTCCATGCGCGCGAGCAGATAGCGCACCACCTCCGCGCCGATCAGGAGCTGGCGGTCGGCGCAGAGTTTGACCAACAGCGCCTCCATCAGCGCGTCGTCCGGTGCCTCCAGGCGCACCGCGACGGCGGCCGCCAAACGGGAACTCAAATCCGCCAACCGGCAGGGCCAGCGCGCCGGCGCCGCGCGCCCGGTCAACAGGAGCTGACCGCCGCGCTCGGCTAGGTTGTTGTGGAGATGGAGCAGGCGCTCCGCCATGGCGGCCTCCCCGGCTATCCCCCCGGCCCGCCCCGCTCCTGCCAATACCGCATCGGCGTTGTCGAGTACGCAGGCCCGCGCCGCGCCCAGGAGTTCCGGCGGCTCGGCCTCGGCCAGCCGCGACCCATCGATCTCGACCGCGCCGCTGGCCGCGCGCCAGACCTGGCATAGATGGGTCTTGCCGCTGCCGGGCGGACCATAGAGCGCAAGCGCCGGGCCGGGCCAGT
>SMVA01303497.1_pt1 | contig 20725 bp, 16 predicted proteins | sample 2456451 | NCBI WGS metagenome assembly SMVA01 (sample SAMN11095933, study PRJNA526329) | marine sediment metagenome | biome: Marine sediment; feature: Surficial sediment; material: Deep marine sediment; isolation source: Hadal surficial sediment | place: Pacific Ocean | collected 2014-05 | depth... | reverse complement strand
TCCGGTATGCCGCGGCATGATCGCATTGAATGTGATCGAGGATCACTTCTGAAGCAGCGACCGGCCTGCTTTTTTCAGAGTAAAAACAAATACTCGCTTCACGCTGATGATCGTCATTTTCAGTGTCACTGCGATAGCGATCGTTACGTCGTTTATTGTGTGGCAGCGCCCGATCGAACGCGGACTCTTCTTTCTTATTTGGACGGTCGGCCTTCTTATTGTGTTTTTTATCGGCTGGGCTGTAGACTGGTTCACCCCGCTCCCGGACGAATGCAACTTAACCCTAAGTCCTACCTCGTCACCTGCAGATATTATTCCTGAAGCCTGGAAAAGCGGCACCCCAGTCGATAGCACTAACCTGCCCTGCTACGGTGAAGCGATGGCCGCAAACGGAATCTATCAACCCTCCAGCACCTTGTCTGATCTGGCCTTTATCACCGCAGGATTATTTATCGCCCTGTATGCCAGTGTGATCTCGGACAGTCGTTCACGTTCAGATAGCCCCGTGTTACCCGTGGGCAACAGTGCCGCTGTTAAATGGGATCAACCGGTTATTTGGCTCCTGGTGTTTACGGTTATTTTTATGGGGCCAGGCAGTATGTATCTGCATGCGTCCCTGCGCAATTGGGCCGGTTGGACCGACTCTTTTTCAGTTTATAATTTTGCCTTGTTTGCTTTTGCCTATGGCGTTTACCGCTTTACCCACTACCTCTCGGATAACGAAGGGCTGGCTTGGACATTATCTATCACCTTATATCTGGTCACGGCCATAGGCGCTGGACTGTTGGGGTGGTTTTTCCCCGGTTCCCGTGACACTTTATTTTATATCAGCTTTCCGTTATGGGGGGTAATGGAACTGGTGGTCCTGATCACCTTTTACGCCTGCACGAATAACGGTAACGAGTACCGACGCGGAAGTTACGCCATTGGCTGGGGATGGTTCATCGTCTTTGCGATTTTGTTTGTTGTCGCTCTGGTGTTCAAGTTAGGCGTGGAAGGAAGCGGTAAATTCGAAACGTCATGGCAGCCGCATTCCTGGTTTCATATCCTCGCAGCCACGGCAATACCGCTGGTATTCGTCTACTGGACAACAGAACAAAAACCCGAGCGAACCAATAGCGGTGGTGGCGGTGGTTATTCAAAATAATATTATAAGTGGGGGGCTTCACTCGACCCCTTCAACAAGAATCAGCTAACACTCAATTATATTGACTGCCAGCCCCCCGCGTGAAGTCTCTTTATATTTTGTTTTCATATCTGCACCGGTTTCAAGCATGGTTTTTATGACCTTGTCTAACGAGACTTTATGGTCGCCGTCTCCGAGCATGGCTAGCCTCGAAGCATTAATCGCTTTAACGGCCCCCATCGCATTTCTCTCAATACAGGGAACCTGGACCAGTCCACCAACCGGGTCACAGGTGAGCCCAAGATTGTGCTCCATTCCAATTTCTGCTGCGCATTCAATTTGTGCGGGCGAACCACCGAGGGCCTCCGTAAGACCCGCGGCTGCCATCGAACAGGCCACGCCAACTTCCCCCTGACAGCCAACTTCAGCCCCCGAAATTGAAGCATTCAATTTATACAAAATACCGATTGCCGCGGCAGTCAATAAAAAGCGGTAAATATTTTCTCGCCCGCCAGCAGTGTCCTGCTCAACATCACTATAAAAGCGCTGATGGTACTTCATAACCGCGGGAATGATTCCTGCGGCGCCATTGGTGGGCGCTGTAACCACACGCCCACCTGCTGCATTCTCTTCGTTCACCGCCAGCGCAAACAAGTTGACCCAGTCCATCGCCGCCAGGGGATCTGGCGAACTACCCCCGGATTGCAATTTTCGGCGAAGCGCTGGTGCTCTCCTCTTCACTTTCAGAATGCCAGGCAATATCCCTTCCTTAATCATCCCCTTTTCGATACAGGCGCACATTGTGTCCCAGATTTTATCCAGCCCCGCAAATATTTCCTTTTCGCTACGCCAGACTTTTTCATTTTCAAGCATAAGGCTGCTAACACTTAAACCGCTGTCGCGAGTAAATTGCAAAAGTTGATCACCGGATTGAAAGTCATAGGGGAGTTGCAAATGCTTATCGTTGAGTAGTCGGGTATCAGCATCATCACTGATCACAAAACCTCCGCCGACTGAGTAATATACTTTCTCCAGCATGAGATTCCCGTTCGAATCAAAGGCTGAAAACTTCATTCCGTTTACATGGCCCGGTAGAGTTTTCTTGCGATGAAAAACCAGGTCCCCCGACTCGTTAAACAAAATCTTAAGACGGCCACCTAAATTTAGTTCCTTGCTTACACAAATCGACTCTTTCCGCGGTATGACTAAATCCGTATCGACCAGTTCCGGGGACTCACCCTCGAGACCTAACAGGACGGCATTGTCACTGCCATGCCCCTTTCCGGTATGTCCCAGTGAACCGTACAGCTCTGTTTTCACTCTGTGTACTGGTTTTTTTAATGCCAGCGCGCTGCTAGCGAATAGCTTCGCTGCCCGCATGGGTCCAACGGTATGGGAACTGGAGGGACCGATTCCGATGGTAAAAAGCTCAAATACTGAAACTGCCAATGGACACCTCCGCTGAATGATTGACGTCAGTTAAACTACTCATAGTTTTTCATCGCTTTGATTAACTCATCCTCAGTCTCTTCTCTCAAAGCTGCACACAAACGAATGCTCTCTGTTGCCTGCGCAAGACTCCGTTCGTAACCCGGTAATTCGTGAGCGACAGACTTGATAAATCCATCCCATTCTAGCGCTCGATCGGTGGAACAGAAAGCGTTTCCAAGTGCCGGAACAATGCCGGAACGAAATGTCTCAGGAATCATCGCAACTATCGTCTCTTTGTTCCTCAGAAGCCAGTCATAGGTCAATTCTGTGGTAGCAGCCCGCATCATTTGCCGATAGACGATACTAACTATCTCCGTGCCCTTAAACTTCTTGTCGATGACGGCTGCCTGTAATTTCTTAACCAGCAGCGGCTCTTCAACCCGCGCCAGGGCACCAAGTGCTGAATTTCGAAAAGCGGGATCTTCTGATACAACAGCCTGGCTTAACAGCAGGTCAAAAAAAGGCTCACCGATATCCTGCACCCCAATAGTAAATATTGTCTCCAGTTGATCCACGGGAGCGGCTGCAGGATCTGCCGGTGAGGAAAGTCCAATAGCAGCGGCGGCTTTAACGGCCAATGGTTCTCGTAACGTCGGCTCCTTTGCAACGATGATCAGAAAACGCATTAATCGCTGGTGCAGGAGCCTGGAGCCAGTGTCGCCGGTTGCGCCAAGACTTTCAAATCGAGGGATTAGTATTTCACGGAAGGCTTTTTCCACCGGCCCCAGCTTGCTTGATTCAATAATTCTCGTTGTTGCTTCAAAATAGTTGGTCACCGCATCTACCACATCCCAGGATTCGTGATTCACCAGCGAGGCCAACCCATAGATATAGGTCACGGCCGATACGTTACCGGCCCTGAACCCTGCGTCCAGGCTATCGGCAAACACCAGGGCTTCCCCTGCCGTCAAATCCCCGGAATTATCGATAAGGCTGGTCCAACCAACTTTATCCATTGTGAACCGATAGTAACCAGCGCCATCCACATTTGGGTGCACATAGTCAGGACAGCCCCTGGAATCGATATTGACGACGGCATCGCGGTTTCCCAGGAGCGAGCAATTGCTTGATACAACGCCTTCATGCACGGACTTAATACACATAGGTATATGCCAGATCCCTTTATCAGGATCAATATTCGACCCGAGTGGGACATAACGGGATTGCCTGACAATTAATTGTGGATGCAGATCTTTTCGACAATCCAGCTGCACCGAAATCAAAGGAACGCCTGCCTGGTTAATAAAGGAATGGAAAGCAGGTTCAATTTCACTTAACCCTGAACCATCAACCAGCGATTTCATAAACCCTTCTGCGTTTACGGTACTGTCTGCATATCGATCCATATGCAGCCGAATTCCCGCCTGAAACTTTTCTTCTCCTGCATAACGCTCCAGCATGGCAAGTACACCAGCTCCTTTTTGATAGGTTATGCCATCAAATGCATCGGAAATCTTGTTACTGTCGCTAATGGATTCATGGACTTTACGTGCCGCGGCGAGTGAATCATTGCTCATCGCGCCCAGCGCACCTTTAAGTGTCTGCCGGTCAAATTCACCCTCTGGCCAATGGGCATGCGCAACCTTATAACTCAACCAGGTTGCAAAGGATTCGTTTAACCAGATGTCTGTCCACCAGGATGGCGTAACCAGATCACCGAACCACATGTGTGCCAGTTCATGAGCGTGAGTTGTGATGAATGCCCGACGCTGTTCCAGGGGTGAATGCTCATCCATGAGCAACAGATATTCGTCATAGGTAATGGCTCCTGCATTTTCCATGGCACCGCCGAAACTCTCCGGCATCGCAATGAGATCAAGTTTTTTGTAGGGATAGGGCGTACCAAAATACTTTTCAAGCTCAAACAAGAGGTTACCGGTATTTTCAAGCGCGTAATCCATTCGTCCAGCAAGGCCCCTGGCAGCAATACCTCGAAGTGGGATAGCCTGGTCACGAATTGAATTCGTCGGTATCAGGCCAAAATCAACCACGTCATAAGGGCCTACCGCGAATGCAAGCAGGTAGGTTGGCAATGGGCGTGTGATTTCGAATACATGGCGAACGAATCCATCAGCAGACACTGTTGAAGAAATTTCTGGCGTATTTGTAACCACCACGTTTTGTGCTGGTGACTCCACTACAATGCTAAACGGTACCTTGAAAACAGGCTCATCAAAACCTGGGAAAACCTGCCGTGCTGCAATGGGTTGAAACTGGGTTACCGCATATGCTTCCCCACCGCGCAGCACTTTGAACAACGCATTGCTTGAAGTATTAAATGGTGCCTCGTAGGTGAAATGTAAAGTGGCTCGCCCAATCTGTGCCGGTTTCTCCAGCGTAACGAGCGCTACGCCCGATTCAAGATGTTGCTGATAATCGGCAGCGATGCGATTTGAGTCTTTATCGGTCAGATATACTTCTGAGACACTTAAGTTCTTACCATGAAGCCATAACCTCTGACTAGCGCTGCTAATCTCTAATTCGATCGTCGTCTGCCCGGTGAAAAACTCCTGGGTTGGATCGATCCTCAGCTGTAGGTTGTAGCGGATTGGAACGACAGATTTTCCCAGTTGACCTATCGGCGCTTCCTCTGCCCAATCAATCGTTTTTACCGGCTTAGCAGACTGCGAAGGCTCTCCCGAACAGCTCGCCAGAATGAGTGCTGGCAGAATCAAAATAATTGATTTCGTCCTTGATACCTTTGCCAGCATTTTACTCTCCATGAGATTAGTTGACGTCAATTTTATGGCGTTTCTTGTTCTTGCCGGAACCCAGTAAATATATCATTTTCAGATACTCTCTTGTTATGTACTCTCTTGTTATGTCGTTGTATAAGAGATCCGTTATCCGCTGTCTGTTGTTGCCCTTCTTTTCTCACCGTGGCACCCTGCAGACTAACTACAAGTTAAGGCGAGATCATGATACTGGTTACCGGTGCTACGGGTCGAATTGGTCGGAGAGTTGTCGAGGCGCTAGTGGCAGCACACTGCCCGGTCAGGGTATTGGTGCGAAATCGAGACAAAGCCAACAACCTGCTTCCCCCGGGAGTAGAAATCTTCGAGGGTGACCTGGCCGAATATGATCAGGTTGAACCCGCTGTTGAAGGTGCTGAGTCAGTTCTGCTGCTCTCGCCGGTTGCACCCGAACAGGTGCAGATACAAGGAATCCTTGTCAAGGCAGCCATCGCGACTTCGCGGCCCTATATTGTAAAAGTGTCAGGTCTGGGCACCAGTCTCGACTCTTATATCGATAGTGGTCGCTGGCACGCAGAGACCGAACAACAGATTATCGAGTCCGGACTAGCTTACACCTTCCTTCGCCCGCTTTTCTTTTTCCAGAACCTCACTTTCCTGCTTGAGTCGGCCCGGTCGAACGGAACAATCAAGGCTGGTGTCGGTGATGCAAAAATCGCCATGGTGGATGTTGAGGATATTGCACAGGTCGCAGCAATTCTGTTGATGAAACAAGATCTGTTGTTGAACCAGGCCGTATCCCTCACTTCCCTTAAGAGTGTCACCTACAAGGAAGTTGCCAACGCATTCACTGAGGTTCTGGGCCGCAAGGTGCAATATGAAAAGCAATCCCTTGAGGATGTAAGACGAGCACTTCAAAGTACCAACCAGCCACAATGGCACATTGACATACTGCTTCAATTCAATCGTGCATTTCATGAAGGTTATGGCGATGCGGCTAATACCGTCGTCGCAGATCTACTAGGCAGGCCGCCGGTAACATTGCTGCAATACCTGAAACGTGAATCTGAACAGTCCACGGCAGATAATGGCAGCAACCCTTTCCCCAGTTAGAGCCCGCGCATCAATGGATCAACTCAATAAATCCTTCCCGGTTAGGCATGACAATTGCCGGTAAGGATCGATCATTCACCCCAGCATCGTCATCGAGTATATTATTCAGGTTCAACACATAAGCGGTAATCGCATAGACCTCGTTGACGGAGAGTGATTTTTCCTGGTTGTAAGGCATTGCTCTTGCAATGTAGTCGTACAGGGTAGTGGCATAGGGCCAGAAGCTGCCAACTGTTTTAAGCGGGCGCGGCGTTGACAGGCTGCCAATCCCGCCTGCTAACTGATTTCCCGGCTGCTGACCCTCTATTCCATGGCATGCAGCACATTGTCTTTCATACAGTACTTTCCCATCACCAACTGTTCCATTGCCGATGGGTAATCCGGAACCATCCGGTGAAATAATACTCCCGCTGTAGGCCTCTAGTTGTTGTCCGAGGCCAGGCAACCGGGCATGGCCAGGATCGTCCGTCTCCCCTGCACTTGTTTGCAGTGAAACCAATAGCAAAAACAGGATAAAAAAAGTGAATAACGAACTGCTAGGCGAAAGCATTTCGCACCTCTCCTTGCGGCGTAACTTCCCAGCTCTGTATCCCGTTGTAGTGATAGAAACCGGCTGGAGAGTATCGATTGATGGCAGAAGACCGGGTTGGTTGAATATTTCCCTTTTCGTCAATGGCTCTGCTCTGCAAAATAGATCTCTGGCCGCTCCAGCGCCAGGGTAATCTGAATCGGGTCAGGGCGAGAGGCGCTGGCTCGGATTGCAACACAGCCTCAGCCCATGATTTCCCTCCATCAGCGCTCACTTCAACTCCTTTTATGGCGCCTTCACCTGACCAGGCCAGGCCGGATATTTCATAGATACCCTTGCGCTTCAGTTTCATTTTTCCCGAGGGAGAGGTAATCAGGGACTTCACTTCCATCTTCAATGAAAACATTTCTGAATGGCCATCTTTCAGGAGATCAGTGTACTTACTGGTTTCATCCCTGGTGTAGGCAGCAGTTTTTTGGACCTTCAGGCTTTGCAGCCACTTCACGCTGATATTACCCTCACAACCAGGAACAAATAGCCGCATTGGATAACCTTGCGCGGGACGAATCGGCTCACCATTCTGGAAAAGGGCGATGAGCACATTATCCAGCGCCATCTCCATGGGAAGGCTACGCGTTAATCCCGCGGCATCTGCACCCTCGGCGATCACCCAACGCGAGCCGCGATCCAATCCTGTTTCATCTAACAGGTAATGTAGCGGAATGCCCGTCCATTCTGCCCCGGAGACTAATCCATTTAATGATCCCGCGGTAAGATCCAGTGCATTGGGCAGCGTATTACGATAGCTGTTACCAGAACATTCCAGGAAGTAAACATGGGTTTCCATGGGATATGCCAACAGATCCTCATAGCGGAACTGCAGGGTTCGTTTAACATCACCATAGATCGTGAGCTTGTGTCTGCCAGGATCAATGTCTGGCATGCCACTGTGATGGCGCTCAAAATGGAGGCTATTAGGCGTTATGGTACCGTTCAGATCCTGCAGGGGTGTTGAGGAAGAACCCGCTTCCGCACCAAAAGCATGGCCGCCGGTTTGCTCTCGCTTCAGCTTTGCAAACGCCGATGGTGAACCATATTCACTTTGCGGCGCTCCTGCATGGGTCATCCAGTCTTCTGCCGCTTTTACCGGAAGGAGCATCGTCGCCGTTACACCCGCACCTGTGACTTTGAGCAGGGATCGGCGATGCAAGAGCCCTCCTCCTGCAATCTGGTCTTTCATGTACGCCCTGGCCTCTCTGATATTGACCAGAACAGGAAATCACTTTTTTGACAATTTGGCAATGGCTGAAACAATTCATTGCCCTGGAGCTGCGCATTCCTGGCTACGCTGTCCTGAAATATCATGAATTCCAATTCATATCGGCAAACATCTCGTTGATTAAGATCAATTCGTTGGTAAATGATAGACGCTAAAATCCTAACTACTCACAGTAGTACCGGGACTTATTCTTGAAAGCAACAAACCTGAGACTGGCCTGCCTGATGATAATTCTGGCGAGCCTGCAATGTTTTGCCAGCAGCGGCGATACTACAGGTGATGAAATAAGCCTTAAAGTCATGGCCGAACTCTACCCAACCGCCAGTAGAATCCTGCCTGTGCAATCTCCTGTGCCGCATATCGTTGCCTTCGGTGGCAGAGAAAAACTCGGCTACAGTTTCTATACCGACTTGATTACGCCGATCCCGGCTTATTCGGGATTTCCAATAAGATCATTGGTCAGCCTCTCACCGGAAGGTAAAATAATTGAGGTGAGAATTATCTATCACCAGGAACCCATCCTGGTGATAGGTGTAGATGATAAAATACTCAGCGGTTTCATCGCACAGTATAAAGGGATGTCTGTTACAGATGGCATCCGCATCCGGGGAGCCGGAAGACCAAATTCTATCGATGGTATTTCCGGCGCGACTATAACGGCGATGGTTTAAACCGTTCGGTGGTCAAGTCCGCCCAACAGGTGCTGGAGGCACATGCGCATTACCTTCCTGATCTACACCGTTGTATTTATTGGTTTCTATTGCCTGGGTCAACTTTCAATTATTAATGTGGTCACTTTTATCCGCTTGCTGGCAACAGATTTTAGCTGGGACACACTACTGCTGGACCCCATCGTATTCGTCCTCTGGGGTTTCGTCGCCCTGAGCATCCTGTTGTGGGGTCGTGGCATATTTTGTGGCTGGTTATGTCCTTTTGGTGCGATCCAGGAATTGATGCACAAGCTCGCACAGATACTCCACATCAAACCAAGAGAATTCCCTCTTATGGTTCATGAACGATTGCTTGCTCTCAAATACCTGGTACTCATCGTGTTAATCGGACTTTCGCTTAATTCCGTCGAGACAGCAGCACCCTTTTTGGAAATAGAGCCATTTAAAACTTCAATCAGCCTCAGGTTTCAGCGGGAGTGGTACTTTGTGGCGTACGCCGCCGGTCTCATCGCCATATCCCTTATTACCACCAAATTTTACTGCCGATATATTTGCCCGCTCGGCGCACTCTTGAGTTTTTCGTCGCGGTTTAAGATCTTTAATTGGTTACGACGTCGTCCAGAGTGCGGTTCGGTGTGCCACACCTGCGGTAATGACTGCAGTGTTGGTGCAATCAACAATAAGGGGGAGATTGATGAATCCGAGTGCCATTATTGCCTTGAGTGCCAGACGACCTATTGGGATGAACACCGTTGTCCTGTCATGGTCAGCAAGCGGGCCAGACGTGAAAGGCGGGAAAAAAGACGCGCGATTATCCCTGTGAAGGATGTTCTTGAGTGAGCGATAGCGCACAAAAACAATAGGAAACAAGAGGCTAACTCACGCGGATTGACTGCATTTGATGTAGATCAATGATACTTGTTCCAACAAAAAATAGAATCCGCGTCAGTAACAGGAAGGTTATCCATAAGGAGGATATCTCTATGAAAAAAGTAATCCTTACAGCGCTCGCGACCGTCGGGATGCTGTTCACGGGTGCGGCGCTTGCTGCCCCTGAACCAGTCGACCATCCGGGGACCGAGGGGGCCGAACTACGATATAAGGGTGCGCCCATCCCATTGTCAAAAGTACAGATGCAGCTGACTCCAGGTGGGCCCGAAATCACCGAAGAGGAATATCAGGCATCTTCGAGATTATTCTTCGAGCGATGTGCTGGTTGCCACGGGGTCTTGCGTAAAGGCGCTACAGGTAAGCCGTTGACTCCTGATATCACCGGGCCAAGGGGCACAGAGTATCTCAAGGTGCTGATCTCTTTTGGCACTCCTGGTGGCATGCCTAACTGGGGCTCTTCCGGTGACATGACCGACAAAGAGGTCGATGCAATGGCGAGATTCCTTCAGCACGAGCCTCCGGTGCCTCCAGAATTTGGTATGAAAGAAATGTTGGCGACCTGGAAGCAGATTGTTCCTCCAGCGGATCGTCCTACAAAGAAACAACACAAATTCGATACTGACAACATGTTTTCGGTGACGTTAAGAGACTCGGGCCAGGTCGCCATCATTGACGGCGACAGTAAAAAGATTCTGAGTATTGTCGATACGGGTTACGCGGTACATATTTCAAGGCCCTCTAATTCTGGTCGATATGTATATACCATTGGGCGTGATGCCAAGATCGTATTGATCGACCTCTTCATGAACCCACCCGCCAAGGTGGCTGAGATAAAGATTGGTATGGAAGCGAGATCAGTTGAGACTTCCAAGTACCCTGGCTATGAGGATAAATGGGCAATTGCCGGTGCTTACTGGCCTCCACAATACGTAATCATGGAAGGTGATACGCTGAAGCCGAGGAAGATTGTCTCAACCCGCGGTATGACAGTCGATACCCAGGAATATCACCCGGAGCCAAGAGTTGCCGCGATTGCCGCTTCTCATGAGCACCCCGAGTTTATCGTTAATGTTAAGGAAACGGGCAAGATACTTCTGATTAACTACAGTAATATTGATGCACTTTCAGTGACGACGCTGGAGGCCGCAAGATACCTCCATGACGGAGGCTGGGATTCAACTCACCGTTACTTCCTCACCGCAGCGAACAAGTCCAACAAGATAGCAGTGGTGGATTCTAAGGACAGGAATATCGAGGCATTGATTGACGCTACCGAAATTCCGCATCCGGGCCGGGGAGCTAACTTTAAGGACCCGACGTACGGACCCGTCTGGGTAACAAGTGCATTGGGTAACGCAAATATCACCCTCATAGGTACCGATCCTGATAATCATCCCAACAGCGCCTGGAAAGTTGTCAGGACACTTAAGGGCATGGGCGGTGGATCACTGTTCGTGAAGACGCATCCCAATTCCTCAAACCTCTGGGTTGATGCACCACTTAATCCTGACAAGGCGTACTCCCAGTCAATTGCTGTCTTTGACATCAATAACCTGGATGCAGGTTTTGAAGTACTTCCCATCGCAAAGTGGGCGGGCGTTGAGAATGAAGGTGCTGCCCGGGTTGTTCAACCAGAATTCAATAAGCAAGGTGATGAAGTCTGGTTCTCAGTCTGGAATGGGGTCGACCAGACATCCGCACTGGTTATCGTGGACGACAAGACTCGTAAGTTGAAGAAAGTGATTAAAGACAAACGATTGAAGACACCTACTGGTAAATTCAACATCTACAACACGAAGAATGATATTTACTAAAACTGGGAAGTAAGAAAAAAGGGGCCGCAAATGCGGTCCCTTTTTTTGTTGAGGCTTTTTTGGTTAAAGCTTCTTTAGTTGAAGCTAGTTTTCATCGACTCCGATCACCATCATGCCGCCACCCCCCTGGATTTCCATTGGAAAAATATCGCTGGCAATACCAGCATGGTGAGCACAAAAGCCGTCGTCATTCCCCCAACCATGGGTGCGGCCATTCTGGTCATGACTTCCGAACCAGTACCTGAACCCAGCAATATTGGAATCAGACCAACGATGGTTGCCGTTACCGTCATAACGACCGGGCGTATGCGTAACCCGGCACCGGCAACCACTGCAGCAGTCAATTTCTCGAGGGTAATTGTCTCTTCGCTGTTTACCATTTCCTCATAGGATTCATTCAGGTAAACCAGAACAATCATACCAATCTCTACCGCCACACCAGCCAGCGCAATAAAACCGACGCCAACGGCTACTGACAAATTGTAGTCAAATAGGTAGAGCAGCCAGATGCCACCAATCAGACTGAGGGGCAAGGTGACCAGAATGATAAGCACCTCTTGAATTCGCCTGAAATTCGCGTAAAGCAGCAATGCTATGATCAACAGGGTTATTGGTGCAATAAGACTCAATCGCTCCTGTGCCCTTAACATATATTCGTACTGTCCTGACCATTTAATTGAATAACCAGCGGGAATGTTCAGGGATTCTTGTACCACCTTTTGTGCCGAAGTGACATAGGAACCCACATCAACATTTTCAATGTCAATGAATGTCCAGCCGTTCAAGCGGGCATTTTCGCTCTTGATACCCGGCGGACCATCTTCAATCTGTATATTGGCGACATCACCAAGTGAAACAACAATGCCGGATTGTGTGACAATGGGCAGTCTACGCAGGCTTTCAAGTGAATCACGATATGCGCGCGGATACCTGATATTAATCGGATACCTTTCCAGCCCCTCAACACTTTGCCCGATCTCAACCCCGCCTACCGCCGTTGCGACAACGTCCTGGACATCCTTTATATTCAATCCATACCTGGCAGCAGAGACGCGGTTTATATCGACGTTAAGGTAACGTCCACCCGATACCCGCTCTGAAAAGACGGATGCTGTTCCAGGAACTTCCTTGATGATTCTCTCCAGATCTTCACCAATCTTCTGGATAACCTTCAAGTCAGGCCCAGCCACTTTAATACCCACGGGTGTCTTGATGCCCGTGGCTAACATGTCTATTCGCGTCATGATAGGCATTACCCAGGCGTTTGTCAGGCCCGGGAACTGCACCAACCGGTTCAGCTCTTTTCTAAGGGATGATGTCGTCACTCCATCGCGCCATTGATCTCTTGGCTTTAGTTGCACGAATGTTTCAATCATCGTCAATGGTGCCGGATCGGTTGCAGTTTCGGCACGGCCTATCTTTCCAAAAACAGTCTCTACTTCCGGTACTGTCTTGATAAGCCTATCTGTCACCTGGAGAATTTTCCGCGCCTCACCAATGGACAATCCCGGATAGGTTGTCGGCATATACATCAAGTCACCTTCATCGAGCGGCGGCATAAATTCGCTGCCTATATGCGCCAGCGGCCAGAGTCCCGCCAGGGTGATCAACACCGTTAGTCCGATTGTCTTCAGGGGATGCCTGAGAACGAGCCTAAGCACTGGCATATAGGACGCTTTCAACGCACGATTAATAATGTTGTTCTGTTCAGATTTTATTTCACCGCGAATGAAGTAACCCATCAAGACTGGCACCAGGGTAATCGTCAGGATAGCAGCGGCAGCCATGGCATAGGTCTTGGTATATGCCAGCGGTGAAAACAAACGCCCTTCCTGTACTTCAAGCGCAAAGACCGGGGCAAAACTAATGGTGATGATGAGTAAACTGAAAAAAAGTGCAGGGCCCACGTGCTGCGCCGCCTCTGTCACCATGGCCCATCGTTCCTTATCTGTTGGGTGCTTGCCTTCCAGCTTCTTGTGCAGGTTTTCGATCATGACAATCGCACCATCAACCATCACGCCTATCGCAATAGCGATGCCTCCTAACGACATGATATTGGCGTTCATCCCCTGTAACTGCATGATGACAACCGCAGAAATCACGCCCACAGGCAAAGTGATCATCACGACGATCGATGAGCGGAAATGGAGCAGAAACAACAAACATATCAGACAGACGACGATGATCTCTACAATTAATTTCTCTACCAAATTCGATATTGCACGCGATATCAGCTTGCTTCTATCATAGACAGGAACAATTTCAATTCCCTCGGGTAATCCTTTTTTCAGGCTGGCCAGTTTTAACTTGACAGCATCGATTGTCTTCTGGGCATTTCCCCCATAACGCATAACAATAATGCCGCCAACGCTTTCTCCTTCACCGTTTAGATCTGTTATTCCGCGGCGCATTTTTGGGCCAAGCCTTATATCTGCGATATCTTTTAGCAGCAGGGGAACGCCTCGCTGATTCAAGCCAAGTGGAATATTCTCAAGATCTTCCTTTTTCTGAATGTAACCGGTGGTGCGGACCATGTATTCTGCTTCAGCCATTTCGATGACCGAAGCACCTGTCTCCTGGTTTCCTCTCTCGATTGCTGTTCTGACCAGGCTCATGGGGATGCCGAATACGCGCAGTTTTTCCGGGTCAATTTCAACCTGGTATTGCTTGACCATGCCCCCGGCTGTCGCAACTTCAGAGACGCCCGGTACCGATTGTAGTTCAAACTTCAGAAACCAGTCCTGCAAACTACGCAGCTGACTTATATCATGTGTACCCAGGGTATCGACCAGGGCATAGATATATACCCACCCCACTCCTGTTGCATCAGGACCGAGTTGGGGTTGGGCATTTTTGGGTAAAGATGATGAAACCTGGCTTAAATACTCCAACACCCTGCTACGTGCCCAGTAAAGGTCGGTGTCATCATCAAAGATGACATACACATAGGAGTCGCCGAAGAATGAAAAACCACGCACTGTGATCGCCCCTGGTACCGACAACATCGCAGTGGTGATCGGGTAAGTAACATGGTCCTCGACGACTTGCGGTGCCTGCCCTGGATAAGTGGTTTTAACAATGACCTGAACATCAGAGAGGTCGGGAATCGCGTCCACGGAAATATTCTGGAGTGAATGAACGCCAAATCCGACCCAGATAACTGCGATGAGAATGACAAAGAATCGATTCTCAATCGACCATTTGATCACACTATTAATCATGGTCAACTCCCATTTTACTAGTCTTGTCGTTAGTGGGATTCATATCCATGTTGGAATGGTCCATCTCATCAGTAGGCTTGTTCGATTCATCCACCGGCATGTTAGCGTTGTCCATGGTTGAATGGTTTGTCTCACCACCAGGCAATTCGGGGCTACCCACCTCCACTGAATCAAGATTCATCCGCTTGAAGTCCGAAGTGATACTGGATTCCGAATCCAGCAGGAACTGCGAATGGGTAACAACTTCATCGCCGGGATTCAATCCACGAAGCACCTCTGCCTCAGTCCTGCTAACCCGGCCAAGTTCGATCGCTATCGATTTGTATCCATCCGGTTTTAAAACAAGCACGACCCTATTTTGGTTACTGGTTCGGATAATTGCATCCAGCGGCACCAATGTGACCCACTCGTCATCCGCCAACGCAATCGTCGCCTTTGCAAACATGTTGGGGCGAAGGGAGCCATCGGAATTCGCAACCGTACTGCGTACTCGCAATGTTCGAACTCTGGAGTCGACGGCTGGATAGATAAAATCAAGCGTTGAATGAATGACTTTGCCGGGTAAATAATCGAATATCAGCGAAACCGAATCACCCACTCTAATCTCTGATACATCGCTTTCAAATACATCGGCCGTGACCCAGACGGTCGCTAATCCCGCGATAGATAGAATCTGATTGCCCGGTTTGACAAAATTACCCTCTCTTACTTCGAGCCGGTGAACGACGCCAGATTGCGTCGCAAAGAAAGTGACATTACGCTGAACTTTGCCATGTTTTTCCAAATTAGAGATTATGGATTTTGGCACCGACAACGAAGCCAGGCGTTCACGGGATGATCGAATCAACACCTGGTTGCCCTGGCGCAGAGCCGACAGGAATTCTTCCTGTGCATTGATAAGTTCCGGTGAATATATTTCATAGAGCGCCTGCCCCTTATTTACCGCTTCTCCTTCACTCTTGACAAACAATTTTTCGATCCATCCTTCAACCCGGGGATAGACATTTACCATCAAGTCTTCGTTGTACTGGACGACAGCAAAGGTAGTGACAGAATCTTTCATCATCCCACGTCGCACAAGTGAAGAACGAATACCAAGATTATGTTTAACGACCGGGGAAACTTTAACCAGGCCCGAGGCACCGGATTTTTCTGCGTATACTGGTACCAGGTCCATACCCATGGGCGACTTCCCCGGTTTATCACGCCTGTAGGATGCGTCCATTGGCGCAACCCAATACAATGCCTTTTCGTCGGGTTGGGCAACCGAAATATCTGTTGGTCCCTTTAATTGCAGCACTGTAAATCCCAATCCGAATCCAATGAGTAAAGTGACGATATACCCTGCTATTTTTTTCATAGTGCATACTCCGGGTTAACGGCAATATATCGAATTTCTGCTAACACCTTTAATCTGTTCACTTCGATTGTCCGGGCCTCAATTTTTGCGTTTAGCAACGCGACATAAGCTCTCATTACGTCCGCAAAATCTCCTTCATCCGTTGTATATGCACTCAGGGAGGCCTCCGCCAACGCGTCCATCTGCCTGAGCAGGGATCCCTGATACAAATCCAGTCTTTCGTCGAGGGAATCCAACGTTGCATAAGCCTTGAGGTAACGCCGTGTCAGTTGTTGTAACCTGACCACCCGCCCTGATTCATCCGCTGACACCAGATCGGCTGCAGCTGCAATTTGTTTATTCTGGCGATTCTTCTTGAACAGCGGCAACTGGAATGTCACACCGAGGGTCACAAAATCTGCAAGATCATTTCCAAAACGATCTTCATCACGATATCCATAAGCCGCGTTCACCGCCCAATCCGGTTTTGTCGCTTCCCGGGCAAGTCTCAATCCGACTCGAGTTGCGGCTATCGAATGGTCACTGGAGCGCAGCTCCGGGTGTTTGGATAATAATTGGTATAACCTTTCAGCCTCTGTTTCCCGAACCGGGCTTAACGCCAGTTCATTGGGAATTTGCCAGGATATAGGTATCGCCAGCAGTTTCATTGGCAACCATTCTGCAAGTTCCTTATGGCGGCTATCCTGGATTTCATGCAATCTTAAAAGTCGGTCATCAAGCCTGGTCAGTTCAAGTTGCGCCCGAATCAGGTCCTGCAGACTCACCTTTCGCGTGGCACTTCTATAGCTCGCATTTGTGACTTCGATTAATTGTTCGAACAGTGGCCTATCGATTTTGATCAGCTGCGCGGTTGAACGGGCAAGGTAAAGATCCAACCACAAATCTGTTACCTGCAATTCAATGGTCTTCAAACGAACTGCCTGGTCCAGGGCCTGTCTCTCGCTCTGCAGCGTTTTTACCCTGCGCTGCAAGTCCCTTGAATCACCACCAGGAAAACTCTGGGTATAACCAAACCGGATCTGGGTCATGGGTTCCTGGGCGAACTTAAAAGTATCAGTTGGAAAATTCAGCAGCGTTGCAGACACCATCGGGTCCGGTAATTCACCAACTGCTATCGCTTCAGACAAAAGTGCCTGCTCAAGCGCTCTGCTGCGTTCCAGCCACGGATCATGTTCCACTGCAAGGTCAACCAGTTCCGCTAAGGTTAATGGTGGTTGTTCGCTGGCCAGGGTCGCAGAACTCAGCAGCGACAAATACAGTGCCAGGTAGCCAGCGAATACCGCTGGTTTAGAGAAAATCTTTTTTGATTCAAAATAGAGACAAATATTCATATTCACAGATCTCATATAGCCTCGCTGGGAGGCAAAAAAACCGACATGCGCTCGAAATTCGGGCGCAACTATTCTGTGAACTAACTAATTGGTGGGCGGATATCTGACTTGAGGTAGGTACTGATCAAGCGGCTGGTAAAATCTTGCCGCGTAGTTTCAACCTGGAAAACCGGCTTTTCAACTGACTCGTTCTGGATTGCAGGTGCGGGTAATACAACACAGCAACAATCATACTGACACAGTTTAAAATCATCATTCTGGCCAGAATGGCTATTGAGATCGCTAGTGAGATGAGTAGCATCGGAACCGAAAATCAAGCCATCAGACATCTCATGACATTTTTCTTCATCCACACCAGGAGCAGCCATTTCTCCTGCGTTCATAGGTACAGAAACACAGGTAAGTGCCAGTGCAATCGGTGCCTGTGCTGTTAGAATGACTGCCAACAAAACGGCTACGTATTGTTTTACACGATGTCTCATAGACGTATTATCGCACTATTGCTAACAGGTACCAGCACTAATTGATGCGGCCTGCTACCTTGCAGTTCAAACCTACTTCCATGCCATCGGTCGATTTACTGACTGATTTGACGCTATTATGAACCCTGTGGTAACCACAGCTTCCAGTAAATCATCCAAAATGTAGCAAAATCCAGGACAGTTTCCGATTGGCCTCCTTGCCAGGCAGACCGGAAACAATTCGAAACAAAATGCCAGGGGAAACCATGCGGGAAACTTCGATCGCCATCGTTGGAGCAGGCATCATCGGTGCATCGACTGCACTGGCATTGCAGAAAGATGGGCACGATGTAACACTGATTGACAGGGAAGGGCCTTGCGCTGGCGCCTCGTTCGGCAACGCAGGTGCCATTGTTAACGGCTCATGCGTACCCACTGCCATGCCAGGGATTGTCTTCGACGCGTTGCGCATGTTAAACCAACCACTGCCACCATTGTCTATTAGAGCTGCATACTTTCCGCAGATATTGCCATGGCTTTTCCGCTTCGTGTTGGAAAGTCGACGTTCACGGGTTTCGCGAAATGCAACAAACCTGCATGCGCTCACCAGCCATGCAGTGGAGGGCTGGCGCAAACTCACAGACAATACTGAACTCGCTAGCCTGCTGTACGACAAAGGCTGGCTCAAGGTTTACGAGTCTGAGCGATCATTCAACGCCACCGCTAACGCCCGCCAGTTAATGGACAGGATCGGTACACCCTACGAGATTCTGTCGGCGACAGAAATTCGCGACATTGAACCCAGGCTGGCACCCATATTCAGCCGCGGTATCCTGCAACGGGATTGCCTGAATATTATTAATCCCCAGAGAATGGTTCAGGGCATGGTTGATTTATTTGTCAGAAGGGGCGGTACCTATCGGCAATTCGATGCCCGGACTCTCGACATCACTGATCGCGAAGTCAGACTCCGGAACTCGCAAGCTGTCATGTCTGCCGACAAGGTTGTTATTGCAACCGGTGCCTGGTCTCGATCCCTGGCGAGCCAGGTAGGGGATAATGTGCCACTGGATACAGAACGGGGTTACCACCTGATGCTACCAATGGACAGCGTTAAGTTGCTCGAGCGCCCGGTGGTAAATGGTGAAGCTTCTTTTGTACTGTCACCGATGGAATCCAGTCTGCGAATCACAAGCCAGGTAGAGCTGGGGGGCCTGGATTGTGAACCAGACTATCGCCGGGTACGCAGCCTGCTTAACGTCGTCAAGCGAATGTTGCCGGATATCGACACGACTGAACAATCAGTGTGGATGGGTTTTAGACCCTCTCTCCCCGATTCATTGCCAATACTTGGATTCTCACCAAACACCGATAGGGTATTGTATGCCTTCGGTCACCAGCATCTGGGCATGACGATGGGTCCGATATCCGGATTGATCATTGCTGATCTGGTTGCCGGTAGAAAACCTGGGGTGGACCTGTCTCCCTATCGGGCTGACCGGTTTTAACAGCCTCGATCTTATCCCTCGGGTTGATCCAGGTATTCACTCAGCCCATAGCCGACACGCTCTCCATCCAGGGTGTATTCAGTCATACCTTCTCCAACGTGGGTATTTTTCCCCGTTCGCCTGTTTCGCAGTGGAATAAAACTCATCACGCGACCCTCCAGCAGCCTGATACGACCGTCTTCCAGCTCCAGTTCTGCACGCAGTGACTTGTGGTAATTGGTGCCTTCTTCATATTCGGTTGTCAGTTTGGTCTTCTTGATGCGAACAAGCTCCTGACCCTCCTGAAACAGCCCTCCGCCCACTCCGTCGGAATTTGTACGGATAATCATACCGAGATCATCTCCGAAGTTGCCTGTGATCCAACGATAAGATGGTGTTGACTGCCAAAAACGAGGTCCCCAGGAATGATCCCGTAAACCGTGCCCATTGAACGATACTGCCGGTTCATCACCCAGTTGCAGGGTGCCACTCACCTTCATGTGTTGTTCAGAATGGGCGCGAGCAAAATCATTACCTTCGCCCTCTTTTCCAACATGACCATAAAGGGGCCCGACGGCGGTATGGACAAGATCAATATTAAGTTCCTGTTTTGGGTTCTCTGTAAAGGCCTTTCCCGGATCACTCATGGCCCTCGGGTCTTTAAGATACAAGGCCTCGCCGTGATAGGACGTGCGTACAATCTCGGCGGGCTTGATGATCTCAATTTTGAGCCCACCGGCATCCCATGATTCATTGTGTGTAATGGAAGGTTTAGCATAGTTAAACAGTGCTGACCCATCCGGGTTCCACACGATTACCGTCATTTCTGCATAACCTTCATTGGCACGATTGCCTATGCGAACAAATCCGCCTCGATTCTGTTCACGGTCAAAGAAATTAAAATAAACAGACTCATTGAAATTCTTTTCGGGACCCAGTTCGTGGGTGTAATCATCTTCTGCTTTTAGATTGCCTACAATTTTAACCATCATGTTCTCTAGTAGTGGGGCGCATAAACCAGGGGCCTGTCATTCCTCGTTCTACCATCACTGTGCGATTTTGTTTCGCGTATTCCCCCATTTTAGAGAGATAGTCAGGGTCGAGCCGACGCTTGAATAAATCCGTAGAAAACATGGCTGCCCAGTCTGCAAGCGGCCTGATTCCATCCCCTGACTCCGGATCAGTCTGGGACCAGTTGAACACATTGTCTTCGCACGCGAAGAGATTCATGCGTTCTCAGTTATCGGGACTCGGTATC
>SMVA01071047.1_pt1 | contig 20733 bp, 20 predicted proteins | sample 2456451 | NCBI WGS metagenome assembly SMVA01 (sample SAMN11095933, study PRJNA526329) | marine sediment metagenome | biome: Marine sediment; feature: Surficial sediment; material: Deep marine sediment; isolation source: Hadal surficial sediment | place: Pacific Ocean | collected 2014-05 | depth... | reverse complement strand
GATCCTGGATGCTGGACTGCCGAAGATGTTCGGCTTCCAGGTCTGCGAGTTCATCAAGCGCAACGAGAGCCTGCGGAACATCCACGTCGTGCTGATTGGTTCGGTCCATCATCAGGCTCGCTACCGACGTCCGCCCACGGAGCTCTATGGTGCCGACGCCTTTCTGGAGCGACCGCAGCTCCCCGAAGCGCTGCGACCCATCCTCTCGGGCTTCGGCTTCGACGTTCGCGGCGCGGACGCCGCGCCCGTTCCGCTGGTCCACGGTGCCCAGGCGGTGATGCCGGGCCAAGTGGCCCTCACCACCACGGCCCATCAGACCCGACTCGGCCTGACGCCGAAAGAGGCGCCGATGGCAGCGACGCCCCAGCCTGTTGCATCGGTAGCGCCGCAGCCGGTCGTTCCGATGCCGCAGCCCGCGGCTCCGGCAGTGCCCTCGGAAGACGGCGCCACCGCCGCCGCCGAGCGGCTCGCGCGCATCATCGTTTCCGACATCGCCCTCTACAACCCAGAGAAGTTCGAGGCCGGTATCCGAGATGGCAACGTAATCGAGGCCCTTGAAGCGGAGATCGCTGAAGGCCGAGGTCTCTTCCAGCAGCGTGTGGATGCAAGCCTGCGCGAAGGGCGGGATTTTCTCGCCGACGAGCTCATACGCGTCGCGCGCATGCGCGGGATGAAGTGAGATGAGTATGGAGTTCGACGATCGCGATCGAGAGAGCGTCGTGCGAGACGTCCAGAGCGTCGATGAGGACGTGCGTCGCCTGGCCGTCGAGCGGGCGGACGGGCTGCCGATCGATCAGGCACTGCCACTGCTCGTCGATCGCCTCGGAGATTCGAGCTGGCGCGTGCGCAAAGCGGCCGTGGAGCGCCTGGTTTCTTCCGTAGATCCGAACCGGGCCACGTCGGCATTGATCGGCGCGCTGGCCGATGGAGAGAATTCCGGTCGCCGAAACGCGGCCATCGAGGCGCTAATCCACTGCGGTCCGCGCGCATTACCGTCCTTGCTCACCGAGCTGAACAGCGAAGACCGCGACGTCCGCAAGCTGGTCGTGGACGCCCTCGCCGGAATCGGGGACGCGCGCGCCAACGACGCCTTGACGGGCCTGCTTCGCGATCCGGATCCGAATGTCCGAGGTGCGGCTGCCGATGCGCTCGGCGCCATCGGCGGACCGGGGATCCCCGAGTCCCTGTTGGCCTTGGCCGTCGACGCCAGCGAGGACCAGCTCGTCCGCTTCTCGGCGCTGCACGCGTTGGCCACGCTCGAGGCTCCGGTGAGTGCCCGGGATCTCGGTCCGGTGGTCGACGATCCGATCCTTCGCCCGGCCGGGCTCGAACTGCTGGGGCACAGCGCCGACGACGACGAGGCCGTGCCTGTTCTCCTGAAGGGAATGGTGTCCAACTCACGCACCTCCCGCGAGGCGGCCATGAAGGCCCTGTTGCGTATGTATTCCCGGAAGGATGGCATCGAAGCGGGGCGACTGTCGGACCAGATTCGCGAAGCCGCCGCCGCGGCGCCCGTGGTGGTCGATAGCGCCGTCGAACGGCTGCGCGACGCTGAGCTTCCGGTCCAACTGGTGATCGTCCAGTTCCTGGGCTTGATTCGATCGGCCGCCGCAGTGGTTCCGATCCTCCAGGCCGGCCGCGACGAAGCCCTGGCCCAGGTGTCTCTTGAGACGCTCGAACAGATGAGCGATGTGGCGGAAGAGGCCGTCGATCTGGCCTGGTCGGAGCTCGATGCCGATTGTCGTCGTGAAGCCTGCGCGTTGTTCGGTCGGACATCAGGTCAACGGGGTGCTGCGCGCCTGATGGCGGCGCTCGAAGGTTCGGATCCCGAGCTGCGGATTGCGGCTGCCCGGTCGATCGGGCGCAAAAAGATGGCCGAGGCGTTGCCGCTGCTGATTCGTTGTCTCGAGACCGCCGCGATCGATGAGAACTTTGACAGCGAAGACGAGGTCATCGCACTGACAGAGGCCGTCATCGCCGTGGCCGAGCCGGGCGCCGCGACGGATCCCCGGGTCACGGAACAGGCCGTGGAGTTGCTGTGTTCGCGTCTCGACGGGGCGCCCGAAGCCGTGCGACTGGCCGTCGCCAGGGTTCTGGGCTGCATCGGTCGACGTGAGGACGTGCAGCTCGTGACCCTCCTCATGAAGGATCCCAGCGCTCCGGTGCGCCGGGCCGCCGTGGACGCGCTGGCGCGGCTCGATCCCGGTGCTGCAGCAGAGCCGCTTCGTCTGGCCCTGGCCGACGATTCCGCCAGCGTCCGTATCGCGGCGGCGTCCGCCCTGAGCGCTTCCAACGACGATGCCGTGATCGACGACCTGATGCGGTTGGCCGATGACGATGATGTGCGTGTCCGAGCCGCGGCGGTTCGGGCCCTGGGGCTGCGTTTCGGAAAGTCTACCCACGAGGAGCGACGCAAGGCGACGGTCGCCGTACTGGAGAACGCGTTGGCTGACGACGTGCTGGTGGCGCTGGGTGCCTTGGAGGCCTTCAACTCCATGGGTAGCCCGGCCTCGCGCTCCGTGTTGGCACTGCTGGAACGATCGGAGCCTGAGCTGGTCAAAGAGGCCGTGATCTGCATCAACCGTCATGGAGAAGTTGCGGACCTCGAACCGGTGGTTCCACTGGTCTCGCACCCGGACTGGTCGGTGCGCGCCGAGGCGATCCAGGCGCTGGCGGACCGAGGCGTGGTCCGGGCAGTTCCGCCGATCCTCCGACGCCTTGAGACCGAGCCGGATGAATTCGTGCGTGATGTGATTCTCCGGGCTCTCAAGAGGCTTGAAGGCTGAGGAACGAATGATTTCCATCGACCGCAAAGATGCGCCCGAGATGACGGACGCGGAGTTCCGGATGATCGGGGAACTCCTGCGCGAGCGTTGCGGCCTGCACTTCGGTCCCGAGTCGCGCTTCCTGCTGGAGAAGCGGCTGGCTCGGCGGCTGCGGGAGCTCGAGCTGACGAGCTTCTCCGCGTATCACTATCTTGTGCGCAACGCATCGAGCGGCGACAGCGAGTTCGCCCGGCTGATCGACGAACTCACGACGAACGAGACCTACTTCTTCCGCGAGCGGAGTCAGCTGCGTGCGCTGATGAGCGAGATCCTTCCCGAGGTGCGGCTCGAATGCGCCAAGCGAAATGCACCGGTGAACATCTGGTGCGCGGGCTGTTCTAGCGGAGAGGAGCCCTACACCATCGTCATCATGGCGATGGAAGCGGGTTTTACGCCGGGAGTCGACCTGCACGTCTACGCCTCGGACATTTCGCAGCGAATGCTTCGCAAGGCGCGCCAGGGTGTCTACCGGGAGGCCTCATTCCGGGAGACGGAGCCGGCCATGCGCGAGAAGTACTTCAGCGAGAAGGACGGTCTCTGGCGCATCTCCGACGATGTCAAGCGGCACGTCGACTTGATTCACATCAATCTGCTCGATCGTTCGCGAATCTCCCTGCTCGGCACCATGGACGTGGTCCTGTGCCGCAACGTCATCATCTACTTCGACATTGAGACGAAGCGCCGGGTGATTCAGACGTTCTTCGACAAGCTTCGGCCCGGTGGCCACCTGCTATTGGGCCACTCGGAATCACTGATCAACCTATCGATGGTCTTCGATCTGCGCCATCTGAGCAACGCTCTGGTCTACCGCAGGCCGTTGCCCGGCGTGTTGCTCAACGATCCATGGCACGCCGCGGCCGAGGCCGCCATCAGTAGCGTCGATTCGCGCAGAGGTCGCCGCGAATGAGTCGACGTGATCTCATCCGCGTGCTCGTGATCGACGACTCGGCCTACAGCCGGCAGGCGATCACCCGAATGCTGGAGACTTCGCCATTGGTGAAGGTGGTAGGTGTGGCTCGCGACGGAGAGGAGGCGCTGCGCAAGGCCTTTGATCTGGAGCCGGACCTGATCACCCTCGATCTCGAGATGCCGCGGATGGACGGCTTCACGTTCCTGCGGATCGTAATGGCGAAGCGGCCGACGCCAGTGATGGTAATCAGCGGTCGGGCCGGTGAAGACGACGTCTTCAAGGCCCTCGAGCTCGGCGCCGTGGACTTCATCGCCAAGCCGATGGCGCGCGCGACGCCGGAGCTGGTGAACATCGAGCAGGAACTGATTCGCAAGGTGCATTCGATTCGCGATCTGCGGATCGACAAGGTCCGCGATCGCGTCAACTCGATGCCGGTAATCGCCAGGTCCGATCATCGAGACGACTACCGTGCGCCCAAGCTCGTGGTCATCGGATCCAGCACCGGGGGTCCTGCAGCGTTGATGCAACTGTTCGGTGCATTCGCTGAGCCACCTCCGTGCGCATTCCTGGTAGCTCAGCACATGCCCAGTGGGTTCACCCGGGGCTTTGCTGAGCGTCTCGATCGGCTCACGCCGTTTACGGCAATCGAGGCCGACGGCGGCGAGTCCCCCGATGTCGGAACGATTCTCGTGGCGCCCGGTGGGTGTCACCTGGAGCTGGAAAATCACAGTGGACGAATGCTGACGCGTGTGGTTCGAGGCGGGTCACGGGACAAGTACACCCCGTCTGTGGACCGGCTGTTCGAGTCGGCCGCCAAGCACTTTGGCTCGGACCTTCTGGCCGTGGTGCTGACGGGTATGGGAGACGACGGAAGAAGGGGTGTGGTTGCGGTGAAGGACGCCGGCGGCCACGTCATCGCGGAGTCGGAATCGACGGCTGTGATCTTCGGAATGCCCCAGCAGGCCATCCGCACCGGCGTGGTGGACCTGGTGTTGCCGTTGGGCGACATGGCCACGGTCATCCAACGCGGAGTCAGCCAGGCCAACTCCTGGAGTGTAGACAGGAAGGGATCCCTATGAGCGATGATCGCTCGAACATCTTCGACAGGCAGGAAGAGTTCCTGGGCATCTTCAAGAAAGGTGCTGAGTTCACTCGAGAACTGTTGACCGAGAATGAACGCCTGCGGCGAAAGATTCTCGGCGTCGAGGATCAGCAGCATGAGGCTGCCCAGAATCCCGACGATTGGGAGAAGCTGCGAGTGGAACTCATTGGAACGATCGCGAACCTCAAGGAAGAGAATCGAAGTTTCCGCGAGCGTCTGGTGGAAGTCGAGGAGGAGAACCGCAAGTTTGCGGATCGCTACGTGGAAATCGAGGAGGAAAACAACAACCTCGCGAACCTGTACGTAGCGAGCTATCAGCTCCACTCGACCCTCGACGTCGATGAGGTGCTCAAGATCGTCATCGAGATCGTGATCAACTTGATCGGTGCCGAGGTCTTCGCAGTCTATCTGCTCGATGGCAAGAACGAGGAGCTTCGGGTCGTGGCAGCCGAGGGCGTTCCGCCCTCGGAGATCCCCAACTGTCCGTTGGGCAAGGGGAGCCTGGGCAGGGCCGTTGCCGCGACCGAGACGACGTGTTGGGATGCCACCCGGTCGGATGACTACACCGAGCCGATCGTCTGCATCCCGCTCCTGATCGAGAATCGCCCGATCGGCGCCATCGCGATCTTCAGTCTCCTTCAGCAGAAGGAGGGGTTCACGCCGCTCGATCACGAACTCTTCAACGTGCTCGGCGGTCATGCAGCGACGGCGCTCTTTGCGGCGCGACTGTATGGACAGTCCGAGCGAAAGCTCAACACGATACAGGGTTTCCTGGATCTGTTGACGCAGTGAAATGCGAGGTAGGGGGTTAGACGTGGAAAAGCGGCGAATTCTGATCGTGGAAGACAGCCCGACCATGCGGCAGTTGCTCGTCTTTGCGTTGCGACGCCTCAAGAATGTCGAAATCGTGGAAGCGCAGGACGGGATGGACGGTCTGCGCAAGGTCTCCAGTGACCACTTCGATCTCGCGTTGATCGACATCAACATGCCCGTGATGGACGGATTGAAGTTGATCAGCCTGATCCGCGGCGACGATTCGCTTCTGAAGATCCCGATCGTGGTGATCACGACGGAGGGCGCCAAGGAAGATCGCGAACGCGCGCTGAGTCTCGGGGCCAATGAGTATCTGACGAAGCCGATCCAGGCCAACAAGGTGCTGTCGGTGGCACGGGGACTCCTGAAGATCGATTGATCTCTCGAGCGAACGAGTGTTTCGGGAACCCGCGAGATGAAGGATCACTCGCTCCCTCGGGCAAGTGAGGTCCGCAATCAGTTCCTGTTGGGGTCGGCCACGGCGACGACGCTGATCCCGGCCGAGCCGTCGCGCGAGGACGTCCGGAGCTTCCAGATCTGGGGAATGCTGCCTGCCCAGGGCGGACAGCATCTCCTGTCGGAAGCCTTCGGATTCCGTGCCGGGGACGCCATCCGCAAGGTTTCGCATCTCCCGCTTGGCGCGACCCTTCGGATTGCGCGGTTTCTTGTGATATACCTCCGACGTGTCCATCCGACCGGTTTTGCTCGTTCTTTCGGCGATCTTGGTGCTCGCTGCGAGCTGTAGCAGCTACTCCCTGGTCCGTTACGACGGCGGACTGGGGGATGTCCGGTCCGTGGCCATCGTTACGCCGCACAACGATTCCTACGAGCCGGGTATCGAGTACGTGGTGGCCGACGCGCTTCGCCGCGAGTTCCTGCGCCGTCGCGGTGTCAAGTTGGTGCAGAACCAGGATGCCGCAGACCTGGTGATACAGGGGCGGGTCCTGTCAATCCGATCCCGAGCCCGGAGCTTTTCATCGGTGATCCAGGCGCTCGAATACGAGATCACCCTGAATGTGGAGCTGCTGGCGAAGCTCTCCGACGGCACCGAGATCTCCATCGATGCCCGGGCCACCCGCGAAACCGAGCGCTACCTGGCCAGCGCCGACGTCGAAGTGCAGCGCAAGAACCGGCAGGAAGCGCTGCGCGAAGTGTCGAGGTTGGTGGCGGGCCGAGTCTACGACGCGCTCTACGAGAGCCTCGTCCGGTGACGCCGGAGGCGCTGCGGCAAGAGCTGGCCTCCGGAACACTTCGTCCCGCCTATCTCGTAGTCGGAACCGAGCCGCTGCTGCGGGACGACGCCGTCGCGGCAGTGCGCGAGGCGACATTGGGTGACGCGCCTGCCGACTTCAACTTCGACCGGCTCGACGGCGCAAAGACGACACCCGCCGCTCTGATGGACGTGCTCCGATCGCTGCCCGTGATGGCGCCGCGACGCCTGGTCGTGTTGCGGGATCCCGAGCCGCGGCGCGGGGCGGCCAAGGCGCTGCCCGAAGCCATCGCCGAAGCGGTCGGTCTGCTCGAGGCCGATGGCGAAACCGTCCTGGTCGTCGTCGCGGAGAAGGTCGACGGCCGCGCGCGCTGGGTGAAGGCCTTCGGCGCAAAAGCCCGCGTGGACTGTGATCCGCCCAAACGTTCGCGGGAGCTGGTGAACTTCGTCAAGGCCGAGTCCAAACGGCAGCAGGTCTCGCTCGCGTCAGGCGCAGCCGAGTTGCTGGCAGAGCGGGTGGGTCCCCATCTCCTGATGCTTCGGAACGAGATCAGCAAGGCTTCGCTGCTCGCCGGTCTGGGCAAGCAAGTGACGCGCGACCACGTGGCAACCAGCACGTCGGACATCGCCGAAGAGCCCATCTGGGATCTGATCGATGCGATCGGGGAAGGGCGAGGGGCTGATGCTCTGGGCACGCTGGGCAAGCTGCTGTCGGCGGGCGCCGCACCGCCAGCCGTGCTGGGATCACTCGTGAGCCACTTTCGACGTCTGCTCCGTCTGCGCAGTGGGGGCAACGTGCCGGGCCCGCCCTTCGTGCAGCGCAAGCTCGACAGCCAGGCCAGCCGTTACACCGAGCGGCGTCTGATCGCCTGCCTCCAGGCGATCCATCAGACGGACCTGGCTCTCAAGGGTGCCGGCGGACTGCGGCCGGAACTCGTTCTTGAGCGCCTCGTGATCGGACTGGTTGGCTGAGATTCGTCGGCGGCCGACATTCGTCGGCTTGCGCAGTGCTCCGGATGGCGCGCGAAGCCGGGGCCCGTCGGACTAGATGCGATGGGTGGCCTTGGTGAGGCGGGAGATCGTGCGGCTGGCACGTTGCTTGGGGAGGATTCCCTTGCTGGCAGCGCGCCGGATCAGGCTCTCGGCGCGCTTGAGCGCGCTGCTGGTAGCCTCGGCATCGCCTTCGGAGAGGGTCGACCGAAGCTTCTTCACGGCCGTGCGGACGCGGCTGCGCTCATGACGATTCCGGGCATTCCGCACGATCGTCTGGCGGGCGCGTTTCTTGGCCGACTTGTGACTCGCCACGAACGTTCTCCAAGGACCGAATCTGTGGAAGGCGCTTGAGAATAGCGCCCGACCCGCCCCTGTCGACGGCCGAAGACGCCGGCCGGGAGGCCGAAGACGCCGGCTCGGAGGCCGAAGACGCTGGTCCGGAGGCCGAAGGCGCCAGCTTGGAGCTGGGGGCGATGGGCCTGCACGATGCTTCGGTTTGCGCGTGCCCCCAAAACCGGAGGAATCCACCAGCGGCGGGCCCGAGCCGCCGGCAGGGTGTTCAGGGGGTGGGCCGATGGACCGATATGGCCGCTAGGAATCCGGAGATCGTCTTCCTGGAGGGGTAGTGTGACCTCGGGCCGACACCGACCTGCGCGAGCTGGAATCTGGACCGTCCTGTGGCTGGTGCTGACCGGCCTGGGTCTGGCCAGCGCCCAGCCCGTCCCGATCGGGGACCACGCCGTGGGCTCCGAGAGCGTGCCGCCGCCGCAAGTGGTGGAGAGGGTAGCCCCGGATGGTCTGGAGCCTGCAGGCGGGATTGAGTCCGTCGTGGATGGGTCCTCCGAGGCCGTGGTCGCTGCGGGTGCCGGAATCGAAGCGCCCCGCTCCGCCCCCGAGCGGCCGGGCTCGAGCGTCATCGAGCGGGTCTGGGCCAAGCCGGCCGATTCGCTGGACGAGCGGGTCCAGCGCACCCGCCGCGCCTCGCTCGAGCGGGGTGTGTGGAACCTCGACTCCGCTGCGCGCGCCGTGCTGCTGGATTCGAACTCGGGCTTGGAAGCTGCCCGTGCCGCCGTTGTCCTGGCCCCGGATCTGCCCGCAGGCAGAATGGCGCTGGCTCGCGCCCTCTGGCTCGAGGCGGGCTCGGCCTTCTCGGCCGTTCGCGAGGCTTTCGGCTCTCTCTGGGCCTTCTGCCGCCACATCGAGGGCGCCCTCTGGATGGGGGGCTCGCTGCTCTTCATCCTTTCGATGGCACTGATGGCGGGCGGACTGCTGGCCATTGCGGTCGTTGCCGGCTTCGCTTCGCCCCACGCCGCTCACGATCTTGGTGACCTGCTGCCGGTCCAGATGCCGCGCTTCGGGCGGGCCGCGCTGCTGGGCGTCCTGGTTCTGCTGGCAATGCTGCTGGGCGAAGGTCTGCTCGGACTGGCGCTGGGGCTGTTCGCGATCGGCATCGTGTACGGCACCGGACGCCAACGGATCATGCTGGTGCTGGCCGTCGGCTCCATCGTCGTCGGGGCTTGGCCCGTCGCCCGGTACACCGGTGCCGTCCTCGAAGGACTACCGAAGGATCCGGTCGCCGAATCCGCCCTGGCTGCCAGTCGTGGGTTCACCCTGGCCAGCGACATCGTCCGACTCGAGGCCGCCGGACCCGACGATCTGTTGGCTCGGGAAGCGCTCGCGCGCCTGGCGCGGCGCCAGGGCAACCTCGGAACGTCGGATGCGATGTATCAGAAGCTGATCAAGGATGTCTCGGGCGACGTCGTGATCATGAACAATGCGGCCAACGTTCGGCTCCACCTCGGACACCTGGAGTCGGCGTTCGATCTGTATCAGCGCGCCCTCGAGATTCGCGAGTCGCCCGTCGTGCTCTACAACCTGGCCCAGGCCTATGGTCGCTCCTTCCAGGTGGACGACCTCACGGCCACGCTCGAGCGGGCCCAGAAGCTGGACAGTGATCTGGTAGCGGACCTGACGCGGCTCCAGGGAACCCAGCCCGAGGGATTCGTCGTCGATCTACCGCTGGAGAACTCGACCGTGTGGCGACGGGTGATCGATCTTGAGGGAGGGAAGCGCTTTGCGTCGGAGCTGCGTGCTTTCATTGCACCCGGCCTGCTGGGTGGGTCCGCGATCACGACGATCGTCTCGTTTGCCGCGGTTCTCGCCGGCGCCGGGGTGATGGGCAACAAGCTCAGGCCTTCACGCTGGTGTGCACGCTGTGGCCGGCGGGTGTGTCCACGTTGCCACCCCGAAGTCTCGGGCGGCGAGCTCTGCGACCCTTGTAATCATCTCTTCTTCCAGCCGGACCAGACGGATCGCGAACTGCGGTTGCAACGCATCAAGGCGCTGAAGCAACGCGAGGTGCGCCTCAACAAGATCGCCGTCGCGATGTTGGTGCTGGTGCCCGGCATGGCCGGGGTGTTGTCGCGACGGCCCGGGTCCACCTTGGCGGGCACCTTCCTCTTTGCCGTGCTGGCGGGGGCCGTGATCTGGAGCGATGGCGCCGTGCCCGATCCGCTGATCGCCGGCGCGGCGGGCTCGTTTGCCTTCGCGTGTCTCGCAGTGTTGGCCGGCTTCTTCTATACGATCGTCATCGCGACCTCGCTCGCGGCGTGGAGGAACCGTTGACCGTGTCGGCGCTCCGCGGAAACCTCGAAGATTTCGGCATCGCTGACGTCTTCCAGCTGATCGGACAGCAGCGCAAGACCGGCGTGCTGGAGTTCAGCGGAGAGGCGGGCACAGTCCGGCTCCATTTCGATCGCGGCGCCGTGGTCTCGGCGGCTCCCGTCGGCTCGATGGCCGAGGGCGAACTGGCTGAGTTCCTGGTGCGCTCGGGTCGATTGTCCCGCCAACAGGTCGACAGCCTGATTCCCGAGTGCAAGGCCTCGGCCCAGACCGTTCCGCGCCTGGCCGTCTCCCGCGGTTGGATCGATCAGGAGTCCCTCGAAGCGATCGAGGACCTCCTGACCCGAGAGACTTTCTTCGAAGTGCTTCGTTGGGAGCGAGGTGCCTTCATGTTCAACGCCCAGGAGGTCGAGCACCAGCGAAAATTCGAGGCGCTGCTCGGCGCTGAGCAGATCTTGATGGACGGACTGCGGATGGTGGACGAGTGGCACAGCTTCACCGATCTCGTGCCGTCGCTCGACGGCGTCTACCAGAAGGTGGCTGGGTTCGAGGAGTACCGGCGCGCAATGTCGCTCGAGCCGTCGCTGCTGGAAGCGGCAGAGCCGGTCTTTCAGCTGGTCGACGGACGGATCTCGGTGAAGCGAATCATCGATCTGACACTGCTGGGTTCCTTCGACACGGTGCGCCTGATCGCCGACATGGTGCGTGCCGAAGTGATCGAAGCGGTGGAACCCGAGGTGGTGGAGCGCCTCCAGAATCTTCCGCTGCCCAAGCCCAGCGTCAATGTCTGGCAGGTCATCCCGTGGGTGGCAGGGGCGGTTCCGACCGTGCTGCTGTTGTTGGCCGTGATCTTCGGCGCCCTGCGCTCCCCCGAGCCTTCACCCGCCATCGGTGCGACTCTCGGCCGCAAGCCTCTCGAGGCCGTGCGGCAGTCCTACGAGACCCGTGCCCTTCGCAATGCGGTCGAGTCTCATCGCTTCGCGGTCGGGAGCTGGCCCGGTTCGCTGGATCAGCTGGTCACGGGGCCGCTTCTGGCCGACAGCGCGTTGGCGGGGGTCGAGGCGCGTCCCTACTATTACGTGAAGCGCGAAGACGGCGTCATTCTATTGGCGCCCGAGCGCTGATCGTGGCGCCCCACACAACAAAGGGGTCGTCGGCACTACGTTAGAAGAGGGAACCTTCCTGGCCGAGAACCACGCCACCACGCGACAGACCCTCATCTTCGACGACAACCAGACCGCCGCCGAGCTCTACGGAGAAGGGGACCGCACCCTCCGCATTCTGGAGCAGGAACTCGGAATCGCGGCGAGCGCTCGGGGCAACGAGGTGCGACTGGTCGGTCCGGCGGACGAGGTAGGGGTCGCCCGGAAGGTACTCGAGGAGCTGTACGGAACGCTGCGCGCCGGTGATCCGGTGAGCGCGCGCGACGTTCGACAGGCGGTGCGCATGGTGACCCAACAACCGGATGTGGATCTGCAGAGCGTCTACGAGGACGTGTTGTCCGACGTTGGCTCGCGTCATCGGATCACCGCCAAGAACCTTCGCCAGCGGCGCTACATCGACCTCATTCGGACCCAGGACATCGTCTTCTCGATCGGCCCGGCCGGAACCGGGAAGACGTACCTGGCGATGGCGTTGGCGATCGCGGCGCTGAACCGGCACGAAGTGTCGCGCGTCGTTCTCACGCGGCCCGCAGTCGAGGCGGGCGAGAAACTTGGCTTCCTGCCGGGCACGATGGCGGAAAAGGTGAACCCCTACCTGCGCCCTCTCTACGACGCGCTCAACGACATGATGCCCATGGACAAGACGGCCCGCCTGATCGAGCGCGGTGTGATCGAGGTCGCGCCGTTGGGCTTCATGCGCGGACGCACGCTGAATGATTCCTTTGTGATCCTCGACGAAGCCCAGAACACGACCAGCGAGCAGATGAAGATGTTCCTCACGCGGCTTGGCTTCGACTCGAAGGCCGTGATCACAGGCGACATGACCCAGATCGACCTGCCCAAGGAAAAGCGCTCGGGTCTGGTCGAGGCGGTGGGAATCCTCGAAGGCGTGGACGGTATCGGGTTCATGCGCTTCACAGAAGAGGATGTGGTGCGCCACCCGCTGGTCCAGTCCATCATTCGTGCCTACGACCGACTCGAGCGCAACCGGTCCAGGCCGTCCCACTCGCCTCGTACCGCAGACGTTGGCCAGGCCGCAGGCGCCGAAGCTTCCGAGGAATGACCGTTCGGCTCTCGGGGCCGCCGCAGCGAGATGGCCTGCCGCTGGTGAATCGTCGCCTGCTGCGCTCGCGGGCGGTTCGTGTGCTGCGCAGCCTCTCCCGCAGTCGCTCGGAGCTCTCCATCGCCCTCGTCGACGACGACGAGATGCAGACGCTGAACGCTGCCTGGCGGGGGCGGGAGCGGCCCACCGACGTGCTGTCGTTTTCGATGCTGGAAGGAGAGGGCGCCGAGCATCGCGGGCCATTGCTGGGAGACGTGGTGATCGACATCGAGACCGCCGCGCGGCAGGCGCGACAGCGTCGACGGGGACTGGACGAAGAACTCGCTCGCCTGCTGATCCACGGCACGTTGCATCTGCTCGGGCACGACCACGAAGCCGAGGCCGAAGCCCGCGAGATGCAGCGCGAGGAGCGTCGCGTGTGGCGGGCGGTGCGCGAGAGCGAGCGAGATGACGGCTGAAACCAACTCCGAGGTGCCCCTCGACACGGGCGGTACGGCGCGTCGCGAGCGGCTCGCTTGGCTCTCGGCCTACGCTGTCGTCACGATCCTGTCGTTTCCCCACCCGCTCGACTCCGCCGGAGCGGAGGTTCTCGATCTGGGCCGCTGGCTCTGCTGGCTCTCGCCGGCGCTGCTGGTGCTCGGCATCCGTGGCCTCGCACCGCGCCGCGCCTTCCGGTGGGCGTTCTTCGCGGCGTGGGCGGCCCACGTTGTGATCCTGCATTGGCTCTGGGTCGTGGTCGTGGTCTATGGCCATGCCCATCCCTTGGTTGGCGTGCTGGGTCCGCTGGGCAACGGTGGCTGGACGGCGCTCTTCACGGCTGCGTTCGCCGCCATCTGGGTGCGCCTCGAGCGCAGCGGTCGGGCGTCGCCCTGGGCGGCCGCCGCCGTCTGGGTCGCCCTCGACCACTTGCGGTCCTGGCTCTTTTCTGGCTGGACGTGGGCCACGCTGGGCTACGCCCAGCACGAGAACGCCCTGCTGATGCCGCTGGTGGCCTGGACCGGCGTCTACGGACTCTCCTTCATCACCGTGCTCGGCGGTGTCGCCTTGGCAAAACTGGTCCCACTTCGCCGCTCCACCACAGTCTGCCACCGCACCGCAGTTTGCCGCTCCGGCAAACTGCAAGCCACCCCTTGGGTGGCACTCGCGCTTGCGCACCTGGTTGGCTTCGGAATCGTCGTGGGGCAGGCAGACGACGAGGAGGGTATCGAGACAGTTCGTGTTGCCGTCATCCAGGGCAACATCGAGCAGGGCGTGAAGTGGAGTCCGGACTGGTACGAACGGACCCTCGGCCATTACGAGGATCTGAGTCGCAAGGCCGCCGCCCTGGGCGCCAGGGTGATCGTGTGGCCCGAGACTGCGGTGCCGGGCTCGCTCGGCATCGACCCGCGACGGACCGAGCGCCTGTCGGATCTGGCCCGCGAGACCGGTGCGCAGCTGGTGATCGGTGCCGTTGGCATCGAGGAGGGCGGACACAATCAAGGCCTCCGCTACTTCGATTCCGCCTTCCTGTTCCGTCCGGACGGCGAGATGACGGATCGCTACGACAAGACCCACCTGGTCCCCTTTGGCGAATACGTTCCGGTGGTGCGCCTGCTGGGCAGCCTGCTCGGGGCCATCGCCCCCGGCATCGCCGAGGAAGGTTTGACCGCTGGAGAGGCTCCACGCGTCGTGGTGCTGGCACCGCTGGACACCGCGCCGCTGCCGGTGGGGGTCCCGATCTGCTATGAACTGCTCTTCCCGGACCTGGTACGACGCTTCGCCCGTGACGGCTCGGAAATGTTTTTCGCCATCACGAACGACGCTTGGTACGGGCGGACCGGGGCGCCCTTCCAGTTCCTGGCCATGACGGCGATGCGATCTGCCGAGAACCGGCTCTGGACGGTGCGAGCGGCGAACACGGGGGTGTCCGCGATCATCGATGCGAGGGGGCGTGTCCGGGAGCGGACGCGCATCTTCGAGCGCGACCTGCTCGTGGCGGACATTCCGCGCAGGCCGGCGCCGCTCGGCGGTTCCTTCTACGCTCGGTACGGGGACGTCTTCGCGGCAGTGTGCGGCTTGGCCACGGTGGCTCTCTGGCTGGCGACCCGCGAACGAAAGAATCAGAAGACCGGCCGACGGCCGGAGGTGACATGAGCGAGACGACCGAGACCCCGTCCCTGGATTCCCACGAGCTCAGCGAACGCTCGCGCGTCCTGCGCCAGCGCTTCGGCGAGCTCCGGGGGCGGCTTTGACGTCGATGCGCAGCGCAAGCGGCTCCAGGAGCTCGAACAGGAGAGCGCGCGACCGGACCTCTGGAACGACCGGGAGGCCGCGCAGCAGGTCCTGAAGGAAAAGAGCCGAGTCGAGCGCGAAGTGGTGCTCTTCGACGGTCTGGAAGCCGCGCTTGAAGAGGCCGAGGTGCTTCTCGAACTCTCCCTGGAAGAAGACGACGAGGCGACCCGCGTCGAGGCCGCCGAGAAGCTCACGTCGGCCGAGCGGGACTTCGAAGAGGTGGAGCTGCGCCGACTGCTCAGCGGAGAGCACGACGCCTCCAATGCCATCGTCTCGATCAACTCCGGCGCTGGCGGCACCGATGCCTGCGACTGGGCCGAGATGCTGCTGCGCATGTACAGCCGCTGGGCCGAGCGGCGCGGCTATTCCGTGGAGATCATGGATCTGCAGGCCGGTGACGAAGCCGGTCTTCGGGGTGCGACCTTCACCATCAAGGGCGACTTCGCCTTTGGCTACATGAAGGCGGAGGAGGGCGTGCATCGACTGGTTCGTATTTCGCCCTTCGACTCTCAGGCGCGACGCCACACAGCCTTCGCCAGCGTCACCGTCTTTCCCGAGCTCGACGACACCATTGAGGTCGACATCGACGAGAACGATCTTCGTGTCGATACCTACCGCGCTGGAGGCGCCGGCGGCCAGCACGTGAACAAGACCGACTCGGCCGTTCGTCTCACCCATCTGCCGACGGGCATCGTGGTGCAGTGCCAGAACGAGCGCTCCCAGCACAAGAACCGGGCCACGGCCATGAAAGTGCTGCGCGCCCGGATCTACGAGAACGAACGGCAGAAGCGGGAAGAAGAGCTGGCGGTCATGCGCGGCGAACAGCGCAAGATCGACTTCGGCAGCCAGATCCGTTCCTACACGCTGCACCCCCAGCAGCGGGTCAAGGATCACCGAACCCAGCTGGAAGCGGGAAACGTGGAGGGCGTGCTGGAGGGCGACCTCGACCGTTTCATCCGTGCCACACTCATGCAACGGGCCCGCGGGCCCACTGACAAAGCCAGAGGACCCACTGACAAAGTCAGCGGGGCCGCCAAGAAAGGACACAGGCAGGAGCCGGCGTGAGCGAACGCGAAGCCAGACTGAAACGACTTGAAGCGCTCCGCCAGGCGGGTGTCGACCCCTATCCCGCTCGCGTAGACGACCGGATCGCCGTAGCCGAAGTGGTGCGCCGTTACGGCGACAAGAGCGAAGAGGAGCTCGAGGCCGCACTCGAGACGGTCGCGATCTGTGGCCGTGTCATGGCAAAGCGGTCCTTTGGAAAGCTCGTGTTCCTCGGTCTTCGCGAAGCCGGAGACGACATCCAGGTCAGCGGTCGCAAGAAGGAGATGGACCCGAAGCTCTTCGACGATCTCAAGTTGCTCGATGTGGGTGACTTCGTCTGGGTCGAAGGTCCGGTGTGGCGTACGAAGAAGGGTGAGCTCACGGTCGACGCCAGGGCGGTGACGCTGCTCAGCAAGGCCCTGCGCCCTCTGCCCGAAAAGTGGCACGGACTCCAAGACGTGGAGCTGCGGCTGCGCCAGCGTTATCTGGACTTGCTGGTCAACCCCGATGCACGGCGCGTCGCGATCCTGCGCAGCGGCACACTGCGGGCCATGCGCAACTTTCTCGACACGCGCGGCTTCCTCGAAGTCGAGACGCCGGTTCTGCAGCCGCTCTACGGCGGAGCTGCTGCGCGCCCCTTCGAAACCCACCACAGTCTCTACAAGCAGCGGCTCTACCTGCGGATCTCGGACGAGCTCTATCTCAAGCGGCTCGTAGCCGGCGGGCTCGAGCGCGTCTACGAGATCGCCCACAACTTCCGGAACGAGGGGGTGTCGCGGAAGCACAACCCCGAGTTTACGATGATGGAGTGCTACCAGGCCTACGCCGACTACCGTGACGTGATGGAGCTGACCGAGAAGTTGGTCGAGTCGGTCGCCCTCGACGTTCTCGGCGACACCCAGATCAGCTTTCAGGGGCACGAGATCGATCTGAAGGGTCCGTGGACCCGGATCTCCATGCGCGATTCGCTGCACGATGCGGTCGGGATCGACATCCTGGAAAGCCAGGACCTGGAGGACTTGAAGCAACAGGTGAGGGGAAAAGGCCTCGAGCCCGGTGCTGCGCCCACCTGGGCCAAGCTCGTCGACGATCTGTTCAGCGTCCACGTCGAACCCGAGCTGATCCAGCCGACCTTCATCACCGACTATCCCCTGGAGCTCTCGCCTCTGGCAAAGCGCTCTGCTGAAGACGCGCGGCTCGTCGAACGCTTCGAGGCCTTCATCGGAGGGATGGAGATCGGAAATGCCTTCAGCGAGCTGAACGATCCGGTCGATCAGAGAGCAAGATTCGAGGCGCAGCTGGAGCTGCATCAGGCCGGCGACGCCGAGGCTCACCCCCTGGACGAGGACTACATCCGCGTGCTCGAGCACGGGCTTCCCCCCACTGGGGGGCTTGGGATTGGAGTCGACCGCCTGGTGATGATCCTGGCCGACCAACCGAACCTCCGGGAAGTGATCCTCTTCCCCCACCTGCGTCCAGAACCGGCGCAATCGACCTCGGCCGAGGAGGAAGTCGAATGACCCCGGCGGCCGCCGTACTGTGGGATCTGCTCACCGGGGCCGGCGGCAGCCTCGCGTTGAGCCTGATCGTGACGCTCGCGTTGGGCCTCGCTGCGGTGGCCCTGTTGTTCCTCGGCTCCGCCGTCGTGACCCTCGAACGCTTCGCCCGGGTCGTGCGCCGGCCCCTGACCGTGGTGGCGTTCGGAATCTTCTGGTCCCTGCTGGTCGGCGTCGGAAGCATGGGCTTTTCCGATCCGGATGCGACCGCGGGCATGGGGCGCCTCGAGCACTGGGTTCGGGCGAGCTTGGGTTCGGCCCTGGCTGTGGGCGTCTGTGTGCTGCTGGTGTGGGGATTGCTGCGCAACGTCTCGCCGCTGCGAGTGGCCAGTGCGAGTCTCGTCCTGCTCGGTGTCGGCCTTGCGATCGTATTGGGCGCCAGCGGGCGCTTCGAGTACGCCGCGGCACCGACGGCCGTGGCCGGCGGTCTGGCCCTCGTCGCTCTGCTGCGGCGGCACCGACGGGGGAACGACTCGCCGACGGGCGATGTCGAACGGCTGCTGTGGGTCCTGACCGGCTCGCTCAGTGTCGGTCTGGTCGTCTCGGTCGTCTCGGTCGTGTGGTTCGGCGTCGGAGGTCAACAGCAGACCGTGGCCCTGAGCGGTGCGCTGCTGTTGGCCAGCGTCTCGGGACTGATTCTCTTCGGTCTGGTGCCACTCGCGGCCGCCGGCCTGATCGATGCGCGCAAGAGCGTCGAGTGGTTCATCGCCGTGCGATATCTCACCGCCAAGCGCCGCCAGACCTTCATCTCGATCGTTACTGGAATCTGCGTGGTCGGCATCGCGGCCGGCGTGTGGCTGATCGTGGTGGTGATGTCGGTGATGAACGGCTTCGAGAGTGTCTGGCGCGACGAGATCATCGGCAACCGCGCCCATCTGACCGTGCATATTGGCTTCGGTCCGTTCGAGGACTACGAGCGCGTGCTCGAGGTGATCGAGGCGGTGCCTGACGTCGTGGCGGCGTCGCCCTATCTCGATGCTGAGGGCATGGTGAGGGGCACGGCCGGCGAGGTCATGGCCGTGCGGGTGCACGGCATAGATCCCGAGCGGGTGATCCGGGTGACGGACCTGCAAAACGACCTGGTGAGTGGCAGCGAAGGCGCGCTGGCCGGCCTGGGCAAGCAGGCCCAGGGCGATCCACCCGGCATCATCATCGGCAACCAGCTCGCCAATACCCTCGGTGTCGCCGTCGGCGAGGACCTCACGCTGATCTCGCCCTTTGGGGGGCCGCAGACTCCGATGGGCCCGGCCCCGCGGCTCAAGCGCTTCCGTCTGGTCGGAATCTTCGAGACGAGCTTCTTCCAGTACGACGAGGTCTATACCTACGTCAGCCTGCCGGCGGCACAGGACTTCAAGCGCGCCGAGAATGTGGTCGACGGCATCGAGGTGCGGACCGTGGACTTCTACCGCTCCCAGGCCGTGGGCCGCGCCATCCAGGCGGCGCTGGGCTTCCCGTTCTACACCCGCGATTGGAAAGAGCTGTTTCCGGTCTTCTTCCAGGCGCTCAAGAGCGAGCGGATCATGATGTTCGTGCTGCTGACCATGATCATGGTGGTGGCCGCCTTCTCGATCGTCTCGACCCTGGTGATGATGATCATGGAGAAGGAGAGCGACATCGCGATCTTGAAGGCCATGGGCGCCCAGGACGAGACCATCGAGCGGATCTTTGCCATCGAGGGAACCCTGATCGGCATGGTCGGCACCGTGATCGGCGTCGTCGCCGCGATCTCGGTGACGGCCCGCATCGTCTGGATCCAGCAACAGATCGAGGCATTCACGGGGATCGATACGCTGCCGGCCAGCGTCTACCAGATCTCGACGCTGCCGGCCGAGGTCGACATCAGCCACATCGTGGTGGCCGTGACGATCGCCATGATCCTGTCGATGGGGGCGACGCTGCTTCCGAGTCGGCAGGGATCGCGGCTCGATCCCGTGGAGGCGCTGCGTCATGAGTGAGGCGCTGCTCCGGGCCGAGAACGTCTGCAAGCGTTTCCAGACCGGCGACGGCAGCATCGAGGTGTTGAAGGGCGTGAACCTGGAAGTCCGAACGGGCGAACGCGTCGCCATCGTCGGTGCATCCGGCGTTGGCAAGTCGACGCTGCTCCACATCCTGGGAACCCTCGACCATCCCACCTCGGGACGGGTGACGTTCCGGGGCGAGGATCTCTTCGCCCGCGACCGCAGCGAGCTGGCGCGCTTCCGAAACGAGAGCCTGGGCTTCATCTTCCAGTTCCATCACCTGCTGACCGAGTTCAGTGCGCTCGAGAACGTCATGATGCCCGGGCTGATCGGTGGCCGTTCCCCGAAGGAGATGAACGAGCGAGCCGCCCGCCTGCTCGAAGAAGTCGGTCTCGAACACCGGATCGCCCAGCCGGTCGGGAAGCTCTCGGGAGGCGAGCGTCAGCGCGTGGCCGTGGCCCGGGCGCTGGTGCTCGAGCCCGCCGTCGTGCTGGCCGACGAGCCGACCGGCAACCTCGATCCCAAGACCGGCGAGCAGGTGCTCGATCTGCTGCTCGAGATCAACCGGATCCATGGCACGGCGCTCGTCGTCGTCACCCACAGCTCCGAGATCGCGACCCGGCTGGGGCGCCGCGCCGTGCTGACCGACGGCTACCTCGAGGAAGACGCGCCCGCCTACTGAGTCCTGAGTACTGAGCGCGGGACTCGATCAGGGCAGCTGCGGCCCGGGGCATACCAGCGGTCCCGACAGGAGGCCGGCGGACGGCGGAATTTCTCCCCACTGACCCGACAGCAAGTTGAAATCGGGAACCCCAACGACCCCGTCACCCGTGAAGTCGGCGGATCCGCCCGTCGTCGATCCGAATTGTGCGCTGAGCAAAGCGAAATCGGGTACTCCGACGACCGTGTCACCGTTTGCGTCCGCGGACGGCTCATCGCAGACGTCTCCGAGGCCATTTCCGTTCGTGTCGAGCTGGACGATGTTGCCGTCGCTATCATCCTCTGCCGGGTTGACCTGGCCGATGCAGTTGTCGAAGAGGTCGTCGATAGTGTCTCCGTCGGTGTCGACCTGGTTCGCGGCGTCCGGCAGCTCGCTGGGCGGATCGGATCGCACCAGTCCGAACGGATCGAACAGGCTGGAGAAGGCCGGATCTTCAGGCACCGGCGGCACGGTCAAGAGCGGGTCGACGCGCATCAGCCGGG
>SMVA01101600.1_pt1 | contig 20734 bp, 22 predicted proteins | sample 2456451 | NCBI WGS metagenome assembly SMVA01 (sample SAMN11095933, study PRJNA526329) | marine sediment metagenome | biome: Marine sediment; feature: Surficial sediment; material: Deep marine sediment; isolation source: Hadal surficial sediment | place: Pacific Ocean | collected 2014-05 | depth... | reverse complement strand
TGAAGCGGCCATAGGCATTGCCATTCCAATGTGTAACCGTTCTTGGATTGATGACCCAAACAGGAATACCACAATAGATACGAAAAGTGACACTTAGCGGACGCTCGAGATTGGAAGCAAGAATACAGCTCATAATAATAGTAATAAAATAATTAAAACCCGTAATAATAGTATATCTTTCTATTTCAAGCTGGTCCCCGCGAGAAATAAAAATTACTAAACGAACCCATTTTCTCCTTTTAATTGTTAAGAATGCGGAAATGACGCCCCACAGGTTGTCAAATCACTCCAAGGCGACCCTCGCGCCACAGACAGATCTTTCGAGCCAAGCCCTGCGGTTTGGCAGCCAACGACGCAGACCGCGCCGATGGTCTGGAAGAACTGGGCGCCGAGCCGTGGCTTGGGATTATCATTTTTGGGCGCCTGTGCGAGTCTGGCGCATGCGCACTGGAATATCTTTCACACTTAGTCCCGGCGACCGTCGTCGCCTTGAAGGAGCGGTCCGGGACCGCAACGCCGCCCAGAAACATGTGTGGCGGGCGGCGATCATCCTGTTGAGCGCGGACAGCGTCGGAACGCACGAGATCATGCGCCGGACGGGCAAATCGAAGACCTGCGTCTGGCGCTGGCAAGAGCGGTTCATGGAGGAAGGCGTCGACGGCCTTCTGCGTGACAAAACGCGTCCGTCGCGCATCCCGCCGCTCGGCCCCGAAGTAGTCGAGCGCGTGGCGGCGCTGACGCTGACCGACCCGCCCGGCGAGACGACACATTGGACGGCGGCGATGATGGCCGCGGCGACCGGCGTCAGTGAAAGCGCGGTCGGCACCAAGCGTTTGATTCCTTCCACTAGATATCGGAGACGTCGTGGGCATGGCCTGCGGCCTCGTCGTCCTCGACGCCGGCCTGTAGGGCGGCCGGCCGACCGGCGAACGCCGAAGCGCCGAGGCGAATCGCAACGTCGAAACCGATCGCGATGAGCGTGGACGGGGCCGCGCGCAAGAGGCGTTGTCTCGGGGTCATCGTCGCAACAGTGGCTTCCTCCCACTGTTCCCGGCGAAACCAGCCTGCGGCCAGCGGTCCCTTCTGATTCCGCCTGCCCCGAAAATCACTTGGCGTGTTTCTTAGAGAAATTCGACATACCCCGCATTGACGCAGGTCAAAAGCGGTGCTCGACAGGCGGCGGAATCGGGAAGGGCTCAGACCGCCGCGAAGCGCTCGGCCTCGGCCAGGTCCTCGGGGCGGTTGGCATTAAAGAAGGAATCGAGCGGTCCTGCCGGCGTCTCGACCGGCGGGAACGCGACCCGCGCCAGCTTGAACCGGGCGGTCCAGGCGTCGACCTTGCGGATGCCCTCCTCGACCATGGCCCGGCGCAAGTCGCCCCGTAGCCGCAAGGGCCAGAGCCCGAACACCGGATGGTCGCGGCCGCCCGAGGCGGCACAGGCCATATCCGCGCCCTCCGCCTCGGCCGCCGCCAGCAGTCGCGCGACCAGGTCTTCGGGCAGGAACGGCGCATCGGTGGCGAAGCTGGCCAACCAGGTGCAGCCGGGCGCCTGGTCCGCGGCCCATTCGAGCCCGGTCAGCACCCCCGCCAAGGGTCCGGCGAAGTCGCCGACCGCGTCGGCCACCACCGGCAGCCCGAACCCTGCGAAGCGTTCCGGATCGCCGTTGGCGTTGAGCAACAGCGGCGCGACCTGGGGCCGCACCCGGTCGATCACATGTTCCAGGATCGGCTTTCCGTCAAGCGGCCGCAGGCACTTGTCGCCGCCGCCCATGCGCCGCGACTGGCCGCCGGCCATCAGGACCCCGGCAACGGATCGGGTCATAGGTTGGACCCGCTACCCACGTGGCCAGACGACCGGGAAGCTGTCGCAGTCCATGGCATCGCCGGGCCGCAAGGTGACGTCGGGAAACGGCGGCGACATGTAGCCGTCGCGGCGCGCGAAGCGGGCGTCGTCGCCGGTCAGGCGCAGCGACACCGCGCGCCGCCGGTTTTCTGCCGAGAGGTTGCCCGGCGCCCCGTGCACGGCGAGGGCGTGGAACACGATGCAGTCGCCGGGCGCGAGCTCCCAACCGAGGATCTCGTAATCGTCGCGGTGGGCGTCGATATCGGGCAGGGATTCGCCCTCGTTGGTGTCGTGGTCGGCCAGGTCGTCGAACCGCTTGGGTGTGTACCACTTGCCCCAGCGGTGCGAGCCGGCCAGGAATTCGACGCAGGTCTCGCGCGGCACCGGATCGAGCGGCACCCAAATCGAGCAGACCTGATCGCCGTCCACGGTCCAGTACGGCTGGTCGTGGTGCCAGGGGGTACGGTTCTCGGTCGCCACCTCCTTCACCAGGATATGCTCGTGGAACAGGTTGATCTTGGCCGCGCCCATGAGGCGCGCCGCGACCCCGGCGGCCGGCGACTCGAAGGCGAAGCGCCGGTAGGCCTCGATGCGCTGCCAGTTGCAGTAGTCGCCGACGAACCGGCCGCTTTCGCCTTCCTTTGTGTAATGGCGCATGTAGGGGCCGGGCGCGGCCAGGTTCTGCTCGACGCCCTCGGCCAGAAGCGCGATCCAGTCGGCATCGAAGACCCCGCGCAAAGCGACCGCGCCGTCGCGCGCATAAGCCGCAATCTCGGCTTCGGCGATCGGGACCAATGGTTCGCGGTTCATGCGGCCCGGTTCACGCCGCGTCGTCGGCGCGGCCGCCTTTGCGCTGATGGCGCATGTCCTCCTCGGCGACCGTGGCCGGGTCGTGGTCGTAGACGATGCGCGTGGCCCCGGCGAGCGCGACGAAGCGCTTGCCCTTGGCGCGGCCGATCAGCGTCAGATTGGCACGTTGCGCGAGATCGACGCCCCAGGCGGTGAAGCCCGAACGCGACACCAGAATCGGAACGCCCATTTGCACGGTCTTGATGACCATCTCCGAGGTCAGGCGCCCGGTGGTGTAGAAAATCTTGTCGCCGGCCGTAATCCCTTTCATGAACATGTAGCCGGCGATTTTGTCGATCGCGTTGTGGCGCCCGACGTCCTCCATGTAGATGAGCGGCCGGTCCGTTTGGCACAGCACGCAGCCGTGAATCGCGCCGGCTTCCAAATAGAGGCTCGGCGTGGTGTTGATTTTGCGGCTCAGCGCGTAGAGCCAGGAAGTGCGGATCACCGTGTCCACGGGCAGCGCGACCTCGTCGAACCTCTCCATCAGATCGCCGAAGGCCGTGCCCTGGGCGCAGCCCGAGGTTTGGGTCCTCTTCTTGAGCTTGTCCTCGAAGTCGGTCGCGCGCTCGGTGCGCACCACCACGGTCTGAATGTCGTCCTCGTAGTCGATTCCGGTGATCACATCGTCGTGGCGCAGCATGTTCTGGTTCAACAGATAGCCGACCGCCAGGTACTCCGGGAAGTCGGCGATCGTCATCATGGTGACGATCTCCTGGCTGTTGAGGTAGAGGGTCAGCGGGCGCTCGACCACCACCGCGGTCTCGATCGCCGCGCCATCCTGGTCGACGCCACGGACCCGTTCGGTCAGGCGCGGATCGGCCGGATCGGGGCGCAGCTCGAACTCCGCCAGCACTACCGGATCGGCCGCCTTGGCGCGGCCCCGGCGCAAGCTGCGAACCCCGCCTTCACCCGCGCCGGTACCATAATTTCGGTCGTCTTTCATGGCCCGCACTATGCGCCCGCCTCGTCCCGCTCGGCAAGCCGGGAGCCACGCCGAAACTCTGCCACGACTCAAGGGTCAATTGGCCGCTTGCCCTGCATTTTTTCCTTAATTTTATTAAAGATTGTAATTTTTGCAAGAATTTGCATAATAATGCTTTTTTCACCCCCTTGCCTCGGGACCGATGGACGACTTCGGCCACGCCTTCGCGCTCGCCTTCGAGCTGATCGCCCGCTTCGACGCCGATCTCATGGAGATTGTCGGCCTCTCGCTTCGGGTCAGTTTGAGCGCGGTTGGCCTGGCGGCGCTCATCGGCCTACCGCTGGGCGCCGCCGTGGCGCTGTTTCGCTTTCCCGGCCGGGTCGCCATCGCGGCCCTGCTCAACGCCTTCATGGGCTTGCCGCCGGTTGTGGTCGGGCTGATCGTCTACCTGGTGCTGTCCCGGGCCGGGCCGCTCGGCGTGCTCGGTCTGCTGTTCACGCCGGCCGCCATGATCATCGCCCAATGCCTCCTGGTGATCCCGATAGTGGCCGCCCTTTCGGCCCAGACCGTGGCCGACCTGCACGAGGAGTACGACGAGGCGCTGCGCTCGCTCGCCGCCGGGCCGGGCCAGACCCTTCTGACTCTGCTCTGGGACGGCCGCCACAGCCTGTTGACCGCGGTCCTGGCCGGCTTCGGACGCGCGATCGCCGAGGTCGGCGCGGTGATGATCGTCGGCGGCAACATCAACCACGCGACCCGGGTCATGACCACGGCCATTGCCTTGGAGACCAGCAAGGGCAACCTGGCGCTCGCCCTCGGCCTGGGCATTATCCTGATCGCGCTCGCGCTGACCATCAACCTGGCGGCGCTGGCGCTGCGCGACCTGGCCCGGGCCCAGCATGCCTGAGCCCAGCATGCCTGAGCCCGGCCATGCCTGAGCTCAGTCAGAACCCCTTGGCCGAAAGCCTCCTGCCCCTGGAGCTGAGCGCCGTGCGTTTCGAGGCCGGCGGCAAGCGCCTGATTCACGATCTCTCCCTGCGCATCGAAACCGGACCGCCGAGCATTGTCCTCGGACCCAACGGCGCGGGAAAATCTCTTCTCTTGCGCCTCTGCCACGGCCTGATCGAACCGAGCGCGGGGCGCATCGGCTGGGCTCACACCAACCGGGCCGCAATTCGGCGCGGCCAAGCCATGGTGTTTCAACACCCCGTGCTGCTGCGCCGCTCGGCAGCGGCCAACGTCGCCTATCCCCTGCGCCTACGGGGCGTGGGACGGCGTGAGCGCGAATCGCGCGTGGCACAGGCGTTGTCCCGGGCCGGACTTTCGGGGTTGGCCGCGCGGCCGGCGCGGGTGCTGTCCAGCGGCGAACAGCAACGCCTGGCCATCGCCCGCGCCTGGGTTACGGAACCGGAGGTGCTGTTTCTCGACGAACCGACATCGAATTTGGACCCGGCGGCCACGCGCGCCATCGAGGAACTGATTATGGCCATCCATGCCGCCGGCACCAAGATCGTCATGACCACCCACGATTTGGGTCAGGCTCGGCGTCTGGCCGGCGAAGTGCTGTTCCTGCACCACGGACAGTTGCTCGAACGCGGCCCCACCGCCGATTTTTTTGCCCGGCCTCGGACAAAGGAAGCCGCGGCCTTTATCCAGGGAGATCTCGTGATATGACTCGACGCGCGTGTCTCGCGCTCGCGCTATTTGCCGCAACCTGCGCGCCGGTGGCACGCGCGGACCCCGCATCCATCACCGTGGCCTCGACCACCTCGACGGAGAACTCGGGCCTGTTCGACCATCTGTTGCCGCAATTCACCGCGGCGACCGGGATTGCGGTGCGGGTGGTCGCGGTCGGCACCGGCCAGGCACTGCGCATCGCCCGCAACGGCGACGCCGACGTCCTGCTGGTCCACCACCGTCCCTCGGAGGACGCCTTCGTGGCCGAGGGCCATGGGGTCGCCCGTCACGATGTCATGTTCAACGATTTCGTCCTAGTCGGCCCGCGCGCCGATCCCGCGCGCTTACGCGGCCTGGACGATGCGGCCGCCGCGCTCGCCCGCGTCGCGGCGGCGCGCGCGCCCTTTGCCTCGCGTGGCGATGACAGCGGCACCCACAAGAAGGAACTCGACCTCTGGGCCGCCGCCGGCCTCGACCCGGCGGCGGCGAGCGGAACCTGGTACCGGGAGACCGGCTCGGGCATGGGCGCGACGCTCAACGCCGCCGCCGCCATGGGCGCTTACGCGCTGACCGATCGCGCGACCTGGCTCGCGTTCCGGAACCAGGGCGATCTGGAGGTTCTGGTCGAGGGCGACAAGCGTCTGTACAATCCCTACGGCGCGATCCTGGTGAACCCGGCGCGCCACCCCCACGTCCACGCCCGCGAAGGCCAGGCCTTCATCGACTGGCTGATCTCCGGCCCAGGCCAGGACGCCATCGCCGCCTACCGCCTCGACGGCCGCCAACTGTTCTTCCCAAACGCGGAATGAGGTGCACAGTTTGACCGATCCGTGTCCTGCACGGTCGTGACCCGGGCGACCCCTGGATGCTCGGGTCAAGCCCGAGCATGACAGGTTGGGCGGTCCTGCGACGTTCCACGAAATACTGTCATGCTCGGGCTTGACCCGAGCATCCATCTCACGACCCCCAAGCGGGGCCGCGCCGGCCCCTACTGCGCCGGCGGCCCCTACTGCGCTGGCGGCGGGGTCTCTTCCAGCGGCTTCCAGGCGTCGGCCATCTTGGTCGCCTGATCGATATCCTCCCGGTGCATGCGGGGCCCCAGGAGGTCCAGGTTCGAGCGCGCGCCCGGATGACCGGCGCGGTCGGCGAGCAGGAACCAGGCATAGGCCGCGACCGCCTCGGCGCGGTCGTGCTCGCGGCTGGTGATCAAAATGCCGATTTCGAACTGCGCGCCCGGCACGCCGCGCCGGGCGGCGGCGAGCGACCACTTGACCGCCTGCGCCTGGTCCTTGGAAACCCCGTTGCCGCGGCGGTACATGCGCCCGAGCAGGTGTTGGGCCGTGGCGTTGCCGCCCTCCGCGGCGCGGGTCAGCCAAATCGCCGCCTCGACCGGATCGCGCGGGATCGCGCCGCCGCCGGCGCCGTCGTGATAGAGCAGGCCGATCGCGAACTGGGCGCCGACGTACCCTTGCGCCGCGGCGCGCCGGTACCACGCGAGCGACGCGCCGTAGTCCTGGGGCAGGCCGGCGCCGTGCTCGCGCAGGGTGCCCATGTAGAACTGCGCCTCGGCGTCGCCGGCCTCGGCCGCGGGCTCGAGCTCGGACACCGCGGTCACGTAGTCGCCGCTCAGATAGGCCGCCCAACCGGCCGCCACGTCGGCGCGGGCCGGTGGCGCCGCCTGGGGCGCCCCCGGGGGCGCCAAAGCGAGAACCACTGCGGCGGCTAGGCCTAGTTTGACCAACCGCGGAAAATGTCGCGCCATCCGTGCCCCTCTGCCCCAGACCTTCTTCTGCCCCAGACCTTCTTCTGCCCCAGACTTTCTAAGGTCCGTTATAGTGCGTGGTGCCGATTCCGGAAACGTCGTAGCCGCCCATCTGGGCAGCGCGCGCGGCGAACGCCTGACCCCGCGCGAAGTCGAACAGCGCCGCCAGCGGCGGCTCGAAGTAGTCGCGCCGGCGCAGCAGCAGGTCGTAGCGCTCGCGCAGCAGCGGCACGAAGCCCAGCTTCAGGCTGCGCGCCACCGCCTCGATGGCGAGCCCGGCGGCGGCGCGGCCCTCGAGCACCGCCAGGCCCAGATCGGTCTCGCCGCGCGCGGTCTCGTCCAGAAGATCGAGGTCGTCGAAGCTCAGCCCCTCGCGGTCGAGCAGGTGGGCCAGCAGCAGATGACTGCCGGCTTCGGCCTGACGGCCCATGACCTTGAGCCGCTGGTCATTGGAGTCGCGCCGCGCGGCGAGGTCGCCGAGCGTGGCGATGCCGTGGGGATTGCCGGCCGCCACCACCAAGCCCTGTTGGCGCCAGGCCCATTCGAGCAGCACCACCCCGGCGCCGGCCAAGGCCGGTCCGGCCAGGCTGCCGGTCAGCGCCGGCAGATTGAACGTGCCGCTCTCGGCGTCGATCAGATGAATCCCGGCGGCCAGGGCGCCACCGTCGGCGAAGCGCTTGATGCCGTCGAGGCTGCCGCCGGGCAAGAGCGCGAGCCCGCAACCGGACTCCTTGACCGCCCAATCGAGCAACGGGTCGTGACTGCCCGCGATCACCGGCGGCGCCGGGACCGTGGCCGCGCCGCCGGCGTGCTGGGCCAGCCACAGATCGACCAGCGCGCGCGGAAACAGCCACTTGCCGGTCACCCGGGTGCAGGGGATTTCCTGCCGGCGCACCAACTCGTAGACCCGGCGCTCCTTGATGCGCAGGTAGTCGGCGACCTCCTTGGTGGTCATGAAGTCGCGCGCCACGCGGGGGGTGGTTTGGTCACTCACGATGATACTCTAACTCGTACGGAACCGCAGGGTCGCATCGCCGTTTACATTTTGTTGTCGGCCAGCAGGCCATGGTACGCCGCCGTTATGGCCGCGCTTTCGGCCCCGGACTATAGTGCAAGGCTCCCGAGTCGTGACGTCCTTCGGCCGCCGCGACCGAATCCAATCGGAAGGAGGCCGGTCATGAAGATCGACGGCGGCTGCCACTGCGGCGACATCACCTACGAGGCCGAGATCGATCCCGAAACCGTCGGGATCTGTCACTGCACCGACTGCCAGGCGCTGTCGGCCTCCGCGTTTCGGACCTTTGTCATGGCTCCGGAAGACGACTTCAGGATTCTCTCGGGAGACCCGAAGATCTACGTCAAAACGGGAAGCAGCGGCGCGAAACGCGCGCAGGGTTTCTGCTCGGAATGCGGTTCGGCGATCTACGCGACAGCCGTTGGCGACGGACCGAAGGTCTATAACATCCGATTGGGTACCGTGCGGCAGCGCGCCGAGCTGACGCCGAAGAAGCAGATCTGGTTCCGCTCGGCGCTGCCTTGGCTGCCCGGCCTGGACTCGATTCCGAAAGTCGAGACGCATTAGATTTCGGCGCTATGGTTTGGTTTGTGCGGCCGCCCTCGGCCGCCGCCCGCCGAACAGATAGAGCCACAGCGGGCCGGTCAGGGGCAGGGCCACCAGCACCACGAACGCCAGGCCCCAGGCCCGGGCGCCGCCGCCGGCCAGATCGAGCACACCGCCGAAGGCGAGCGGTGCCAAGAACGCCATGGTAAACCCGAGCGACGAATAAACCGCCATGGTCCGGCCCAGCTCCCCATCGCGCGCCACCTCATAGAGCCCGACCGTCAGCGCGCCACTGTCCGAGGTGGTCACCGCGCCGTAGACCACCGCGAGCAGGGCGACGAGGACGAACGGCAGGCCGGCGCTGAACCCGAGCGCCAGTCCGGCCAGCACCGAGACCAACATATAGAGCGAGATCGCGCGACGCCGGCCCCAACGCATGGCGCCCTCGTTGCCGAGGATACTCGCCGGCCAGCCGATCAACAGCACCACCGCCGCGACTTCCTGGGGCGAGAACGGAAACTCCGGGTCCGGGCTGAGGGTCAGGGCAAAGCTGAGGTAAGCCACCACCCAGCCCCAGAATCCCATCATTTCCCAGCAATGAACGGCGTAGCCGAGCATGTAACCCAAGGCGCCGCGGTTGCGGAACGCCGGACGAAAATCGAGCACCCGGACCGGCGCCCCAGAGGGCCTCCCTGAGGGTGTGGCCGCCTGATTCGGCCCGGTATCGATGACCGCAGCGACCAAAGCCATCGCGAGGAGCGGCCCGAGCCCGGTCAGCGCCGCCGCCCAGCGCCAGTCGAGATGGCCGATGGCCAGGCCGGTCACGAACACCGAAAGCGCCATGCCGATCGCGCCGGAACCGGCATAAAACGAGATCGCCCGGCCTTGACCGGGGCCCGAGAGGCGCGCGCCCAGGAGCTTCAATCCCGGCATGTAGGTGCCGGCGAAGCTGATCCCGATCAAGGCGCGGAAAAGCATGGCGGTCCAAAACCCTTCCGCCAGTACCGCAAAGCCGACCATGGCCAAGGCGCCCAGCACCGCCGAGTACAGATAGATCCGGCGCGCGTCGAACCGGTCGGTCAGCCCAGCCAGAACCGGCACCGTGATGCCGTATCCCGCGGAAAACGCGCCGTTGATCCAGCCGGCCTCGGTATGGGTCAAACTCCACTCGCTCTGAAGCAAGATCAACAGGCCTGGAAACACCATGCTGCCCGACAGCGAGAGAATCTTCGCGGCGGTCATGGCGGCAACGAGCGTGACGACGCGGCTCGACACGGGGCAGTGGCTCCTCGGGACGGTTTCCTGGAACAGTAGGGTCGCTGAACTCCCAACAAGCAATATCTTCGCACGGCAAATCTACCAAGACCCACATCCCTCTCTGCCTCCAAGACCACGGGAAATTTGGGGTCGTATCGGCGGGGTGTGCCGGCTAGTATCCGGCCGCCCAAATTGGCCGCCAGTATTCCGACCAACAGACCGGCCAAGGGGCGCTATTGCGGAGGACATGACGGCGATGGAGATGCGCGGCAAGCGCGTTCTGATCTGCGACTGCGAGGCGAGCATGCCGCTCGACGCCGGCAAGCTGGCCGAGGCCTGCCGGGCCGCCGGCGGCGAGGGCGAGATCGAACTCAACACGCAACTGTGCCGCGCCCAGCTCGGCAATTTTCAGCAGGCGATCCTGGGCCAGGACCCGGTGCTGGTCGCCTGCACCCAGGAAGCGCCGCTGTTTACCGAACTCGCCGCCGAGGACAACCCGGAGGTCGCGCTCGGCTTCGTCAACATCCGCGAGCGCGCCGGCTGGTCCGATCAAGCCGCCGAGGCCGCGCCCAAGATCGCCGCGCTCATTGCCGAGGCCGCGCTCGACATCGAACCGAGCCGCTCGGTCGAGCTCAAGTCCGGCGGCGTCTGCCTGGTCTACGGCAAGGACGAGCGCGCGCTCGAGGCCGCCAAACAACTGGCCGGGCGGCTGGAAGTTACGTTGCTGCTCGACGAGCCCCCCGGCAGCCCCAGCGAGATCGTGCCGCCCGCGGTCATGGACGTGCCGATCTTCAAGGGCACGATCACCCAGGCCAAGGGACACCTGGGCGCCTTCGGCATCAATCTGCGCGGCTACGCCCCGGCGGCGGCATCCTCGCGCGGGACGCTCCGCTTCGAAGCGCCGCGCGACACCGCTTTCACCGAGTGCGACCTGATCCTCGATTTGACCGGCGGCGCCCCGCTGTTCCCGGCCCACGAGAAGCGCGACGGTTACCACCGCCCCGACCCGAACGACCCGGTGGCGGTGCAGAAAGCGCTGTTCGAGTTGGTCGACATGGTCGGCGAATACCAAAAGCCGCGCTACGTCGACTACAACGCCGAGATCTGCGCCCATTCGCGCAATCGTCAGACCGGCTGCACCCGCTGCCTCGACGTCTGCCCGACCTCGGCGATCACATCGGCCGGCGACATTGTCGAGATCGACCCCCACATCTGCGCCGGCTGCGGCAGCTGTGCCAGCGTCTGCCCGACCGGCGCGGCGAGCTACCAGTTCCCCGCCGGCGACAGCCTGTTCCAGCGCCTGCGTGAAATTCTCGGCGCCTACCACAAGGCCGGCGGTACGGCGCCGGTGCTGCTGCTGCACGACACCAGCCACGGCGAGGCGCTGGTCGGGGCCATGGCGCGCGCCGGGCGCGGCCTGCCGGCCCGGGTACTGCCGTTCCCGCTTAACGAGGTGACCCAGGTCGGCCTCGACTTCCTGGCCACCGCATTCGCCTATGGCGCGGCCCAGATCGTGGCGCTCGTCAACCCGGCCAAGGCCGAGGAGCTGGACGGCCTGGCCGAACAGATCGGCTTGATCGAGACGGTCCTGGAAGGCCTGGGCCATGGCGGCGGCCGGGTCGAGGTATTGCGCGAGTCCGATCCGGACGCGGTCGAAGCCGTGCTCCATGGCCTCGAGGCCCGCGCGGCGCCGCCGGCCGGGAACTTCCTGCCCATGGGCGGCAAACGCAGCCGCACCATGCTGGCGCTGCGCCACCTGCACGCCGAGGCGCCGAGCCCGGTCGATATCCTGCCCCTGCCCCAGGGCGCACCGTTCGGCAGCGTCGCGGTCGGGGCCGAGGGCTGTACGCTGTGCCTGGCCTGCGTCAGCGCCTGTCCGACCGGCGCGCTGCTCGACGATCCGGACCGGCCCTGGCTCGGTTTCAACGAGGAAGCCTGCGTCCAGTGCGGCCTGTGCCGCGTCACCTGCCCGGAATCGGTGATCGCGCTGGAGCCGCGCCTCAACTTCACCGAGGAAGCGCGCCAGGCGGTCACCAAGAACGAGGAGGAGCCGTTCGAATGCGTGCGCTGCGGCAAGCCGTTCGGCGTGCGCAGCAGCATCGAGCGCATCGCCGAGCAGCTCGCCGGCAAACACGCGATGTTCTCCACCCCGGAGCAGATCGAGCGCATCAAGATGTGCGACGACTGCCGCGTGGTGGTTCAGTTCCAGGCCGCCGACGCGCCCTTTAAGGGCCCGGACCGGCCCAAGATACGAACCACCGAGGACGACCTGCGCGAGCGCGACATCGAAGAGGCCCGCGCCAAGCTGCTCGCCGACCGCGCCGCCGGCAAGGGCAACGGCGAGGATGGTGGGTAGTATTCCTTCGGTCTTCGTTTAGAACCCGGTCAGGCTTCGCGGTTAGAATGACCGCCCGTCTTTGAGGCTGTTGCATGACCGACCTCGATCCACGCCTGAACGCCTACCGCCCGGACCTGGCCGATGCCGCGCTCGAGGGCCGGGTCGCGGCGGCGCGCTTCACGGCCGGGCGGGCGGCCCGGGTGGCGCGCGGCGTGGCGGCGCTCAGAGGGCACCCGGACGCGGAGGCGCCGCTCGACACGCAGCTCCTGTCCGACGAAGCGGTCACGGTGTTCGACGAGGCCGACGGCTGGGCCTGGGTGCAGAATCGGACCGACGGCTACGTCGGCTACGTGGAAAGCGCGGCCCTGGGCGCCGATACCGTAATCCCCACCCACAGCGTCCAGGCGCTGCGCAGCTTCCTGTTCCCGGGCCCCGACCTCAAGCTGCCGCCACTCGACGCCCTCACCATGTCCGGCCGGGTCGCGGTGACCGGCGCGGGGGGCGCCTACAGCCGGGTCACGGTCGGTGGCCGAGAGGGCTGGGTTTACAGCCGGCACCTGGCGCCCGAAAGCGAGATCGCGCCCGATTTCGTGGCGACCGCACTGCGGTTCCTCGGCGTGCCCTACCTCTGGGGCGGTAAGGAAAGCGGCGGCATCGACTGCTCCGGGTTGGTCCAGGTGGCGCTCGCCCGCGCCGGAATCCCCTGTCCGCGCGACAGCTCCGGGCAAGCGGAGAACCTGGGCGTCGCCGTCGCTTTGGAGTCGGGCCGGGCCGAGTTCAAGCGCGGCGACCTGATCTACTTCCCCGGCCATTGCGCCATCGCGCTCAATTCCCACGAGGTGATCAACGCCAACGCCCATGCCATGATGGTCTCGATCGAGCCGCTCGAAGAGCTCGTGGTCCGGGTCAAGGAGGAGAGCGGCGGCACCGGGATTACCGGGGTGCGGCGGCTGTAACTCACCTTCCCGTTAATTCCCGACCGCCCCGTTAATTCCCGACCGCCCCGTTAATTCCCGACCGCCCCGCTAATTCCCGCCCGCCCCGCTAATTCCCGCCCGCCCCGCTAATTCCTGCCCGCCTGGGCCCGGCACCACGCCTCGGCGCGGGCCTTGAATAGCTTGGCGCGGGCGGCGTCGATGGTGCCGTCCGCCGCCATCTCGTTGATGCCGGCCCAACGCTCGGCGATGCAGCGCGCGACCGGATTGTCGGCCAGGGCCGCGGCGTCGGGCGGGAAGATGTCGTCGCGGTGGAACCATCCGAGCGCGCCCCCCGCCAGCAGGAACACGCCGAGCGCCACAACCCGGGCCGCGCGCCCGTCGAGGGCGCTCAGGCGTGGCGCGGGCGGCCCTTCGGGCGGCGTGATTTTGGCTCCGGGCATGGCGGTCCAGGCTAGAGAAGCCCCGCCCCCTTGCCAACGCCTGCCCCGGAACCCAAATCCTGTTCTAGGCTCCGGAAAGTCCGGGGCAAACCCGCAACAAGCTTGGGGGTGAAATGGCCGCGCGCAACCGCTATGATGCCGGGCTACGGGACAAAAAAACCCCTAAGATCCAGGGTATCCAGGGTATCCAGGGAGGATTTGTATGACGCAGCTAATCGATCCGTTCGGCCGGGCGGTTACTTATCTCCGGGTCTCGGTCACGGACCGCTGCGATTTTCGTTGCGTCTACTGCATGTCGGAAAACATGACCTTCCTGCCCAAGGCCGACATCTTGAGCCTGGAGGAGTTGGAGCGGGTCGCCGGCGCCTTCGTGCGCCTGGGCGTCCGCAAGCTGCGCCTGACCGGCGGCGAGCCCCTGGTCCGGCGCAACATCATGAGCCTGTTTCGCGGCCTCTCGCGGCACCTGGGCACGGGCGCGCTCGACGAGCTCACCCTGACCACCAACGGCAGTCAACTGCCGCGCTTCGCCTCGGAACTGGCCGATCTCGGCGTGAAACGGGTCAACGTCTCGCTCGACACCCTGGATTCGCAAAAATTCGCCGCCATCACCCGCTGGGGCAAGCTCGACTCGGTCTTGGCCGGGCTCGAGGCGGCCAAAGCGGCGGGCCTGGGCGTTAAGATCAATACCGTGGCGCTCAAGGGCGTCAACGACGGCGAAATCCACGACCTGGTCGCCTGGGCCGGCGCGGAGGGCTTCGACCTGACTTTCATCGAGGTCATGCCGCTGGGCGAGATCGGCGAGGGCGCGCGGCTCGACCAGTACCTGCCGCTGTCCCTGGTGCGCGCCCGCATCCAGGAACGCTATACCCTCGAGGAGAGCGACTACCGGACCGGCGGCCCGGCGCGCTACGTGCGGGTCAAGGAGACCGGCGGGCGGCTCGGCTTCATCACCCCCATGACCCATAATTTCTGCGAGGGCTGCAACCGGGTGCGCCTGACCTGCACCGGCACGCTCTACATGTGCTTGGGCCAGGAGGACGCGGCCGACCTGCGCGCGCCGGTCCGCGCCAGCGAGAGCGACGAACCGCTCGAGACGGCCATCCACGAGGCGATCGCGCGCAAGCCCAAGGGCCACGACTTCATCATCGACCGCGACCACAATACCCCCGCGGTCAGCCGCCACATGAGCGTCACCGGCGGCTAACCGGCCACTTGGGGCGAGGGCCCTTCCCTATTCGATAATCAGCTGGTGCGCGAAGTCGCGGCCGTTGGAGATGGTGATCTGCTTGAAGCCGAGCATATGGACTAGATCCAGGAAGGTGAACCAGTCCTGCACGCCCATCTCCCGGAACGCCGGCAGCAGGCGCGCGGCGGCGGTCATATTGGCGAGCACCGCGCGCGCCCGGTAGAGGGTGTCGATGCGCCCGTCCACCAGCGCCACGATGATCAGCTTCTCGGCCTCGGCACCCTTGGCGAACATCACCGCCTGGGGCGGAAAAGGCCGTTCGGAGACCTGTTTGGCGATTCCGGTCACAAATCCGATTCGGGTCGCGCGGCTGGCCTCGGGCAGGAGTTCGGAGCGCGCCTCGTAAACCTCCCGGGTCGCCGGCTCCGGATAGTAGTAGCCGGCGTGGCGATCGCCCGCCTGGGCCCCAGTAGCCGTCGCCCAGATCGCGCCCACGATGCCCAGGCCGAAACAAAACACAGCCGCCGCCACGCGTTTTCGCATTCTCTCGCTCCCAATCTTCGATGCCCCGGTTGCCGGCAATGTGCGTCAGCGCCGCCGAATTGGCAACCGGACGGCCGAATTGGCAACCGGACGGCCGAATTGACAACCGGACGGCTGACGGCCTGGCGCGGGTGGGCTATACTGCGCGCCCGCCATACCCGGCGCGCGCGACCCCTGGAGACAGCCGCTATATGAGCGATCCGAGCTTCGCCATCGTGGCCAGCGACACCCGCGAAGCCCGCGATGCGCTGGCCCGGCTGGAATCGCGCTATCGGACGGTCGCGCCCGAAGCGGCCGATGTCATCGTGGCGCTGGGCGGCGACGGCTTCGTGCTGGAGACCCTGCACCGCTACCTGGAGCTCGGCACGCCGATTTACGGCATGAATCGCGGTACGGTTGGTTTCTTGATGAACCTCTACGACGAGGACGACCTGCCCCGGCGCCTGGGCCGCGCCGAGAAGGTGACCCTCCGCCCGCTCGCCATGACCGCCCGGAACGTCGCCGGCGAAACCATCGACGCCCTGGCCATCAACGAGGTCTCGCTGCTGCGCCAGAGCCGCCAGGCGGCTCGGTTGCGGCTTTCGGTCGACGATGTGGTGCGCATGGAAGAGTTGATCTGCGATGGCGTGCTGATCGCGACCCCGGCGGGCAGCACCGCCTATAACCTCTCGGCCCACGGCCCGATCGTGCCCATGGGCGCGCCGCTCCTGGCACTGACTCCGATCTCCGCGTTCCGGCCGCGGCGCTGGCGCGGAGCGCTTCTGCCCAATACCACCCGGATCGTCATCGAGGTGCTCGACCCCGACAAGCGCCCGGTCAGCGCCACCGCCGACTTCAGCGAGGTGCGCGACGTGACCCGGGTCGAGGTGCGCGAGGACACGACGACCGCGCTGGACCTGCTGTTCGACCCCGAGCATGCGCTCGAGGAGCGCATCATCAAGGAACAGTTCCAGCCTTAGAGCATTATCCGACCCGGACGAAAAACCCCCGCGCCGGATGAGGCACGGGGGTTTGGGGTCCGGGAGGCGGCCCGTGGGAAGGCTGCGATACGAGCCCGGGCCGCTTACCTGAGCCGCCAGAACGGGATTGCGGCTTCTCGGGCGGCCTCGGCCGCGGAAATGCCCATGTCGCTGAGCAGACGCGGATCGAGAGTCGCGAGGCGGTCCCGCTCCTGCGCCCGCCGCTGCCAGGTCAGGAGGGTTTCGACGAGCATCCGGGGCAGCCGCGAAAACCCGTCGAGGAAGCCGTCGAGCACCCGGGGGGCCACGATGTGGTGCTGTTGCAGGGTCTGGCTATGAATGCTGGTCATCTCAAAACTCCTTATCCGACATGGACCCCGGTCTACCGCGATCCATATATGAAAAACTAACGCTCTCAGTGGCTGACAGTCTCTAGATAAGCCGCCTTGCGGTCGTTCTCAAACGATGTTATTTCATGTTTCGGATAAGATTTTCTAATTTGAAACGAGATGGCCCGCCGCCTGCCCCCACTCAATGCCCTGCGCGCCTTCGAGGCCGCCGCCCGGCACCTGTCGTTCACCAAGGCGGCCGAGGAGTTGTTCGTCACCCAGGCCGCGATCAGCCATCAGGTCAAGGCGCTGGAGGCGGCGCTCGACCGCCAACTGTTCCGGCGCCTGAACCGGCGCCTGATGCTGACCGACGCCGGCCAGCTCTACCTTCCGGCCCTGACCGGAGCGTTCGACGCCATGGATTCCGCCACCGCGCGCCTGCGCGCCGACGAGAACGCGGGCCGGCTCATCGTCAGCGTCGCCAATTCGTTGGCCGCCAAGTGGCTGCTGCCACGCCTGCCCCGGTTCCGCGACCGCCACCCGGAATACGAGGTCGAGATTTCGGCCTTGGACCGCTTGGTGGATTTCGACCGCGACAACGTGGATATGGGAATCCGCTACGGACTGGGCCGCTATCCGGGCCTGAGGGTCGATCCGCTCATGACCGACACCAACTTCCCGGTCTGCAGTCCCGCGCTATTGGCGGGCGCGGTCCCGTTGCGCGAACCCGACGACCTGCGCCACCACAGCCTGCTCCACGACGACGTTATCCCCGGCGAGGCGCCGGACTGGGCCAAATGGCTGGCCGCCGCCGGCGTCACCGGCGTGCGGGCCGATCGCGGCCAGCGCTACAGCCACTCCAGCCTGGTGCTGCAAGCCGCCATCGACGGCCAGGGCGTGGCTCTGGGCCGCAGCACCCTGGTCGCCCTCGATCTCGAGGCCGGCCGGCTGGTGCAGCCGTTCGGCCCGGCCCTGCCGTCGCGCTACGCCTGTTACGTGGTTTCGCCGCCCGCGACCGCCGAACACCCCAAGATCAAGGCGTTCCGCGAGTGGCTGCTCGACGAAGCCGAGCGGACCTGATTCCCTGCGCCCGCCTCTTCGCGCACCCGCTCACGCGCAGCTGGCGGTCAGGCCGCCGTCGACCACCAGCTCGGCGGCGGTGATGTAGCGGGCCTCGTCGGAGGCCAGGAACAGCGCCGCGTTGGCGACATCCCAGGCGTCGCCCATGTGGCCCATGGGGCATTGGGCGTGACGCAGTTCGCGCATCTCATCGATGTCGCCGCCGGCGTAGGCCTGCTTGAGCGGCTCGAGGTACATCGGCGTGTCCATCAGGCCCGGCAGGATGACGTTGGCGCGAATGCCCTTGGCCGCGTACTGCAGCGCGATCGCGCGGGTAAACCCGAGGATCGCCGACTTGCTGGCCGCGTAGGAGATGTAGGGCACGCCGAGCCAGCGGATGCCCGAGATCGAGCCGATGTTGACGATCGCGCCCCGGCCCGCCGCCTCCATCACCGGCAGGACCGCCTTGCAGGTCAGATACATCGACTTGAGATTGACCGCCATGACCCGGTCCCAGCCGGCCTCCTCGGTCTCGACCGGGCCGCCGGTCTCGACGATACCGACGTTGTTGTGCAGCACGTCGATGCCGCCCCACAGCGAAACCGTCCGCGCGACCAGATCCTCGACCTGGCTCTGGTCGGTGACGTCGGCGCGGTGCGCCTCGGCGCTGCCGCCCGCGCCCGTGATGATGGCGGCGGTCTCCTGGGCCGCGGCCTCGTTGATGTCGACGCAGAGCACCCGGGCACCTTCGCGCGCGAAGGTCACCGCGGTCGCCTTGCCGTTGCCCCAGCCGGCGCCCACCGAGCCCGCGCCCACCGAGCCCGCGCCCACCGAGCCCGCACCGACCACGATTGCGGTCCTATCCGCCAGCCGCCCCGCCATGATTCGCCTCCCCGTCCCTGGTTCTTGCGCGCGAAGTATGGCGGCAAAACCCGGGCGCGGGCCAGCCCCCTGGGGCCCCTGCGTGCGACGGCACGGGGCGTTGTCGACCGCTCCAGGCCAACTTCTCCAACAACGGCCGCCCCATAGATGCTCAAATTAGGCGCCGGAGGGCGAATTTATGCTCTTTTTCGATTTTCCGATTTGGCAGATAATTGTCGCAAATCGGGGCGCCGATGAAAATCGGCCGCGGACAGGGTGGAGAGCAGGAAATGGGTCGACTGACCACACATGTGCTCGACCTGATGACCGGGACACCGGCGCGGGGCTTGGCCATCGAACTATGGCGCCTCGACGGTGCCGGGGCGGCAATCCTGAAATCCGCCGTCACGAATGACGATGGCCGGGTCGATGCGCCGTTGCTGGACGGCGACGAATGCGCCGTCGGAATCTATGAACTCCGCTTCATGGCGGGGGACTATCTGAAGGGTAAAGACGGCCTGAAGGGTAAAAACGGCTCCCTGCCCGAACCGTTGTTCCTGGACGTGGTGCCGATCCGATTCGGCATCGCGGACACGGACCGCCACTATCACGTCCCTCTATTGCTCTCCGCGTTCGGCTATTCTACCTATCGAGGCAGCTAGCCGATGGCACGCGCATCGATAAAGTTTCTGTACCGCGGCGATGTCGTCGAACTCGCGGACGTGGGTCCCAACGAGATCCTGCTGGACTATTTGCGGTTGCGCCGGGGCGCCCGCGGAACCAAGGAAGGCTGCGCCGAGGGCGACTGCGGCGCCTGTACGGTGGCCCTCGGCACGTTGCAAGACGGTGTGGTCCGCTACCAACCGGTCAACAGTTGCATCCAGCTGCTCGGGATGATCGACGGCAAGGAGTTGATTGCCGTCGAGGATTTGAGCGACGAAGCCGGCCGGCTGCACCCGGTTCAGGATGCCCTGCTGCGCTATCACGGCAGCCAGTGCGGTTTTTGCACGCCAGGCATCGTGATGAGCCTGTTCACCCTTTACCACAGCGGCGAAGAGCCGGACCGGCGCACGGTGAACGACTGGCTCGCCGGGAATCTGTGCCGTTGCACCGGCTATCGCCCGATCGTCGATGCCGCGCGCGAGGCCTGCGCGGGCACGCCGAGCGACCGGTTCGCCGCGCGCCGGGCCGCCACCGCCAGGCAACTGGCGGCGTTGGATGACGGCGAGGACGTGTCGATCGGCGATGACACAGCCTTCTTCGCGGCGCCGGCCAGTATCGATGCCCTGGCCGCGCTCTATGCCCGGCATCCGGACGCAACGCTGGTGTCCGGCGCCACGGATGTCGGGCTTTGGATTACCAAGCAGTTGCGGGTTCTGCCCAAAATTATCCATCTCGGCAGGGTCGCCGGGTTATCGGACATCCGCGCGACCGACAAGGGCTATCATATCGGCGCCGGCGCCACCTATGCCCAGGCGGAACAGGTCCTGGCGGCTATCGATCCCGACCTCGCCGAGCTGCTGCGCCGCCTCGGCGCCAAACAAGTGCGGGCCGTGGGCACTCTAGGCGGCAACATCGCGAACGGCTCCCCGATCGGCGATACGCCGCCCGCCCTGATCGCGCTCGGCGCGGAGTTGCATCTGCGGCGCGGCAAGATCACGCGGTCGTTGCCGCTGGAGGACTTCTTCATCGACTACGGCCGGCAAGACCGCGGTCCGGGCGAATTCGTGGCCGCCATCGAGGTACCCCGGCTCCGCGATAACGAGGTCTTTCGCTGTTATAAGATCGCCAAACGCTTCGATCAGGATATTTCCGCCCTGTTGGGCGCCTTCAAATTCAAGCTCGAGGGCGGGCACATCGCGGATGCGCGTATCGCCTATGGCGGCATGGCCGCGACGCCCAAACGCGCCCACGCCGTGGAGGCCGCGCTCAAAGGCAAAAAGCTATCCCATGAAAGCGACTGGGCGGCGGCATGCGAGGCCCTGGCCGACGATTTCCAACCGATCGACGATATGCGCGCGAGCGCCGGATACCGCCAGCAGACGGCGCGGGCCTTGCTGGAGAAGGCATTGCACGAAGTGAACGGCGCGGCCAAGACGGCGACCCGCGTGTTCGGCCCGCAAGCCGGGGAGCTCGGCGATGCCGCATAGTCACCTTCGGCGCACCCAGATTCCGCCGGTCGGCAGTGGTTTTTCAGTGGGCAATG
>SMVA01061885.1_pt1 | contig 20737 bp, 16 predicted proteins | sample 2456451 | NCBI WGS metagenome assembly SMVA01 (sample SAMN11095933, study PRJNA526329) | marine sediment metagenome | biome: Marine sediment; feature: Surficial sediment; material: Deep marine sediment; isolation source: Hadal surficial sediment | place: Pacific Ocean | collected 2014-05 | depth... | reverse complement strand
GTCGTGGGTTCGAGTCCCATCGTCCACCCCAATTTTTCGATCGATTGGATTGAATGGTGCTATTCAATCGACCGGAATCGATTGTTTATGTGATTCCGGTCGGTCACAGTTTATGATCACAGCGAGGAGATAGACGGTAGCGACTTTTTGAACTCGGGTTCGAGTCCCATCGTCCACCCCAATTCGCCCGCTGGGCGAATTGGGGCGATATGGATCGGTGCGAATTGATCTTTAGCGCGTCATCAAAAGGAACGCATGGGGGGCTAGCTCAGTTGGTAGAGCATCGGACTCTTAATCCGCTGGTCCGGGGTTCGAGCCCCCGGCCCCCCACCATTTTCTCGTCGCAATCCTTGACCGTCTGACCGAGTCGCAGGAGCGGCATTGTGTACAGGATGTACTTATCGCCTACGGCGCAAGCCGCTCAATGCGCCAGCGCGCATCGTCACCCCTGGTATACAAAAACCGATCATGCAAACGATTCCTCCGCCCCTGCCAGAATTCAATCTCGACTGGAACGACTCGATAACCGCCCCAGAAGGAGGGTAGCGGCACTTCCTTGTCCGCAAACTTTCGTTTTATCTCCAGGAATTTTGCCTCGAGCAAAGCTCTCGAACTAATCACGCTACTTTGTGCCGATACCCAGGCGCCGATCTGACTGCCGCGCGGGCGGGAAAGGAAATAGCGCATTGCTTCTTTGGCGGAAACTCTCTGGGCACGTCCGCGAATCGAAATCTGCCGGCCGAGTTCGGGCCAAAAGAACAACAACGCTACGTTTTCGTTTGTGCCAATTTGTGTTGCTTTGTTGCTCGATAGATTGGTGAAAAAGACGAACCCGTTTTCATCAAAATATTTCAGTAACACCGTCCGACAGGATGGTCGATTATTCTTGTCCACCGTTGCAAGGCTCATGGCATTCGGATCCGGGGTGTCCAGGTCACAGGCCTGTCGCAGCCAATCGTCAAATTGCCGGACGGGATCATTATCGAGATCTTCACGCTCGAGTGCCTGTCCGGTTGCTGAACGTCGCAATGAAGAGACGTCCACCTCTGCATCGGCATTGGCGGATTCTTTCGTGGTCATTGAAGTACTCTAACCCACTGCTGTCCCATAAAGACGAGTTTCCTGGTCATGGGCTGACGCGTTGGCGCAATGTTCCGGCATTGCAGCGTACGCCCGCTGGGCGGGCTCTACAATTCTTATAAGCACCTGTAGGAGCCCGCCGAGCGGGCGAATTCACTACGCCCAGCGGGCGAATTTACAACTGCCGCGTCGATCTCTTCGTCCGGAAATTCCGCATGGCCGCCCTTCGCCGGCATATTAAGAAAGCCTTCCTCTGCATGTTCCATCAGCACTGCCTGCCAAAGCGGTGATCTGTTCGCCCAGTCCGCAGGGTTCCCGGTAATCGGCGCGCCGTTCACGCCCGTGTCGTGGCAGGTACCGCAGATTAATTCGTACAGGTCCTGTCCTGACATGTTCGTGCTCGAGGCCGGCTCGGCAATGCGACGAAATCCCAGCCGAAAAAGGAAATTGAATTGGCATTGCGGTACGCGGAGCAGTGCGGCTGGCGTGTCGAGCAAGGTGGGTCTCATGCGTGGGGCAAAATTTACTGTCCGCACAATAACCGAAACTGCAGATGTGGCCATTTCTGTATTTCCTGCATCTGGACAACGCCACAGAATGCAGGGAATCACGCCAGACAAATCCGGCGAATCGTGAACAATTGCGTAAGGGCCGCGGACGGACCGACGCGTTCAGATTGTGAATTTTCTTAAATGAACCAATACGACTTCACATTGAAATACTCGCTGGCCCGGTCCAGCGCAGATCCGGGAGAATACCTGGAGAATCTGGCGATGGCTGGTTGCGATGATGCCCTCGTTGGTATTGGAAATAATGGCCGCATCGCGCTTGGTTTTACGCGCAACGCAAACAGCGCACGCGAGGCGATGCTCACGGCACTGGCTGACGTTAAGGCAGCGATACCCGGTGCAAAACTGGTTGAAGTCGACCCGGACCTCGTTGGTCTGACGGACATTGCGGAGCTACTGGGTTTCTCCCGTCAGAATATGAGAAAGCTTATGATCAGAAGCGGGCCGGACTTCCCGGCTCCCGTTCATGCGGGTAAACCCGCGATCTGGCATCTTGCAAAAGTACTGTTGTGGTTGCGGGACAAACAGACGCATGAAATCGATGCGACGCTGATTGAAATATCGCGCTTGAGTATGCAATGCAATTTGCTGTGCGAGATGACGGACCTTGATCCGGACATCGCGCATGACTTTAGGGCTTTAATCGCCTGATACCCTTTGCCTGTTTCACTCTCGTCAGGCGATTGAAGTGGCTACCTGGCACGGCCCCGGCAGCGATCGCAATCTGACTGATGTCGCTCAATGGTAAAAATAAACAGGAATACGCGGGCATAATCGTGGATAATTTCTGGATTGTCCGCAATTAATTCACGCTATACTATGCGGCTGAACGAGGAGCAACAGACTCAAACGCGAGAGTGGCGGAATTGGTAGACGCGCTGGATTTAGGATCCAGTGGGGCAACCCGTGAGAGTTCGAGTCTCTCCTTTCGCACCAGAGTCCTCTGGTATCACTCATTGATATTTAAGGTTTTAACGAGCTTTCCTGGCGTCGCCAGAGGCATTGGCCGGGAATGGGAAAAGGGTTGGTTTTATGCAGGTTACAGTCGAATCGACGGGTACACTGGAGCGACGCATGCGCGTCGAGCTGCCCGCCGAGCGTATCGAAAAAGAGGTGGATTCCCGCCTGAAGAAGGTCGCGAGAACGGCCAAAATCAAGGGCTTTCGTCCGGGAAAGATTCCGCCAAAAGTTATTCGCCAGCGTTTCGGCGTGCAGGTACGACAGGAAGTTTTGTCCGACCTGATGGGCCAGAGCTATCGCGATGCCGTGATCCAGGAAAACCTCAATCCGGTTGCACAGCCAAAAATCGAGCCTGATGATTCGACAGATTCTGATGGCTTCGCGTTTGTTGCGACCTTCGAGGTGCTACCCGAAGTCAAGCTGCAGGGTCTCGACAAAATCGAGATCAATGTACCCGATGTTGAGATTTCGGATGCCGATTGCGACGACATGATCGACAATCTGCGCAAGCAGAAAGCGACCTGGAAAACAGTCGAACGCGAAGCGAAAGAAGGCGACCAGGTCATCGTCGACTTTGATGGCCAGCTCAAAGGCGAGCCAATCGAGGGCGGCAAGGGCAAAGAGGTCGCGATCGTTCTCGGTCAGGGGCAGATGTTGCCGGACTTCGAGGAGGCTCTTTTCGGTATCAAAGCCGGTGACGAAAAATCCTTCAAGGTGAAATTCCCGAAGGATTACCACGCTGAGGAGTTGGCAAAAAAGAAAGTCGACTTCAGCGTCGTCGTGCATCGCGTCGAAGAACAGGAGTTGCCGCCACTGGACGACAGTCTGGCTGAGCGCTACGGCGTGACGGAAGGTGGCCTGGACAAATTGCGTGATGATGTTGTTGCCAACATGCAGCGTGAAGTAGAGCAGAAAACGCGGGCCGATATCCGCGAGCAAACAATGACGGGCCTGCTGGCGGCAAACCCGGTCGAGGTGCCAAAATCACTGATTCGCCAGGAAGCCCATACCATGCAACATGAGGCCATGCGCCAGCTTGGCGTTGAGGATCATGCCCAGGCGCCGCCCATTGACGACTTTCTCGAGAACGCTGAAAAGCGCGTACGGCTTGGTCTGTTGATCCGCCGTCTGGTTGACGACAACAACATCCAGGTCGATGCCGAACGCATGAAAGAACGCGTCGCGATCATCTGCGCCGGTTACGAAAATGCCGATGAAATGGCCACTACCTACATGAACGATCCGAAAGCCATGCAGCAACTTGAGCCGATGGTGATTGAGGAGCAGGCCGTGGAATGGCTGGCCAAAAACGGCGTGGAAAAAACGAACAAGATCAGCTTCAGGGATTACATGCATCCCGACGAGAAATAGCAGCAAGCAAATAATTTACTACGAATAACCACAGGAACTTCAATGAGCGCACAAGCATTAAACCTGGTACCGATGGTCGTTGAGCAAACTGCCCGCGGCGAACGTGCCTACGATATTTATTCGCGATTGCTTAAGGAACGCCTGATTTTTATTGTCGGGCCGGTTGAAGATCAGATGGCAAACCTGATCGTTGCGCAACTTCTATATTTAGAGTCGGAAAACCCCGATAAGGATATCCAGCTCTATATCAATTCCCCGGGCGGTTCGGTGACATCGGGCCTCTCGGTTTACGACACCATGCAATTCGTCAGTTGTGACATCAGCACGATCTGCATCGGCCAGGCAGCCAGCATGGGTGCATTGCTCCTGGCTGGCGGTGCCAACGGCAAACGTTACGCGCTGCCGCATTCCCGCATCATGGTGCACCAGCCGAGCGCCGGTTATCAGGGCCAGGCCACCGATATCGAAATCCACGCCAAAGAAGTGCTGGAACTCAAGCGTCGCCTGAATGAAATTATGGCCCGCCATACGGGTCAAAAAGTTGAGAAGATCCAGCAAGACCTGGAAAGAGATAACTTCATGGGCGGCCAGCAGGCCGTCAAATATGGGATTATTGACACAATTCTGGAAAGCCGTACCGAGCTGCCTGCGTCGAAAAAGGATGAATCCAAGTAAAATCAGCGGCTTGTGTGCGGCAGTTGGCACATATGGGTCAGGTACTTTGCGTGCTAAATGAGTGCGTGTTATATAGTTAGACAGTCCTAACAGACTGATTTCTGGTTGCAGAGGCGAATGTAGTATGAGCGATGAATCCCGCGGCAAGAACGAGGACGGCAAACTCCTCTATTGTTCTTTTTGCGGCAAGAGCCAGCACGAAGTGCGTAAGCTCATTGCAGGACCGTCGGTCTTTATATGCGATGAGTGTGTCGAACTGTGTAATGACATCATTCGGGAAGAACTCGAGGACCTCAGTGAAACCGGCCACGACAAGCTGCCCAAGCCACACGAAATCAAGGCGATCCTGGATGAATACGTTATCGGCCAGCATCGTTCCAAGAAAGTGCTCGCGGTTGCGGTCTATAACCATTACAAACGTCTCGAAGATCGTGCCAACGACAGCAAAGATGACATAGAACTCTCGAAGAGCAATATCCTGCTGATTGGACCTACAGGTTGCGGCAAGACCCTGCTCGCAGAAACCCTGGCACGTCTGCTAAATGTTCCGTTTACCATTGCCGATGCAACGACGCTGACGGAAGCCGGCTACGTTGGTGAAGACGTCGAAAACATTATTCAAAAGCTGCTGCAAAAGTGCGACTACGATGTCGAGAAAGCACAAACCGGCATCGTCTATATCGATGAGATCGATAAGATCTCACGCAAGTCTGACAACCCGTCGATCACGCGCGATGTCTCCGGTGAAGGCGTGCAGCAGGCACTGCTGAAACTGATCGAGGGCACCATCGCTTCGGTGCCGCCACAAGGTGGCAGGAAGCATCCGCAGCAGGAATTTTTGCAGGTCGATACCGGCAATATTCTCTTTATCTGTGGGGGCGCGTTCGCCGGCCTGGAGAAAATTATTCGTCATCGCTCCTCGAAAAGCGGTATTGGCTTTACAGCCGATGTGAAAACCAGTGAAGAAGAGCCGAGCATTGGCGAGTTGCTGCATGACGTTGAGCCCCAGGATCTGATCCGCTTCGGCCTGATTCCGGAATTCGTTGGTCGCTTGCCCGTGGTGGCGACGCTTGAGGAACTGGATGAGGACGCACTCGTCAGCATCCTGCTTGAGCCGAAAAACGCACTGACGAAGCAATACCGAAAACTGTTTGACATGGAAGGCATCGAGCTTGAATTCCGTGAGGACGCATTACGTGCTGTGGCAAAGCGTGCCATGAAACGCAAGACCGGTGCGCGTGGCCTGCGCACCATTCTGGAAAGCGTGTTGCTGGATGCGATGTACGACTTGCCCTCATCGACGACGGCGAAAAAAGTTGTACTGGATGAGGCGGTGGTCATGGGCGAGACCCAGCCATACATCATCCATGAATCCGAGGAACCGCCGACGGTTAACATTGAGCAACAGGAACGACCGACCGGGTCGACTGGATAGACAGAAAATGGGACTTAAGCAAGTGCTGTCCCGTAAGACACAGTTTGTTGATTTGCGGCATCGGGCCCCGCTGGGCGGGCTCCTACAATTCTTATTAGCACCTGTCGGAGCCCGCCCAGCGGGCGAAAGTCCCTCTTCGTTTGGGTGGGGGCAATTTCTGACAACTGTTTTTGCCCTGCTTGAGCTGCGCCTGCAAATGGATAGAAAATATGCTTGATTTCAGACGTTTCGGACACATGTCCGAGCACTGAGACCAAGTCACCCGGCAAACCAGCGAGGACCACACCTGTGTCTGAAGAAGATCCAACCATTGACGTCGAACTGGAAATAAACGACGACACCATTAACCAGCCAGACGAGCGGAAAGATATCCCGGTCCTGCCGCTGCGCGATGTCGTCGTTTATCCGCACATGGTTATTCCCTTGTTCGTCGGCCGCGACAAATCCATCATCGCTTTGGATCTGGCGATGAATGCCGGCAAGAAAATTTTGCTGATCGCGCAACAAAAAGCGGACCTCGACGATCCGGCGCCGGAAGATCTCTATCAGATTGGCACGCTGGCCACCATCCTGCAGCTGCTGAAACTGCCCGATGGCACCGTCAAGGTGCTGGTGGAGGGTGCTGAGCGCGCCAGTGTCGACAAATTGCTGGTGGGCGATCATTTCTCCGCCGAGATCACGATCCTGCAGGAAGAAAGCCGTCCCGATGAGCGGGAAATAGACGTTCTCGCGCGTGCGATCATCGCGCTGTTCGAGCAGTATGTGAAACTGAACAAGAAAGTGCCGCCGGAAATCCTGACCTCACTGGCCGGCATTGATGCGCCAGGTCGACTCGCCGATACCGTAGCGGCGCACATGGCGCTGAAGCTCGCTGAGAAACAACGCATCCTGGAAATTCTCGACGTAAAGATTCGCCTGGAGCAAATGCTCGGCATCATCGAGGGCGAGATTGACGTATTGCAGATCGAAAAACGCATTCGTGGTCGCGTCAAGCAACAGATGGAAAAATCGCAGCGCGAGTATTACCTGAACGAACAGATGAAGGCCATCCAGAAAGAACTGGGTGAAATGGAAGACGCACCCAACGAGCTCGCTGATCTCGAAAACAAAATTGAAAATGCGGGCATGACAAAAGAGGCCAAGGAAAAGGCCAGCGGTGAACTGAACAAACTGAAGATGATGTCGCCGATGTCGGCCGAAGCCACGGTGGTACGCAACTACATTGACTGGTTGCTGAAAGCGCCGTGGAAAAAACGCAGCAAGGTGCTACGTGACCTGAATCGTGCTGAGGAAGTGCTCGACGAAGATCACTACGGCCTGGAGAAGGTCAAGGAACGTATTCTTGAGTATCTGGCCGTACAGCAGCGTGTGAAGCGCCTGAAAGGACCGATACTTTGCCTGGTCGGACCACCGGGCGTCGGCAAGACCTCACTGGGCCAGAGCATTGCCCGTGCCACCAATCGCAAATTCGTGCGCATGTCGCTCGGCGGTGTCCGCGATGAGGCGGAAATTCGCGGTCACCGGCGTACGTATATCGGCTCGATGCCCGGCAAGATCATCCAGAACCTGGCCAAGACGACGGTCAGAAACCCGCTGTTCCTGCTCGATGAAGTGGACAAGATGGCCATGGATTTCCGTGGCGATCCCTCATCGGCGTTGCTGGAAGTGCTTGATCCGGAACAGAACTCAACGTTTAACGATCATTACCTGGAGGTCGATTTCGACCTGTCAGATGTGATGTTCGTCTGCACGGCAAATACACTGAACATCCCGCCGCCGCTGCTGGATCGCATGGAAGTCATTCGCCTGGCGGGCTACACCGAGGACGAGAAGCTCAACATCGCGATGCGCTACCTGGTGCCCAAGCAATTGAAGGCAAATGGCCTGAAGGACAAGGAGCTTTCGATCAGCAAGGCGGCGGTCCTCGACATCATCCAGCACTACACCCGCGAGGCCGGCGTACGCAACCTCGAGCGCGAAATTTCGAAGATCTGCCGCAAGGTGGTCAAGATGCTGCTGTTGAAACCCAGGGATGCTGCAGTGCGCGTCACACCGAAGGGCATAGAAAAGTACCTGGGAGTGCGGCGCTTCCGTTACGGCAAGGCGGAAGACAATGACCAGGTAGGTCAGGTCACCGGCCTGGCCTGGACCGAGGCTGGCGGCGAACTGCTGACGATCGAGGCGGCCGTGGTGCCCGGCAAGGGTAAACAGACGCACACCGGCAAATTGGGCGATGTGATGACCGAGTCCATCCAGGCAGCGATGACCGTTGTCAGGAGCCGCGCTGAGGTTCTGGGCATCGATGCGGACTTCTATCAGAAACTCGATGTGCACGTTCACGTGCCCGAAGGGGCCACGCCAAAGGACGGTCCGAGTGCGGGAGTTGGCATGTGTACTGCGCTGGTATCGGCTCTGACCAACATCCCGGTGAAGGCCAATGTCGCTATGACCGGAGAGATCACTTTGCGCGGTGAAGTGCTGCCAATAGGGGGTCTGAAGGAGAAGTTGCTGGCGGCGCATCGCGGTGGCATCGAGACGGTATTGATACCCCACGAAAACGAGAAAGACCTGGTGGAAATACCGAAGAACATCAAAGACAAACTGAATATTGTTCCGGTGAAATGGATTGACCAGGTCCTGGAGCTGGCACTGCAACATATGCCGGTCCCGGGCGGCAAATCCGGGGGCGAAAAAGAGCCCCAGGCCGAGTCCGCAAAAGGCTCAGAATCCGACGATATCGTCCTCCCCCATTAAATTCTGAAAGCCGCTGAAACACTGCGTTGTTGACGCTGTTTTAGGCACTTGGTATAAGCTAGCCGTGCTGAGACAGGCTGAACGTCAGGTCTGGCGAGGCATTGACGGGTTTTAACGGGGACATCGCGTTGCCGTCATAATTCAGGGTTAGCACACGTTCTGCAGTTTGGAACGTCTACGGAGATGCGGAACGACGCTTTTGGCATTCCGCATTATTGGTTATTTGACGATTTATTATTTGCGAAGGGTGAATGCATGAATAAGGGAGAACTCATCGATTCGGTTGCTGGAGCTACGGGCACGTCACGAGCGGATGCAACCAAGGCAGTCGACGCGGTATTGGCAAGCATTATGGGAACGCTGTCGGAGGGCGGTTCGGTATCGCTGGTCGGCTTTGGAACATTCTCTGTCAAGGCGCGTGCGGCACGCATGGGACGCAATCCGAGAACCGGCGAAGCCATTCAAATCAAGGCCAGTAACGTACCAGGCTTTAAGGCTGGTAAAGCCCTGAAGGAAGCCGTAAACTAGCGCGCCCTTCAGTACCGGGGGGACGAGAATCGTTTGATTTAGCACGGTTTTCACGACCGTGTACGGAAGACGATTGTGCGCAAGATCACTGATCTTCCGCATACCGGGCAGGAAGCACTCATCAGCGGTGATTCCTGTCGTCCAACCGGGTGCTTAGCTCAGCTGGTAGAGCATCGCCCTTACAAGGCGAGGGTCGGCGGTTCGATCCCGTCAGCACCCACCAGGTTACGGAGTGGTAGTTCAGCTGGTTAGAATACCGGCCTGTCACGCCGGGGGTCGCGGGTTCGAGTCCCGTCCACTCCGCCAACAAAAAACGCCGGGCCCCATCGGGGCCCGGTTTTTTTTGCTCTGGACGCAGAGATGGGGACGGAGCACGTGCTCCGTCCCCAGGGTCGCCAGGGCTTCCCCAAAAGTGCTCCGTCCCCAAAAATTGCCAGAACTTGGCCTTGGTGCGCCGCTCAAGTATCATGCGACGCCTCAATCGCCGGGAGTTTGTCCGGACGAACCATTCCCTGCCCTGGCAGTCCACTGTCGGGAGCTTAGCCACAACACCAGACCAACTAACTATGCTGCAAAATATTCGTGACCGATTTACCGGCGGCCTCGCCATGGCGATGCTGGCCCTCATTGCTATCCCGTTCGCCTTTTTCGGCATTACCGACTACAACTTCCTGGGCTCAGGCTATGCAGCCAAAGTGGGAGACGTCGAGATCTCCATTTTGCGGCTGGAAAATTCATACCAGAATCAATTGCTGCAAAACCCGAATTACGGTGATTTGCCGCTGGAGTACCGGCAGCTGCTCAAGCGTAACGTGCTGGAAAGATTGATTCGTGAAGTGCTTTTAGAGCAATACGTGATCGACAATGGATTTCGCATTGGCGATAGCGTGGTCACCGACATGATCCAGTCGGCACCGCAATTTCAGGAAAATGGCGTTTTCCAGAAAGAACGCTATTACACCTGGCTGGACCAGACCGCGCAGAACGTGAGCGTATTCGAAGCTCAGCAACGCCAGAGCATTCGCACCAGTCAGTTGCAGCGCGGACTGGGTGCGACGGCGTTTGTTACGCCCTCTGAATATCGTCGTTACCTGAATCTGTTCGCGGAGGAACGCGCGGTGTCGATCGCGACCTTCGACGTCGCAGCGCTGGCGGATACGATTGTGGTCAGTGATGAAGATGCTGCTGAGTATTATGCGGCCCGACCGACTGAATTCATGTTGCCCGAAACCATAGAATTCGAATACCTCGAAATACATCGTGAGCAGCTCAGTGCGGAAGCGAACGTGAGTGCTGCAGAGCTGGCGCAGTACTACGAGGATTCATCCGATCGTTTTCAGCAGGACGAACAGCGCCAGGCGGCACATATCCTGATTCTGTTCGACGCTGATGAAGCGGCTGCGCAGGAACAGGCAAAGGCGTTGGCAGTCAGGGCACAGGCCGGCGAACCATTTGCCGACCTGGCACGCCAGTATTCGAAGGATGGCGGTACCGCCGAGCAGGGCGGTGATCTGGGCATTGTGTTGCAATCACAAATGCCGGGGCCGCTCGGCGATGCCATTTTCTCGATGGGCAAGGGCGAAATCGTTGGTCCGGTGAAAAGTGATTTCGGTTTCCACATCGTACGGCTGGACGAGATAATTTCCGGCGGGCCACTGCCCTTTGACGAGGTCAGCGCCGAGCTTGAACAGGAATTGCGAGAAATTGCAGCGGACGCACGTTATCGCGAACTGGAGCGCGCGCTGGCAGATGCAATGTTCGATGCTGACGATCTGCAATCGATGACAGAATCAACCGGTCTCGAGGTCAAATCGGAAATTGCTTATACCCGATCCGGTGGTGGCACTTTCGCTGCCAATCAGGCCGTCATCGATGCCGTCTTTGATCCGCGCATCCTGGACGATGGTCAGATCAGCGCGATGATAGAAGTGGATGCTGATCGCTCAATCGTGCTGCAGGTCAGCGCGCATCATGAAGCATCGCGGCAATCGCTCGAGGTGGTTCGCGAGCAGATCATTTTCTCACTGCAATCACAACGAGCACTCAACATCATCCAGGACCGCTCGCGCCGATTACACGAGGCGCTCGAAGAGGGTAAGCAGTTCAGTGAAATAGCGTTTCAGCTCGAGGCCGAATATCAACCATCTGTAACCGTCAGTCGCGTTGATCCGGAGATGGATCGCGAACTGTTAAACGCTATTTTCATCGCGAAAAAGCCGACCGTTGGTAAAGCACGCCTTGGCAGCACAGTGACATCAACAGGCGACTACGCCGTTTTCATGCTCAATGCGGTTATTCCCGGCAGACCGGAAACGATACCGCTGGCAGAGCGCGACGCGCGCAAGGAGAATTTGCAGGCGCAGGCCGGTGCCTCTGATTTGAATGCTTTCGTTAGTGAGCTCGTGCGTCGCGCGGATATCGAAAGAAATGAAGACGTGTTTGACCAGCAGGATTTCCTGTACTAACAAACGTATGATGCTGGTTGGCGCGCATACTGGCTGCGACGGGCAGGCGAAAAATAAAACGAATAGTCGGCAATAGATGGCAATAGTCGGGGAAAACAGATGAAAAAACTGGAGCTGCACTGGCAGATACTGATAGCCATCCTTCTGGCAGGCGTATCCGGATGGCTAGTCAACAAGTCCATTGCCTCCGGGGTCGAGGATCCATCCATCCTCGGCATCAGCATTGTTGGCGTTTTCGATTACATCGGTTCGCTGTTCCTGAATGGACTCAAGATGATCATCGTGCCCTTGATCATGTCATCGATCATTGTCGGCGTGGCCGGCATTGGTTCCGGTGGCAATCTCGGCAAACTCGGCGGCCGCACGATGCTGTTCTACGTTGTGACCACGCTGGCTGCCACGATGGTTGGCCTGCTCCTGATTAACATCATAGGACCTGGTTATGTTGACGGTGTGCCCGCCGGCGATATGCTCGCGCTGGACAGTTCCGGTGCAGAGATCGCCAAAATCGCAGAGGGCAGGGGCCCGGGTGACGTCGCCAAGGTTTTCCACGACATGGTTCCGCCCAACATCGTCAAGGCGGCCGCGGACGGCCAGATGCTCGGCATTATTTTCTTCGCCTTGTTGTTCGGCTATTTCATGACGCGCGTGCAGTCTGAGCTCGCCGAGACGTTGTTCAAGTTCTGGGACAGCGTGTTCCACGTCATGATGAAAATGACAGAGTGGATCATGAAGTTCGCGCCGATCGGCGTTTACGGGCTGGTCGCAAAAGTCGTCGCACAGGCAGGTTTTGGTGCGGTCAGACCGCTAGCAGTGTTCGCTATTACGGTCATCATAGCGCTGGCAATTCATGTTGCAATCATATTGCCGCTGTTTCTCAAATTTTACGGCAAGGTCAGGCCGTACAAAATGTTCCCGGCGATGGCGCCAGCCATGTTGACCGCGTTCTCGACCTCATCGTCATCGGCAACGCTGCCGATCACCATGGAATGCGTCGAAGAAAATCTCGGCGTATCAAACAAGATATCCAGTTTCGTTCTGCCGCTCGGCGCAACCGTCAACATGAACGGCACGGCTTTGTATGAATGCGCGGCAGCGATGTTCCTGGCGCAGGCCTACGGACTGGACCTGACCATCGGCACGCAGTTCTCGATCGTGTTCATCGCATTGCTCACATCGGTTGGTGTCGCCGGCGTGCCGTCCGCCTCACTGGTGGCAATTGCCATCATTCTGGGCGCGGTAGGGCTGCCTGTTGAAGCGATCGGTGTATTGCTGGTGTTTGACCGCATACTTGACATGCTGCGCACCAGCGTCAATATCTTCGGTGATGCCTGCTGCGCGGTGATTATTGCCCGCCTGGACGGCGAAGAAACCAAGATTGCGGCCGCGGAACCGTAGCCGGCCAACCTCATCCGATGGCCAAAAAATCGTAGAAACCGATCGTAGGAGCCCGCCGTGCGGGCGACAAACATTTCCGGGCATGTTGAAAACATGCCCGGAAATGTTTGCAAAACATCAATTCACCACACCCGAAAAAACGAAGTCACCCACCGCGCGGTCGATCGACCATAGCGAACTCGCCCGTGCCGATAGACGGATGATCATGAAGATCCAGAACGTGTATCTATCGTACGGCAGGCTCCTACGGGTACTATCGCTAGTCTTCGTCGAGATGCATGCCGATGGTGTTGTAACCACCATCAACGTATAGAATCTCACCGGCAATTCCTGCCGCAAGATCCGAACACAAAAACGCAGCCGCATTACCGACATCCTCCGGCGTCACATTCCTGCGAATCGGCGCGACCTTTTCCATATGGGTAAGCATTTTGCGAAACCCGGCAATACCAGCGGCGGCCAGGGTCTTGATCGCACCGGCAGAAATTGCATTAACGCGAATACCACGTGGCCCAAGATCGGCGGCCAGGAATCGAACGTTGGCTTCCAGCGAAGCCTTCGCCAGTCCCATGACGTTGTAGTGCGGCACGGCACGCACGGCACCAAGATACGACAAGGTCAGGATCGCCGAGTTTCGATCCTGCATCATCCCCAGGAATGCTTTGGCCAGCGCCGCAAGACTATAGCTGGAGATGTCGTGCGCAATCTGGAAGCCTTCACGCGTGACACTTTCAATGTAGCTGCCGGCAAGCTGATCGCGCGGCGCAAAGCCAACCGAATGCACCAGCACATCGAGCCCATCCCAGTCTTTGCCCAGCGCTGCAACGACCGCATCGATCTGCGCGTCTTCGCTCACGTCGAGCGGATAGACCAGTTTCGAGCCAAGCTCGTCCGCCATTTTCTCAACCCGCGGCTGCAACCGTTCATTCTGATAAGTGAACGCGAGTTCGGCGCCTTCACGAGCGAACGCCTGCGCAATACCCCAGGCAATTGAACGATTACTGGCGAGCCCGACAATCAGCGCGCGTTTTCCGACCATGAAACCCATGTATTTCCCCAAATGGTTGTTATGCGATTTTATAATTCTAAGGCAATGCTGAAATATGCGCACCCAATAATTGCAGCCAATTCACCTTATTCGTTGCCTGAAAACTGTAGTAAACCCTCGTAGGAGCCCGCCGTACGATAGATACGCATCCTCAAATCCGGAGATGCACGTTCTATCGGCACGGGCGACAAACATTTCCGGGCATGTTGAAAACATGCCCGGAAATGTTTGCAAAACACCGCCAACTGCACCCGCACAAAAAAACACCTGCCAGGTTACAGATAATCATGAAATATCAGCTTTGGCGAACTCGCCCGTGCCGATAGACGGATGATCTTGAAGATCCAGAACGTGTATCTATCGTACGGCGGGCTCCTACGGCACGCTTTTTGGCTTCCGGTTTCTTATTAACTCGACTGCGAGGTCACATCCACGTACATCGTCAGCTTCTGCCCGGGTTGCAGATATTTATCTTTATTAATTTTATTCCAGCGCACCAAATCCGCTACCGATATACGAAAACGGCTTGCTATCAGTGCCAGTGAGTCGCCACTGCGCACCGTGTAGCGCAGCTTGCGCGTCGTACCATTGCTGCTGATCGCATTCCCCGGCAACGGTTGTTTGGTCCAGACAACCAGCTTTTGCCCGATCGACAATGTATCTCTTGGCGCTACGCCATTCCATGCCGCCAGTTCACGCACACCAACCCCGTATTGGCGGCTGATGGTCCAGAAACTCTCACCCGATGCGACCAGGTGATCAACCCGATTACCGGAGCGTGGTGTGTTTTGTTTTTTCGTGCGCCGACTATCGGCACTCTTGCCGTAGGCGCTCAACGGTTTGGTCGCCACCGGAATCATCAGGTAGGAACCCGCACGAATCGTATTGCCTTTTAGATTATTCGCCGCGCGAATCGACGTTAACGTTGTGTGGTACTGCTGCGCGATCTGCGAAATCGCCTCGCCGCTTTTTACCTTGTGGCGTTGCCAGCGCACCCGCTCATTCTCTGGTACTGCGGCCAGCGCTGCTGCGAACGTGTCCGCCACCGCGATCGGCAACACGAGCCGATGCGGGCCGCCCGGGTCGGTTGCCCAGCGATTGAAACCGGCGTTGTACGAATACAGTGCGTCGAGCTCCATGCCGGCAAGCTCCGCCGCGAGCGCAAGATCCAGTTGACCATCAACATCGGCAACAACAAATTGTGGTTCGTTGACGATCTCGGGAAGCGTCAGGCCATAAGCGTCCGGGTCGCGCACGATCGCGACCAGTGCCAGCAGTTTTGGCAGGTAGCTGCTGGTTTCCCTGGACAAGGACAGGTTCCAGAAGTCGGTGGGCCTGGAGCGCGCCTGGTTGCGCCGCACCGCCTTTCTTACATTGCCCTCGCCCGAATTGTAGGAGGCGACCGCGAGTTCCCAGTCGCCATTGTTAAATTCAACCAGGTAAGCCAGGTAATCCAGTGCGCCATTGGTCGAGTCGATAACGTCGCGGCGACCGTCGTACCACCAGTTCTGGCGTATGCCAAAGCGCCGTCCGGTGCCCGGGATAATCTGCCACAGGCCTGCAGCACGTCCGTGTGAATAGGCGAACGGATCATAAGCGCTCTCCACGATCGGCAGCAGCGCCAGTTCCAGCGGCATGTCGCGCGCCTCGAGCTCCGCGGTGATGAAGGGCAGGTAGCGCTGCGCCCGGGTGAAAACACGCTCCACATAGGCGGGGTTCCTGACGAACCAGTCCAGTTGCGCCTGGATGCGCTTGTTCATCAGCGGCTCAAGGGAAAATCCGCGGCGTAAATGCGCCAGGAGATCGTTTGATGGTCCGTTGGGACCATATGTGTCTACCGGGTACGCATCAAGCTCGCGCCACGCAGAATTGCCACGATCCGCAAAAGCGGCCTCGTTGCTGAAATCAGCGGCATCGATAAAGCTCGGTTCGACAAAGCCGGGTGCGGCGCCGGCACCTGCTGCAGCCAGCAACAGGCAGGAAAAGGTAGTCGCGGTGACGGTCTGTGCGCTAAATTTCGACCATATTCTCAGATTTATGTTGATCATCGGGCTATCCTACGTACGCAGAAGCTGCATGCAAGGGTCAGCTTCACATTGCAAACGTAAACGCCCTCGGCAAACGCAAACGCCCTCGCAAAAGGACGACCTGTGACCAAGATCAGCCCACAACCCGGCAATGCCTTCGCAGCGGCACGCAACTGGCTGGATTCGCCCTTTGGCGAGGCGTTGCTGTTGCAGGAAGCTCGCGTTGTCGAGGAAGCATTTGACGGCTTGTTCGGCGAGCAGTGCGTGCAGCTGGGCCTGTGGGGCGAGGCCAACACCTTCCTCCGCTTTGCACGCACGCAGCGCTCGATGTGTATCGCAGATCGGCCAAATATCGATACCGCCAATCAACCTGCAGCGATTGGGCACCTGCACCGATTGCCCATCGCCAGCGATTCGGTGGATGTCGTGCTGTTGCCGCATACGCTCGATTACAGCGGCGATCGCTCGCATGCTGTACTGCGCGAGGCAGACCGTGTTTTGCGGCCACACGGCCACCTGGTCGTGCTGGGCTTCAAACCGGGCGGTTTGTGGGGCCTGAGACGCCTGATTCCGGGTGCCGGCCTGCCACCGGGCGCGGATCACCTGATTTCGGATCGGCAGATGTCTGACTGGGTGCAGCTACTCGACATGCGCGTGCAGGGCCTGACCCGCTATTTTTTCCGCTGGCCGTTGCCCGGCAACAAGGGCCCAAGCCTGCAGGCGTGGGAACATCGCGGCCGCCGCTTCTGGCCGGAACTTGCGGCTTGCTATATGCTGGTCGCCCAGAAACGCGTGTTCACGTTAACACCGATGAAAAAGCCATGGCGATTACGACCGGAAGTCGTTGCCGGCATGGTCGAGCCCACCAGCCGAGTTTCCCGCATCCGCTTTGACCGCAACGATTGAGATATACACTGATGGAGCCTGCAGGGGTAACCCCGGTCCTGGTGGCTGGGGCGCACTGCTGTTGTACGGCGACCACCGCAAAACCCTGCACGGCGGCGAGCCCGAGACGACCAACAATCGTATGGAGCTCAGGGCGGCCATCGAGGCGCTGAATGCGCTCAAAGGCGCGCGCGCGGTCATCCTGCACACCGATTCAAAATACGTCATGGACGGCATGATGAAATGGATGCCGGCGTGGAAAAAACGCGGCTGGAAAACGGCGAATAAAAAGCCGGTGAAAAACCAGGACCTGTGGCAGGCGCTGGATGAGGCCGTGTCCCGCCATGAAATAAAATGGAACTGGGTGCGCGGGCACACGGGTGTTGACGGCAACGAGGAAGCCGATGCGCTGGCGAATCGGGGCATTGATGAGCTGCGGTAACACGGCCGCCGCTGTAGGAGCCAGCCCCAATCCGCCCGCATTGATGAACAAATGCGCCAGTGGTTGGCGCGGATTGATCTTTAGTGCCATTGGTAAGAATAACGAACTCGCCCGCTGGGCTGGCTCCTACCGCGGGCTCCGACGATAATAAATAGCAGGCAACTATGCGACAAATAGTCTTAGACACAGAAACCACCGGCCTGTCCACCGCACAGGGGCACCGCATCATCGAGATCGGTTGTCTCGAAATGGTGAACCGGCGTCTCACTGGCCGTGAATTTCACCGCTTTCTGAATCCCGAACGGGACATCGACGAGGGCGCCGAGCGCGTCCACGGCATCAGCCGCGCCGACCTAGAGGGTCAGCCGTTGTTTGCCGACATTGTCGACGACTTTCTCGAGTTTCTGCACGACAGCGAGCTGGTTATTCACAACGCCGAATTCGATGTCGGCTTTATCGAATACGAACTGCAGCGGATGAAACACCCCAAACCGGCCATCGCGGATCACGCCATGGTGCTGGACACCCTGGCGCTGGCCCGCAAGCTGCATCCGGGACAGCGCAACAGCCTGGATGCGCTCTGCAAACGCTATGCAGTGGATGCCAGCAAACGCGACGTGCATGGCGCCCTGATTGATTCCGAGCTGCTGGCGAAGGTGTACCTGGCCATGACCGGCGGCCAGACCGCCATGTCGCTGGATGCCGATGCCGATGACCTGGCAAGGGTATTCGAGGAATCCGCCAATCAGATCCGCGATGACGATCTGAACCTGGTCGTGGTCAAAGCCAGCGATGAGGAAATGGCGGCCCATGAAGCCTTGCTGGATACAATGCAGGAAAAAGGCCCCTGCGTATGGCGAGACAGCAAATAAGCCGGCTTCAGGCTACTGCTGTCCCATAGAGATCGAGATTGCTGGCGGTGGGCTGAAGCGTTGGTGCAATGTTCCGGTATTACTGTAGATTTGGGACATTGCCCGCTGGGCGTAGTGAATTCGCCCGTGCCGGTCGAGCGACTTTCACAAGGATTGAGTTAATCACTCCTATCGTACGGCGGGCTCCTACAATTCTTAATTAGCACCTGTAGGAGCCCGCCCAGCGGGCGAATTCACTCTATGGCACAGACGCCGGGCGATGATATACTGCGGAACGATTATGCTAGGCGGGGCACAGGGGACGGTTTGCCGTCCTAAATTTTTGCCCATAATTTGTGATTCGCGACAGCGAGCCAATAAAACGATAAGAAAGAGACAAAAATTATGGAAGAAGCATTGGTTGGGCACATAAGCTGGAGTACCGGCATGATGGTGTCCGGAATTATCCTGGCGGTGACCTTTGTCGGTATTTTCACCGAAGGCATACACGGCTTTCACCGCACCAAGTTCGCCATGGGTGGCGCCGGCCTGATGATCCTGGTCGGCCAGTATTACGGCTTTTACAATACCGAACTTGCCATTGAGGCCATCGACTGGAACGTAGTGTTCCTGCTGGCCGCCATGATGACTATCGTGGCGATCATGATTCCGACCGGCGGTTTTCAGTATCTCGCCTACAAGATTGCGGACTATGCCCACGGCCGTCTGTTCTTGTTGATGGCGATGATGGGCACCCTGGTTACCGTATTGTCGTTGTTGCTCGACAACGTCACGACCGTGGTGATCTTCGGCCCGCTGATTATTCTCATTTGCAAGTCGCTAAAAGTCAATCCAATACCCTATTTGCTGGCGGCAGCGTTGTTGTCGGATACCGGCGGCGTCGCAACGCTGGTGGGCGACCCACCAAACCTGATGATCGGCTCGGCGGCAGATATCAGCTTCAACGCCTTCTTCATTCACATGGGCGGCATCGTCTTCGTTGCCTGGATCGTCATCCTGTTCTTCCTCAAGATTCTGTTCAAGAAAGAGTTGGCCGAACCGGCAGCAGAGCGTGATTTCGAGGAGCAGGAAAAGATTGTCGACCCGCGGACCTGGTACGCGTCGCTCGCGGTGCTCGGCGTCATGGTCGTCTTGTTCATTTTTCACGGTTACTTTAACTGGGAGCCGTGGTTTGTCGCGGCTATCGGCCTGACCTCGCTGGTTTTCATCGCCCACCAGGTCGAGCTCGATGAGTCCTTCTCGCAGGTAGAGCTGAGCTTGCTGATGTTCTTTATCTCGTTGTTCATTCTGGTCGGTGGCGTGGAGAACAGTCAATTCCTGGAATACATTGGCCAGTTTATCCTGCCCTATGTCCAGGAAGACCTGATGGTGGCGTGTCTCATGTTGATGTGGGGTTCAGCAGTCTTCTCTGCCGCGATCGACAACATCCCGTTCACCGCTGCGATGATCCCCATCATCCTGGGTATGGAGACGCAGGGCGTCAACGTCACACCGCTGTGGTGGGCGCTGGCCATTGGCGTCGGCATGGGCGGTAACGGCACGCATCTGGGATCGACGGCGAACGTGTTCATCGTCACCATCTCCGAGCGCATGGCGCGGGAGACGGGCGATCCCAGTCATGCGATTACGCCGGGGCTCTGGTTCCGCAAGGGCACCCCGGTGATGATCATCACACTGATCACCTCGACGATAATTTTCTGGACATTCTTCGAGTTCTACGAAAACCCGCTGCACGGTTAAACCCTTCTCATTCCGGCCGGCAACAATGCCGGCCGGAATGTTGACGCAGCCGGCAGAATTCTCCGGCTGATTTGCTATCCTGTCGACCGGTGCAGGGCACAGCGCCCTGCAATAATCATTGAGAGCAAGAATTGAAAATCCTCGTTACTGGTGCGGCAGGATTCATCGGCTATTACACGGCGAAGCAGTTACTCGAGCGTGGCGATACGGTCGTCGGCCTCGACAACTTTAATGACTACTACGATGTCAGCCTCAAAGAAGCCCGGGCATCGATTCTTGAAAACTACGACAATTTTTCAATGGCGCGCATCGACCTGCATGACCGCGATGCCGTCGAGAAGCTGTTTGCAGGAGAGAATTTCGAGAAGGTCGTGCACCTCGCGGCACAGGCCGGTGTTCGCTACTCCATAGAAAACCCGCATTCCTATATCGAGAGCAATATCCTTGGCACGCTGAATATTCTCGAAGGGTGCCGGCATAACAAGGTG
>SMVA01397995.1_pt1 | contig 20750 bp, 16 predicted proteins | sample 2456451 | NCBI WGS metagenome assembly SMVA01 (sample SAMN11095933, study PRJNA526329) | marine sediment metagenome | biome: Marine sediment; feature: Surficial sediment; material: Deep marine sediment; isolation source: Hadal surficial sediment | place: Pacific Ocean | collected 2014-05 | depth... | reverse complement strand
TCCGGCGGCTCGCAGGCGTGCCACGGTCCGGTCCGGTGCTTCGTTTGGGAGATCGAAGGCGACGATTCCCGACGCTTCACCGGATCCTCGGGGACTCTCGATCCGGGCGCCTCGTTCGGCCAGTCCGTCGACCAGCTCCGTGGTCAGCGACAGGACTCGCGTTTCGATGTTCGCGACGCCCAGCTCGAGCAGCAGGTCGATGGCCGCACCCAGGGCGAAGATTCCGCCTGTATTCGGCGTTCCCTCCTCGAAGCGGCCCGCGTTCGGTTGGAGCTCGAGGTGATAGCTGTCGAAGTCGAGGTTGTCGGTGACGCTGCGCCAGCCCACCACACGCGGTTCGAGCTGGTCAAGGACACGCGCCGAGCAGTAGAAGACGCCGCAGCCCTCCATGGACAACAGCCACTTGTGTCCATCAGCGGAGAGAAAATCGATGCCGCAGCGTTCGACATTCAGATCGAGGCAGCCGAGGCTCTGGATCGCATCGACGCAGAAGAGTACGCCACGCTCACGGCACAGCTGTCCGAGGGCTTCCAGATCGTTGCGGGCGCCGCTTCCGAACTCCACCGAGGAGAGTGCCAGCAGTCGGATCCGTGTGCTCTCGAGCGCCGCCTGCACCGACTCGATCGGCAGCCGGCCGTCGTAGCTGCGAAGCATCACGGTCTCGACTCCCTGCTTGCGGAGATTCCACCAGGGGTAGACGTTGGAGGGATACTCGAGATCGCAGGTCACGATTCGGTCGCCCCGTTTCCAGTCGATGCCGGCGGCGACGATGCCAAGGCCCTCGGTCGTGTTCTTGACGAAGGCGATCTCTTCGGCCGCGGCGCCCATCAGTCTCGCGGCGCAGCCGCGCACGCGCTCGATCTCGGCGTCATAGAACTCCCCGTAGTCCAGGGCGCCCCGGTCGGTGGCCTCTCGGGCGTAGCGCCGCAGCGCTTCATCGGCTCGGGTCGAGATGGGCGCCACGCCGGCGTGGTTCAGATAGGCGATCTCTCTCGTGACCGGAAAGAAGCTGCGGGTTCTCGCCCAGTTCACGACGGGTCCTTTGAGGGGCCCGACGGGGCTGCGGCTGGCGGTCCGCGAAGGACGAGGATGACGCCCCCGACCGCGTAGAGCAGGGCGGCTTCGCGTTCGTCGCGGAGCACGGACAGGGTGACCCCCACGATCCCGATGGCGCCGGCCAGCAGCATCGAGCTGATGGCGAACGCGAGCCGCGCCCGGAAGCCCCGCTTGAGAGACGCGGCCTGTCCGCGCAGCACGATCGATGCGATGCCGAGCCCGAGAGCGCTGGCCGTGAAGCGAACGTCCGTACCGCCGAGGCCCTTGTCGCCGCTGGGGCTGGCCGAGGCGAAGATGACCAGAGCGCACACCGCCAAGAGCGCCAGCGTGCCGCGGTGAACGCGGCGCAGCGATCGCAGCACTTCCCGAGCAGCGGATTCCGGGTCGGTCATGGCGGGCGACTCCGGCGCGAGGAGCCGGGGTCGCCCGGCTTCGCAGTGGGAACGCAGCGTAGCAGGTCGCTTGTGAGAGCGAGGTCCATCCCGCATGCTGGGTCGCGATGCGCTTCTCGCTCCAAGAGCAGTACGCGGTCTGTGGTGTTTTCGACCTCGCCTACAACGGCCGGGACGAGCCGGTACGGATCGGACTCATCAGCGAGCGCCAGGCGATTCCGCCCCGTTACCTCGAGCAGATCTTCCAGCGTCTGCGTCGCGCCGAGATCGTGTTGAGCAAGCGCGGACCCGGTGGGGGGTACAGCCTGGCGCGACCGCCGGCAGAGATCACGGTTCGCGACGTAATCGAGGCGGTCGAGGGATCGCTTGCCGAGTCGCTGGCGATGGTGGCGCCCGACGAAGGGGATGGGTCGCTGCGGCCGGACTTTCTCTGGGGGCAGTTGGCCGAGCGCTTCGCCGACGCGCTCACCACCCTGAGCTTCGAGGACCTGTGCCGTGAGGCGGCACGCTCGGACGTGAAGCGCGCGGAGCCCGGGGCTCCGATGTACTTCATCTGAATGTTTGACGCTACGACCCTACGAGCGCGCACCCCATTGGGGCTGCTCCAGTACCTGCGCGGTGCCGAGCTTCCGTGACAACCCCTGCAGGCTTCACGCGTCGGGAACGTTCCAGCAACGCGGCATCGGGGCCGTGGCGGCTGTGAGGATGCCCGGTTCGGCGGAACAGACGTCGCGGATGGAGTTGACCATGCGGGCGGCAGTGGCGAGCTTACCGGACCCTGCGCGGCCCGAGGACCCGAAGACTGAGGCGCTGAGCCGCACGCTTGGATCGCCGTCGATCGTAATCTGCCAATCTCCGGCGCCGGGATCGGCGGGCCACTGCGGGTCGAGCTCCTTGTCGAGTCGCCACTGCAAGTCTTCGGACACAACGGGTTTGCCACCGGCGATCACGGACACCGCGAGCCGAATGCCACCCACGGTGCCTCTCTTGACTCGTCCGTCGAGCAGATCGCGCGTCGCCCGAGCGAACGAGGGCTGAGTCGCCACACTCTCCACTTCAAAGCCGAGAGCCTCGGCCAGCATGCAACAGGATTGTTCAAACGAGTTGCTCATGAACTCGAAGTAGTCCGCATCCTTCTCCAGCTCCTCCACCGCGCGTCCGAACCTCATGACTTCGGTGAGCATGAAGGGATCCCAGCCCCGCAGGTCGCCCAACTCTCGAATCTCGACACTCCTCACGCGGGCGCACAGGGAGGAAGCCACCAGCGGAAGGACATCGCCCGCGAATCCGGGGTTCACGCCCGTTCCTAGCAAGGTCGTGCCGCCTTGCTCACAAGCGCTTTGCAGATCGTCGAACTCAGGGCGCTTTCGCGGATAGAAGGCTGCGCTCGGCGTGATCACGTTCTTTCCAGACGCGAGAATCCGGATGATTTCGTCGTAGCGCTCAAAGGGGGCGTTGTAGAGCACGACATCGGCGTCTAGGCCAAGCGCCACTTCGGGTTCCCCAATCGTCTTCAGGCCGATGGGCTGGTCGCGGAGGATCTCACCGACATCCTTACCCGCCTTGTCCGCGTGATGGACCACGGCGCCGACCAACTCGAGTTCGGGGTGCTGCCGGATCAAACGGATCTGCTGGCGAGCAATCGAGCCGGTGTACCACTGAATGACCCGGTAGGGCATGCGCTTCTCCTGCCTGGCTCCAGCCTTCTAGTCTTCAGTTTGGCGCCCAACGAAAGCGTCGACACCCCCCGCAACGTTGCGCACGAAGGCATCCTCGCTGGCATAGAGATAGCTCGCCCCACCCCGGTTCGGCTAGCCTCGAGGTTGTCTCGTCTATGGTCGATCAACAACGCCTCGGCGTTGCGGCACGAGACGCCGTGAAGGCCAGGCCCAGCGCGCCGGCGCCCGCAATCAGGAGGCCAAGGGCAGAGACGAGACTGCCCCCGTACCACCCCAGCGGGAACGCGCCGGACGAGACGACGATGTCATCGAATTCTTCGTATGCGAGTTCGTCGACGGGCGCGAAATGTTTCAACACGCTTCCAAACAGCACCAGCAGCAGTCCGAGCAACAGCAAGAGGCTCCAGCGCGAGCGCTGCCGCTGGTGCAGGACAAGGGAAGCAAGAGCCAGGGCGGAAACAGAGACTCAGCCCGAGAGCTGCAAGAAGTCGTGCAGGGTGTCAGGCGTCATACGTATAGAGGATAGGAAGAACCAGCTCGAAATCTGTTGAATGTCCGAGTATGGGCTTTACAAACAACCCAAACTCGGACCTCGAGCCAGAACCCCGCCCGAATGTCCTCTCCCCCACGCCGTCCCATTCTGGACTTCTGGGCTGCCAGGTGCATCGGGGGTGGAGCCTCTGGGACACTAGGCCATGGCCAGGTTCCGGGTCCGACTGCTGCGTGTCCATGGCGGACGGTTGATCGTCCCGGGGCGGGCGAGTGCCGCCCTGTCCACCTGGGGCATGCACACCGGTGACGCCGGATGGGCTTTCTGGCGGAGCACCGCCTGGGTCACGTCGGCCCGATCCAGGCGTACCTGCTGGTCGAGCTCCTTGGATCCCTGCTGATCCGGGGCGCCCGCACGACGGGTATACGCGCGCGACGCAGGGCCTAGGCCTAGGGCGTCGGCTCGGAGCGAGCCAGCGCCATCACCTCCGCGGCCACGGCGCGGCTGGTCGCGCCTCCGCTGAGGCGTCGGCGCACCTCGCTGCCGGCGTCGCGGAGCCGCTGCCGGACGGCGGGGTCGCGCAGCATCGGCAGTGCCGCGTCAGCCAAGTGCCGGGCACTGGCGCGACACTGGATCCGCTCGGGGTAGACACATTCCTCACCGCCGAGGATGATGTTGGGAAGCCCGTACCGGTCGATTTCCACCACGAGCTTCGCCAGCACGGCGTTGATCAGATTGGCCCGGTAGAAGATCACCATCGGCAGACCGGCGAGTGCGGCCTCCAGGGTGGCCGTTCCCGAGCAGATGATTCCCAGCTCGGCGCAGGCGAAGAGATCGAAATTGTCGCCCCGGGTGAAGACGACCTGGATGCCGGCGCGCGCGGCGGCCGTTTGCAGAGGCTTCTCTTCGACGCGGGATGCCAGCGGGAGCGCAAACTGCAGCCGCGGCTCCTGCTGGTGGAGCCGCGCGGCTGCGCCGAAAAGGGCGGGGACGTTGTGACGCAGCTCGCTTTTGCGGGAGCCCGGTGCGATCACGCAGACCGGTCGCTCTGGATCGAGGCCGAAGTGGCTGCGGGCGGCAGCGCGATCCGCAAAGCGGCGCTCGAGTCCTTCGAGCAGTGGGTGCCCGTGGAAGGCGACGGGTACGTGATGGCGTTCGTAGTACGGCGCTTCGAAGGGGAAGGCCACGATCATCTTCGAGATCCGATCGGCCAGCTTCGCGATGCGACCGCTGCGCCAGGCCCAGACCTGGGGGCTGATGTCGAAGAGCACCGGAATGCCGCGAGCTCGTGCTTGGAGAGCCAGCATGAAGTTGAAATCCGGCAGATCGATGCAGACCAGCACGTCGGGCGAACGGGCATCCAGGAGCGCGTGGGCACGTCGGTAGATTCTCAGCAGGCTGGGGAGGGCGCGCACGACACCCGTGAAACCGACGATGGCGAGCCGCTGGGCGTCGGTCTCGATTTCGAGGCCCGCGCGTTCCAGCTCCGTCCCTCCGATTCCGAAGGCCTCGAGCTCCGGGTCCAGCTGTCTCAGTTGCTCCAGCAGCCTCGCGCCATAGACGTCGGCGCTGTCCTCGCCCACGATCATCATGATTCGCAGTGGTCCCGGGCGCCGCGCGCCACGCTCGGCGGGGGCAAGCGGGGGACTCGCCAGGCCGTGGAGACTTTCGGTGCTGCGCAGGGCGAACAGCGAAAACGCGCTTCCAATCAGTGCGCCGGCCACGACGTCGCTCGGGTAGTGGACGCCACACGCCAGCCGGGTAAAGCCCACGAAGCCCGCGGGTAGCAGCCACAGCCAGCGGCGCCGACTTCGCGAGACGTAGATGAGGCCGGCCGCACAGCCGAAGGCGACGGCCGTGTGTCCGGACGGAAAGGAGTGTTTCCGCAGCGTGGGTCCGAGTACGCGCAGCGTTGGCGCGACGCGGGCGAGTTGCGGGTCGATCACCCTGAACTTGCGGTCGAGTCGTCCGCCGAGCATCTCACGCTGCTCCAGCGGGCGCCCGTCGGTGAGCTCAAGTGGGCGCGGGCGTTCGACTGCGTATTTGAAGCCGAGGTTGACCAGGCCGGCGAATAGCATGGCCAGACTGATCACGGCGAAGTTCTTGGGGAAGCGCCGGCGGTCCAGCAAGCGGAGGCCCGCCGCGATCAGCAAGGTCAGCAGCAGTTGGTGACCCAGGTCGGTCCCGTACCCCATCACGAAGTCCCAGCCCGGCAGGTCGAGGCGGTTCACGAGCAGCAGGAGATGGGCATCGAAATGAGCGAGACGGTCGATCGACACAGCTGCGTCCTTGCGCGTCCGCAGCTTCGCAGGGTCATCGGTGTCGCGCCAATCCGGTCCCTTCAATGGATTGGAAATCGCATCCAGATCCACTGCTTGGGTGCGACTCGAAGGAATTATTCGAATTTTGGATGCGACGCCTCCAGAGGCCGATGCGCGCTCGCGGGATGGGCCCGCCTCGCGTAGACTCCGCCTCTCGCGAGACCGCCGGTTTCGCCCCCATGGGGCAGCGGCGCGGCGATGCGAAGTGGCCCGCACGGGACCGCGTTGGACCGTTGGATGGCAGGGAGCGAATAGTGGGCCAAGGCGTCGACGTTGACGAAGCAGTGCCCCGACGCGTCGACGCTGACGGATCGCTTTCGCCGGTTCCGGTTCCCGGGCGCATTCTCAACGAGATTCGGACACACGCCCTCGAGTCGCGACCCGAAGAATGCTGCGGACTCATCATTGGAAACGAGAACGAGCGCTTCGTGCGCGTCGAGCGCTGTCGGAACGAAATGACACAAAAGCATACAGAAGAACCGCAGCTCTATCCGCGCGACGGCAAGGCCGCCTTCTACATGAGTGCGTCCGACGTGCTGCGGGTGGAGAAGGAGCTCCGAGATACGGGTGAGCGGGTGAGCGCTGTCTATCATTCCCACGTCGGCGCGGGCGCGTATCTGTCGAAAATCGATCTCGAGTACGCCGAGCACGCCTTCTTTCCGTTTCCGGATGCCTACCAGATCGTGATCGAGGTCAAAGGCCCCGAAGACGCCGTGGGCGAGATTGGAATCTTTCAGCGCAAGTGGCAAGGATGCATCATCGGACCCGTAGAAGTGTGATGGCACTTCGGTTCCAAAGACTGCTGGGGCTCGGCGCCCTGGCTCTCCTCGCCCTGCTGGCCAGCAGCATCCTCGGTTGCGGGACTGCGAGAATCTCCACGTCCGAGATTCCTCAGCAGCAGATCGTGATTCGCTATTTCACGAACGAAGAGGCCCGGCGGCGCGCGGAGATACTGGAAGATGGGAGGGGGGCGGCGCCAGCCCCCCGGAAGCGAGGGGTTGCCAGCATCGACTCGGTCCGCAGCTACGTGGAGAAGCTCCTCGGCACCGGCGGCGTCAGCGACGAGGGCATGGAACGTCGCTATCCCGGCCGTATCGCCTTGTTGAACCCGCATACGCTCGACGTGCAGACCCTTGAAGGCGCTCGATCAGGGTCGGTGCCGCGCGACCTGTCCACCGATGGCCGCCGATTGTTGTTCACCCAGACGGCGGGCCGCTACCGGCAGATCTACGAATACGATTTCGAAAAGGCCGGTGTCCGTACGGTCACACGGGGCCCGGGCGTCCACCCCGATGCTTGTTACGGTCCGGAGGGACGTATCGCTTTCGTCAAGGCCACGGTCCGCGACGAGCAGGCGGTGGCCACGATCGAATTGACGGGTCCGGGCGGCGTGGGGCGTCAGGTCATCTCGGACGGTCCCGGGGACTACAGCATCGCGTGCGCGCCCGATGGCAGCGCCATCGCTTGGGTCAGCCAGGGTCGCCGGTCCGATCTCATCATGGTCCGGTCGCCCGTCGTGGACGGCGAGAATCGAACGCTCGGTCCGGGACGCTTTCCCGCGTTCTCCCCAGACAGTCAGTGGATGGTCTACAGCAAGAAAGTGGGCGATCGCTGGACGCTCTATCGGGTCCGTCCCAATGGCGGGGGTCGCAAGCGCATCGGCGGCGCTGGACTGGACGAAATCCAAGGCGAGTTCTCCCCCGATGGCCGCTTGATCGTCTACGTGGGAGATGACGGCTTCAACCAAAACCTGTACTTGTTGCGCTTCGACGGCAGCGGCGACCGCCTGTTGTTGGGAGAGGGAGGCGCGCAGAACCCGATCTGGTAGATCGACGACCCCGTTTCCGTCCCGTGCAACGAGTAGATGGAGAACGTGAAACGAGCGAATGGAGAAGAGACGATGACTGCAGGAACGAAGGATCTGGTGCCCGTTCACGGTGGCTGCAAGCAGCCCGTCGACCGGGTCGTGCCGCTTTCCCAGCGCAACCGCTTCCTGGCCGAAGCCGCGAAACTGCCCAGCCTGCGGGTCACGGCGGCAGACCTGTCGACCGTCCATCGACTGGCCGATGGCGCACTGTCCCCCCTGGAAGGCCCGATGGGGGCTGAGGTGTGGCATCGGGTGCTGGAGGAGAAGCGGATCGAGTCGAACGGTGCCTTCTACGCCTGGGGCATTCCGCTTTCCCTGCCGGTGACGGACGACGAAGCGAACGCGCTCTCGGCCGGTGGCTCGGTGGCCGTCAGTCAGGAGGACGGTGAGATCGTGGCCATCGTCGACGCTGTCGAGATCTTCGACTGGGACAAGGATCTCTACGTCCAGAAGGTCTATGGCACGGAGCGTTACGATCATCCGGGCGGGCGCATGGTCCAGAACGATGAACGCACCCAGCTGGTCGGTGGCTCGATCCGTGCATTGCCCCAGCGGCCGCACCCCGAGTATGGCGAGTACATGCTCTCCCCCTGCATGACTCGGGCCCTGATCCGCGATCGAAAATGGGAGCGAGCTCTCGCCTTTCAGACCCGGAATCCGCTTCACCGTGCCCACGAGTACGCACTGGTCGCCGGCGCCGAGCGCCTGACCGCTGCCGGGCATTTCACCGGCGTCGTGCTGAACCCGCTGGTCGGTGAGCTCAAGGGCGACGACGTCCCCGCTGCCATACGCATGCGTTGCTACAAGGTGCTCCACGATCAGCGCCTGCTCGGTCAGGGCGATCAGGACGAAGCCATCTGGGAGAAGGCCGGCTACGCCATTGGCGACGTCTTCGAGCTGATCGGCCTGGACATGAAGATGTTCTACGGTGGCCCCAGCGAAGCCATCATGCACGCCGTCTATCGCCAGAACTACGGCTTCAGCGATCTGGTGATCGGTCGCAAGCACGCCGACGCACCCTTTGAGGACGGTTCCCCCATCTGGGGCGACTTCGATGCCCAGGAAATCTTCCAGAGCCTGCCCGGCGAGCTCCACATTCAGCCCTGCAAGATCGGCTTCGCCGCCTTCTACGAGGCGCTCGGTCGGGTCGACCTCACCGAGAGGCACCCGGACGAGAAGCCCTACAGCATCAGCGGCACCAAGGTCCGGGAGCAGCTCAGGAACGGAGAGCGTCCGGATTCGCGCATCATGCGCCCGGAGACGGCCGACATCTTGATCGAGGCCTTGCGCCGCTGAGCGCAGAAACCGGATGGGTTAGCCTCGCGCTGCACGCTCGAGGAGGGGAGACCGTCGTTCATGCGGATCGGGGTTCCGCGCGAGATCAAGGTGATGGAGTTTCGTGTCGGGATGGTGCCCGACGGCGTGGGCGTGCTCGTCGCCCAGGGGCACGAAGTCCACGTGGAGACCGGAGCCGGCACGGGCTGTGGCTTCGACGACGATGCTTATTCCGACGCCGGTGCCCGGGTCGGTTCGGTGGAAGATGTCTGGGAGAGCGAGCTGGTCGTCAAGGTGAAGGAGCCACAGTCTCCCGAGATTGCCAGGCTGCACCGCGGTCAGACGCTCTTCACCTACCTCCATCTGGCCGCGTCGCCGAAGGTGACCCAGGGCCTGATGGACGCGGGCGTCCTCGCCATCGCCTATGAAACAATTCGGACTCCCGAAGGCGCATTCCCGGTTCTGGCACCGATGAGCGAGGTGGCGGGACGGCTGGCCGTCCAGATCGGTGCGACGCTGCTGCAGAAGGATCGGCAGGGAAAGGGGCTGTTGCTGGGTGGCGTTCCCGGGGTCGAGCGCGGGAAGGTGACGGTTCTCGGCGCCGGGACCGTGGGAATCAACGCCGTGCGGGTCGCCCATGCGCTTGGAGCGGAAGTCGACGTGCTGGACGTGGACCTGAAACGGCTCACCTATCTCTACGACATCTTCTCCGGCGACCTCAACACGCTCTTCTCCAATCCGGCCAACATCGCGCGCTCCGTCATCTCCAGCGACCTGCTGATCGGCGGAGTCTACCTGAGTGGCCGGCGAGCCCCCGTGCTGGTCAGCGAACAGATGGTGCGAGAGATGGAGCCGGGCTCGGTCGTGGTCGACGTGGCGGTGGACCAGGGCGGTTGCGTCGAGACGATCCATCCAACGACGCACGCCGACCCGACCTACCTCGTACACGACGTGGTCCACTACGGAGTCGCCAACATGCCGGGTGCCGTACCCCGGACGTCGACCTTCGCCCTCACGAACACGACGCTTCCCTACGTGGAGCGGCTGGCGGCCCTGGGGGTCGAGGGGGCGCTACGGGAGGATCCCGCGTTGCGGCAGGGGGTGAATGTCTGGCGAGGACGGGTGGTCTGCGAGGGCGTTGCGTCGTCCCTCGGGCTTCCCCTTGCCTCCCTGGAATCGCTGCTCGGCCACTAGTCACCCGACGCCAGCCCACGACTGGCACCGATTGCCCTAGATCATCCGGATGCGCGCTTCGCTGGCGCGCGCCAGCAGGCTCTCCCGGTCGGCGCCCTCCTCGGGGTGGGCCGCGTAGCCGAAGGCGAGGCCGATTCGAACCGGCTGGTTCATGGCGTCGTCCTTGGAGACGTCATCGGCCACGCTGCGGGCCAGGGCGAAGACCCGCTCGCTGGGCGAGAAGCCGGGTTCGGGCAGCAGGATCGTGAACTCGGCGGCTCCGGTGCGACCCGCCACGTCGAAGTCCCGCAGATGGGCGCGCAGGGCATCGGCCGTGCGCTGCACGACCTTGCGAGCAAACGCGGCGTCTCGCGCCCGTTCGATCTCGTCGATGTTCTCGATGCGGCACACGGCGATCGCCAACGCACCCGGACGTCCACCCGCACGGGCGAGCTCCTCCTGGATGCGCTTGTGCAGATAGGCTTCGTTGGGGAGTCCGGTGTCCTCATCGAAATTGCGGAACTGACGCGCGTGGGCGTGGAATAGGGCGTTCGTCAGGGCCCGCTCGAGGTGGGCTACGAACTTCTGGAACAGGGTGAGGTCTTCTTCGGTGAAGCTACCCGCGGTGAAGCGGTCCCTCTGAATCTTGTCGTAGAGCACGAGCGTTCCAATCACGGCGCCATCGCGTTTCAAAGGAGCTGCCATGATCGAACGAACATCACGGGAAAACTCACTCAGGTGTCGCTCCTCGCGAAGATCACGAACGAGTGCGGGCATGCGACGCTTGATGGTGTCCACCGAGAGCTGCTTGTCGAGTCGGAAGAGGGTTTCCTGAAGGCGGCCATCGGCGGAACCGAAGTACGAACGGATCGAGTAGCGGCCCGTCTGCTCGTTCTGGAGACGCAACACTGCGTGGTCGGCCTCGAGCACCATGGCACCCGAAGACGTACCGAGGCGCAGAACCTCGGCTGGATCGGTGACCGAGATCATCCGGATGCCTGCCTCGTTGATGGCTCCGATCTTGGTGGCCCGGGCCTGGAGTCGGGCCCCCCGTTCGAGAGCCGCGATCTCTTCGGCGGCCACAGCGGCCAGTTCGAGCAGGGTCTCTTCCGCCGCCCTTCCCGTGGGGGCACCAAGACCCGATTGCACCGACAACACGCCGACGAGCTCGTCTCCGGCCAGCAGCGGCAGAGCGGCCATGGCAAGCTGGTCATCGGGCCCTCGCAAGAAGATCGCCTGGCGGGTCTGGGCGACCCGGCCGTCGACGCCCTGGCCGATCGCGATGCGGACCTCTTCGCTCAGCCCTGCGTTGTCGAGCGAGCTGCTGGCGAGGTAGAGGTCTCCCTCGTCGAGGTCGAGTAGGTAGAGATTCGCGATTCCGGCGCCGGTATGACCGACCACGTGGCGGCAGAGATCCGTCAGCCGCTCGCGCAAGGGTGCCTTGCCGGCCAGGATCTGGCGCAGCTCGCGAGTCGCGGCGTAGCGGTTGGCCTGGCTGCGGAGTACTGCGTGCTCCTGGGCTCGGGCGATGATCTTCGCGTCGAGGCGAGCGAGCTGCTCGGTGAACTCGAGGTCGTCTTCGGCGAACGCATCGGCCCGCAGCTTGTGATGAAGGTTCAGTACGCCGAGGATCCGACCCTCGTGGATCAGCGGAACGCAGAGCGCCGACTCGACGTCGAGGCGCTCGCGCACGATCTGGAAGCGGTGTTGGTCGGCCTTGCCGCGTAGGTGGATCGATCGCCCCTCTTCGACTACGCGGCCGGCGATGCCCTCGCCGATCTTGACGCGGATCTTGGGCCACAGCTCCGGTTCGACGCCAATCGCCCAGCGCACACGGAGCTCCCGGCTCTCGGGGTCGAGCATCATCACCGAGCCGCCGTCGGCGCCGGTCGCGCCGATGGCAATCTCGAGCATCCGACGAACCAGCTCGTCCGTGTCGACGGTGAGGTTGTACGACTCGACGACTTCGTGGAGCGCTTGGAGCAGCTCGACCTTGCGGTCGTCCGACGCCGCTCCGTAGCACCAGAGGAGGCGTGCGACCAAGGGAGTCACGATCTGCACGCCGCGTTCAGTCGCCTGGCCGTGGGTCTCTGCGAAATTGCCCTGCTCCGATGCGTCGATCACGGCGAAGAGTTCGGGGTCGTCTGCGAGGTCCTGTGCACTGGCGTAGACCTTGCCTCGCAGCGCCTCGGCGATCTCGGGCGCGAGATTGGCGAGGCGCGAGCGCAGCGCGTCGGGGTCGGGATCGAAGACCCCGGCAATCTCCACCTCGGGATTCGCCAGCAGGAGGGGGATCAGCTGGAGCGACTCGTCGGTGGCCCCATGGATGCCGATCCGCCGGCGACTCATCCTGATTCTCCATCGGGGATGGCGTCGAGCTGGATGGTGAGGACGAGGGTGGACGTTCCTCCCTCCGGGTCACCGAGCACCAGCGGGATCCGTACGCTGCGGTCACCGCATCGCGACGCATGACCGACCGAGACGATCGAGAGACCCGGACCGATGCGGACGCCTGTGCTGGCTTCGATCTCGCCCGCCTGGGGCCACGGCGACTGCTGGTCCAACAGGGTCTGGGCGCTCTGGGCGGCTGCATCGAGGGCGGCTCGATCGGGGCTGCTGGCTTCGTCGAGGATGGCCGCCTCCATGCGTTCGGCGCTGCTGGCTTCGGCCGTGGGCGGATTTACGGTCGTTTCCTTGCGGGGCAGGGACACGGCCTGATCGCGCAGCGAGCGGATCACCTGCTTCGAGATGGTCGACAGGGTCTGGAGGACGCCGGTGCCCTCGGTAGCCACTGACTCGAAGACGGCGACGTTGCCCGAATCGAGCTTGCGGTGCAGGTCTTCGAGAGCGTAGGGGTCCGCCAGGTCACGCTTGTTGTACTGAAGGACGAATGGAATGTCGCTGAGGTTGCGTCCGTAGGCGGCGAGCGACCGACGCAGCTCCTCGTAGCTCTCCATGTTGGCATCGACCCGGTCCGCCGTCGCATCGATCACGAGCACGATGCCGTCTACCTGGTCCAGCAGCTGCTTTCGCGTCGCGGCCTGCTCCGGCTGCCCCGGTGCCGCGATCAGCTCGATCTGGGTGCGGATGCCCGCCACCTCGCCCAGCGAGATCGGCAGCAACTCGTAGCTCGCCGCGGGGTCGATGCGGCTCGGTACCTCGCGTAACTCGCCGCGATGGTCCGGACGCATCTTCGTATACGCCGCACGGAGGTTGGCGCTCTTTCCTGCACCTTCTGCCCCCCAGTAGACGATGCGCGCGTTGACCTCTGCGGCTTCTCGGCTCACCTTTGCCATCAGATTTTCCCTTTCTTCATCAGGATCCGTCGGGCCTGGGTCGAGATGATCTGCGGAACGTCCTTGCTCTTCATCAGATGCCGTAGGTCGGTGTCCTGCAGAAAATTGAGGAACTTCAGCGCTGCGGTCTGTGGGCACTTCGGATTGCTGACCAGAGCCATTTTCACCTGGTAGTTCCGTGTCCAGCTCCGATTGTTCGAAATCAAGCGCAGCACTTCATCGCAGACGTTGCGCGACTTGGCGAAGACCGCGGCCTCATTGTCGGTGATCTTCGGACTGCTGACCGCTGCCACGGCCACGATTTTGTTTCGGTCGCGGATCAGTAGACCCCGGGCTTCCTTGTTGCCCAGTCGGGCCAGCTTGATCTTCTGGAAGATGCTCATCTGCTGGATCAGAGCGTGCAGATTGATGCTCGAGGCGGCATCGGTCTCGTCGTCGTTGTCGGATTCCTCAATCAGAGACCGGGCGAATTCTCCGAGATCGTCTCCTAGCACCGCGCGCAGGGCGGCCTCGGCCTCGGAGACGCTGACCTCCCGGGTTTCCGGGTCATCGTCGTTGTCCGCGGGCAGATCCAAGCCGAGGAACGTGAGGATCCTTTCGATGACGGCGCGGCCGGTCAGCGGGTTGGACCCCAGGGATTCGACGATCTCGGGAGTACGCAGCATGCGCTCCTGATTGTTCGAGATGATATCGACGACGCGCTTGCAGGGCAGGGTGGCCAAGAAGGCGATCGTCTGGTCATCGGTAGCGAAGTTCAGCGCCAGCCGCTCGATCCGCTGCGCGTCGTCCTTGAAGGTGCGAGCGAGGTGCGAGAGCAGCGCCGGATGACATTTTCCGCCGAGCACCGGATCGATCACGCTGTCGGGCAGGCCTTCGAGACTCTCGCGGGCTGTGGATTTTATCTCGGCGTCGGGGTCGTGCATCAATGCGAAGAGCACGGTAGCGAGCTCGACGGGAGGAAGGGGCAGAGCGCCGCGAGCCGCCATCAAGCGGACTTCGCGCGGCGCATCGCGCCGGGCGTAACGTTCCGCCTGTGGCGACAGCGTCAGGCGGATCTTCTGTCGTCCCTTCTCCTCGTCCACGTTTCCCCGATCTCTCGTCTCCGGGGCGCGAGCCCCGGCCTTCGGCGCCCCCCTTTGCCGTCCGGCCAGGCAGGAGGCTAGGAGGCTTCCTTTTTTGCGGCGGCTGCCGCGGCAATGATCTTCTCGCGCACGTTGGCGGGGGCTTCCTCGTAGTGCGAGAACTCCATGTGAAATTCGCCCTGGCCACCCGTCATGCTGGTCAAGGTCGTGGCGTATTCGAGCATCTCACCCATCGGCACCCGGGCCGTTACCACCGACATCGCACCGGACGCTTCAGAGGACTGCACCTGGCCGCGGCGGCTGGAGATGTCGCCCATGACGTCGCCGACGTGGTCGGCCGGGGCCGAGATCTCGACGTTCATCACCGGTTCGAGAATGGTGGGCTTGGCCTGCTCGATACCCGCCTTGAATCCGAACGAGGCGGCCAGCTTGAAGGCCATTTCATTCGAGTCCACCGGGTGGTGCTTGCCATCGATGCAGCGGACGCGAATGTCCACCACGGGGTAGCCGGCAAGCGGTCCCGCGTCACAGGATTCCATGACGCCCTTTTCGACGGCCGGGATCAGCCCGCGCGGAATGGCGCCGCCCTTGATCTCGTCCAGGAACTGAATGCCTTCCCCTCGGGGCAAGGGTTCGAGCGTGAGGTAACACACCCCGAACATGCCTTTTCCTCCGGTCTGCTTCTTGAGCTTGCCCTCGATGTGCTCCGCCTTGCGCGTGATGGTTTCGCGGTAGGGGACTTTCGGGGTCTTCAGCTCGACCCCCACACCGAACATTCGTTGGAGCTTCTGCACCGTAATCCGGACGTGAAGCTCTCCCATGCCGGACAGCAGGAACTCGCCGGTGGAGGCTTCTCGCCCCAGACGGAGCGTCGGATCCTCTTCTACCAATCGGCCAAGTGAGGAATAGACTTTATCCTCGTCTGCCTTTGATTTCGCCTGGATGGCATAGGAAATGACACCCTGGGGAATGGGAATTTCCGGCAGCGGGATCCCTCCCTTTTCGGCGGTCAGGGCGTGACCCGTACGCACGGACTTGAGCTTTGCGACCGCCACAATATCGCCGGGGCCCGCCTCGGGGACGTCCCCGTGCTCCTCTCCCTTGAGCAGCAGCAGCTTTCCAAACCGCTCCTTGGTGTCGGCCGTGACGTTGAGCACCGACTGGTCTGCCTTGACTGTGCCGGACACGATCCGCATGACCGAGAGGGTGCCCGCGTAGCGGTCGATCAGGGTCTTGATCACGACAGCCGTGAAGGGCGCCTCCGTGCTGGGCTCCACCTCGGTACCGGCGTCGTCCGCCGCCTTCCAGGCGGGTCGGTCCGCGGCGGACGGCAGCAGCTCCGTGATGCCTCCCATGAGCGTGGAAACGCCGAGCCGGGTCAGTGCGGCGCCGCAGAAGACGGGCGTGATCTTGCCGTCCCGCGTGCCTGCCAGGAGTCCGAGTGAGAGCTCGTCCTCGGTCAGATCGCCTTCTTCCAGATATTTCTCGAGCAGTACGTCGTCACACTCCGCGACGTCCTCTACCAGAGATTCGTGAGCGGCCTGCACGGCATCGGCCATGTCGTCCGGGATCTCGCCTTCTCCATCCGCGGTCACGGCCTTCATGTGAATCAGGTCGATTACACCCGAAAAATTCTCGTGTTCACCGATGGGAAGCGTTACGACCGCCGGGCTGGCGCCGATCTCCTTCAAGGACTCGACGGCAGCGTCAAAGTCGGCTCGTTCACGATCCATGCCGTTGATGAAGGCGATTCTCGCGACGCCGTTGTCGCGACACGCTGTCAGCATTCGACTCGTGCCCACCTTGGCGCCGCCCGCGGCGTTCACGACGAGAACGGCCCCGTCGAGTCCGTGCAGTGCGATGCGGCCATCGGCCTGGAAGTTCGAGTCGCCGGGGGTGTCGACCAGCGTGACATGCTTGCCGTTGGTATCGAAGCCATAGATGGAACAGCTGATGGTCGTGTGCCGTTCCTTTTCTTCGGGCAGGTAGTTCAGCACAGAGGTCCCATCGGTTACGCTTCCGAGGTGGCTGGTCGCGCCGGCGGCGTGAAGGATGGCCTCGCCGAGCGTCGTCTTGCCGTCCCCGGAATGGCCAATCAGGGCGAAGTTGTAGGTGTCCGCGACCTTCACGTTCTTCATCAGGAGCTCTCCTTTCGTGCCCCGTCGGCCTGAGGGCGGTTCTTTTCGAAAATGATGCGCAACCCTTCCAGCGTCAGGAACGGCTCCACCCGCTCGATGACACTCGTTTCATTCGCGACGAGATGGGCCAACCCCCCGGTGGCGATCACACGCGCGTCTTCGCCGAGCTCACTGCGAATCCGCACTGCTATGGAATCGACGACGCCGGCGTAGCCGTACAGCAGTCCCGATTGGATGGCGCCCGTCGTGGTCTTTCCGATCACGCTCTTGGGGCGGGCGATCTCGACGCGGTGAAGCATCGATGCGCGTTCGAACAGGGCCTCCATTGCCGTGTGCATTCCCGGGAAGATCACGCCGCCCAGGTACTCGCCCGCGCGCGAGACACAGTCGAAGGTGGTTGCGGTGCCGAAGTCGACCGCGATGACGGGGCCGCCGAACATCTCGAAGGCGGCCACCGAATTCACGATCCGATCCGCTCCGACCTCGCGCGGGTTCTCGTAGCGCACGGGCATGCCGGTACGGATCCCGGGTCCCACGATCATGGGAGAACGGTCGAAGAGCTTGGTGGAGACCCGCTCCCAGATCGGCAGGAGCGGCGGAACGACACTCGAGATGATGATGTTGCTCACGTCGGAGGTGCGCCGTTCTGCCTGGTCGAACAACGCGGTCAACGTCATGGCCACCTCATCGGAGGTCTGCTCCCGATGGGTACTGATGCGCCAGTGCTGGGCCAGTTCGCCACGCTCCTCACCGTCCTGGGCACGGTAGTCGAATACACCGATCGAAACGTTCGTATTTCCGATGTCGATCACGAGCAATACGGTCAAGCGTTCTCCTTCGTGATCGTGACATCACCGGCGATCACGCGGGCCTCGCCGCCGTCGTCCTTCTCGATTCTCAGCGTTCCATCCCGGGCGATCCCGATCACGGTGCCCTCGATCTCGGCGCCGGCCAGCTCCACGACGCGCACCCGGCGACCCGTCATCCGAAGTCGCGCCTCATAGGCAGGCCTCAGGCTCTCGAATCCGGCCGACTGGCATCGATCCAGAACGCGTTCCAGCTCATTGTACAACCGGCAGGTGAAAGCGACGCGATCGATTCGCTCGTCACAGTGACTCGAGAGGCTCGTGGCCAGGTGTCGGAACTCATCGGGGAAGGACTCGCGGTCCACGTTGAGGTTGACGCCGATGCCGAGTACGAGATAGGAGACGCGGGTGGCCTCGGCGCCGAGCTCAACCAGGATTCCCGAGGTCTTGAGCCCATTGAGCAGCACGTCGTTGGGCCACTTCAGTTCGACCTGATCCGGGTCTGGAACCGAGCTGGCAATGGCCTCGGCGACACCGACGGCGGCCGCCAGGATCCAGGTCGGCGCCTCGGCCGTGGTGATCTGCGGCCGCAGCACGATCGAAGTGTACAGATTGAGATGGGGCGGGGAGAAGAAGCTGCGACCCAGGCGGCCCCGGCCCGCGGTCTGTCCTTCGGCAATGACGGCCGTGCCATGTGCAGCCCCCGAACGGGCCAGCTCCTGGGCCACGCGATTGGTCGAATCGGTCGTCTCGAACCATTCCAGCCGGCGCCCGAGCCAGCGCGTCTCGAGTCGGGCATGGATCTCTTCTGGATAGAGACGGTCGGGAGCTTCGGTGAGGCGATACCCATCGCCGGCTGCCGCCTCGATCTTGTAGCCGAGCGCGCGCAGTGCCTCGACGTTCTTCCAAATTGCGGTGCGAGAAACGTTCAACTGGTTGGACAGGTCGGCACCGGAACAGGTGCCCCCGCCGGCGCGTCGCAGGGATTCCAGTACGCGCGCCGGCCCGTTCTTCACCTCGTCGCCCCCACGCTGGTGTTTTCTCCACCACGCTGGGGGATCTCGAGGGCGACGTCGGCCCCCGGGGCCGAGTGCGTGAGGGCGCCGATCGAGATGCGGTGTACGCCGGTTTCGGCGTAGCGTCGGACGTTGTCGAGGGTGATGCCGCCGCTGGCTTCAAGGGTGGCGCGGTCGCCGACCCGGGCGACGATGGATTCGATCTCCTCGGGAGTCCGATTATCGAGTAGCAGGAAATTGGCACCCGCCTCGACGGCCTTGATGGCATCGGCTTCGCTCTCGACCTCGATCTGGATCCTGAGATTCGCCGGGGCTTCGGCGATGGCGGCCTTGACCGCGGCTTCGACGCCACCCGCCAACGCAATGTGGTTGTCCTTGAGCAGGACTCCATCGAACAGGCCGACGCGATGATTCACCGCGCCTCCGACCGCGGTCGCATACTTGTCGAGCGCTCGCCAACCGGGAAGCGTCTTGCGGGTGTCGACGATCCGGGCGCGCAGGCCCGCCACTGCGTCGACGTAGCGCTGGGTCTGGGTAGCGATTCCACAGAGGCGGCCGAGGAAATTGAGGGCAGTGCGTTCCGCAGCCAGGATGGCGCGTAGGTTGCCGGTCACGTGCGCCATGGGCTGGCCGGGCTGCAGACGGTCGCCGTCCGAAACCGTCGGCTCGAAGTCTGCGGCTGGATCGAGGCAGCCGAAGACGGCGGCTGCGATCTCGAGGCCGCAGACCACCAGCGCCTGACGCGACTCGACCACGGCATCGCCCTGGCGGCTGGCCTCCACCACCAGCGGTGTGGTGGCGTCACCCGGGCCCACGTCCTCCTCGATGGCCATCTCGACGAGTGGCCACCAGCTCCGTGCCGGGGGGATGGACACGCGCTGCATCGTCCACAGACGGTAGCAGTCCAAGTCAGCGTTAGCGTTCAGAAACGGGACGGACCGCCGAATGCTGCGCGCCTGTTTTCCCCGAGGGGCCGCGGCTCCTCGGACCCGAGACTAGTCGGACTCGCCCTTCATCCGGCGAATCTCTTCGCGGATCAGGGTCTCGGCCAGCTGCGGGATCACCTCCCACGCGATCTTCTCGACCCGCTCGAGAGCCTGACGGACGATCTGTTCGGTGACGTCACCGAAGGCCTCCCAGGCGATCTTCTCCAGCGTGTCGTGGATCTGGTTGCGCAGCTCGGGAGACACTCTCGAGAGGTCGACGTCCGGAGCCGACGAGACAGCGGCTGCCGGAGTCGGCTCGACGAAAGCCTGCACCGCAGACGAATCCGCGTCGGAAAACGTCGGAACGAGATCCTCCAGCTCCGGCTCGTTCGGCTGGACCGCCGCCGGGGGATCGCCCGGATCGGGTGTATCGCCCAGCAGCTGGTCCACGGGCTCAGCGGCCAGCGGTGCCGGCTCGGGTTCCGCTACGGAGGCCACCGGCTGCGGAGCCGCCGGCGCGACCACCTCGAAGTCGTCGCGCACGGGATCGCTGATTACCGGCGGCTCAGGAGCCGGCACGGCCGGTGTCAGGTTCAGTGGATCGCCCAGGTCCGAAGAGGAGACGTCGAAGCCCGATGCTCCCTTGGGATCCATCACGGTTGCTTCGGCCAGGTCGTTGACGTTGATCGCGGGCGTTTCGGGATTGGTGTCGCCCGCCGTTCCCAGATCGAATTCGAAGAGGCCTTCGCCCCCACCGACATCCCCGGCCGGCATGCCGCCGGCGATCAGCGAATCCTCTTCGGGCGTCGTGTCGACCGCGGGCATGCCCAGCTCGTCGTCCAGCAAGCGGGTCATTCCCGGGCCGGCGACTCCGTCGCCCGAAGCGTCGGGAGGCAGCGCAACGCTGCTGTCGGGTGCTGCGGATGCCACCGGAGCGTCCATGGGTTCGAGTGTCGTCGCGTTGTCGCCCGCACCGATCGACAGGTCTTCGTCGCCGAAGGCAAACGCGCCGCCGCTATCGGCGGCCGGGTTGATGTCGATCGCGAGGGTGTCGGCGGTCGGTGCCGCATTCTCTTCCGGAGCCGGCGGCGCGGTCGCGGCCGAACCCGCTTGGGACTGATCCTCGTCGAAAAAGTCGAAGCTCTCGCTGTTCGAGCCGGCAGCTCCGGGAGACGGTGACGCGGTCACGGCCGGAGCCGGCGGCGGTGCCGTGGCGAGCAGCTCCTTGACGCG
>SMVA01436539.1_pt1 | contig 20760 bp, 18 predicted proteins | sample 2456451 | NCBI WGS metagenome assembly SMVA01 (sample SAMN11095933, study PRJNA526329) | marine sediment metagenome | biome: Marine sediment; feature: Surficial sediment; material: Deep marine sediment; isolation source: Hadal surficial sediment | place: Pacific Ocean | collected 2014-05 | depth... | reverse complement strand
TGCCTTTGATCGACTTCCCTGTGTACTGTCGCAATGATGAAACGCTCTGTTAACCAGCGTCGAGTTTCGGCGCAATCCAGCCGTCCGGCGGCGGGTGTCTTTCAAGACGGTTGATGTTGACGGTAAAACCGGCATCGCAGCCGTTCATTACCATGCGCCGTTCTGCGATACGCCATCGTGACTTCTCGCGCACAAACCTGTCGCGGTACTGGCCAAGAACCGTTGCAGTAGAGCCGTCTGCTCGTTCGTGCCAAGCATGAACATAGCTCTTGACGAGCGCGCCGTCATGGTCGAACTGGATTTGCACATTGGACAGGTGGTGTGAGGTGCGCGCCCAACGCCACATCCGCTCAAGGGATTTTGCCAGTGCGGCAGAACCGACACTCTGCAGGCGTTCGTCCGGCCCGAAATCGACCAAACAATCACGGGTAAAAAGTGCGGATAAACGTGGCAAATCCATACGATCGAGCGCGTAACAATAGTCGGTCAAAATATCGCTTATCTCCTGCCGGTCGATCAGACTTTGTAAGGCTTTGTCATTTAAGATGATGCCGCTATCGGACATAGGTCGCACCATTCACGTCAAGTGTCGCGCCTGAAAGATGACGGACGGTGCCCGTGGCGAGAAATGCAATCAGGTCACCAAGTTCCTCTGGTGGCACCCACTCGCCCATCGCCAGCGTCCGGGTCACAATATCTTCGCCACCCTGCAACCTGGCGAAATCAAGCGACATCTTCGTGCGCACGATTCCGGGCGCGATGATGTAGGTGTAAATATTGTCTTTCGCATAGCCTCGGGCAATCGACTGAGCTACAGCTTTGATCGCGCCTTTTGATGCCGCATACGCAATCATATTGGAATTAGTGACACCGCGTTGCGCAACCCAACTTGACATCAGGATGATGACACCACCGTCACGCGTCCTGAAATGCCGCACCGCCGCTCGCATAAGTCGTGCTTGTGCCTGAACGTTAATTTGATAATGTCGAGCCCAGGAAGCATTCCAGCTTTCCTCATCGTCATCGATGCCGCCAATCGGTTCCATTATCGCAGCGTTCAGTACCAACACATCTATATGACCGCGCCAAGCGACTGCCTCCTTCCAGATTCGCTCGACAGCAGCGTCGTCCTCAAAATCACCGGCAACGAAACACTTGTGTTCAGGGCTGATCTCAGCGAGCGCAGTTTGTGCGCCTTCCAAATCACCTGGTTGTCCTCGATGATGTGCTACCAGCTCAGCACCCTCCCTGCCAATACACTTAGCTGTTGCGGCACCAATGCCTTGCGAAGCGCCGGTCAAAAGCACGATCTTGTTTTTCAGTGTTTGCAAACTACCGACTCCGAATGTGTGGACGCGCAGGTCCTAATCTGGAGATGAGAAAGCAATGGTCGCTATGCGAACATTTGTGCGAATTATTGTACACTATCGAGATCGTTTATTTCGGGCCCAGCGAGGAATCTTGGATGAGCAACGACGTAGAACCCTGGAAAATCGCCGATAGTGATTGGCGCAAACTTGTGGGCCGGGTTCGCGCCGGGCGCGCCTTGGCGCCACCGGTGTGGCCTGACAACTCGCGCAGTGCAGTCGCGCTTTCCTTCGACTGCGATCATGAGACATTTGAACTCGGCAGTGGCGGTAAAGCCATTGGCAGGCTGGCCTGGGGAGAATTCGGCCGTCGCGTTGGCGTGCCGAGAATACTCGAAGTACTCGGGCGACATGCTGTTTCAGCAAGTTTTTTCATGCCCGCGGTTTGCACACTTATCGATCCACTTGAGACGAAACGAATTCTCGAAGCGGGTCACGAAATCGGCATGCACGGCTGGATTCACGAAAATAATTCGAAACTCGATGCCGCAACTGAACGGGAACTGATACTCCGCGCGCGGGACGTTCTTGAACAACAAATAGGAACGGCACCCGTCGGTTTTCGCTCGGCCAACTGGGACCTGAGTCCGCATACAATTGAAATTATTTCTGAACTGGGGCTGGAATACGACAGTTCACTTATGGCCGACGAGGATTGTTACGAGTTACTACTTGATGGCAAGCCAACGGGCATAGTCGAGGTTCCTGTCGAGTGGTTACGTGATGATGCGGTTTATTTAATGTTCAATCGCGAACCGGCAACAAGACCATGGATGTCACCCGAAGATGTCTTCTCAATTTTTCAGCGCGAATTTGATGCGGCGCACGACGCGGGTGGCCTGTTTCAACTCGTCATGCATCCTTTCGTAATCGGGTACCGATCACGAATTTGGATTCTTGACAATCTGATCGAATACGCCAAGTCGAAACGCGATGTATGGTTCGGTACTCACGCAGAGGTCGCCAGCTGGGTACGTAAGCACAGCCCCGGAAATTAGCCAGTCGGAGCTGTGAGCGTAAGCGTACAACGTACGCTTACGCTCACCAACATAAGCCTTAATTACCGTCCATAATTTTTTGAATGTCGGTGTCGTCGCCGGTTAGCTGCCAGTGAACCAGTGAGATAGGAATGCTGCCGGCTTCATTGAGTTCTCCATAGAAGTCGGACAGCGTGTACTCCGTACTCGGATGTTCCATTTGTTTGCTTCGTTTCGCGAGTAACTTTTCCAGCAAATACTTTCCGGTTACGTAGCTGGTGCCATACCCGGGTTGCCGCAAATACAGATGCTGTTCGAATTCCATCAGTCCCGGTTCATTGCCCATCCAGCCACGCGGCGTCCACTCGAGATGCACTACGCCAGCTTCAGCCATCGTCATTTCATTCGCATGAGCGTATAGAGACCCTAAGCCACGAGCAGCGCGTTGCGCCAACATGATCCAAACCAGTTCTCGAGAACGTGGATTTTCGTCGTACAGCCCCGCATGCATAAACATTTCTTCCACGCCAGTAGCCGTTCCTTCATTGCGACTGTCAAAAATGTTGTACAGAAGCGCGTCACGCCGTATTGGGCTCGCGTGCGGCTCCTCACGCATTTGGGCCAATTCGAACCAATGGTAAAAATGCGTATACAGCGGAGTGGGATCCCGGTGCGACGCTATTTCGAAAAAGTTCCGTTCGGACTCTGGTATGAATTCGCCCAGGTGCTCACGCAGTGCCGGCTCCATGTAATCTTTAACCGGCATGACACCCTGTTGATCGAGAAACTCCATCAGGTATGTGGCCGACCTGTCCGCCAGTCGATCGAACTCCTCCGGCGTGGACACCGCTATTTGCTTGGGTAGATTGCGGTTGCGATGTTCCTCAAGCTTCAGCGATGACCAGGCCCGATCGAGTTCTCGTTGTAACAGAAAAACCTCTTCCTCCCACGACAGCGGCAGGTAGTGCACATTTTTCTGGTACCACGTGTAGTTTTCTTTGCCGAGACCCGACGGTCCGGTCTTTGATGGCGCTTCTTTTTCGAGCCACGCAACGAGTTCATCAGTCGCTTGCTGCGCATCCTGAATCGCCAGGACCAATTCATTGCTTGCCGATTCATTCACGAGTTCTGATATGTTATCCAGATTAATTCGCTGCGTTCTTATATTGCGAGTACCGGCGATCCAGAGATCACGAGCGTTTCCTGTTAGATTGCGTTGCGCCTGCTTCATGAGTGGCGGAATCACACGCAGCTGTTCGACCATGCGTTGTTCTTCCATATCAGACAACGGAAAACTATAGGTCCAAAGCTCCAGCACCTCATGGTGTGTCGGTCCTTCGTGACCGGGTACATCGCTTTTGTACGTCCAAATAGACTGATAATAGGCCGGGTCGCGCACCCACGGTTTGAGCACTCTGTGATTGAAATCGAAACCATTCATTTCAGCGCGCACAATATGCCAGTCAACCTGTTGCTCAATTGACCAGTCGCTGACATCAATGGCATTGAGGCGCGCGGTGTATAATTTCAGCTCCTCATAGGCCTTCGCGAAGCGCTCAGCGGTGTAGTCAGGGGCACCGTCTCGCATAGGCGCTCGCTCGAATTCGCGCCAATCCTCGAAGAGCTGCACCAGGTCATCGTAGCTACTCTCCGTCCTTTCGTCTGCAGAACTAAAAGGGATTACGACACAGGCCATTGCCACCAGTGCAACAACTCGGCCTAAACTTGTAGAGATCGTCGATCGATTTCGCATTGAATTCTCTCCTTCAGCTGTTGGTTTGAGGTCCTCAAACCGATTCATTTGTATATTACGCAGGCCACACGCCATCGCGCTGCAATTCTTGTTTTACTTCGTCCACGGCGTCCCGTACTCCAGCAATCATCGTATCTATTTCGCCGCTGGATATCGTGAGTGGCGGCGAAAACGCCAGCGTGTCGGCATTCGGTAGCGCCCTTGTCAATACACCGTTGCCCATTGCTGCTTTTGCAACTCGAGCCGCGACTCCCAACTTCGGATCGAATGCATTTGGCGGATCGCAATTCGCAAGCAGCTCGATAGCTCCGATCAGACCAAACCCGCGTATCTCACCGACCAAGGGATGATCGGCGAACGCATCCTGCAGTTGCTCATGCATATACAAACCCTGCGAAGCAGCCGCGTCCACGAGCCTGTCATTTTCAATGATGTCGAGATTGGCCATGGCGACCGCCGCCCCAATCGGGTGCGAGCTGTAAGTATAGCCGTGGCCGAAGGCACCATATTTTTTACCACCCTCGACTATCGTCCGCCACACTTTTTCAGAGACGAGCGCACCTGACAGAGGGAAGTAGGCTGACGTAAGGCCTTTTGCAATCGTGATCATGTCCGGTTTGACGTTGAGCGCCTGACAACCAAAACTACTGCCTAACCTGCCGAAGCCGGTAATAACCTCATCGGCGACCAACAGAATGTCGTGCTTTGTAAGAACCTCTCGCAGCGCCTCGTGATACCCAGCGGGCGGCACGATGACGCCACCGGCACCCATAACGGGTTCGAGGAACATAGCTCCGATTGTGTCAGCGCCCTCCTCCTCAATCAGTATCTCCAAATCATCGATTAACTTGGTGACAAATTCGGCGTCACTCAGCCCGTAACCCTCCCAGAGCCGATGCGGTGCCGTTGTGTGCTTAACAAATGGCAGTGGCAGATCAAATCCAGCATGCAAACCGGGCAGTCCGGTCATGCCCCCAGCCATTATGGTTACCCCATGATAGGCACGCTGCCTGGCGATAATTTTCTTCTTGTCCCGTTTGCCGCGGGAATTGTTGTAATACCAGACAAGTTTTACCTGTGTGTCGTTTGCGTCCGAACCTGAATTGCCGAAGAAGACTTTCGACATTGGATGCGGGGCGTTTTCGATTAGTCTTTCAGCAAGTAAAGCAGGCTGGTCGCTGCTCATCGAAGAAAAAGCATGGCAGTACGAAAGGGTTTCCACCTGTCGCCGCATGGCTTCCGCTATTTCGCGGCGCCCGTAGCCTACGTTCACACACCACAGCCCGGCCATCCCATCGAGATACCGCCGCCCCGTCGAATCTTCAAGCCATACTCCATCGCCACGGACCATGACCACTGGCGGGCCCTGCTTTTCGTGGTCGGCCAGCCCGGTGAATGGATGGAAGTTGTAACGGCGGTCGATATCGGCGAAGTCGACGTCCTGCTCCGGCAAGCTTCCGTGTAATGTCACAAGTTCATCCCCCTGGCACGATGTACGCTTACTTTCGGCGACATCTTTAAATCGATCTTTTTCGTACAACTGTTCATTAAATACATGATATTTATCCGGTATTCAAGCTTGTGTCCGGCATGCGGTGACTCCAGGAAATGCTGCTTTGGCATTTTTCCTTTAAATATCCGATAGTTCGACATATGCACGCTGGGGGACAGTGGATTCGCGTCTCGAATACTCAGTCGGAGCGTTTGTTTGTATTGCGAAGTCCTGTGCGCTATGAGAACATCTTTCATTGGATTCACTCCCGAACAAATGCCCGTCATGCTTACACTTACCGACCCGAGCCTGCTCCGCGACAGCTTATATATCGGCGGCGGTTGGCGCATACCGGCGGCTAATACACCCCTCGAGGTATTCAACCCGGCAACCGGGGCGCTGGTGCAATCGGTGCACCAGGGCGGACGAGAGGATGCCGCAGCGGCCATAGATGCCGCCGAGGAAGCGTTTCCCGGATGGGCGGCGCGAACAGCCAAAGACCGCTCCATGCTGTTGCGCCGCTGGCATGATCTTGTCGTGGAGCACGTGGACGACCTGGCACAGATTCTAACGGCCGAGCAAGGTAAGCCGATTGCAGAAGCCAGAGGAGAGATTCTGTACGGCGCAGCATTCTTCGAGTGGTTCGCAGAAGAAGCAAAACGGGTTTACGGCGAGACGATTCCGGCGCCGAAGCCGAATCAACGATTGCTCGTATTGAAACAGCCGATTGGTGTATGCACGGCAATCACCCCTTGGAATTTTCCGATGGCGATGATCCCGCGTAAAGCCGCTCCGGCACTCGCGGCCGGCTGTACGATGGTTTTAAAACCAGCCAGTGCAACACCATTATCTGCACTGGCGCTGGCTGAACTGGCCGACCGCGCCGGCATTCCACCCGGTGTTTTTAACGTTGTACCCGGCAAAGCAGGGAGTGTCGGTGACGAGCTGGTAGTGAATCCGAAAGTCCGGAAAATTACCTTCACCGGCTCGACCGAAGTGGGGCGCGAGTTAATGGCGAAGGCTGCCGTTGGCATTAAAAAAGTGTCGCTTGAGCTGGGAGGCAATGCGCCCTTAATAATTTTCGACGACGCACACCTTGATTCGGCAATTCGCGGTGCACTTGACTCGAAGTTTCGCAACATGGGGCAGACTTGCGTCTGCGCGAATCGAATTTATGTACAAAGTGGCATTTACGATAAATTTATCGATGCGTTTGCCAAAGAGGTTGGAACTTTTCGCGTCGGTAACGGCCTCGATGATGGCGTAGATCAAGGTCCATTGATTGACGAGGCCGCCGTCCGGAAAACCGAAGAGCATGTACAGGATGCCGTCAGGCTCGGCGCGAAAATCATCGTCGGTGGTTCACGCCACGAACTTGGCGGAACATTCTTTCAGCCAACCGTACTCGGAAACGCGACAGCGGATATGAAGGTCGCGCACGAGGAGACTTTTGGTCCAGTCGCCGCGGTGTTTCGATTCGATACCGAAGAAGAGGTGATTGAACTTTCGAATCGGACCGAATACGGCCTGGCCGCCTATTTCTTTACTCGCGATAGTGCGCGTATTTGGCGCGTCAGTGAGGCATTGGAATTCGGCATCGTTGGAATTAATACTGGTATTTTCTCTTATGAGGGCGCGCCATTTGGCGGCTTGAAGGCATCTGGCATCGGACGCGAAGGATCACATTTCGGAATTGATGAATTTCTGGAGATAAAATACCTGTGTATCGGCGATACCGATAGGTAATCCGAACTACGGTATAATATTCAGATCAGGACTTGCGATTAAAACTGTCATTAAGGGGAGCTCGTCGTTGGAAAAGAAATTCACTAAACGCGACTACGTCAATTCGCTTGCCCGTGGACTCGAAGTCATTCGGGCCTTTACACGCACCCAACCAAGCATGACTTTGAGCGAGATATCCCGCGCCACCGGCATGACTCGGGCTACGGTTCGACGCTTTGTTCTGACACTGGTACGTGAAGGTTACGCCGAAAGTAATGATAAACACTTTAGTTTAAGGCCGAAGGTTCTTGAACTGGGATACGCCGCCCTGTCTTCACTGACATTCATGGACGTAGCGCAGCCAATTATGCTTAAGCTTGCAAATGATCTTAATGAGTCTGTCTTTGCGGCGGTTCTTGACGGTCAGAATGTCGTCTACGTCGCTAAGGCAAACCCTCCGGAACGATTTGTCAGCATCTCCGTCAGCGTTGGCAGCAGGGCTCCGGCTCATGCGGTTTCAACCGGACGTGTTCTCATTGCGGCGTTGCCGGAGGAAGAACGACTCAAGTACATTGACGATGTGACATTGGAAAAACTGACAGCCAAAACTGTGACCTCCAAGGTCAAGTTGCGAGGCCTGATCGAGGAAACTCGGGTAAAGGGATGGAGCATCGTCGATCAGGAATTGGAAATCGGTCTGCGGTCTATTGCTGTGCCTATTCATAATAAGGCTGGCAAAGTGGTGGCAGCGCTTAACGTAGCCTGCCCGAGTTCTCGCATCTCACCTGAAGACATGCGCACCAAGATCCTCCTGGAGCTGCAGTCGGCGTCGCAGGAAATTACAGCAAGTTTGCAAAAATAGGGACGTCGAAACGGTCGCGCGCATCTTTAATCCCGATCGCCGTCTAGTTTAAGGGCACTCTCTTCCAGAGGTCGCTCACCTCATCGTCCAGCCCGGTCATTTCCCAGCGGATCAATGACAGCGGCAGCCGACCGGACGCCATAAATGTGTCATGGAAGTCCTTCAAGACAAAGTCATCACCCAGCTGACGTTTTCGATCCGCCAGCAATTGCTGCATCTGCAACATGCCGATCATGTACCCCAGACCATAGCCCGGCGGTCGCCGAAGGTAGATTTCAGCATCGACGCGGGCAACATTTTCGTCCAGCCATGGCGTTCGCTCCATCCACCAATCGACGACTTCGCTGACAGTCATTTCATTGCGCTGCAGCCAAACGTCTGCAGGAACCCTCGCAGCGCGGAAAATACCGAAAACATATATCAGTTCGCGTACTCGCGGCAGATCGTCAATAACACCAGCGTTCATCATCCCCTCTTCAAGATAGACACCCCAACCTTCGGTACGCCCGCCACTCCTGATCTTGCTGCGGATCGGATGTTCACTGTGTCTCTCAACTATGCCGTCAAATCGGTGCCCCGGGATAACCGCATGCAAATGGTCGGGCGTCGGATCACGATACTGCACCTGCTCCCAGAAATTAGGACCTTCAGGACGAACGATCCAGGGCACGTTCGTACCCAGCTCATTGATGTAGTCGGGGATTGTTATGATTTCGTTCTTGATCAGGAACTCACGAATCCTTCTGTCGGTATTCTCTATGCGTTCTGCATATTCCTCCGCAGATGTTGGTAACTCGATTACCGGCAGGTTTCGGTTTCGGTGCTGCTCAAGTGCGTACACGCTCCACAGTCGATTCAGTTCACGCTTGCCAAGCGTAATGATTTGATCGCCCGTGTACGGCATAAGCTTCACGTGCTTCAGATACCAATCGAATTTTTCCTTCCCTACGCCAGCCTGGCCCGTCATGCCGCTGCGATGCTCCTTCAACCAATCATGAAATCCCTCGACGGATTTCATTGCTGCCGCAACATCGCGCTGTAATTCGGGTTGCTGTGCTAACGCCCGCTGCAGAAAATCTGCGTACCAGCCGATGACACCCGGTGGAGGCGTAGCGCGGTACGGGTATCCATGCCCAACACCGTCTGCATTTTTGAGGTTAAATATTGCAAGGTCTGCGTAGTCTGCTGCAACTTCGGTCAGGTTTTTCTTGCCGTCCTCGACCAACAGAAAAATCGCCTGCAGCCGGACGCGAAGTTGTGCGAGTTCATCGTCGGATACCGGCAGATCAACAAACGTTATGCGCTGCATTTTATCAACGTAGAAACCCGGATCGCGCGACCAGGGACGCGATACATTCAGGATGAAGTCCTGCTGATCGAACCGCGAGCGCACCGCCAAATAATCGACCTGTTGCTCCACCTGCCAATCGACGACCGCCATGTTCTCCAGGCGGTCTTGAAATTCTCGCATCTGCGCACGACGAATGTTTACAGCATCCTCGCTGAAATCGGGATAAATTTTCGTAGCACCACCGACAGTGTTCCGACCCGAGTCAGACCTTGGTCTGGAAAAAGCCGGCATCGAATTTAGCCAACCTGGCGTATTTGAATTCGCTGGGTCTTTCCACTCCAGAAAATCCTGAAAAAGAGCCACGAATTCCTTGTAAGTTCCCGACCCATTCGGCATGCCCTCCAATTGGGCACACACCACAGCAGGCGTGCCAAAGGCGATGACGCAAATGAATGCAACCCTTGAGAATACTGTCCTTATTAAAATCGAATTAGTCTTCACAATTAATCGATCCCTTTAAATATTCTGAGTCGATGTCGCTCACACAATCTGCTCACGGACGATCCGTTTATCTCAGCGACTGTGACTTATCGCTCCGATCGCCGCCGCCGATCTGAGAGCATCGCCATTAATTGACGGTCCCGCCAGGCTACTCGGTCTTCCCATTGGTCAAGCGGCAACAATGCTCGCCGCTCGGCTTCGACCTGCCGCACAAGTTCGGGGGACCATGGGTCGTTGCGCCCCGATTCAGCTCCCATCTCCGCATAAGCTGGACCCATGATCGTTGCATGACGTCCGATTCCACCACGCCAGTTCAGATCAACCGTTTCGAAAGGTCCAACGACTGACCAGCGCAATCCGAGGCCATCGCGAACCAGAAGGTCTATTTCCTCGACACTGGCAACACCGTCGCGTACGAGACAATACGCCTCTCTCAACATTGCGCCCTGCAGCCGATTAAAGACAAAACCTCTGATTTCCTTTTTTACGGTGATCGGCGCGAAACCAATTGTTCGCATCAAGGCACATGTCCGCTCAACGACCGCGTTTGATGTGAATGTCGCCGGAACGACCTCTATCACTTTGATCAGGAACGGCGGATTTCCCGGGTGCGCGACCAGGCACCGGTTGGCACCGCTCAAGCCAGCAGCGAACTCGGACGCCATAATCGCTGAAGACGAACTGGCCAATATGGCATCTTCCGGAGCCAGCTCGTCAAGCTTTGCAAATAATCTGCGCTTAAGACCGAGATCCTCCGGAATACACTCCTGAACATAAGCGACGTCGCACACCGAGTTGCCGACATCGGCCAACAGATGGATACGGGACAACACCTGGTCGACGTCGTGATCGCAGAGACCGTTGGCCTGCAGGTTATCCAGTGATTCAGCGATGCGTTGTCGAACGCCTTGCCGCCTTTCTTCGTTCGATTCACATAGGCGAACTTCAAATCCCGCTACCGCAAACATAAGCGAGAACGCCATACCAATGCCTCCAGCGCCAATGACGGCAACTGCGGGTTTGTCGGCTTTTGACCCGGCGCTGTCTGCAGGCTGTGGAGACATTCGACTCAGGATTCCAACATCAGCGCACAACAAAATATCGAGCTGGGCCAGCCTCGAAGACAGTTTCGCTTGCCGTCAGTAACATGGTGTACGCGATTCTGGTTCGCTGATGGAAAATTCCCCGGTACTTACTGGGATTTTGCAACATAAAACCCCTAATGGATGACGATCGCTCTTGATTTTTGTTGCGCGCAGTGCGCACAATTGTTCGCAATAATTGTCAGGATAACCGATGTGCCGTGCCGAAGAAAGCTCGGTAGGGTTCGAGCTACGCAAAATCGCTGGCCAGGAGGCCATAAGCACAATGTCAGATCTATCAGACAAGACGGTTCTGCTCACGGGTTCTTCTAACGGAATTGGCGCTGCAACAATTAAGTGCCTGGGCGATGCGGGCGCGTTCGTCGTTGCGCATTACAATTCTGATCGAGAAGGCGTGGAAGCCGCGACAAAAGGAATTTCTGATTCCAGGAAAATTATTGTTCAGGCGGACTTTGCAGATCTCGATCAGGTCGAGGCGCTGTGGGAATCGGCCGTCAGCTGGCGCGGCAGTGTCGATGTCCTTGTCAACAATGCGGCGCTTATGTTGTGGGACGGCGGTTTCGATAAGTCGCTCGATTTCTGGGACGACGTTTGGCAAAAAACGCTGGCGGTAAATGTGCTTGCACCCGCACGATTGTTGCGGCGAGCAGTCAATCATTTCAAAGAAAATGATGGCGGCACTATAATTACAATCTCCAGCTGGTCGGCACAAAAAGGCTCAACCAATTCAGCCGCGATCGCCTATGCTTCATCCAAAGCAGCGATTCACGCCGCAACACAAACAATTGCCCGTGCTTACGCTAAAGACGGTATTTTGGCTTACCTGATCGCGCCCGGCGTCGTGCGCACACAATTGTCCGAGCAGTTCGCCGCTACACAGGGCGGCGAGGAAAACATCACTAAGACGCTGGCAATGGGCGAATGGGTACCACCGGAGGAGGTCGGAGCGCTAATAACATTCCTCGCAAGTGGTCGTATTCGTCATCTTTCAGGCGCAACCCTGGACATCAACGGCGCAAGTTATATTCGATAATTTCCTGCCGAATTACACTAACGCTCCCGTCGAACATCAAAAGGACGTACAAATGCTCCGCACATATTTGTCATTATTTACCGCTCTCGCCGTTGTTCTGGCTGCACCAGTTAACGCGCGTACTATGGATCAGATCATCAAAGATGGCACGATTCGCATAGGCGTCAATCCAAATTTTCCCCCGATGAGTTCGTTTGGAATGACCAACCAGCTCGAAGGCTTCGACATCGACGTTGGCAACGCGATAGCGGAGGCTCTGGGTGTGGATGCCAAATTTGTAACGACAGAAGCAGCACAACGCGTGCCCTTCCTGATTTCCAATCGAATCGATATTGCACTGGGCGCTATGACCCGAACGCCGAAGCGCGCGAAGCTTATCAGCTTTACAGTACCGCTTCATTCCGAGGCTATGGGGGTGATAACGACCGACAAAGTTGATGTGTCATCCTGGACTGAACTCAACAGGGAAGACATTACGCTGGTGAATATGCGTGGCAACCTGTCGGTGGAAATATTGAAAGAAAAGCTTCCAAAACCGAAAGTTCTGCTAGTCGATGGGAACGCAGATACGATTCGCACAATCGCACAAGGACGGGCCGACGCTCTGATCGAGAACGTCGATTTTTTCCGGGAATTCACGAAGAACTATCGTAACGTCAATTGGCGAATATTGGACGATCCAATTTTCATCGCGTACTGCGGCATCGGTGTCGCCATGGGCAACAATGAGTTACGTGACTATTTAAATATTCTCTTATATGACCTGCATTCCCTAGGGATGGTGAACGAGACCTGGGAGAAATGGTTCGGTGCGCCGATGGCTGTGCCGATAGTGCCAACTCCATATTTCTGAGCCTGCAGGTTCGTGGCTAAGCTCATCATCCGTATATTCAACTCAGCCTGGTGAACTACACTTTTCAGTTTGGCGAAGTTCTCGGCGACCTCCCGTATCTGCTTGGGGGGGCGGTGCTGACTTTGCAAATCGCGTTTATTTCATTTTGGGGTGGCACACTTATCGGAATTTGCGGCGCAATCGCCAAAGTGTACGGTGGCAAAGCAACGCAAAAAGCCGCTTCATTCTATGTAACCATATTTACCAACACACCTGCGCTGGTGCAGATATTTCTCTTGTATTACGCACTCCCGGACGCAGGCATCGTTCTGAGTTCGATGGCAGCGGTATTAATTGGCTTAACGCTGAATGCTGGTGCCTATCTGACGGAGATTCTCAGAGCGGGGGTTATATCGGTACGCCGGTCCGAAATGGACGCAGCGACAGCACTCGGTATGTCTTGGCTGCAACTTCTGCGCTACGTAATGTTGCCGCACATCGCAAAAACCATTTACGCGCCTCTCTCTAACTTTTTTGTTTGGCTGGTACTCGGCAGCTCGCTTGCCGCGCTGTTTGGAGTCGAAGAACTGACAGGTCGCGCAATCAATATAAGCACCGGAAGTTTAAGAAGTATCGAGACATTCGCTGTCGTTGCAGTGATCTACATGGTGCTAACCGTGATTGCCAGCTTCACCCTGAATTTGGTCGGGCGATGGGCATTCAGAGTAAAGGCAAAGGTGTTTTGATGTTTGATCGATTGATGGAAGAAGCACCGCTATTCTTTAATTATCACAATTTCATTTTCATACTGGAAGCGATGGGCCGTACGCTGGGTATGGCTGCTATCGGCTGCACAGTCGGATTTATTTTCGGCCTGATCATTGCCGTGCTCAGATTGTCCAGATCCCGCACGCTGCTGCCATTCCGAATAATTGCGATCGCCTACGTCGAAACATTCAGGCGTATACCGTTTCTAGTCATATTGTTCATCGTTCTTTTTGTCATAGAACCGCTAATACCGGGCTCATCACTTTTTACCATTGCCACCGTCTCGGTCTGCCTGACCTCGACAGCATTTCTCTCCGAAATAATTCGTTCCGGGCTGGAGTCGGTACCCGAACAACAGATCGAGGGGGCACGCGCGCTAAATTTCAATTCTGTGCAAATGCTGGTGTTGGTAATACTGCCGCAGTCCTGGAAAGTAATCCTGCCACCCGCGACCGCATTTGTTGTGATGTTCATCAAAGACACGTCGTTGGCGTCCCAGCTAGGTGTGATCGAGCTAACGTTTGCCGGCAAAATGCTCGTGAATAGAGGGTTTTCACCAGTACTGGGCTTCGGTGCCATCCTCATTTGTTATTTCTTATTGTCGTACCCCTTAAGTCGCTTCGCCGCGTACCTGGAGAAACGTATTGCATCATCTTGAGATTCGGAACTTGTCGAGCTCGTATGGCAGGCTTGAGGTACTTAAGGGCGTCACGCTGTCAGCAGACAAGGGTGAGGTCGTGAGCCTGATTGGCCCATCCGGGTCCGGAAAAAGCACTCTACTCAGAGTGCTTATCGGCTTGACGCCACCAACCGCAGGCGAGGTGTTCGTGGCGGGCGAACAAATCAACTACGGCAATCGCAAGAGCATCAGGAGTCTGCGCGACAAGATGTCGATTGTCTTTCAACAGTACAACCTGTTTCAAAATATGACCGTGATGCGCAACGTAAGCATCGCACCAATCAAGATAAAAAAACGACCGCGGCTGGAAGCCGAAAAAGATGCCGCTGCACTTCTGGATAAAGTGGGTATGGCGGATAAATACGATGCCTACCCTGAGGAACTCTCGGGTGGGCAGCAGCAGCGAGTAGCAATTGCGCGAGCGCTTGCGACGAAACCGGAAATCCTGTTACTCGATGAGGTAACGTCCGCCCTGGACCCGGAACGGGTCAACGAAGTATTGGACAGCATTCGCGCGCTGACCAGCGAGGGAATTACGATGATAATCGTGTCTCACGAAATGGCCTTCGTCCGGGAAGTCTCAACGCGCGTGGCCATGATGGATAACGGGCAAATCATCGAATATGGCAAGCCGGACTTGATATTTGACGCGCCAAATGAAGAGCGAACGAAGAAGTTTGTCTCAAAGATCCTGAAGCACTAAAAGTCGGGCCGACTGCGCGAAGGTTCGAATTGAGTCGCGTCAAAGCCGACGGGAGGCTCGCGGCCCTGGGCAAGACTGGCAATTATCCTGCCACCCACCGGGCCACCGGTAAATCCCATCCAAGGTACGTAATTGACGAAAAAGCCCGGTACCCCAGGCATTTCTCCGATCATCGGTCGCCAGCTTTTATTGCCATTGACCTGCCCCACCCAAGTGCGCACGATACTCGCCGACGCCAGTTCCGGGACGACCTTGAGTGCAACGCCAAGATTACCAAACAAGGATTCCCGGCTTACCTGGGCACGATGATGCTTATCCAATTTGGCGGGCCAGCCGCCACCAATAAGTACGCTGCCGGACTTCGTCTGCTTCAGGGTAAGCATCTTGCCGGCTGAATACACCAGGTGCCCGATCAGCGGGGCTATCGGCTCTGTTACGCCCAGTTGGATCGGAAAAGACTGCACTTCAATCTCGACGCCGACCATCGCCGCAATTCGTCCGGCCCCAACTCCGGCAGCATTGATAAGCCGCGGCGCCGTAAATACGCCTTTACTCGTCTCGACCTGATAACCAGCCTCGCCACGACCTATGGCGAGCACCTCACAAGCCTGAAAGATCTTTGCACCGAGGGACTCGGCAGCGGCGGCAAAAGCCGGCGCCGCCACTAACGGATTAGCCTTACCTTCGCTCGGATAAAATACAGCGCCGATCATCCGCTCTGAAATATAGGGTGCTTTATCCCGAAGGTCTTGCGCGGCAAGCAGTTCCACCTCCAGACCGGCCGCTCGCTCTAACTTCATCTTCGACTCGATAACACGCATTTGCGTATCGTTTGCGGCGACCAGCAAACCACCGCCCTGATCAACCTCGAGGTCGACACCAAGTACAGTGCCTGCTTCCCGCCAAAGCGCGATCGATTCTTCGTAAAAACGCAGCACCGGGGAATAATCGCGCGCCCAGGACTCTCCCAATTCGACAAATGGTTCAGTCTGAATTTGTGCATGCAGGCTGCCCGCGTTCGCACCCGATGCCAGCGTATTCAGCTCATATTGCTCAAGGAGAGTGACGTCAACTCCGTCAGCAGCCAGATAAAATGCTGTTGTGCAACCGGCAATACCGCCACCAATTACAATGACGTCGGCCAAAGAATAGCCCCCAAAAAAGAAAGACATAAATTTGTTCGCTATGCTAACGTATGGGCGCATAGCGCGCAAATTTGACTGGGCTGACTAGTGCGACCGCGGGTGAACACTAAGAGGTTTGTGAACACCGAATGTAAGGGAGACCAATCAATGACTAAAGAATTCCGCGGTAGTTATACCGTGGCGGTTACTCCGTTTACAGAAGATGGCAGCCAGATTTGTACGAATTCGCTCAAACGCTTTCTCGATTGGCAGATATCCTGTGATGTCCCGGGAATAATCATATTGGGCACGTCCGGAGAATTCCTGTCGGTCGGCGATAGTGAACGGCGAACTCTGGTTCGCACCACGATAGATCACGTTAATGGTCGGATGGACGTGCTGGTAGGTACCATGAATGCCTATACTCCTAATGCAGTTCGCTACAGCCGCGAGGCCGAAGAGATGGGCGCAGACGGGTTGATGGTCATACCGCCGTATTATTACACGCCAACCGAGAAAGAAATATTCGAGTATTACCGGGCGATATCTGACGCCGTGTCGATACCCATAATGCTCTATAACAATCCGTTCACCTCCAACATCGACATGTCTGCCGATTTAATTTCGCGAATGAGCAAATCATTTGACAACATTCGCTACGTCAAAGAAGCAAGCATGGATGTGGGCCGTATTTTCGACATAGTTGAAAAATCAGAGAACACCATGAGTGTCTTTGCAGGTGAACGGCCCGTCGAAAGTTATCTGTTGGGCGCCGTCGGCTATGTCAATCCGTTCGGCAACTACATCCCGTACTCGACATCGAAAATGTGGGACCTGCTGGTCGCGGGGCGCATTGAGGAAGCCAAACAAATACAACGAATCACTAATAAGATCAGTAGCCTGATCGCCAAGGATCATCCGATGTATGGCCATCAATGTTATTCGAAGGCGCTGGCAACAGCGGCAGGTTATTCGATGGGCGATGTCCGGCACCCACTGACACGTTTCGATCAACTTGGTCAGGATGGCGTCGCCCGGCGCGACCAACTGGTAATGCTGATGAATGAGGTCGACTCGCTGGCGGATCAGATGGAACCCACCGCCAAAACTGCATGACGGGAAATAGGAATAAGCGCGCACCGCAGCCCGACGAACACAGCGCCACAGCAGATGTGCAAGTGCCGGCGCTATTCCAGGCGTTCAGTCTGCGCAACCTGACGTTCAGGAACCGCGTATTTCTCACGCCAATGTGCCAATACTGCGCCGAGGACGGCCATACCGTTGACTGGCATTTTGCGCACCATGGCAGATTTTCCTTAGGTGGCGTCGGCGGGGCCTGTGTTGAAGCAACCGCGGTAACTCGCGAGGGCCGAATCACACCAGGTTGTCTCGGCATCTATCTGGACAGTCATATTGAGGGACTCGCAGCGATAGTATCGATCTACCACAATCAGAACATTCCAGTCGGCGTTCAGATTGGCCACTCCGGGCGCAAAGGCAGCGCCGCCGTGCCACTCGATGGAGCGGCGCCGTTGGCCAAGTCCGATCCGTCACAGGCGTGGGAAGCCACCGCCCCCAGCGCTATAGCGATGACCGATGACTGGCCGGTTCCACGAGCTTTGGACGAGGCCGAGATACATGAGCTGATCGACTCATTCGCTGCTGCAGCTGACCGGGCCTTGACGGCAGGCTTCGATTTCATCGAAATTCACGGCGCCCACGGCTACCTCATAAACAGCTTCTTCTCGCCGATTTCGAATAAACGAGACGACAAATGGGGTGGTTCGAACATTGAAGACCGCATGCGGTTTCCGCTCAGCGTCGTTGATGCAGTTCGCTCCGTACTACCCGACTCGATGCCACTTTTCTTTCGGACATCTGTCGTCGACGGATTTGACGACGGCGTGACGCTGGAGGATACGATCGCTCTGGCAATTGAGCTCAAGAGTCGGGGTATTGACCTGATTGACTGCTCGTCGGGCGGCGTTGTCGGTCCGTCCGGTCGCGCAACGATCCGCCCGTCGCCCGGCTATCTTGTTCCCTACGCGGAAGCGATAAGGCGCGACGCAAATATTGCGACGATGGCTGTAGGGCTTATCACAGAAGCCGAACAAGCCAACGACATAATTTCTTCCAACAAAGCGGATCTTGTCGCTATGGGCAGGCAGTTACTGGATGACCCGAATTTTGTTCTGCACGCCGCGCAAGATCTCGATCATCCACGTCCATTCTCGGTTTTACCCGAGTCATATGCATTTTTCCTGAGCCGTCGCTAATAGCCCTGTTCGGCGCGGGCAATTTGCTCATATCAGCACCCCAGGCTCAGCGATTTTACCGGCATCATCACTGTTCTTCCGCTACTCACAATAATTTTGATATGCCCTGCGAGGTCGTCGTCCAGGCTCTCGCTACCTGTATCCACTAACACGCATCCACCTGGCAAGGCCGTCAGCTTCTCAAGCGACGAGACGACAACAATATTGTCAATTCCGACCGCTCGGATTACGCGAGGACTCAGCTGCTGATTACCCCGCCCAAACAGAAATCCCTGTCCGCCAACAATGCTGACAACAATTCTGGCTGGTTTATCCTTTATCAACTCGAGAATTCTTTGCTCGCTGACGTCTGTGTCCAGGCATCGTCCGTCTGCCACGGCATCCACACCAAGCGCCGTGCCCTCAATTCCGAACTGTCGTTTAATCGCCTGCATAGTCGAGCCCGGACCAATGAGGGAAATACGTTCGTCGACAATCGTCTCCCGGATTCGACTAATCGCACTTTCGAGGATCGCCGTTGCGGTCAGCCGGCTGGATGATTTCGCGCCTGGTACCAGAAAAGACAGTTGCGGTGTTCGCACCATTCCATACAATTTCGGCGACTTCGCGAATTCACCGGAGCGCGATATCTCCCGATCCATAATTTCTGCGTCACGCAATAAAGAGTGTCGATCTGCCGCGAGCAAATAATTTCGGGCAACCTCTCCAGCAGCCCGCGCAGTTGCAGCAAATACCGCGGAATGCATTTTCACCCCGGATGGCACACCCAGGATTGGTGTCCTGGCGCCGACAATCTGCAGCACATCGCGGGCGGTACCGTCCCCGCCGACAAATAGTATTAGATCAGGGTCGTACCCGAGGATCCGGGTCACCGCATCCTTCGTATCCGTGGCGGTTGTTGTTTCGTCATTTACTGCGTTAAGGACAATCGAATCGAGGCCCGCATGTTGGACGGCAATTTCACCCATCACACCCGAACAAGTCAGGATTTCAATGTCCTTTTTTATGCCTGTGAGCGATGACAAAGCAATCACTGCCCGGGCCGCGGCAACCGGTAGTGCACCCATCGCTCTTGCTCTGGCTGCCCGGTCGCCATCCGTGCTTTTTAGCCCGACTGATCCGCCCATACCAGCGATCGGATTAATGATCAATCCGAGGCGGTACTTCCACATTTCGCGGTATCCATATCAATAAACAATGCGAACATTTGTTCGCAATATTACAGTTTTGTGCGAATATAGCACTGTATCCTACGGATTTAGCCTCATTCTACGCCGCGATCAACCGAAATCAGGAGATGCCATTGAGTACGCCCCGCCCACACCCGTATATGCCAAATTCGGTTCCTGCGATCCGTCAGGAGATGCTGGATGTACTCGGGGTCAGCACTGTGGACGAACTATTCGAGCAGATTCCCGAGGACCACCGGCTTAAAGAAGCTCTAAAACTGCCGCCCGCAGTAAGCTCAGAATCGGAACTTCGCCGCCATATGCTGGAGATGTTGTCAAAAAACACTTCCTGCGAAGAGGTGTTGAATTTTCTGGGTGGCGCCTGCTGGCAACACCACGTACCGGCGATTTGCGATGAAGTCGTTCGCCGCAGCGAATTTATGACATCCGTATGGGGAACTGCGTCATCAGATCTCGGTAGAAACCAGTCCTGGTTTGAATTTACGAGCCAGCTCGGCGAGCTTGTCAACATGGAGCTGGTCGCCCTGCCCGTTTACAGCTGGGGCTGTGCAGCCGGGCACGCCATTCGCATGGCTGCACGGCTGACCAGCCGCAACAAGGTTCTCGTGCCCCGCTACCTTGACCCTGAACGGCGCGCGGTCATTAAAAATTATTGCGCACCACCAGAGATGGCTTCGACAATCGAGATGGTCGATCTCGACATCGATTCGTCAAGCGGTCTGATCGACCTGGCGGATCTGGAGGCGAAATTGTCATCTGATTTCGCGGCAATTTACTTTGAGAATCCCTCATATCTCGGCCAGATCGAAGTCCAGGCTGCCGAGATCGCGGCGCTGGCACGAAAAAATGGTGCCGAGACTATTGTCGGGGTGGACCCCATATCGCTCGGCATCCTGGCACCGCCCGGCGACTATGGCGCCGACATCGTGGTCGGGTCGATTCAGCCTCTCGGGATTCATATGTACTGCGGTGGTGGCCTCGGCGGCTTCATTGCATCACGTGACGAAGCGCGTTATGCGTACGAATACCCGGCGCTGATGATAAGTATCGCGGAGACAACGCATGGCGAGTACGGATTCGGCCT
>SMVA01228985.1_pt1 | contig 20768 bp, 19 predicted proteins | sample 2456451 | NCBI WGS metagenome assembly SMVA01 (sample SAMN11095933, study PRJNA526329) | marine sediment metagenome | biome: Marine sediment; feature: Surficial sediment; material: Deep marine sediment; isolation source: Hadal surficial sediment | place: Pacific Ocean | collected 2014-05 | depth... | reverse complement strand
TTCTCTTTCTGTTGAGGTTTGTTCTCTTTCTGTTGAGGTTTGTTCTCTTTCTGTTGAGGTTTGTTCTCTTTCTGTTGAGGTTTGTTCTCTTTCTGTTGAGGTTTGTTCTCTTTCTGTTGATTCTGCAGATTTTGTTGTTTTGGTTGACTTTGTTGTTTTGGATTATTGTTTTTTGCTGTAGTTTGCTCTCTTTTATTCTCTTGCTTTGAATCCTCGTTTTGAACCGGAGCAGTTTGTTCAGAACTAGCAACTATTGATACTTTATTTTCTGATTTATGAACTAATTCATTCTCAGAAGTCGTTTGTTGTTGAGGTTTATTTTTAAAATCGGGTTTTTGTTTATTCGGTTCATTACTTTTTTGAGCAGGCCATTGGGTAGAAAATTTTTCGTTATTGGAAATTCTTTTACGTTTCGGTTTAGGTGTTGGATCGGGTTTTTCATTAACTTGTTTTGGGTTTGCAGCCTGTACATCAAGAATTTGATATACTAAATCAAGTTTTTTCAATTGTCGATATTTTGGGACACCAATTTTTTGTCCAATTTCTTGCAACTCTAAAAGTTTTTTTTCTTTCAGTTCGTCTATTTCAAACATCATAAATGTATTAAATGAGTAATTTCTATAAATAAAGAAATGCTTAAATTATATTTGAGTGTATTTTGTAATTATATTAAGGTATTGTAAAAGAAGTGATTTACAATATATTTCATTCGATGGCACAATATTACAAAATAAAATTAATATAATATGTTTATTTCTTAAAAAGATTAATGTATTTTTGCCCTGAAATAAGAATGTATGCTGCAAAGAATTCAATCATTATATCTATTTATTGCCATTATAATATCAGGAGGCTTATCTTTTGTATTTTCGTTCTGGAGGAATAATGGTGGGAATGAGTTTTTTATCATGGATTTTGTAAATGAAGCAGATTGGAAAAAGATTACTATTCCCATCGCTTTTTTTTTATCTGCAGTTTTATCTATCATATCACTAATATTATTTAAAAACCGTAATCAACAGATTAAATTAAACAGATTTAATCTGGTTGTCAATTTATATTTATTGGGAATTATTGTGTATTTGCTACTAAGTTTATCTGGAGAAAGTCAAATTTCGGAGAAAGGTATTGGGCTTTTCCTACCTGTTTTAGTGATTGTTTGCTTGGTTTTGGCCAATAAAGCAATCCAAAAGGATGAAGAGCTTGTGAAATCAGTAGATCGATTACGATAATTTTAATACCTTAGTTTATAGTGTGGTATAGCTGCTTAATTAATTTTAAGCAGCTATTTTTTATTTCAAATCTTCTAACGGTATTTGGGTATTTTGAAAAATACTAATTTCCTCTATTGTGAGAAACAATATCTGCTCGTATGTTTGCAGTGTAATTGTTCAAGTTGATAATTATAGTCAAGAAAAAACACCTTATGAATATAGGGACAAAAAAGGGGGAACGGAGAGAAGGAAATTCCATTAACAAATAACCAAACGTTAATTAGCTTCTCTCCTTTCATTTAAATCTTGACAAGGAAAAAATTGCTATAGAAGAATCCAAAAAATGACATTCTGAAAATCAAATTTCTCTGATTAAGAAAATTATATACTCCAAATATGAAGGAGATTAAAATAGGGGAGAAAGGAGAGAAGTGAAATATTTATTTTCTAATGCTAAAGTAAATCTAACAAATAACTTCTCTCCTTACTATTTTCTTATGAAATAAATTGCTATATCAATTCCAAAAAAGACATTTTAAAATTCAAATTTCTCTGAAATTGAAATCATATACTCCATTATATATCGATGGAGATAAAGTTAGGGGAGAAAGGAGAGAAGTGAAATATTTATTTTCTAATGCTAAAGTAAATCTAACAAATAACTTCTCTCCTTACTATTTTAAAAGACATAAAAAAATACCCAAACTGATTAATTTTGAGTATTTTTTAAGAAATAATTTACACTATTAAATTATTTATAAAAAGGGGAAAAAGTTAGGGAGTAGGAGAGAAGCGAAACGAAAATTTCTAACTTTACAAATAACTTCTCTCCTTACTATAAATATTTCAACTATTGATTTTCAATAAATGTTAGATATAGCAAGATAATCAATAATTAGACACAAAACCAAGTGAAAAATAAAGTATTCTGAAAACAGTAAAATAAAACACTAGTAATCAATGAGATAATAATAAAAAACATAAAATATAAGAAATTAATTAGGTTCAAATAATAATTTCCTGTCTTTAATTCCGTTAATAGAGGTATTTAAGGATAGAATCAGTGGTTATTGGGTATATTTAAAAATACCCATTTTCGCTATTGTCAGGTATTTGGATTGCGTATACATTTGATGTGTTAACCTTAATCAATTAACGAGTGTTCAAAATATATACAATCAAAATCTAAAATTATTATTATGAAAAAATTTACTTTAGCAATTGCAATTTTATTATTAATGGCTTCTTTTTCGGTTAATTTAACCAATAACTCCATACTAGTAATGGAAGATATAGAGGGAACATTATTAGAAACACAACCCATTATGGAAAATGCCAATGGTGATTTTACAGTAACCTTTACCGTAGATGAAAATGTAATAGTTTCTTCTTCTTTAGTGGGAGATTCCAACGAAATTTTCTTAATTGAAAATGGTAACTCTAACGAATCAAAAACAATAACTCTAGGTTTACAATCTGTAAACGGTAAAGTTTCAACGGCTTTTAACAATATTTATGAAAATAGCTATGATGTGGCAACTGTAGATGCTATGTTAAGTCTGTCTGAACCAGACAGAAGACCTGCAAGTTCAATTATGTGGGAATAAACAGTACAATAAATATTGTTTTTAAACGTTTTTTTATTAAAACTACAAAGAAGTCCGAAGAACTAAGTTTTTCGGACTTCTTTTATAGTATTTAAACTCTCTAAATAAAAATAAAAATGAAAAATATGGATAAAAAAATACATGTTCATATAGCCGACGATCATCAAATTTTAATTGACGGTGTTAAAGCTGTATTAAACTTAGAACCGAATATAGAAGTTGTAGGGTTTTCATTGAATGGAACCCAGGTGATAGAATGGTTTCAGGAAAAGAGTGCAGATGTTCTAATATTGGATATCAATATGCCGAAAATGGATGGTATAGAAGTATTAAAAAATCTAAAAAAAAATAAAGTTGATTGTGAAGTAATCGTATTATCAAGTTATGATGATATAAAATTGGTAAAAGAAGTTTTGCGAATGGGGGCAAAGGGATTTGTTCCTAAAAAATCTGCCGGTGAGCATATCGTAAATGCCATAAATAAAGTGGCCTTTGGCAATCAATATTTTACAGATGATGTAAAGGAAAAAATGATGCAAACCCTTTTGAATGGGCAATCCAAAGATGATGGTAGTCAGGATGGAGTTTTGATCAGTTCGTTGACCAAAAGAGAAGTTGAGGTTTTAAAATTGGTTGCACAGCAATACAGTACCCGTGAAATAGCCAATGAATTGCATATTAGTGAAAGTACCGTTGAAACACATCGAAAGAACTTGATGAAAAAGGTTAAAGTAAAAAATAGCGTTGGATTGGCTATATTCGCTTTAAAAAATGAAGTTGTATAATTAAACCATAACTTTTAAAATATTCGTGCAAGGCTTATATTTATATAAAATAAAATTATTTTCTTTTTTCGTTGTTATGCTTTTGGGCTTTTCCAGTTATGCTCAGAGTCAGACAAGGCAGAATAATTATATTGATAATAAATTGGTGAAAATAGATTCGCTTATTAAGCTCAAACAATATGATAAAGCGGTAATCCTTATAAAAAATACCCAGGACACATTTTTTTTTAAATCATATGATGAGAAGAAATTAGCCCTTGATTATAGGTATGCCCTTGTACTTTACCAAAGTGGGGAACAAGAAGAAGCCTTGGAAAAGTTTTTAATAGGATTTGGCAAAATAAAGAAAAACCCAACTTCACCGTTATATTTTAAATACATAAGTTTTTTAACAAAAATATTTATAAGATCAAGAAATATTGAAAAGTCCTTCTATTATAATAAAATTGCTTTAAAAAATGCGTATATAAATAAAGACACTTCAGGTATAACATTGGCACTTAATAGAATGGGGGTATTATTCCTTGCTAAAAATGAGTTGGATAGTGCAAAACATTTTCATAGACAGGTAATACATCGTTTTCCTATTACTTCCAAAACAGAAGATAGGCATGCCATAGCGTATAACAATTTGGGCGTAATTGCCGAAAAGAATAATAATTTTCCTTTGGCAAACTATTACGCTCAAAAGACATTTGAGGTAAAAAAAAGACAAAAAGATTCTATTGGAATGGCTCATACATTACTGAATTTAGGGAATATATATTTTTATCGAAAAGATTATGAAAAAGCTATAAAGAATTATCTAGAAGTGATGACTCTCTTGAAGGATTCAACCGAAGAAGCAATGGTGATAAAAAAGAATAGTTATGATAACTTGGCCATATCTTATGATTCATTGGGTGATTATAAAAAGGCCTATAATTATTTATTAAATTTTAGACATCTAAATAAAGAAATTAATGAAAGCATTTTAGATAATAAGTTTACGGAAACAGAGGCTAAATATAACTTGGCTAGAGAAGAGCAAAAAACAGAAGTGGAAAGAAATAAGGCATTGAGATCGCAATTTTTATTTTATGGTTTGGCATTTATTACTTTAACCTTTTTTATTCTGATATTTATTTTCTATAAAAATTATAAATTAAGACAGCAAAATAAATTAGAACAGGTGCAGAATGAAATGCAAACTAGAATTATTAATGCAACCATAGATGCCAAAGAAAAGGAAAGAAAAAATATTGCTGAAATATTACATGATAGTGTCAGTGCTTTATTGTCATCGGCAAATTTACACTTACAAGCGTCAAAAGCTCAATTGAATGCAAAAGCTCCAATCGAAATTACCAAGGCCCAACAAATAGTGGAAGAAGCCTCTGTAAAAATTAGAGATTTATCACATAATTTGATCTCATCTGTTCTGTTAAAATTTGGATTGGCATTTGCCGTAAATGACTTATGCGAAAAGTATTCAAATTCAAAATTCAATTTAATAAGTGATGACAATGGTATTAAAAGGTATAATCAAAATTTTGAAATTAAAATTTATAATATTATTGAAGAGTTAATTAATAATATTATTAAACATAGTAAGGCAAAAAATGCTTCGATTATTTTGATTGAAAGAAATGGTGATAAATTAATTATTCAAATTATAGATGACGGTATTGGTTTTGATGTCAAAAATGCTATCAATAAAAATGGATTGGGATTGAGCCATATTGAAGCGCGTATCAAAGTGATGAAAGGAGTTTTTAATATTAACTCCAAAAAAGGAGAAGGAACGAGTATTTTTATATCAACTCCGATTTATGAATCAAGGATGGTTGAAAACATATAATAAATTAAACCCTGTTTTCTAATTCTATTACTTCCAGATTATTAATTTTTTTATTATCTACTTCAAATCTTAACATCGTTCGAACTTTGTGAATTCCATATTTACCAATAGCACCGGGATTCATGTGTAACAGGTTTAATTTTTTGTCGAACTGAACTTTTAAAATATGCGAGTGACCCGAAATAAATAAATTTGGAGGATTTTCTATCAGTTTTTCTTTTATTCTTTTTTCATATCTATATGGATAGCCACCTATATGTGTTATCCAAACTTTTACACCTTCAATAGTGAAAATATTATTCAAAGGAAATTCAACTCTAATTATTTTATCATCAATATTGCCATAAACAGCACGCAAGGGTTTGATTTTTTCAATACGATCAGTGACACTTAGGGTTCCAATATCTCCGGCATGCCATACTTCATCAACATCTTTAATATAATTTAATATATTTGTATCTATAAAACCATGCGTGTCTGAAAGCAATAATATTTTTTTCATATGTTTTATAATTGCAATAAATTGCAAACTTTGTTCTTTAAAATTCATTAATATTAAGGAAATAAGCAAAGGACTAACCAAGAAAGGTGTTATTTATGATAATAAAAACAGATACTATACATTTTAACTCCAAACTTCTAAATTAAATTATATTATCTTTGATCGGTGTAAAAATACTAGTTTTTGAGATATTTTATCGAACTTTCTTATAATGGGGAAAAGTACCACGGTTGGCAGTATCAGCCAAATGCAATTTCACTACAAGAAACTATTGAAACAGCATTATCACTCTTATTAGGAGATGAAATTACGATTGTTGGTTGTGGTAGAACAGATGCCGGTGTCCATGCAAGTCAATATTTTTTACATTTTGATGTAATTGAGAAAATTGATCAAGAAAAATTGAAATATAAGCTCAATGCATTTTTGTCAAACGATATTGCTATTTACAATATATTTTTAGTACAAAATGATCTTCATGCTCGATTTGATGCCATAAGTAGAAGTTATGAATACAGAATTTATTTAGGAAAATCTCCATTTTTATTAAATACAGTGTGGCAAATTCAAAATCGAAATTTTGATATTGAAAAAATGAATAAAGCCGCCAGGATATTATATGAATATGAAAATTTTAAATGTTTTTCCAAATCTAATTCAGATGTAAAAACATATAATTGTTTGGTTTCAAATGCAGAATGGGTGAAGGAAGAAAATTATTTGACCTTTTATATAAGCGCAAATCGTTTTTTACGAAATATGGTAAGGGCTATAGTGGGTACTTTGATGGACGTTGGGCAACATAAAATAAGTATTGAAGGGTTTAGAAAAATAATTGAAGGAGGTGATAGGTCTGAAGCAGGAGCCTCAGTAAAAGCTAAAGGCTTATTTTTAACTCAAGTAGTATACCCTAAGAAGGTGTTAAGAAATTATAATGACGAAAAATAACAATCAAAAAATATCAGGGAAAGTATATGATTATCAGCTCTTTAAAAGGCTGATGAGTTATGTTAAGATTTATAAGTTTCAATTTATATTGTCAACAATTTCTGTAGTATTATTAGCTGTTTTTGCGGCTATTATGCCGATATTATTGCAACAGATAATAGATGAGTATATTGCAAATAAAGATGCAAGACAATTATTGAATTTTATTATTCTAATGCTTGTTGTTTTAGTTTTTGAAGTCATTTTCCAATTTTTATTTATCTATTTTGCAAACTGGTTGGGCCAAAATATTGTTAAAGATATGAGGGCTCAATTGTTCAAACATTTATTGCATTTTAAAATGCAATATTTTAATAAATCATCTGTAGGTAAGTTAGTTACCAGAGTTGTATCTGATCTTGAAACAATATCTAGTGTTTTCGGTCAGGGATTGTTTATGATTATTGGTGATTTATTGAAAATGCTCGTGATAGCCATTGTCATGCTATGGATGAATTGGCAACTAGCATTGATTGTTTTTTCAATCTTGCCTATTTTAATATTTGCGACCAAAATATTTCAACAAGCAATGAAATCAGCTTTTCAGGAGGTGCGGACTGAAGTGGCTAATTTAAATAGTTTTGTGCAAGAACGTATTAGTGGCATGAGAATAATTCAGCTTTTTACTCGTGAAAAAATTGAATATAACAAGTTTAAATCTATTAATGAACGGCATAAAAAAGCTTGGATTCGAACAGTTTGGTATAATTCAATATTTTTTCCTTTGGCTGAAATTTTACCTTCGATTGCTATTGGATTAGTTGTTTGGTATGGTGGTTTAAATGCAATAGAAGATAGTTCAATAAAAGCTGGGGCCATCATTAGTTTTATTATGATGAACAATATGTTGTTCAGACCTTTAAGGCAAATAGCTGATAAATTTAACACCTTGCAAATGGGAATGGTTGCCGCTGAGAGAGTATTTAAAATTATAGATACCGAAGAATCTGAAATAGATACAGGAAAGGTTAGAACCAATTCCATAAAAGGGAACGTTGTTTTTAAAGATGTGCATTTTAGTTATATTAAAAATGAAGAGATTATTAAAGGTATTTCATTTGAAGTAAAACCTGGAGAAACAGTGGCAATTGTTGGTGCCACAGGAGCGGGAAAATCAACAATTATAAATTTGCTTAACCGGTTTTATAGTATAAATAAAGGCGAGATTAAAATTGATAATACCCCGATAAATGAATATAAATTACATGATTTACGAAGTCAAATAGCTGTTGTTTTACAAGATGTGTTTTTGTTTTCCGATACTATTTATAATAATATTACCCTTAAGAATAAATCCATATCATTAGAACAGGTTAAAGAGGCCGCTAAAGAAATTGGAATCCATGATTTTATTATGACCTTACCAAACGATTATAATTATAATGTAAAAGAAAGAGGAGCAATGTTATCCGTTGGCCAAAGACAATTAATTGCATTTTTAAGAGCCTATGTAAGTAATCCAAGTATTTTGATATTGGATGAAGCAACTTCCTCTATAGATACTTATTCTGAAAAATTGATACAAAAAGCTACCAATAAAATAACGAAAAACAGAACATCAATAATTATAGCCCATAGATTGGCAACAATTAAAATGGCTGATAATATTATTGTGATGGAAAATGGGAAAATAGTTGAGCAAGGGAGTCACCATCAATTATTAGATAATAAAGGTTATTATAATAATTTGTATAATATTCAGTTTTTGCAGAAAAAGGCAAGTTAATAATACTTTTTGAAGTGTAGATTAATAGGCCAAATCTTCTTTTATAATTTCAATCAGGTCATTGATATCTTCAAATAAAATAAAAGCACCATTATTTATATATGATATCTGACCAGTTTCTTCGGATACAATTATGGCAACGGCATCTGTACGTGTAGTAATACCAAGACCCGCTCTATGACGTAATCCGAAATGAGCTGGTATTTCAATGGTATTTTCAATAGGTAGAATAACTCTGGTTGCAGTAATTATATCATCTTCAATAAGAATGGCACCATCGTGTAGCGGACTATTTTTATAAAAAATACTTTTTAATATAGGTTTATTAACTTCGATATGCATTGAATCACCTGTCAATTTAACAATTTCCAAACTGTTATTTCTTCCTAATATTATTAAGACTCCTGTTTTAATTTTTGACATTTCATCACAAAATGTAATGATTTCATCAATGTGGTTATTTGCTACAATTTCAGATTTAAAAAAATTAAAACGTTTTAAAATTCCTCTTTTCGAAGCGATGTTTGTAGAACCAACCATCAACAAAAATTTTCTAATTTCTTGCTGAAAAACTATAATTAAAGCAATAAAACCACCCCCCAAAAATTTACCCAGAATATCACTGAGTAATTCCATTTCAAGAGCTTGCGTTAGTTTCCAAATTAAATAAATGATGGCAATTCCAATAAAAATATTGATAGCAGCAGTGCCACGAATTAATTTGTAGATGTAAAAAAGTAAAACTGCAACTAAAACGATATCTAAAATATCTAAAAAGCCAAGGTCTAAAAAATTGATGCTATCCAATTTGAAATTCGTTTTTGTAAATGTAAGTTATTTAAAATTAAAAATAAATTCTGTATTATTAACAGCTATTTCCTCCTTAAATAAAAGAGCTTTTATGTTTAAATAATTTTGGAAGGACGTGTTTTTGTGATAGGTTAAAATTATTTGTGCTTGGGTTCATACATTGCTTGATTTTAATTTATTGATTTCCTGAATCATAAGGTTTGGCTCAATTTCTGAATGATTTATATATAATTTACCATTTTGGATTTCTAATTCTATAATTTGACTTTCCGTTATTTTTTCCAAGAAATTTTTGTATTCTTGAGTTGAAGAAATAAATGTAGTTTGATTAAATTCTATAAGTAAAATGTTATTTGAAGCCGGATCTGCATAGCTAAAGTAATTTAACATTCCTTCCTTTTTATGCATTAAATCCTTATTTCTATTCTCTTGTATTTTTTGTAACAAGGGAACAATTTTATGCATGGACAATCTTTTGTCAATATTAAAGATCCAATGCGTATTAATTAATTTGTTGTTTTTATTTAGAACCGCAATGGTATCCTGATTGACGGTTTCAAAGAATATCCAAATATTGGAGTGATTTTGAATTTCATGAATTCCTTCGATTTTAATGGTTGGTAATTGAACTTCTTTAATTGAACAACTTTGAAGAAAAAGTATGATTAAAATTACTTAAGTAAAATATGTATTTTTCATCTAAATACTTTCATTTTTTTTACAATTTTCACGGTTTCAATGGCCTCTTTTACATCATGAACTCTTAATATACTTGTTCCCTTGAGAAGTGCTATGGTATTGGCAATGGTAGTTGCATTTAAAGAATCATCGGATGAAATATCCAGATAATTATATAACATTGATTTTCTTGAAACACCAGTTAAAATGGGTAACTCCAATATTGAAAATAAATTCAATTTATGAAGTAACTCATAATTTTGATTCAATGTTTTACCAAAACCAAATCCAAGATCAATCAATATATCATTTATTCCTAAAGCTCTTAATTGATTCGTTTTTTTTGAAAAAAATGAAATAATATCATTTGTCAAATTATCATAATTTACATTTTCTTGCATAGTTTGAGGTGTGCCTTGCATATGCATCATAATATAAGGAACTTGTAATTTTGCAATTGTTTCAAACATTTGATGGTCTAAATTTCCGGCAGAAATATCATTTATCATACTGGCGCCCATGTCAATACATTGTTTGGCAACATTACTTCTAAAAGTATCAATAGATATGATGGCATTTGGAAATTCCCGAACTATTAATTCTAAATTTGGTTTTAACCTTGATAATTCTTCCTCTTCATTGATATGTTTTGCACCCGGGCGAGAAGAATATCCACCGATGTCAATAAATGTTGCTCCTTCGGAAATTATTTTTTCAGTTTGTAATAGAATTTTTTTTGAAGTATTATATTTACCTCCATCATAAAATGAATCAGGAGTGAGATTTAATACCCCCATTACCTGAGGAATAGATAAATCAATTAATTTGCCTCTGCAATTGATACTTTTCATCGATCTAAATGGTGTAAATTATTTACTTGCAATGGTTTGAACAATTTCACTTATTGTTGGAGCCATATATTTATTCATTTTACGCATCAATTCGTCTATATCTTGACTTACCAACAGCATATCCCGATTGGTTTGTTTTAAAAAGCCTTCTTTTACCATAACATCTAATTGAAGTAAAGTATGATTGAAAAAGCCATTGGTGTTAAGAATACCTACTGGTTTGTTTTCGATACCCAGTTGTCCTAAAGTTAAAGCTTCAAAAATTTCATCTAATGTTCCAAATCCACCTGCAAGAGCAATATAACCATCAGCTAATTGGCTAATTTTTACTTTTCGTTTTGACATTTTTTTAGTAAAAATCATTTGAGTCGCTTTTGTATGTACAACCTCGTCATGCCTAAGTAAATGAGGTATTACACCAATAACCTCTCCGCCATTATTAAGAATAGTATCAGCGATCACACCCATTAATCCTATCTTCCCGCCACCGAAAACCAAACCGATGTTGTTTTGAAAAAAATATTCACCTAAATTTTTTGCAGCATCTGAATAAATAGAATTAAAACCAATACTAGAACCACAAAAAACAGCAAATCTTTTCATATTATAGAATATTATTTGATAATTAATCTGTAAAAATAAACAAACCAATGATATTATATCACAAGATTTTTATAAATTCGTTTCTAATAAAAATAGAAGAAAATAATATTTAATATAAAGTTTTTAACCTTCTTACATGCATAAAACAGTACTGCAATATGATGAGATAATGACGCAATGTCGTTCGCTTTTTGTCAATAAAATGAGCGATTATGGAAGTGCCTGGCGCATTTTGAGAATGCCATCTTTGACAGATCAAATTTTTATTAAAGCTCAGAGAATACGTCAATTACAAGAAAATAGTGTAAAAAAAGTTGATGAAGATGAAATACCTGAGTTTATCGGAATTGTTAATTATTCGATCATGGCTTTGATTCAAATTGAAAAAGGTGTTGCCGATAAGCCTGATTTAAATGTAAAGGAAGCCACTATATTGTACGATAAGCATGTGAATGAAACGAGACAATTAATGGAAAATAAAAATCATGATTATGGAGAAGCATGGCGTGAAATGAGAATAAGCTCATTGACAGATTTGATTTTGCAAAAATTGTTGAGGGTTAAACAAATTGAAAATAATAAAGGAAAAACTTTAGTTTCGGAAGGCATTGATGCGAATTATCAAGACATGGTAAACTATGCTGTTTTTGCTTTAATTTTAATGGATGAGGAAAAAAAGAAATAAAAATTAGCAATGAACATACTTTCACATATAGCCAGATTACTTGTTTCGGTAACATTTATTTTTTCAGGATTTGTAAAATTGGTCGATCCATTAGGGTCAGCATATAAATTTGAAGAATATTTTGGGGCAGATGTGTTGAATTTAGAGTTTCTAATCCCGTATGCATTACAATTCTCAATTGTATTAATTCTCGCCGAAATTATGCTTGGAATGATGCTTTTGATTGGTTTTAAGCATAAATTAACGGTTTGGAGTTTATTCATTATAACATTGATATTTTTATTTTTGACATGGTATTCTGCTTATTATGATAAGGTAACAGATTGTGGTTGCTTTGGTGATGCGATTAAATTAACACCATGGGAAACATTTTACAAAAACATAGTTCTCATTGGTTTGATAATTTTTCTAATGATAAGAGTTTATGATATTCAACCCATCTTATCAGAAACTTTTGTCAATAGAATTTCGATAATTTCATTATTGGTATTTATATTTATAACTTTTCATGTACTCAGACATTTACCTTTAATTGATTTTAGAGCTTATGCAGTGGGCAAAAATATTCCAAAAGGGATGATGATTCCTGAAGACGCTCCAATACCTGTTTTTGAAGATACCTGGATCTACCATGTGAATGGAGAGGATAAGACCTTTACTACAGAAGAAAAACCATGGAATATCGAAGGAGCAACATTTGTTGATAGAAAAACAAAAACTATTGATGAAGGTTATATTCCTCCAATTCATGATTTTACAATGGAAAGAGAGGGTGATGACATCACAGATATATTGATGGAAAAGGAACGATTAATGTTAATTGTAGCTTATAATTTAAAAAAATCATCAAAAAAAGGATTGGAAAAAATAAAAATAGTGAGTGATCTAGCCCTGCAAAATGGTTATTCAGTATATTGTTTTTCAGCATCTACTGAAGAGGACTTTTTGAAATTAAAAAATGAATACAATTTTGATTTTGACCTGCTTTTTTGTGATGAAACAACACTAAAAACAATGATCAGATCTAACCCTGGAATTGTAACCTTAAATAGAGGTACTATTACCGGTAAATGGAGCTGGGTTGATGCAGATGAAGTGGAATTTTAGAAAATTGAAATAAACTACCTCGACGCAAGCATACGAGGTATTAAATTGAGTTTGCTATGCAAACATCCTGATTTTCCGACACAAGGGTCGGGGAATTAAACCTTATCTTCTCGTCCGCCGAAGCGAACGCGAAGGAGGGTTGGAAAATTATTTTTTATAGATTTCCACTTAAGATATAATACCGATAAAAATGAAGCAGGCATTATTAGTTTTTCTTGGAGGCGGATTGGGAAGTGTGGCAAGATATTTATTAAGTTTGAAGCTTAATAATTTTGAAAATTCAATACCATTTGGAACATTATTAGCTAATATATTAGGGAGTTTATTTATTGGGCTAATTTTTGGATATATGTCCAAATCAGGATCTTTGTCTGAAAATCATTCTTTATTATTAGCAACTGGTTTTTGCGGTGGCTTTACTACTTTTTCTACCTTTGCCTATGAAAATCATTTATTTATAAAAAGTGGTGATTATTTTAGTTTCCTGCCTTATATAGCCATATCCTTTATTTTGGGAATTTCGGCAGTCTTTTTAGGACTCTTTTTAGCTAAATTTATTTAGTTAGCTTCATAAGCTTTTACACCCACTGGAATTTCAATGTCCAATTGATTCGCTTTTGGAGGTATTGGACAGGAATATTTATCATTATATGCACAATAGGGATTATATGCTTTGTTAAAATCAATGATTATTGTTTCTTTATCCGTAACCTTTAAATCTATATATCTTCCGCCACCATAACTTTCATCACCATTAGTGTTGTCTGTAAATGGTAAAAACAGATAATCTTCAAATTCGGTTGTAAGTAATAATTTTTGATTTTGATAAATATGTAAAACATGTTTTTTTCCATGAATTTCAAAAGTGGCACTAGCAAAAATTTTATATACAGGCAACCTATCGGTTGTGGTTTTCATTTTAAAAGGTTTACTTCCTTTATAATATTTTAATTTAGCCTTCACTCTAAAATCGGTGTCAATAGGAAAAAAATCAAGTGATTTAAATGATTTTAAATCTTCTTCAGAGAGAGGACTTTTTGTTTTATCGGCATATTCCTTATTTAATTTATCTTGAAATTTGATAATATCTTTTATCGCTTTATTTCCTTGGCCATAGGAAAATAATGTAAGGAAGCAGATAATTATGACTACTGAGTTTTTCATTTTTTAAAATAATAATTCAAAGGTATACATTTATTTTGTAGTTTTGAATTTCGAAAAATAAAAAAATGATCTGTTTGACCACATATATTAAAGTCTCAAAGCTTAATTCAATTATGAATTGCTGGAAATGGTATATGTTGTGATTATGTAAAAATAAATAATATCTATATATCAAATCCATCCGCCTGAGGCCGATGGATTTTTTTATTTTAGGAACGTTAGGAATTGAAATACTCAAAATTAATAGGAATTAAATAATAGTATTATGTTGAAACGATTAACGAATCTGTATGGAGATTCGTTTAGAGGATTATCCAAGGAAATCTGGTGCTTAGCTTTGGTTACTTTTATCAATCGTGCTGGTACGATGATATTACCATTTTTATCAAAATATTTAAAAGAAGATTTAGATTTCACCTATGGTGAAGTGGGATGGGTTATGGTGTTTTTTGGTGTTGGTTCCTTGATAGGTTCTTGGATTGGGGGAAAATTAACCGATAAAATTGGCTTTTATAAAGTGATGATATGGAGTTTGTTAATCACCGGATTCTTGTTTATTGGGCTACAGTATGTGAAAACATTTTGGGGTTTTTGTATTAGTATGTTAATAATTATGAGTATAGCCGATATGTTTAGGCCCGCTATGTTTGTGTCTCTAAATACATATAGTAAATTGGAAAACCGAACCAGATCATTAACATTAATCCGATTGGCCATTAATTTGGGTTTTGTTGTTGGGCCAACAGTTGCCGGTATCATAATTATTTCAAGTGGTTATCCGGCATTATTCTGGATTGATGGTTTGACCTGTATTATTTCCATTATTCTATTTAAATATTTGATTGAAGAAAAGAAAGGTGATGCAAAAGAAAAGAAGAAAGAACTGGATATGTTGGATGTAAATGCAACCGTTTTTAAAGACAAACCTTATTGGATTTTTCTTGGGATTAGCTTTTTAATGGGAATGATATTCTTTCAATTATTTACCACCATGCCTTTATATCATAAGGAGCAATATAATTTAACAGAATTTCATACGGGATTGCTTTTCTTTTTAAATGGTTTACTAATCGTTTTATTTGAAATGCCCATGGTTCATTGGATTGAAAAGAGCAAAATAGAAGAAACAAAATTGATACTATTTAGTTCAATTTTAATGGCGATAAGTTTTTTTGTTCTTTTATTTGATGCATGGGCAGGTATTTTAATTATTAGTATGGTATTATAACCATTGGTGAGATGATTGGTTTCCCATATACAAATGCCTTTGCTATGAAACGGGCAAAATCTGGAAATGAAGGAAGGTATATGGCTCTTTATTCCATGTCATTCTCTTTAGCACATATTGTAAGCCCTAAATTGGGATTGGATATAGTTGCCAAATATGGCTATAATGTAAATTTTGTTTTAATAGGAATTTTTGGGTTATTAGCTATTTTACTTTCAGTGTGGTTAAGGAATGTAATTCAAAAGGAAATTTAATAGTCTTGGTTTCGCTTCAAGTGAAACCAAGACTATTATTTCAAAGTCATTTTTACCAAAAAATCATGGTGATAACCTTCCATAATCAATTCACAAGTTAAACCAACCTTTTTGGCATGATACTCCAATGTATTAAAATCAACAAAAAGCCAATGAAATAAGTCGGTAAACTGATTTTTATAAACCATTTCGAAAGTTACTTCCCCGTAATAATTTTTATTTTCCTTTAAAATATTTTCTCTGTTTTTTTTCTCATACATATAAATTAGATCCGATGAGTCTAATAAAATTTGTCCGTTTGGATTGAGTAAAGACTTTAGATGGAGTAAAAAAGTTGCTAAATTTTCTAATTTTTCACACATTCCTATTCCGTTCATTGGAGCCAATATGGTATCGAATTTTTCATTGTGAACATCCCAAATATTTTGAACCAAAGCATTTTTAATACCGCGTAGATTACAAGTTTCTATGGCTCCAACTGATGTGTCAATGGCTGTAACCTTCATTCCATTGCTCAGTAAGTGCAGGGTATGACTTCCTGCGCCACAGCCAATATCTAAAACCGACCCTTTACACATTTGCATTGTTTTTTGTTCAAGGATGGTCATTTCATCAAAAGAACGAAATAGAAAGGGAATATCCATTTCATCATAGCCTCCAATAGATGAATAAGTCATTATATTTTCAGAATATTTATCCAATTGATAATCTAGTAATGCCTTACCAATAATATCAATATTAATTTCTTTATCCATAGATATTTACAATTTTGTATTGGGTAGGACTTATCAATTTTAATAATTATTTTGCCCATTCCGGATTTATATGTAAGCCAATATTAAAAACAAAGGTAGCTATATAATAGGTGGCCAAAGTAACGATAACAATCCCTATTAAATTTAGGACAATTCCGGTTCGTGACATATCTAAAACCTTTAAGCGCTTAGTGCCAAAAATAATGGCGTTTGGGGGAGTGGCTGAGGGCAACATAAAAGCCAAAGATGCTGAAATAGTTGCAGGTAGCATAAACAATAAAGGGTTAATTTCAGTACTAATTGCCAAACCTGCCAATACCGGTAAGAAAGTTTCAACCGTTGCAACATTTGAAGTCAATTCTGTTAAAAAGGTTATTAATAATGCAACTGACAAAATTATTACAAAAGGATGAACATCTTTTAGCCAGATAAGTTGATCGCCAAACCACTGAGAAAGTCCTGATTCTTTAAAGCCACTTGCCAGTGCAAAACCCCCGCCAAACAATAAAATTATTTCCCAGGGAATGTTTTCGGCAGTTTTCCAATCCATGATAAATTTCCCTTTATTGTTTTTAGAGGGGATTAGAAATAATAAAATTCCAATAACAATTGCCACGGTACCGTCATTTAAAAATTTTGGGTTATTGAATATGTTCGACCAACCTCTTATGGTGAATGAACCTAAATCAATATCAACCCTGGTAAACCAAAGAACTGCCAGTAAAGCGAAAAGTACTGCCAGTATTTTTTGCTCAATAATCCATGGCCCTAATTGAGCATATTCATCATTTATAGTAGATGTGTCAATATGTTTCCATTTAGATGCATCTCGATATATAAAGACTAAATATAAATAGCCAAAAGTGATCAGAAATAAAATCACAACGATTGGAAATGCATAAAAAAACCAAGATGCAAAAGAAATTTCCGGAGCATTGGGAAAGTAAATGACAAAGATTCTTGCAAAAGAAAGGTTTGGAGGGGTTCCAACTAAAGTTGATATTCCTCCAATGGATGCACTATATGCTACTGCGAGTAACAAGCCTGTTGAAAAGTGTCGAATACTTTCTTTAGGATTAATTTCTTCTAATTTTAAAATAATAGACATTAAAATTGGAACCATTAACATGGTAGTCGCCGTATTAGAAATCCACATCGATAGAAATGCTGTTCCCAGCATAAAACCAAACATTAATTTTGCAGGAGTATTACCAATAATTAATAGAATTTTTAAGGCTATTCGTTTATGTAAATTCCATTTTTGCATGGCTAATGCGAAGAGAAATCCACCTAGAAATAAAAATATAATATCGTTAAAATAATTTGAGGCTACAACTTTGCCGTTCATAATACCAAGTATGGGAAACAGTACAAAAGGAAGTAATGATGTAACAGCTAGAGGTATAACTTCAGTAACCCACCATAATGCCATTAATATAGCTACTGCTAATGTGTAGGTTACTATTGGATTTTCTGCATCTAATTCAACAAAAAAACTAAATATAAAAAGAGAATGGGAGCGAATAAGAATACACCGTATTTTATCCTATTTCCATTTAACAAACTTTTAAAGTTCAAATCGCATTTATTTTAAAATTGAAAATTCAATTGAAGAAGAAGTAAAAACTGTATGTGTTTGTGTTTTAAAATCTTCCTCAGTTGCTTTAAATATATTGGGAACGAAAGTTTGAGGGTTTAAATCTATTAATGGAAACCAAGTACTTTGTATCTGAACCTGAATTTTATGCCCCTTTTTAAAAGTGTGAAATACATCCTGTAATTTGATCTGAACTTCTGTTGGTTTATTTGGAATAAAGGGTTCTGGATTTGAAAAGCTATTTCTAAATTTCCCTCTCATCACTTCGCTACGAACCATCAAATGATAATTACTCATTTTTAAATGATCTTGCATGCCTTCTTTTTGTTCTTCAATTTCAGCCGGATGAACATCAATAATTTTTACAATCCAATCGGCATCGGTTCCGGTTGTAGCAACAATTAATGTAGCTAAAATATCACCGGCTAAAGTAATTTCATTTTGCAAAACGTCTGTTTCAAATACCAACACATCCGGCCTTCGGGCAGCAAAACGCTGATCATCCGTCATGTATTTTCTTGGGGTAATTACCGTTTTTATATCTTCTGAATAAGGTACAGGTCTTTTGATATCACTAATGAATTGATTAGTTTCCTCCATTATTGGAGGGGTGGGGTTAAGGGTTTGATCTTTTCCTAAAAACCATTTTTGTCTTTCTACTCCATTTGGTGGCCAACTATCATATGTTTTCCATTCTTTTTTACCTGAATCATAAACATAGGCTTCCGGTAAACCTGAATTATGATCACCAACACCCTTTAAAAAATGATTGAAAAATTTAGTTTCAATATCTTTTTGAAAAAATTCAGAGATGGAATCTCCAAAATAATAATTACCAACTATGTTTTTGCCTTTTCTTTCTGCCCAGGCACCATGATCCCAAGGGCCAAAAACTATTGTATTGTAATTGTTAACGTTGTATTGTTCAATAGTTTTGTAAGTTTCTAAGGGCCCGTATAAATCTTCTGCATCAAACCAACCACCAACAACCATTGTTGCTACACTTGGTTTTATATTTTTCAAATGCTGAATAATTCCTTTGGATTTCCAAACACTATCGTAATTTGGATGTTCTATCAACTCTTCCCAAAAGAAATCATCAACCTTGTCATTTTTACTTAGATTTGGATTATCTACATTTTGATTTTGAAAATATTTATTTAGGTTACTAAGAGGACCGGCATCTAAAAAAAATTGATATTGGTCTTTTGTTTTAATATCAGGTACACGATACCATACCGTGTCGGTTGGTTGATCCTTAGGAGTTCCAAATACTGTAGTTATTCTGAAATAACTCAATAAATAAGCTCCGTTATGATGAAAATCATCAAAGAAAAAATCACCAATACAAGCTTGTGGAGATGCTGCTTTTAGGGCAGGATGTGCATCAATTGTTGAATAAGTAGCATAGAATCCAGGATAAGAAATTCCCCAAGTACCAACATTTCCATTATTATTAGCAACGTTTTTTACAAGCCAATCAATGGTATCATACGTATCAGAGCTTTCATCAATATCTTGATCAGATTTTTTATTGGGAATATATGCACGCATATTATCATAGGTTCCTTCACTCATCCACCTGCCTCTAACATCTTGATATACAATAATGTTTCCTTCTTCCATTAAGTGAACATTGGGTCCAATATTTTGACGATATCCCGACTCGCCATAAGGCCGACAACTATAAGGAGTTCTTTGAAGTAAAATTGGATAGGCCTGACTCGTATCTTTTGGAGAGTAGATGGTTGTGTGTAATTTAATACCATCTCTCATGGCAATGGTTACTTCTTCTTTATCATAATTATCTTTTACATAAGTGTCGGCAATATCATTATTTTTATCAGAAATATTTTCTTGACAACTAATAAAAGAAATACTAAAAGTAAAAAAGAAAACGAGTTTGAGGATTGTTGAATTCATGTAATGGATATTTATTCCTGTAAATCTACAAAAGAAAATGTAACTTTATAGATGTTTTCACGTGAAGAGATTTATAACTAAATTACTCTTTTGTATTAAATTCTAATCCAATTAAAACCTGGTAGATTATGGATTAATTTCTTCTGGTGTGAAAAATAATTCACACATTTTGTTTCATACAAAAGTGGTTCTCTGAAGATCTGAAAGCACGATTGATATAGGTGATTTAATATTCATCTCAAATCAATGAGATCCCGCGTTCACTATGTTCCGCGGGATAAGCGATTCACACATTTTTACTTATTGTAAAAATGGTTCTCTGAAGATCCCATAATAAATTTGGGATAAGCGATTCACACAATTTGTTTAATACAAAAGTGGTTCTCTGCTTACATATTTCGTCTATATTGCCCTCCAACTTCGAACAAGGCAGAAGTGATTTGACCCAAGGT
>SMVA01334773.1_pt1 | contig 20775 bp, 19 predicted proteins | sample 2456451 | NCBI WGS metagenome assembly SMVA01 (sample SAMN11095933, study PRJNA526329) | marine sediment metagenome | biome: Marine sediment; feature: Surficial sediment; material: Deep marine sediment; isolation source: Hadal surficial sediment | place: Pacific Ocean | collected 2014-05 | depth... | reverse complement strand
CGGTTCGGTTGCCGGGTTTGTTGAGGCCACCAATTTTTGTTATGAGCAGAAGTATCTGAAAGCCGACTAGTTCTCGAAATATCACGTTGCTCGAGTACCAGCCTCGACCACCAGTGTCCGGCATACAACAGTTCCTCATTGCGTCCCTTGCCAATATGCCTGATATTGCGCAGCGGACGTGAGGTGTAAGCAAGGGTTGTTGTCGCAGCGTGGATTATTCGTGAATAATTGCAGGCTGACCCGCTGCGATCCCGGTACCAACAACAACTAACCGATAGGACGCAAGCCGATGCCATACAGTCAAGCCGTCAAACGGCTTACCGAGCGCGAATGGCAGCCTGTCGCCCTGACAGAGCCTGTTCCTATCGAGCAACTGCCGACGCCGGCGTTAGTGATCGATGAACTGGCTCTTGAACGTAACCTCAAACGAATGGCGGATTACCTTGCTGAAAAAGGAAAGGGATTACGTCCCCACGCCAAGACGCACAAGTGCCCGATAATTGCCCAACGCCAGCTTGCCCTTGGCGCGGTTGGTGTTTGTGCGGCGAAAGTGTCCGAGGCCGTTGTGCTCGTCAACAGCGGCGTCGATGCCGTGTTGATCACTTCCGCGGTGTTGTCTGAAGCCAAAGCGGAGATTGTCGGCGAACTCTGTCGCAAGACCGATCAACTGATGATCGTGGTGGATAGCGACCTGGGTCTGGAATTACTCCTGCGTTACGTGCCGGCAGGAACCCAGTTGGGAATCCTCGTGGATGTGGACGTTTCGATGGGGCGGACGGGGACGAGAGACGAGAGACAGATTATCCTGCTCGCGGAGCGATGTGCAAATTCCACCAACCTCCGCTACTGCGGTATTCAACATTATGCCGGACACCTCATGCATGTGGAGGGGTACGCCAAGCGTCGAGAAAAGTCGCTCGTATTATGGCAACGGATTAGTGAAATCTGTGAGATGTTGGGAGATCGCGGATTGGCACCCGAAATCGTCACCGGTGCCGGTACGGGAACCTACAACATCGACTGTGACGTTCCCGAAATTACCGATTTACAGGCGGGGAGCTACCTGTTCATGGATCAGGAATATCGTCTGATCGGCGCAGAGTTCGGGGGTTTGTTTGATGATTTTGAGGTGTCCCTGTCGGTTGTCACCACCGCGATCAGCCAGCCCGTTGCAGGTGCGATTACGGTTGACGGCGGGTACAAGGCATTCGCTTCCGACACGGTGAACCCCGAACCAATGACCATCGCGGGGAGTAAATTTCGTTTTGGTGGTGACGAACACGGCATTGTTATTCTAAAGGAGGGTACGCAGGAACCCGTGCTCGGTGGTATACAGCGGTTTATCACGCCGCACTGCGATCCGACGGTAAACCTGCATGATGGATACTGGGTGTGCAACGATGGGTTGGTTCACAGTTTCTGGCCAATCGCTGCCAGAGGATGTTCCTGGTAGGAGGAGTATGACGTGTTAGATATCGTTTCATCGGGTGGTTGGTTGATGGTGCCGATTCTCCTTTGCAGCATTGTCGCCGCGGCGATCAGCGTGGAACGTCTATGGACGCTGCAAAGATCCCGCATCACGCCGAAAAACCTCCTGGCCCAGGTGTGGGGGGCAATCAAAACGGAGGAAGTAGATGCTCAACGGCTGCGAGAGCTGCGCACTGCGAGCCCGTTGGGGCAGGTGTTTGCCGCGGGCATCAGCAACGCGAAACGCGGCCGGGATATCATGAAGGAGGCCATGGAGGAGGCCGCCGCTCAAGTCAGCCACAGCCTGGAACGATATCTGACTTCGCTGGGCATCATTGCGTCGGTTTCGCCGCTACTGGGTCTGCTGGGGACGGTTGTCGGCATGATCAAGGTATTCACCGCGCTGATGCTGGAAGGGGCGGGGAATGCCAATGTCCTTGCGGGAGGCATTTCTCAAGCCTTGATTACCACGGCTGCCGGACTTTCCGTGGCAATTCCTGCACTGATATTTCACCGCTTTTTCATGCGTCGCGTGGATGAGTTGGTTATCAGCATGGAGCAGGAAGCGAGCAAACTCGTCGACATCATGCACGGTGGAAACGCGGAAGATCCGCGGCTATGAAAGTCACCAGACGCCCGCAGGAGGAAGCAACCGTAGAAATGACGCCGCTGATCGATGTCGTTTTCCTGCTTCTCATCTTCTTCATGGTATCCACTACATTCATTCGAGAAACACAACTCAAAATCGAACTGCCCGAGGCTTCTGGAGAATTGCTGGAGATCGACAAGGATATTATCGAGGTGACGGTCGATCGGAACGGCGAATATGCCGTTAATAACAGATTGCTGGTAAACACGGAGATGCGAACGCTGATGCGAGCGCTCGAGGAGATGAAAGAAACCGTAGGTCACAGCAACCGCCTCATCATCACCGCGGATGCCAATGTGGCTTATCAGGCGGTTGTGCGGGCGATGGACGCGGCTGGCAGGGTGGGCTTGACTCATATCAGCATCACCACGCAACAGCCCGAGGATGAAGATTGAATCAACGGGAACGTTGGCAGATAGACGAGGCCAGCGGTGCACCACGCGTACCTGGGCACGAAGGTGATGACAACAACCCGCCGCAACTGGCGACCGAACCGAAGGCCCCGACGAGCGGGTGGTCTACCTACAGGCGTCTGCTCGGTTACATAGCCCCTTACTGGGTGATTTTCCTGATTTCGGTCTTGGGCTTCATCCTGGGGAGCGGTGCGGAAGCCTATTTCGTTTCGATCTTCGCTGATTTTATTGCAGCATGGGGAAAAGATCCGGGCACTGCTGTCGGGTATATCCCGCAACTGCTGATTGGGTTGGCCCTCGCCCGCGCAATAGGCGATATCGTCGGCGAGATGTTACTGAGCAAGATCTCGTTCAGCGTCGTACACAACGTGCGCACGCAACTATTCGATCAATTGTTGATGATGCCGAGTGCGTACTTTGATGCGAGTTCCCAGGGCCACCTGATCTCCCGCATTACCTACAATGTTGCCCAGTTGCGCGATACAGGCACCAGTGCACTCAAATCCATCATTCAAGACGGAGCGAAGGTCATTATTTTTCTCAGCTGGATGTTATGGATCAGTTGGCAGCTGACGCTCTTGTTTGCTGCGATTGCGCCGGTAGTTGCGCTGGTCGTGGTATACACGAGCGGTCGATTCAGGCGTATCAGCAAGCGCATTCAATTGTCCATGGGAGATGTCACCCACGTAGCGTCCGAGACGGTATCCGGCTATCGAGTTGTGCGCATCTTTGGCGGAGAGCGTTATGAAAGCGAGCGCTTTCACAAGGCGAGCCAGGTTAATCGACGCCAGAACCTGAAGATGGTTGCTACCAAAGTCGCCAGCACGCAGATCATTTTGATCTTTGTCGTGGTGACAATCGCATTACTCATCAAATTGCTGCCGCAGATTGCATGGGAACTGGAATCCAGCGATATCCTCACCTTCCTCGGTCTATCTGCCATGTTGATACGCCCCATCCAGAAGCTGTCGAATGTGAATGCACGCCTGCAGCGGGGATTGGCGGCTGCTGAAGATATTTTTGGTCAGATGGACCAACCCGCGGAAACCGATGAGGGTACGGTAGATGTTGAGCGTCTTGCGGGACGCATCGAATTCAAGAACGTCTGTTTCACCTATCAGCAAGGATCGGCAGCGGTGTTCAAAGGACTGAATTTGATCATTGAACCCGGTCAGACTGTCGCGCTGGTCGGCAAATCCGGTAGCGGAAAATCGACCCTTGCGAGCATGATTCCGAGATTTTACGAACCGGACAGCGGTGAGATTCTGCTCGATGGTAGACCGGTCTCCAGTTACCAGCTGGAAGCCCTGCGCAAACAAATTGCCGTGGTCACCCAGCAGGTCACACTGTTCAATGACACGCTCGGCAACAATATTGCGTACGGAGGCCTGGTAGACGCAACTTCCACAGAGATCCGCCGAGCCTTGGAAAAAGCGCACGCGGACACTTTCGTCGACGAGTTGCCCGCGGGTCTTGACACCCTGGTTGGCGATGACGGAGTGCTTCTGTCTGGCGGTCAGCGACAGCGCATCGCCATTGCCCGGGCACTGCTCAAAGATGCCCCGATCCTGATTCTCGACGAAGCGACCTCTGCGTTGGATACGGAGTCTGAACGCCATATTCAATCCGCGCTGGAAGAGGTGATGCGCAACCGCACCACACTCGTGATCGCGCACCGTTTATCGACCATTGAAAATGCGGACGTCATTCTGGTCATGGAAGACGGCTGCATTGTCGAATCGGGGAAACATCAGGCATTGCTCGACAACCAGGGCGCGTATGCATCGTTGTACAACGCACAGTTTGAAGACGGGAGCCCGGAAGTAGAGACACCGGTTGCTTCTCGAATTTCTGTCGTGAAGGCTCCGAAGGGCTATGTCGAACGCACCTTCAGCCCGCTGGCGAAGGCCTGGTATTCGGGTGCAGGTTGGACGCGTTGGCTCATTCCACTGTCATGGTTATTTGCGCGTATCGCGGCACGCAGACGATGGGCCTATCTCACCGGCAAGAAAAGTCCCTGGCGCGCTAACGTTCCGGTGCTGGTGGTCGGTAACATTACCGCCGGTGGCACAGGTAAAACTCCGTTTGTCATCTGGTTGGTGGGCTGGCTCAAAAGCCAGGGGTATTCTCCGGGGATCGTTTCCCGAGGTCATGGTGGAGATGGGAATCGATCGCCCATGCAGGTGCTTGCCAATGACGATCCGGAAATTGTCGGCGATGAACCACCGCTGCTCGCAAAGCGTACCGGTTGCCCGGTGATCATTGGCAAAAACCGAGTCGCCGCGACTCGTTTTCTGCTCGAACATCACAGTCCTGACATCATCGTTTCAGATGATGGTTTGCAGCATTACGCGCTCGCTCGCGACCTGGAAATCGTCGTACTCGATGGCCACCGCGGTGTCGGTAACGGCCGACATCTACCAGCGGGTCCTCTGCGTGAACCGGTATCACGGCTGGCGGAGGTTGATTGGGTGGTCAGCAATGGTCGCGCCACGGGGCTCGCGGAAGATGAATCGGTCATGCACATCACGCCGACGGCGTTTGTCAAAATTGTGCCGAATTCGGATGAGGCGGGTTACCCGGATAGCGGCCAACGGTTGTCCTGCGAGGAATTTGTTCGCCTCTATCACGATGTCCACGCGATTGCGGGAGTTGGCAACCCGGTGCGTTTTGCGCAGACCTTGCGCGAGTTGAATCTTGCCCCCGTGCTGCACGGTTATGACGATCACCATCGTTTTGATGGTACCGAACTCGTCTTCGACAACCAGTGGCCGGTAATCTGTACCGAGAAAGATGCCGTAAAGATCAGCACCCTCACGAAGATACCGGACAATTGCTGGTACCTTGAGATAGATGTCGAACTTCCGAGCGACACCAGCGAAAGGCTTTCGGAGCTGATGCGCAAACATGGCATTGGACGCTGATGAGCTTAGCGTGGCATGTCGTCATACCGGCGCGTTATCAATCAATTCGTCTGCCAGGCAAACCCCTCGCCGACATCTGCGGGAAACCGATGATTGTGTGCACCGCACTGCAGGCGCATCGCGCTGAGCCGCAGGATGTGATCGTAGCCACGGACGACAAGCGGGTTATGGAGGTTGTGGCGGACGCCGGTCTGGAGGTGATGTTGACCGATGCAAACCACGCTTCGGGGTCTGATCGGGTTATGGAAGTCGCCCGGGCGCGTGGCTGGTCGGACGATGCAATCGTCATCAATGTACAGGGAGACGAGCCGCTCATTCCTCCTGCCGTTATTCGCCAGGTAGCAGGCACGCTTCAATCGCAGCCATCGCTCGATGTCGCGACGCTGTGCGAATCGATTCGCGAGTACCACACGGTCTTTGACCCGAACGTAGTGAAAGTGGTGGCGGGTTCCGACCACATGGCGTTGTACTTTTCGCGAGCCCCGATTCCCTACGCGCGTGATGACTTTTCAGATTCCGGGCAAAGCTCTGAAATGATAGCGGCCGAGCGTCAGTGGTGGCGACACATTGGGATCTACGGGTTCCGGATAGCTGCATTGCGCCGCTTTGTCGGATTGCCCGTTGCCAAACTCGAGCGTATCGAGGCTCTCGAACAACTGCGTATGCTGACCTCCGGCATGGGGATTCACGTGGAAGAAGCCGTCGAATCCGTTCCTGGCGGTGTCGACACGCCTGAGGATTTAGAACATGTGCGGCGAATTGTAGGCGGTGCCCAATTGTAGGTGGCACCACTTTGGTATAACGCAGCCCCATGTACCGCTATATTCCCGAATATCTCGATCGATCCCAAGCGGATGAACTCCTTGCGTGGGTGGCAGCCGAAGTTGTCTGGCGGCAGGAAAAATACTGGATATATGGTCGCCGTATCACCGCGCCACGTTTGGTAGCTTGGTATGGCGATCCTGGCTTGAGTTACTACTACTCAGGTACGATGCACCGGAGCACAGGCTGGCCGGAGGTTCTTGCGCTCCTCTGTGCCGGGGTGAAGAAGAATTTTGCTCTCGAAAGCAACTTCGTGCTGCTGAATCGATACCGCGATGGGTCTGATTCGATGGGTTGGCACAAGGATGATGAATCGGAGTTGCGCGGACCGGTGGCATCGTTGAGCCTGGGAGCAACCCGCCGATTTCACCTTCGCGAAGGGCAAAACGCCAGTACCCGAAAAATCGATCTTGAACACGGTTCGTTGCTCATGCTCGACCGCCAGACTTCTCATGCTTTGCCGAAATCGAAGCGCAAACTCAAAGAGCGGATCAACCTGACTTTCAGGCACGTTGTCGACGCATGACGGGAGAACTTGTCAACTACAACAGCCTGGGCGTATCGAGTATGGCTGATGAGCTTCGTGTGGTCACGAGTGAAGACCAATTACGAGAAATAGTCGTCCGCACCACGTCGACGAATGTCCCACTCACGGTGCTTGGTGGTGGAACCAACGTTGTGCTGCGCAAACACTTGCGTGGGCTTGTCGTCGTGTTGGGGTTGAAGGGAATACGCTCCCTTCCTGAAAGCGTGGATGTCGTTCGCCTGACCGCTGCCGCTGGTGAGAATTGGCATCATCTGGTGCGTTATTCGTTGGGCCGCGGTTGGTATGGTCTGGAGAATCTTGCACTCATTCCCGGAACGGTGGGTGCTGCACCCATACAGAATATCGGAGCTTACGGTGTTGAACTGGCTGAGCGATTCGTTTCTCTGCGCGCGATGGATCGGCGCGATGGTTCAATCCGCGAGTTCGACCGCGCCAGTTGTCAATTCGCCTACCGAGACAGCCTCTTTAAACCCAAAGAACATTCGTCAGAAAATTCGGCTGATGTAGACCGTTATATTATTCTCGATGTCACATTGTTGCTTTCGCGGCAACCACGGCCGGTACTGGGCTATCCTGAAGTCAAACGAGAGCTGATGAATCTCGGGGTTGCCCAGCCGACTCCTACCCAGGTCGCGGAGGCGGTAATACGCATACGTCGGCGTAAGCTTCCCGATCCCGCCAACTGTGGAAATGTGGGCAGCTTCTTTAAAAATCCCCTGGTTGATGAGATGTTTGCCAGAGACTTATTGAGCCGTGAGTCCGATCTGCGCACTTATCCTGCTGAGCAGCGGATGGTGAAGCTCTCTGCTGCACAGTTGATCGACCTGTGTGGGTTCAAAGGCGCACGACGTGGACGGGTTGGCGTCTGGCGGCGTCAACCCCTGGTGTTCGTCAATCTGGGACTCGCAACGGGTGAGGATTTCCTCTCACTAGCCGAAGAGGTACAGCAAAAGGTATTCGCTCGCTACGAAGTCACTCTGCAGATAGAACCGCGCGTATTAGGTGAGCCTTAACCCAGTGTGCCGGTGGGAAAGCGCGAACTTTCCCACCCCTGAGCCAGTTTGGGTAACGCGACGCGGTGTTATTCCCCGTTCTTAGGCAACACACCTTCCGCTCTAAGCTCGGCTTCGCGTTGTCTGCGTCGTACCTCCCGGGGATCGTTGAATGCACGCGCCGGTCGCTCTGGAACAGGAGGAACGGACTGTGCCGGTTGCTCTTGTGGAGTTGCTTCGTCGCCGGGTGGCAACTGCCCACGCCCATCATCGCGCGTAGACGATTCGGAAATCGCGCTCGCGGTTTCCTCCATGGCATCTTGAGTCTCGATCTGCGTTTGGTTTGGCTGCGGCTCGGGCTTGGATTCAGCCTCGTTGGTTGCTGGCTCAACGTTCGATTCGGCTTCGTTTGGCACCGGTTCGGCAACAGCATCGCCTGGTTCGGGTTCGGTTTCAGACTCAGAGGTTATCGGTTCCGGTTCGGTCGTTGTCTCGGTCGGCTTTGCTTCCTGCTCGGCTTTAGACTGAAGCTCGGGTGAATCCGGCTCGGTTAAGGGCTCGGGTTGTTTCGCTTCCGATTCGATGTTCGCCTCGGAGGTGATTGTCTCTTCAGCATTGAATTCGACTTGTTTGTTTTCGGCTGAGACGCTTGGCGTCGTCGATGTCGTCTCGATCGCACTGGACGGTGGTACCGATTGGTTGCGGGGATCGTTTACCGCACGTGTTCGAGGACGTCGGTCGCTGGAATCTTGCCGGGTCTGCGAATCGTTTGGTCGAGTTGCTGTTACCGAAGGCTCGCTGTTCGCGCTCTCCGGTACTACTGCGGAGGTTGTATCGACAGGCTGCCGTAAGGCTTCGACTGGCCCCGCCGCCTGGGGCGCCTTTGCGGATTCGGTTGCTGACTCTTTTTCGAGTTGGGCACGATCTCGTTTCGGTCGGCGCCTGCTCGCAGCCAGTTTCTCCTCGGAGGGTTTTCTCTCGGCAGCCGTTGGTCTGTTGCGGCGGTTGTTGGAGGCGGCTTCGTCCTCGTTGCGCTTAGCGGTTTTATTTTCACCGGCACTCCGTTCGCGGTTACCTGAAGCCACCCGGTCGGAACGATCGACCCGGTCGGAACGATCGACCCGGTCATTCCGACCGACGTTTTCCGCACGGGGTTTACGACGCGGGTCGGCCTTGCGTCGCTGGTTGTCGTTAGACTCATTTCGGCGCTGACCCCGTGGCGATTTGCGTGATCGGCCATCGTCGTTTCGTTCGTTGCGGTTGCCCGATGATTTGCTCCGGTTCTGGTCGCGAGATTTCCTATCGGGTTGCCGTTGTCTGTCAGGAGTTGGTTGTGCAGGCTTCATCGTCTGGCCGTCTGAAAACAGCGTAGCCGCCAGACGTTTGAAAAACCCTAATCGAGCGGGTGAGGAGCCGGCTTGCGGCTGGGGAGCTGCTCTCTTAGGGGCTGCTTTCTGTTGAATGGTGGCGACGACTGCCACCTCTACCGGGCTCGGCCGGGTGTCGCGTACATCGGTTTCTGGCACGATGCTCGCGATGTCAGTCAGCTCGTAACTTGGCACGCTGCCTTCTTCGACCACGTGATCGTCCCGGATACGTTGTACTTCGTACTGGGGCGTTACCATATTCACGTTGGGTACGATCACGATATGAGTGCCCGTACGCCGTTCGATTTCGATGACGTCTTGACGTTTCTCGTTGAGCAGATAAGAAGCGATATTCAACGGCACGAGCGTGCGAACCATTGAACTTCGTTCTTTCAGAGATTCCTCCTCCATGATTCTGAGAATCGCCAACGCCAGGGATTTCACATCGCGGACTCGACCCTGGCCGGTACATCGCGGGCAGAGTTCGGTGGTGAGTTCTTCGAGGGATGGGCGTAGCCGCTGACGGGACATCTCCATGAGCCCAAAACGGGATATGCGACCGACCTGTACGCGCGCCCGGTCGGCTTCCAGGCAATCGCGCATTTTGGTTTCCACCGCACGTTGATTCTTGATCGCGTTCATGTCGATGAAATCGATCACAATCAAGCCACCCATATCTCGCAGCCGTAGCTGCCGGCATATCTCCTCAGCGGCTTCCAGATTGGTATTCAGAGCCGTTTCTTCGATGTCGGCGCCTTTCGTCGCGCGCGCCGAGTTGATGTCGATAGCCACCAGAGCCTCGGTGGGGTCGATGACCAGGCTGCCGCCGGACGGTAATTTCACCTGATGTTGAAACGCCGTCTCTATCTGACTTTCGATCTGGTAACGGATAAATAGCGGTATCGGGTCCGCGTAGAACTTCACGCGATCCTGATAGCTGGGCATGACCTGGTCGATGAATTCTTTAGCTTCCTCATAAGCGTCCTTCTCGTCGATGAGCACTTCACCGATGTCTTTGCGCAGGTTGTCGCGGATCGCTCGCAAGATGACGTTGTTTTCCTGATACAGGAGTTTCGGTGCTTTCTCCTGTGCCTCGGCGGTGTGTATGGCTTCCCACAGTTGGAGCAGGTATTCGAGATCCCACTGCAGTTCTTCGGCCGTGCGACCGACGCCCGCCGTGCGCACGATGACCCCCATCCCCTGGGGAATATCGAGATGGCTCAGTGCCTCGCGAAGTTCGTCTCGTTCTTCACCTTCGATGCGCCGCGATATGCCTCCTGCCCGGGGATTGTTGGGCATCAGTACGAGGTAGCGTCCAGCGAGGCTGATAAAAGTCGTGAGGGCCGCGCCCTTGGTGCCTCGTTCCTCTTTGTCGACCTGAACCAGGATTTCCTGCTTTTCCTCCACCAGCTCGCCGATCAGCAACTTGCCTCCTTCACCGGGTTTCTTCTTGAAGTACTGTCGAGAGATGTCTTTCAATGGAAGGAAACCATGTCGGTCGGCCCCGAAGTCGACGAATGCCGCTTCGAGACTTGGTTCGACGCGAGTGATCCTCGCTTTGTAGATGCTGGCTTTCTTCTGTTCCCGGCCGCGACTTTCAATATCGAGGTCATACATTTTTTGACCGTCGACGAGGGCAACGCGAACCTCTTCTGGCTGCGTTGCGTTGATGAGCATGCGTTTCATTCTTACGTATCCCTTTATGGCGCCATCAGGCACTGGTTAAGTCACATTGGGGAACGCATTGCGGTCAGAGTTCGAAACACGGCCGAAACAAGATGGCTTGCAAGCAAAAATCGTTAGAACGAGCCGTTGTATGGCTTGACGTCTTAACGAATCGGGGATGCCGCTCGGGCAATCACCTTTCTAGCTGATCTTGCGTTGTTCATCCATTTTCTCCATCCGCCCGGATAAGCTCGACAGCTTCACTATTCGGACAGCATTTACCCGTCTTTGCGGGCGTTGGCGTCGATTCAATTCGACGCCAACCGTGTTCGTTTGTCTCTTGTGCCGGGTTCTTTTTGAACTCCTGGCTTTCGTCTCACCAGTCCGGTTACCGTAAGGCTCCGAGCCTGAAAGCGTACACGCTCACTTGATGATGAGTTGCTGAACGCGGTGAAATCGGAACTGCCGATTTCGTGAGAACCCATTGCAATTAGCGTTGCCGTTGGCTTAACTCGCTAACAAATTTCCTACTCGCTGATCCGGTGCGATGAATTCCTCAATAAAACGGAAGGTAAAATCGGTACCGCCAGCGTACATCCCGGGCCGTGGGGCCCAACGATAAGGATGCTGCCCGTTTTTGGGCGCATGAAGCTTAGCAGTCATTGCTAAGTGCTTCAAACCGTTAAAGAAAATAAACCATGCCGGAAATCGCCAAATGACCCGTAACAGGAACCAGAAAAGGTTTCCCGTCAGACATGTCGACATTCGGGAGGACGCTGGCCAGCGGATTGACAATTTCTTGAAACGGGAGCTGAAGAAGGTCCCAAAGAGCCGGGTATACCGGATGCTCAGGCGGGGCGAGGTACGGGTCAACGGGGGTAGGGTCAAGCCAACCTACCGGCTCCGTGCCGGTGACAGCGTGCGGATTCCGCCGGTATTTATCGACGATACAGCCAGTGTTGGTAGTTTGCCTGACGCCCTGCTCACTCGGCTGGAGCGCGCGATTACCTACGAGGATGACGAACTCATGGTGCTCGACAAGCCCGCGGGTATAGCCGTGCATGGAGGCAGCGGGGTCAGCTTCGGGGTCATCGAAGGGCTGCGAAGGCTGCGACCGACCGAATCGTTGGAACTCGTGCATCGATTGGACCGGGATACCTCAGGGTGCCTGATGGTTGCCAAGTCTCGTGGCGTATTGCTCGAACTGCACCAGGCTCTGCGGGACCGCCTGGTGCGCAAGCGGTATGCAGTACTGGTGTTCGGGACCTGGCCGAAGCGACTGCGCACGATACGCCTTCCCTTGCATCGCTACGTCGTCGCTTCGGGTGAGCGCCGGGTGCGGGTGGCGTCGGTTGGCAAGCCAAGTCGCACCGATGTGCAGATTGTTACTCAGGGAGCGCGGGCCACCTGGATCAACGCCCACCTGCACACGGGGCGTACCCACCAGATCAGAGTACATACCTTTGCCTCCGGTCACGGGGTGGTGGGCGACGACAAATATGGACTTCCCGACAACCGGGAGTTAGCCGAACGCCTCGAAATTCGCCGACTTTGCCTGCACGCAGAACTGATCATACTTCCGTTTCGGCACAGCACACTCCGGTTCGAATGCCCGATCCCTGAAGAATTCGTCTCCAGCTGGGAGGCGCTCGACGCTGATCGCTAGGAGTCTTTTCTACCGCGCAGACTCCTAACCCAGCACGGCGACACCTTCGGTGCGCAACATCCTGCAAAGAGAGATGAGCGGCAACCCGACCAGCGCGTTAGGGTCTGAGCCGCCTATGGAGGCGAACAGGGCAATGCCCAGGCTCTCGGATTTGAAAGCGCCGGCACAATCCAGTGGCTGTTCGCGTGCGACGTAGTGATAAACTTCCGTTTCGGTCAGTTCGCGAAATTCCACCGGGGTGACCACAACCTCCGCCTGTTCAGCCCCGCTTGTGCTGTTGAGGACACACAGGCCGGTCAGAAAGGTCACGATATGACCGGATAGTTGAGCTAGCTGGCTACGAGCAGCGGATTCGGTATGGGGTTTGCCGAGGACATCGCCTGCGTATACGGCGACCTGATCCGAGCCGATAATCAGGGCATTGGGATGTGACGTTGCCACCGTTCGCGCTTTGAGTCGGGCTAATCGTTCAACGAGTTCCGAGGGTGTTTCGTTGGCCTGGCGCGTTTCATCGACCTCGGGACTGACGGCTTGAAACGGCAAGCCGAGCTTTTCTAGAAGCTGGCGGCGATAGGGAGATGAGGAGGCGAGAATGAGGGTGGTCACGTTGCGAATCGTATCGTAAAAGAGCTTGAATTTTCGAGACTTAAGCTATTGCGCGCAATTGTTTTCACGGTTCTTATCCTTTACAGGTAGGGGACGGATACCTATGATGCGCCCGCTATGAATACCCGCGAGCACGAACGCTTGTCCTATTTGGATCTGGCGAAGCGCAAAGCGCGGGTGACCCGGCGTTTGAGCGGGTCTGAATTACCTCGCTTTTCGAAGCTCATCGACTCCTGGGGCATTGCTGAAGTGGAGTTGGCGTTCGCTTTCGACGATCACGGTCATGCCCAGGTGACCGGCTATGCTGAGATTGAAGCCGGCTTGGTCTGTCATCGATGTTCCGAGTCGCTGACACGAACCATACGGGTGCGGTTATCGGTGTGTCTGGTTGCGGATGAGGAGCTTGCAACAACGTTAGGCGTTGATCGGGAGGTGCTGATAACTGACGGCTCAGGCGTCACCGTGGCCGAGATCGTCGAGGATGATTTGATTCTCGGACTGCCGGAACGTTTATGCGAAAACGATCCCTGCGAGTTGACTCCAGGGTTCAGTTACCCGCCGCACGGTGGCGAGAGAGACACCGATGAGGATCGCGAAGCCAATCCCTTCAGCGTCCTGAAGCAATTTAAACAGAATCGAGATTTGTAGTCTGGAGGCGAAATGGCCGTTCAAAAAAGCAAAGGCACCAGAGCACGGCGGGGCAGTCGGCGTTCCCACGATGCGCTCAGCAAGCCCACCTTGTCCATAGACCCGACCACGGGCGAAACCCATCGCCGACATCATGTTACGGCGGACGGATTCTACCGGGGCAAAAAGGTAATTGAACCGGAAGAGTAGCCAGCACACCAGGGTTCGACGACCACGCATTGCCATTGATGCGATGGGGGGAGATGGCGGCGTTGCGACAACGGTGGCCGCCGCCGTGGAGCTAGCCTCTGTAGCAGATCTGATTCTTGTCGGAGATGCCAATGAGATTCGAGCGGCGCTGGGTACCGACAACGACAATATCAGCGTTCAACATGCCGGGGAGGTGGTTGCCCCCACCGACACGCTGGTAGACGTATTACGTCATAAACCGGATTCGTCGATGCGCCAGGCGCTCGAGTTGCACGCCCGGGGTCGGGTCGATGGCGTTGTCAGTGGTGGTGATACGGGGGCGCTCATGGCGCTGGCGCGCCAGCAGTTACACATGGTCCCCGGTATAGAAAGACCAGCGATTCTCAAGAAGATCGAAGGTGTATCCGGGAATTTCTGGATGCTCGATCTTGGTGCCAACATAGACTCCCAACCGGAACAGTTGTTGCAATTCGCGCAGATGGGGTCCCTCCTGGCAAGCAGCCTCGGGGGAAAACGGCGACCCCGGATCATGCTCCTGAATATTGGTACCGAACGGCGCAAAGGTCCCGAAGTTCTGCAGCAAACAGCGGAGATCCTGGCGGGTGATCCGGATCTCGAATATGTGGGCTTCATCGAAGCGAATCGACTGTTCCTCAATCATGCGGACGTGGTGGTTTGTGACGGTTTTACCGGGAACATTGCGCTCAAGTCCATGGAGGGCGCCGCACTGATGGCAGGCCACCTGCTGAAGAAAAAATTGAACAGCACGACGGGTATGGCTAAGTTCGCTCTCGGGCTCGTTCGCCAGATTCTCGGGGAACTGCACGACGAGTTGAATCCACAGCGATACAACGGGGCAAGTTTTGTGGGGCTCAACGGGGTGGTGATCAAGAGCCATGGGGCAGCGGATGCGATGGGTTTTGAGAACGCGCTGACCGAAGCTGTGTTGCAGATCGAAAACGAAATTCCGGAACGGCTCGCCGTTCTATTCGAAGAGGAGCCTTCATGAGCTTAGGGGTTGTGTTTCCGGGTCAGGGTTCGCAAAGCGTCGGAATGCTGAGCGATATTGCCGTGGAGTTTCCTTTGATACAAGAGCACTTCGAGGAGGCGGGAGCAACGATCGGCTTACCTTTGTGGAAGATTGTCTGTGAAGGACCGGAGGAACTGCTGGCACGTACGGATGTGACCCAACCGGCGCTGCTCACCGCCGGCGTCGCCTTGTGGGCGCTGTGGCAATCAAAGGGTGGGCAGACCCCTTCTTTCATGGCCGGTCACAGCCTGGGTGAGTACTCGGCGCTCGTCTGTGCAGGTTCGATCGGATTCGTCGACGCGGTGCGCCTGGTTAACCAGCGGGGCAGGTTCATGCGCGAAGCGGTACCCCAGGGTGAAGGGGCGATGGCGGCGATACTCGGTCTCGAGGAAGCCGACGTGACGAGGTGTTGCTCGGAAGTCTCCGGAATCGTCTCCCCTGCAAACTTCAATGCGCCAGGTCAAATCGTCATTGCAGGGACCGCTGAGGCGGTGCAGGTCGCTGTTGAGAACTGTCAAAAAGCGGGCGCTCGCAGAGCGGTGTTGCTCAACGTCAGCGGGCCATTTCACTGTGCGTTGATGAAGCCCGCTGAGAGTGACTTTGCTGCGGTACTGGGCGAAGTAGAAATTCGCATGCCTTCGATTCCAGTGGTACACAACGTTGACGGCAAGGTAGCCGTGGATGAGGCGGACGTGCGTAACAAACTCATCGCTCAACTCGCTCATTCGGTACAGTGGATCGCGTGCGTAACAACCATGATGAAAGAGGGTGTCGACACGATGGTCGAATGTGGACCCGGCAAGGTGTTAGCCGGACTCTTCAAACGAATCGATCGGTCGTTAAGTGTTGCCAACCTCGGAACGCTCGGCGGAGTAAACCAGGCTCTTTCGAGCCGGTCCGAATAAATTTCTTCGCAAGCAAGGACAGTCAATGAACCCACGTAAGACAGCCCTGGTAACGGGTGCATCCCGAGGAATTGGCAGGGCCATCGCACAGCGATTGGCCGAGGAGTTTTTTGTCGTTGGTACGGCAACCACTGACACCGGCGCCGCCACTATTTCTGACGCGTTGGGGGAAAACGGTACGGGAATAGCGATGCGGATCGATGACCAAGCGTCGGTCGACTCCGCGTATGAACTCATGGCGAACAGGTTCGACATGCCGTCGGTCGTCGTAAACAATGCTGGGATCACCCGAGATAATTTGCTGCTCCGGATGAAGGCAGAAGAGTGGCTGTCGGTGGTCGACACCAATCTGAATGGCCTGTATCGAATCGTCAAACCGGCGCTTCGCTCGATGATCAAGTCTCGTTGGGGTCGCCTTGTCAATGTCAGCTCGGTCGTCGCACAGATGGGTAACCCGGGCCAAAGCAACTACGTTGCGAGCAAAGCTGGTATCGAGGGGTTCACCCGAGCCCTCGCTCAGGAAGTTGCCTCGCGTAACATTACGGTGAACGCAATTGCACCAGGATTCATCGAAACTGATATGACGGCGGATTTGTCAGCACCTCAGGTCGAGCAAATGCTGGCACGCATTCCTCTGAACCGAATGGGCACGCCGAGCGAGGTAGCGCATGCCGTGGCATTTCTTGTCAGCGAGCAGGCTTCTTATATCACCGGTGTGACCCTGAGCGTAAATGGCGGCTTACACATGAGCTGAACGCCCGTTTGCCCCTTTGGGGTCGTTGAACTCACTTTCTTGATTGAAAAATGGCTGTGAACGCAGTGGTAGATCGCGTTCAAAATCCCGGTTTTTGCCTATCAAGGACCGGGATTGGTAAACTTGAATTGACAATGCGCGCTATATAGAATGCGCTCGCCCTGCACCCCAGGAACCTGATCGGGAGATCGCTTTAACATGAGCAGTGTCGACGAACGAGTAAAGAAGCTGATTTGTGAACAGCTCGGTGTCAAAGAAGACGAGGTCAAGGACGAAGCGTCATTCGTCGAAGATCTAGGCGCCGACTCGCTGGATACCGTAGAGCTGGTGATGGCCCTCGAAGAGGAGTTTGAGACCGAGATTCCCGACGAGGAAGCCGAAAAAATCACGACGGTCAAAGACGCCATCGCCTACATCCTGGCTCACCAATAGCCCAAAATCCCTTGTATTTAAGTGCGGAGCCGCATCGACTAAAGTGGTGCGGCTTTTGCTTATCTGTAATATGAAGGTGGAATTGGGGGCGGTTCGGTCGGGAACACCTTTTAACGGAAGCCGGGAGGTTCCTCATCCCGAGGCAGCATGTAGGGCTTTAATCTTATGACCAAACGACGTGTTGTAGTGACGGGTATGGGGATGCTTACCCCCATCGGTAATGATGTTGCGAGTGCCTGGGGCAACGCCCTCGAGGGCGTGAGCGGCGCTGCGCTGATCAATCATTTCGATACCGAAGATTACAGCGTCAAGATAAGTACCTCGGTAAAGAACTTCGATCCGACCCTGTACATGGATCGTAAAGAAGCCCGGCGGCTGGATCTGTTCATACAGTATGGGTTGGCGGCCGCCATCCAGGCTATTCAGGATGCGGGCTTGAGTGAACATCCCGACGACGCCCATCGTCATGGAATTTCCATCGGTTCCGGGATCGGTGGAATCCATACGATCGAAACCACTCATTCGACCCTGTTGAACAGCGGTCCGCGCCGGGTATCGCCGTTTTTCATTCCCGGCAGCGTGATAAACATGATTGCCGGTAATCTATCGATTCGCTATGGCTTCACTGGACCGAATCTCGCCGTGGTGAGTGCCTGCACCACGGGAACTCACAATATCGGCTTCGGGGCGAGAATCATCGAGTATGGCGACGCAGACGTCATGATCGTCGGTGGGGCGGAGTTTGCGACCTCTCCGATTACTGTGGCTGCATTTGGAACCATGCGGGCGTTATCGGTTCGCAATGACGACCCGGAGCGCGCAAGCCGTCCCTGGGACGCTGATCGAGACGGCTTCGTGCTTGGCGACGGCGCGGGCGTGGTGGTGCTGGAGGAGTATGAGCGCGCGAAAGCTCGTAGCGCGAACATCTACTGTGAGGTAGTAGGTTTTGGGATGAGCGGCGACGCCTTCCACATTACCAGCCCCACGGAAGAGGGCGTGGGCGGTGCAGCGGCTATGGCGAATGCGCTTCAGGACGCGGGAATCAACCCGGAAGACGTCGACTATATCAACGCCCATGGCACGTCGACGCCGCTCGGCGATGTATCTGAGACCAAAGGCATCAAACAGATTTTTGGCAACGATACCAAGGTTGCCATCAGCTCGACCAAGTCCATGATCGGCCACCTGCTTGGGGCTGCCGGGTCTGTGGAAGCCATATTTACTATACTCGCCATCAACAAACAGGTTCTCCCGCCCACCATCAATCTGGACAATCCCGGCGAAGGATGTGATCTGGACTACGTTCCCAACACCGCTCGGGAGTGTCCTGTGCGAGTGGGATTGAGCAACTCCTTCGGCTTTGGGGGAACCAACGCTACCCTGGTCTTTCAGCAGGTGTGAGGCGCTGGTCCGGTTTTCCGATCTGACAATCAGCCTCGCGCTGTACCTGGGACTCCGGTTATAGAGCCAACCCCTGCACTTTTGCCACCCGGGGGTCTGCGGCATGCGTGCGGGTCTCTCAGGTCACAATACCTTGGTGTATGCTCTCACCACTGCGTACGCGTGAGTAATACAGCCCGTGCGCGTTTTGCCTGTGCTAACACGTCTGCGCGCATTATCGACACATCAGGGTCAACCTTGAAACGCTGGATCGCAATCAGCCTCATTGCTACAACCGGTCTTGTTCTGTTGGGTGCAGGGCTCATCGGGTATGCCTATCGCTGGATGCACACCCCGCTGAGCACGACCCAAAACACCATCATCGAGCTGCGTCACGGCGAAGCGTTTGCAGGTTTTGTGGCGCGTTTGCATGTTGATGGAATCGTAGACGAACCGCGGATACTTACCTGGACGGCCCGGGTGCTGGGTCAGGCGCGCCGTGCCCAGGCAGGTGAATACCTGATCGACGAAGGGACCACGGGGGCCGAGCTGCTGCAACTGTTGGTGCGGGGTCGTGTCATCGGCTATACGGTGCAGATCATCGAGGGTTGGACGGTGATGCGGGCGGTCGATGCACTGGTTGGCAACGACGTGCTCCGAAGTGAGCTCAAGGGGGTAAACGAAGCATCGCTGCTGGCGGCGCTCGGTTTGCCGGATGGCCGGGCCGAGGGGTTGTTTTTCCCGGACACTTACCGATTTGTGCGTGGCGACAGCGATGCGGATGTGTTGCGCCGGGCCTACACGAAGATGCGCGATGAGCTGCAACGGGCCTGGCATGCGAGGGCCGACGGCCTGCCATATCAATCGGCATACCAGGCGTTGGTGGTGGCTTCGCTCATTGAGAAGGAGACCGGACGGGAGGAGGATCGAATTCACATCAGTCAGGTATTCGCCACGAGGCTCCATCTCGGTATGTATCTGCAGACGGATCCGAGCGTGATTTATGGTCTCGGTGAGCGTTACGATGGCAACCTGACCCGCAAGCACCTGAGAGAAGATACGCCTTACAACACCTACTTCCACAAGGGATTGCCGCCAACGCCGATTGCGTTGCCCGGCGTGAATTCCATCACTGCCGCCATGAATCCGGGCAGTGGGGTTTATCTTTATTTCGTTGCCCAGGGGGATGGAGGCAGCCAGTTTTCGGTTAGCCTCGAGGATCACCTGACGGCGGTGAGGAAATACCAGTTACGCTGAGAACACCATGGGGCAGGGCAAGTTCATTACCTTGGAAGGCACCGAAGGGGTAGGTAAAACCACCAACCTCGAGCTGATTCGTGACGAGGTTGCTCGTGCCGGCCACTCGGTCGTGACCACCCGGGAACCTGGTGGGACACCGCTTGCCGAAGAGATTCGTCAGTTGCTTCTTGCCGTGCGGGAAGAACCGGTCGCAGAGACGACCGAACTGCTGTTGATGTTCGCCGCTCGCGCCCAACATGTCGCTACCGTTATCAGACCTGCCCTCGAAGCTGGCCAGTGGGTTGTCTGCGACCGTTTTACCGACGCGACTTATGCTTATCAGGGGGGTGGTCGGGGGCTCGATGCGGAGGTGATTCACACGCTCGAGAATATCGTTCAGTGCGGGTTGCAACCCGATCTCACTATCTTTCTGGATGTATCTGTGGAGATTGCTGCGCGACGGATCGCTGAACGACACCACGATCGCTTCGAACGGGAGCAAGTCGCGTTTTTCGAACGAGTACGAACTGCCTACCTGGAACGAGCCGCCAACCATCCGCGGATTCGGGTCGTGGATGCTTCGGTCGAGCTTGACCAGGTCCAGGAGAACTTGCGCGAATTGCTCGCACAATTCCTGAGCGAATCTTCATGAGTGCCCTCAGGCAGAAATCCGATCTCTGGGATCAATCCCAGGTATGGCCGGAAGTTCTTCCGTGGCACCAATCCGTGCGCCAACATGTGGTGGAGTTGTTGTCCCGGGAGAAGCTACCCCACGCCTTGTTGCTGGCGGGTGCGCCGGGATGGGGAGAGTGTGGGCTGGCCAACTGGATCGCTTTACATTTGCTCGAGCGATCGACAGACCAGGTTGCCAGAGAGTTGGCCCACCCCGATTTGTTGTGGATATCACCGGTTGGCGCCGTCACCAAAATCGATGCCGTTCGTGAACTCAATGAGTTTGCCGTCCGTACACCCTTGCTTGCCCCGCGAAAAGTTGCCGTGGTCGAAGCCGCGCATACGCTCAACCGGAATGCCGCAAACGCATTACTGAAAACGCTGGAAGAACCACCCGAAAATACTTAT
>SMVA01046407.1_pt1 | contig 20780 bp, 18 predicted proteins | sample 2456451 | NCBI WGS metagenome assembly SMVA01 (sample SAMN11095933, study PRJNA526329) | marine sediment metagenome | biome: Marine sediment; feature: Surficial sediment; material: Deep marine sediment; isolation source: Hadal surficial sediment | place: Pacific Ocean | collected 2014-05 | depth... | reverse complement strand
GGCTACGTTGAATTCTCCGTGGTCGGTGATTCGTCAGATCCACGCGCGATCGCGCTGTTCGACGCTGGCATGCGCGTCTACCAACCGCGCAAACTGCTGCATTACGAATCGCCGGGGCGCTATCCGGACCGCGGTCATCCGTCCATGTATATCTGCAACCCGGACATCTGCTCTGTGCCGATCGAAAATCCAGCGGAGGTTCCCGCACAGACGGCGCGAATCAGAACCCCGGCATCCAGTCATCTGGTTGGCACAACCGCCGGGACAGATCGCTGAATCAGGGACCGTCGGGCGTTGGCAAACCGATCGCCTCGAGCACCCGCGCCATGAACCAGTCGACGCCGGGGTCGCGCCCCTCGGCACGGCGCAGCGCAAAGACAGTGAACGGCGGCGATTCCCAGGGCGTATCCAGCACCTGCAGGCGGAGCACTTCGGCCTGGCTCTGGGCCAATCGCCTGGGGCAGGTCGCGAGCACATCGGTGACAGACACAAGCGCCAGAGCAGTCAGCCAATGCGGAACTTCGGCTGCGGTCCGAAACAGGCTGTAGTCGCTGTACAGATCATCGGGGTGCACTTCGCTCCCTGAACTGGCCCAGACGTGGTCCATCTTCAGGTACTCAGCTTCACTGATCGCGCCCCGCAGTCGCGGATGATCGCGGCGGGCGACGATGCAGTACCGGTCTTCGAATGCCGGTTGCCGGCTGAGCCCACCAACGTCGAGTGTTTCGAAGCGCCCCAGGGCCACATCGATCTCGCCGCGCCGTAGCCCGTCTGCCGTAGCTTCCGGGCTCAGATGGCGGCATGCGAAGGGCACCCTCGGGGCGTAGGGGCCGAGTAGTCGCAACAGCGGCGCCGCGATCAGCGCAGTGACGAACTCCGGGGCAGCCAGGTTGAACGTCCGGGGCGTGGTCGTCGGATCGTAGCTGTCCTCGACGTCCAGTGTTTCAGAGGCCAGTTCCAGCAGCGCATCGATCCGCGGCGCGAGCGCCTGCGCACGACGGGTGGGTTCCAGACCATGGGACCTGCGCACGAACAGCGGGTCCTGGAAGAGGTCGCGCAGGCGCTTCAACGAGTGGCTGATCGCCGACTGACTCAGGTTCAAACGGCGCGCTGCCTCCGTCGCGCTACGACAGCGCAGCAACTCTCGAAGGACCAGCAGCAGCGCACCATCCAGACGTCTAATTTTAGCTATATCAATATCACTCATGATGAGATATCAATATCACAGATGGACCGATGTGGGTAAGGTCTCGTCCAGGTTCGTTTAGACGGGAAGCACGCGACGCGGTGACGATCTGGCACCTGCTCTGGTCGAACCTGTTCCGGAAGGCGACCCGAACCTGGCTGACGTTCCTGTCGTTGGTGATCGCCTTCCTGCTGTTCATGCTGCTGCGCTCGATCGCCATCGCATTCTCAGGCGGCGTTTCGGCGGAGGGACTCACCCGGCTGATCGTCGATGCGAAGTACTCGATGACCGACAACCTGCCAATATCGTACGTCCAGCAGATTCAGGCCCTCGACGAAGTAGCCGTGGCTACCAACCTGAGCTGGTTCGGCGGCTACTATCAGGACCCGAAAAACTCCTTCGCTAAATACCCGATCGATCCGATCAGCTACTTTGCCGTGTACACCGACTTTCTGATCGACGACGAAGTGCTGCAACGGTTCGCGAGCACCCGTGTGGGTATCGTGGTATCAGAGTCGCTCGCCGCCCGCTTCGGCTGGCGGACCGGGGACGCTATTCCGATAAGAGGCAACATCTGGCCCAAAGAGGACGGCTCCTGGGACTGGCAGTTCGAGCTGGTCGGGACCTTCTCCTACGCAAGCAGCCAAACCGACGTCCCACTGTTGCTGTTGCATTACGACTACTTCAACGAGTCGGTGATCGACTGGGCCAAGAACCAGGTCGGCTGGATCACGCTGCGGGTCGGCGACTCCTACCACAGCGCCGATGCGATTCACGCCATCGATTCGTTGTTCGAAAATTCATCGGATCCCACACGCAGCACGAGCGAAGCGGACTATCAACGGCAGTTCGCTCGCCAGCTGGGTGACATCGGGCTGATGACGACCATGATATTGAGCGCTGTGTTCTTCACGATTCTGTTGCTGACCGCCAATACCGCGTCCCAGTCGTTCCAGGAACGCATTCCGGAACTCGCAGTCCTGAAGACCCTTGGCTTCCCGGATCGAACGATTGCCGTGCTCGTGCTGAGCGAAGCCGTGCTGCTGAGCCTGACCGGTGCGGCAGTCGGAATCGCTTCGGCGTTCCTCCTGGAACCGTATCTCAACGCTAACCTGTCGAGCTTCGTCGGCGGTTTCAAGATGGACTCTGCAAGCGCAGCAATGGCACTGGGAATGGCGCTGGGCATCGGTCTGCTGATCGGCGCCCATCCCACCTGGCGCGCGATTCGGCTCACCATCATCGACGCGTTGCGGGAACGGTAGAACAGGAACCCCAGCAATGCTCAAACAGATCCTCGAAGTGACGTGGATGAACCTGCTCAACCTCAATGCGCGGCGCGGCGCATCGCTGGTGATCGTGGTCGGTATGGCCGGAGTGGTGGCGGTCCTGGTCGGCTTGCTTGCCATGTCTGCGGGATTCACGGCCGCGCTCAAGAGCAGCGGCCGCCCGGATCGAGCGATTATCCTGCGTGAAGGCTCGACCCAGGAAATCGACGGCGGGATCTCTGCCGAGGCCCAACAGATCGTTTCGCAGCTGGAGGGCATCGCACGAGCCAGTGGAGAGGTCTACGTCGGATTGGATCTGCCTAGCCGCGCGACCGGCAAGCCCGCAACTGCGGTCGGGCGCGGTGTGGCGATGGCTGCCTTTGACGTTCGACCCGAAATTGCCATCGTGGCGGGACGCCGCATGAATCCCGGCCACAACGAGATGATTGCCGGGACCGCTGCGGTGCAGCAATACACCGGCCTGGAGATCGGTGACGAGGTGGAGCTCAGAGGCTCGACCTGGATGGTCGTCGGTCACTTCGAAGGCGGCGGCGCCGCCTACGCCTCGGAAATCTGGATGGATCTGTCGCTGACCCAGGCGACGTTCCGGCGCGCCGGCACCGTGAGTTCCATCCGCGTACAGCTGGAACATCCGGGAGCGGCCGCCGACGTTCGCGATCGACTCCGAGCGGACCCGCGGCTCGAGCTTGATCTGACTACCGAATTCGACTTCTACGCCGCGCAATCACGGACACGCGCCGAACTGATCGAATCGTTTGCTTATCTCGTCGCAACGATTATGGCGATGGGTTCCATCGTTGCGGCACTGAACACCATGTACTCCGCGGTCAGCACCCGGACCATCGAAATCGCCACCCTGCGAGCACTGGGTTTTGGCGGATTGCCTATCGTCGTGTCGGTGATCACCGAAGCGCTGTTGCTGGCGTTCGCCGGGAGTGTGCTTGGCGGTGCGCTGGTTTATGTGCTGTTCGACGGTTACGCCGCGTCCACGCTCAACGCCGAAGCCTACTCGCAGGTTGCCTTCGAGTTCGCGGTTACTCCTGATCTCCTGTTACTGGGTGTTTCCTGGGCGCTGATTCTCAGCCTGATCGGCGGGCTGTTCCCAGCGATCCGCGCCGCGCGGTTGCCGATAGTTGCCGCGCTTCGCGGGGCGTAACCTAGCGGTTCTACATCACGACGAGTCGCGATGAGCGATGTATTCCTAAGCTACGCCTCGGAGGACCGTGACCGGGTCGAAACGCTCGTCAGCGCATTGGAAGCCAGCGGATTGAGCGTCTGGTGGGATCGGGCCATCCAGGTAGGGTCGAGCTACGACGACGCCATCGAGGAGGCGCTGAACGAGGCGCGCTGCGTGGTGACTGTATGGACCGAGCGATCGATCCAGTCCCGCTGGGTCAAGAATGAATCGATGGTGGGGATGGAGCGCGGTTTGCTCGTGCCGGTGCTACTCGACGACGTCGAGCCACCGGTTGCGTTCAAAGCCATGCAAGCGGCCGATCTGAGGCGCTGGAACGGTTCGATTCCCGCGCTGCCCGCGGAATTTCTGGCCGCCGTCGAATCCATCGTGGCAGGTCGCCCCGTCGATCACACGCCGACCCTGACGCCGCGGGTACGCCTGCCTCGAAAACGTTTCGGCTTGCGGTTGGGAAGCGTGTTGCTCGGCCTCGGGGTCACCGGGATTCTTGTATGGCAATTGACTCTACGCTCGACTGACGAGACGAACGTACATTCGAAACCTTATCTGCTCGTTGTACCGTTCGACGTATCCACGGCTGATGATGCCCCGTGGGGACCGTTCGCGGTGCAGGTCACACGGGAGGTCATCCGCAATCTGCGCAAGGTATCGGGACTGCGCGTGGTCCCCCCACCGTCCGCATTCACGTTCGCGGCGAATAAAACCCGTCGCTACATCCGCGAGCAGATTCCCGACGTTCGCTACGTCCTCGACGGGTTGATCAGCATCCAACCCCCCAACGACATCCGGATCGCCTTGACCCTCGAAGACCTTGCGGCAGATGGTCAGGTGGTCTGGGATGAAACCTACCTCAGTCGATCCGACAGCACCGATCTGTTTGGCATCCAAGCGCAGGTGGCAAAATCGGTGTCGTCTTCTCTCAAAGTTGCGATACTCGCGGCCGAAGAATACGCCCTGGACGAACTGCCGACCCACGACCTCCAAGCCTACGCTCTGTACATCGAAGGGCTGGAGCACCAGGCGCGGGCGACCAACGAAAGCCTGATCCAGAGCATCGAACGCTTCGATGCAGCGATTCAGCGCGACTCGGAATTCGCGCTGGCTCACATTGCCAAGGCTGAATCGTTTCGCGTGCGCCTGGGCTACTACGAACCCCCCGCTGAAATGCTGTCGTACGTTCTAGCCGCAGCGACCGACGCTCTGGCTGTCGATCCTGATTCAGCCGAAGCGCGATCTGCGCTTGGCTTGGCCTATGTGCACTCGTGGCGCTGGCGGGACGCCTGGCGCTACCTCAACGACGCAAACGCCCGTGATCCCACGATTGCCATTACCCACCTCGGCTTCGCCCTGTACTACGTCGCGCTGGGCGAGAAGCAACGGGCGCTGGATGCCTTGGCGGAAGCAGACCGCCTCGATCCATTGAACGTGGAGATTGCCGACTGGGGCCAATTCGTCATAACGATGACCGGAGATTACGACCGCGCGATTGCCCGGGCCGACGAGATAACCCGACTGTTTCCCGACGTAGGTTTCGTCTTTGCCGATGCCAGCCTGTCAAACTCGCTTGCCGGCAATCACCAAAAGGCGGTGACGCTGGCTGAGAAGGGAGCGCTGCTGGACCAACGCGGCCCGTTTTCACTTTTGCTTCTCGCCCAGGCGTATGCAGGGGCTGGTCGCATCGAGGACGCGCGCGCGGCGCTGGCCGAAGCGGAACGAAGTGAGACTTATGTCTGCCCGTATGAAACCGCAACCGCGCACATCGCGCTGGGGAATCTGGAACGCGCGTTCGAGCTGTTGATTGATCGCGCCGTCGCCATCCGCTCGAACTGCCTGATCTTCACGCGCCAGGACCCACGACTGGAGCCCCTGCGTCCCGACCCGCGCTTTGCGGAACTGCTCGAGACGGTGGGTCTCGACGACGCGTCGATCCGCGACTACGAGCGCTAGATTCCTACGGCGAAATAGTCCCTGTCTGGGACCATGGAGGCTTCACTCCTGGGTAACGCCAAGCCCCAAACCTCCGTCGACGTCCAGGATCGCTCCGGTGGTCCATTCGGCGCGGACCAGATAGTCGATGGCTTCGGCAATCTCTTCGACGGTCCCGATCCGACCCAGAGCATGCAGCGGTGCCATGGCTTCGAGGCGAGCCTCAGCCGCGTCGTCATCGAGCAATCCGGCGCGTTGATTGATCTCCGTGAGCACCGCGCCCGGAACCACGCAATTCACGCGGACACCCTTCGGCCCCAGTTCGGCGGCCAGCACCCGCGTCAGTGCTTCCAGTGCACCCTTCGTTGCGGCATAGGGTGATGCCCCGGGAAAAGCGCGGCGCGTGTGTATGGAACCGACGAAGATGACGGCCCCGCCGCGGCGTTGCAGGTGCGGCGTGGCGAGACCGGTCAGCAGCATGCCCGCAGTGACATTGCTGTGGAAGATCGCGTTGAGCTGCTGCTCGTCGAGCGTTTCGATGGGACCGCGATACATGTTTGCGGCATTGCTGATCAGCGCACCCAGGCCGCCGCCGTGGCTGACCGCGGCATCGATGAACCGCTGTCGGTCGGCGGCGTCCGTGATGTCGGCCTGGATGGCCAGGCAGGTATTGCCGATTTCGGCAGCGACCGTCTCGATCTTGTCCTTGCGCCGTCCGCAGATGGTGACCCGCGCGCCACAGGTAGCGAAATGGCGCGCCGCACCGGCCCCGATCCCGGAGCCTCCGCCGGTAATGGCGATCGACATGCCTTCGAGGTCCAACATCACAAGGCCTCCACCTGCGCGTCGGACCAGCCAAGAACCCAGGCCGCGCTGCGCCTGAGGAGCCGTGTGTGGGTCGGTTCGGACAGCGACTGCGCGTCGTGGCCCAGCGCGTCGTACACCGTCCGGCCCGCGCCAACGTGTCTTGCAAACATCAGGGCTTGAGGCACACCGTTCGCCGGGGCGTCGGCGTACAGTAATACGTCGGTATCGGGCATCACCTCGAGATGGTGATACAGCTCGTCCGTTACCCGGAATGGTTTCAATCCCCGGACGATGACGTGATCGGTCGACCCGGGGCGCACCTCCAGGGGAGCGGGCTCCGGGTGAAACGAGGCGTCCCAGTTCCACCGTGCGCCCAGCAGGTCCAACCACCCTTCCCAGGTATCGAAACAGATGCTGGCGGTGTGCAGGCCCAACAGGGCGCCACCGGCGACGATGAACTGTGTGAGCGCTTTTTGTCGACGTGGCGACAACTCGAACTGCCACTCGGCGCGAAATGGGATGTACTTATCGTGATTGAGCATGCGCCAGCGCAGCGCGTTGACGGTCAGCAGATCGTACTCGCCGCCCTCGACGGCATCGATGCCGGCATCGACGTCATCGATAATGTCGGATTGCACTCCCAGGGGCAGCAGCAGGTCAGCAACGGCCGCAGACGTCTCAGTAAAGGGGTGGTAGATGCCGCCGCTGATGATCAGGTTGCGTCGCATCCCCGGGTCATTCCCGGGGCAATTGATCGAGCAGGCTGTGCATGACCCCGCCGTCCACGACCAGTTCGTGGCCATTGATGTACGCACCGGCCTCGGAATCGAGGAACAGCACGGCGTTGGCGATGTCGACGGCCGTGCCCAGTCGACCCAGCGGGACGCCAGCACTACGCCGTGCACGAACCTCCGGGTCTGCATAGATCGGTTCCGACATGCCGGCGTCGATGAACCCCGGGGAGACCGCGTTGGCGCGGATGCGGCGCTCGCCGCATTCGATCGCGAGCTGGCGGGTGAGCTGGGCAATCGCGGCCTTCGTGGCCGGGTAGGCGCCGGTGCCTGGACCCGGTGTGATGCCGTTGATCGAGGTGATACTGACGATGTGGCCACCTTCGGACATCTGCCGCGCCGCGGCCCGGGCCATGTGGAAGCAGCCCAGCAGATTGACCTCGACGGTGCGCCGAAAGTCCTCGGGCGTCTGTTCCAGCAAAGGACCGAAGACCACGATGCCGGCATTGTTCACTAACAGGTCGAGTGGCGGGCCGAACCGCTCCACGGCCGCCTCCGCGCTGGTCGCGTCCGTCACGTCGGCCGTCAAGGCGATCGCTCCGTCCAATGTATCCGCGACGGCTCGTGCACCCTCGGCGTCGAGGTCGAGAACCCCGACCTGATAGCCCGCGGCAGCGGCGCGCTCAGCGATGACCCGGCCAATCCCAGCCGCCGCACCGGTGACGATGGCTCGCTTCACGCGGCTGGCTCCAGCAACACCGGATACTGCGCCCAGTTGCTGCGCTGCGTGGTCTGATCACGTATCGGCGGCATATCGGGATCCCTGCGCGCACCATGGCTGAGCAGCGCCTCGACGAGCATCGTGACGATGCCGCGCATGTGGGTGGGCGACGACGTGTTGTCGTCCGCGATCCCGCCGTCCAGGTCGCGACCCGGACACAGGTGGACGCCGGTACCGAAGGTCAGCCCGAAGGGGTAGATCTTACGACCCCTGATCCTGCGTTGCGGATTGATCTTGCGTTCCGGATTGAAGGTCGCGGCGTCCTCACCGAACACGGACGGGTCGCAGTTGGCCCGGGCCAGGTCGATCACCAGCCGATCGCCGGGTTCCAGACGCCGGCCATCGCGCAGGGTTACGGGTTTCACGGGTGTGCGCCACGCGACCGGGCTGGCAGGATGCAGACGCAGGCTTTCGTGGACACAACGCTGCAGGAAGTCGGGCTCGCTTCGCAACCGCTCCTTCCTGACCTCGGCGGCTGCCGGAGTCCGGGCGAGCCAGCCGAACAGCTCGTCAACCGCATGCACCATGGAATTGGCAGTGCTGTGCGCGCCGGCCTGCAGGTAGAAGCCGATCTCGCGTACCAAGACCTCGTCAGACAGGTCGATGCGGTCCTCGTTCGCGAGCAACACCGTCAGCACGTCGAGTCGCTCCGGCGGAACGCCGTCGTCCAGCAACGCACGACGCCGCGCCATCGACGACGCCAGGAATTGGTCTACGAACTGACCCAGCGCGGCCTCCACTTCGACGCGGACTTCGGCGTGATCCCGGGTTGAATGCACCAGCGTCGCGCCTTCGCTGAAGGTTCGGACCAGTTCCAGGAGCTTGAGGGTCTCGGCGGGCGTACCGAGCGGCCGATCGATGCCCGCGAAGTCGGCGGTCAGGTTCATCGTGACCCGATAGCCGAAATCCACAAGATCGGCTCGACCCGCAGCGACGAACGGTGCCAGGGTGCCCTGCAAGGTCGCTGGAAACACCTCCCGTTCGTACTCCCTGAGCACCTCGCGCCGAAACACCCGTAGCTCGAGTTGCCGCCGGGCCTTGTGGGCTGTGCCGTGCAGGGTCAACAGCACGGAATCCATGATCACCGCACCCGCGTCGTACAGCGATTGGCGCAATGCCGGCTCACACAGGGCGGCGTAGGCATCCTGGTAGCTCTCGACGCGCAACTCGTTCATGGCGCGTCGAGCAGCGTCGGGTAAGTGCCCCAGAGGTCCCGAGCCGTGGTCGGGTCTTTCGCCGGGGGGCGTTTCGGGTCCGGGTGTAATCCGTGCGCCAGCAATTCCCGGATGATCAGGGTGACGGTGCCATAGTGGTGCCGAGCCGGATCGGTGTCGTCGCGCGGCAGGGTGCCAGCGGCCAGGTTGAGTCCCAGGCAGGCATGCATGCCCATCCCGAACGACAATCCGTAGGGGCTGATCCCCTTGCCGAGGTCACGTTGTGGATTGAACGATGCGGCGTCCGTGCCGAACACCCGCTCGTCGCGATTTGCCATCTCCAGGCTGATCTCCACCCTCTCGCCTTCATCGATGCTAACGGTATCGAGGGCGACGGGGCACAGGGAACGTCGTGCCGCGATCGGACTGGATGGGTGCAGCCGAATCGACTCCAGGACACAGCGCTGAAGCAACAACGGATCGTCCACCAGTGCCGCGGGGTCGGTCGCCCATTGGAAGATTTCGTGTACGGCATGGGTCAGCGTATGGATCGAGGTGTGTGCCCCGGCCAGGGCAAAGAACGCCATTTCGCGGGTCAATACGTCGTCGGGTAAATCGAGTTCGGAGCGCTTTCGCAGCAGCACCATGAGAATGTCCCGCGGCAGGTCGCCCTCCATCAAGCGTCCGTTGTCGAGGTCGTGCAGCAGCATGGTCCGATGGGCTATCGACGGCTTCACGAAGTCCGTCTCAAACGTGTCCAGCGCGTCCAGCGCTTCACGCCGGATCGCGTCGCGGTCCACGGTCGAGTGCGCCAGGATCGCCGTGCGACTGAACAGTCGCAGCATCGCCATCAGCGTTTCGGTTGCATCCGTGCTGTTCGCGGGCCGGTCGATGCCGGTGAAGTCGGCGGTGAGATTGACCAGTACCCGATAGCCGAACTCCACCAGATCCAGTCGACCGGTCGCCAGGTAAGGTGACAGGCACTCTTCGAGTGTACGGGGAAATACCTCGGTTTCGTAATAGCGGAAGAAGTCGCGCCGGAACACTTGAGACTCAACGGAGCGTCGCTGCCGGTGTTCCTCGCCGTGCAGGTTCACCAGCACCCGGCTCATGATTACAGCCCCTTCGTCGTAGAGGCTCTGGCGCAGATCGCGCTGCCGCAGGGCATCCATGGCGCCGGCGTAGTCGGAAATGACGACCGTCATGAGTCCCCTCCATGTGTTGTGGGTGCGGTCGCCTGAAGCGCCCGCCAGACCCGCTCGGGCGTGGCCGGCATGTCGAAGTGTTCGATGTCGAGCGCGTGGGTCAGCGCATTGATGAATGCCGGTGGCGCACCGATCGCGCCGGCTTCACCACAGCCCTTGATGCCGAGCGGATTGGACGTGGTCTTCGTCATGGTGAAGCCGACCCGGATGTTGGGCAGGTCGTCGGCGCGTGGCATGCAGTAGTCCATGTAGGACCCGCTCAGCAATTGCCCCGTGTCACGATCGTAAACCGTGTGTTCCAGCATGGCCTGGCCCAGTCCCTGGGCGACGCCGCCATGGACCTGGCCCTCGACGATCATCGGATTGACCAGAGCGCCGAAATCGTCCACGGCAACGAAGTCGACGATCGTCACCACGCCGGTGTCGGGATCGACTTCGATTTCACAGATGTGGCATCCAGCGGGGAACGTGAAATTTGGTGGGTCGAAGAAGCAGTCTGCTTTGAGGCCCGGTTCGATCTCCGAGGTGGGAAAATCCGCGGCTGCGTGTGCAGCACCTGCGATCTCGGCGAAGCTGAACTTGCGATTGGTCTGCTGGTGACTGAACACACCATCATCGAAGTCGACGCTCTGCTCATCGACATCCAGCAGTCGAGCGGCGATGCGACGCGCCTTTTCGATGACCCGATCGCACCCGATCGAGACGGCGCTGAGACCGACCGGGCCGGACCTGGAGCCGAACGTGCCGACCCCTGCCTGCACCTTGTCGGTATCGCCGTGGACGATGTCGATGTCCTCGAACGGGATCCCGAATCGGTCGGCAACCAGCTGCGCGAAGGTGGTCTCGTGCCCCTGACCGTGTGCGTGGCTGCCGGTGAGAACCTCCACCGTTCCGGTCGGGTTGACCCGAATCTGGGCAGATTCCCAGAGCCCGGCGCCAGCGCCGAGTTTTGCGAGTTGCGCGGATGGCCCTATACCGGCAGCTTCCACGTAGTTGGCGATGCCGAGTCCGCGCAGCCTGCCCGTTTGCGCCGAACGTTCGCGGCGCGCGGCAAAACCGGCGTAGTCGATCATCGTAAGGGCTTCGTCCAGCGACGCCTGGTAGTCGCCGATGTCGTACACCAGATCCAGCGGGGTCTGGTAGGGAAATTCGCGAATGAAGTTGGTGCGTCGCAGTTCGGCAGGGTCCACGCCTAGCTGACGGGCGGCACGATCTACGATCCGTTCGACTACGTAGCTGGCCTCGGGTCGCCCGGCGCCACGATACGCATCAACCGGGGTCGTGTTCGTGTAAAGCGCCTTAACCCCGGCATGAATGTGGGGAATGACGTACTGACCGGACAGCAGTGGCGCGTACACGTAGGTTGGAATCAGCGAGCCAAACGTTGAAAGATAGGCGCCAATATTGGCTTCGGTGCGCACCTGCAGCGCCTGGAACCGGTAATTCGAATCCAGCCCGAGCTGGACGTGCGTGACGTGGTCGCGGCCGTGTGCGTCCGTTAGGAACGCTTCGCTCCGGTCGGACGTCCACTTCACGGGTCGACCCAGCCTTTTGCTGGCCCAGCAGCAGATTACTTCCTCAGGGTAGTTGAACGCCTTCGAACCGAAGCCGCCGCCGACATCCTCCGAAATCACGCGTAGCTTGTGCTCCGGCTGAAGTCCGATCACCGCTGCGAGGGTCGTGCGTATGCCATGCGGGTTCTGGGTGGTCAGATGAACGGTCAGTTGGTCGCGACCCGGATCATAATCGGCATTGACCGCCCGAGGTTCCAGGGCGTTCGGAACCAGGCGGTTGTTCGTCAGGGTCAGGTGGACGACATGATCGCTTTGCTCGAGCGCTGCGCGCGTGGCGTCCGCATTTCCGATGTCCCAGTCGAATGCCAGATTGCCGGGCGCTTCCACGTGCAATTGCGGGGCGTCCTCGGCCTGGGCCGCGGCGACATCCGTCACTACCGGGAGATCGACATAATCGACCACAACCCGCTCCGCGGCATCCCGGGCCTGTTCCGCCGTCTCCGCGACCACGACAGCGACCGGATCGCCGACGTAGCGGGATCGTTCGGATGCCAGCGGCGGGTGTACACCGGCCCGCATTTCTTCGCCGTCCACCGAATGAATCATCCAACCGCACATCAGCGTTCCCAACCCGGATGCCGCATAGTCAGCCCCGGTGAGGACCGTCAGAGTCCCGCGTTGTTCCAGCGCCCCAGAAACGTCGACCGCCCTGATCTCGGCGTGCGCGTACGGTGAGCGTACGAACTGCGCGTAACACTGGCGCGGCAGTGTCAGATCGTCGGTGAAGCGGCCGCGCCCAGTGATCAGACGCGCATCTTCGCTGCGCACTTGTGATGCGCCAAAGGCTCGTGGCCTTCGCCCTTCGTTCACTGCCTCTCCTAAGAATATCGACGTCCGCACCGGGCTACGTTGGCAAAAAAGCGGCTCGCCATCAAGCGACGCCGACAGATCGTCGCTGGCGCCGACGATGGGTATTGGGGAATAATCCGCAGCTTGCAAACAACAGAGCGGCCAGGGTGAGTCTGCAAGACGCGCAAAGCATAGACGTTCACGCGCACGCGGTGCTGGAGGAGACGATGGGCGCGGCCGGCGATTACGGGCCCGAGCTTGGACGTGAAGCTGCGCCCCGATTTCGCGTAGGCAGCTACCAACTCCAGGGCGTACGCTATCGCGGCAGCCCGTTCATGGACCCGGATCTCAGGCTGCAGGCCATGGATACTGCGGGCCTCGACTACCAGGTACTCTCGCCCAACCCACTTACCTACTTTCACTACATCGAACCCAGAGCTGCTCAGACTTTCTGCCGCATCCACAACGATGCATTGGCAAAGATCGTCTCCGCGCGATCTCACCGTCTCGGCGCTTTCGCCGCTGTACCCATGCAAGATGTCGAGTTCGCCATGGAGGAGACCGAGCGCGCGGTGACCGAACTCGGAATGTATGGTCCGTATATCGGCACCGATTTCGGTCGGCCTCTGAATGATCCGGCGCTGGACGTGTTTTACGCCAAGCTCACCGAGCTCAACGTGCCGCTCTTCATCCATCCGGCCCCCGCCGGCATCGACGGTCCCGCGGGCGATGCGAACCTCAAACAATTCGATCTGGACATCATTGTCGGCTTCGCCAGCCAGGAAACCATCGCCACCTGCACCCTCATCTACGGGGGCGTGTTGGAACGCCATCCAGAACTCGACATCTGCCTGAGCCACGGTGGCGGGGCCACCGGGTATGTGTTCGGGCGTATGGCAAGCGCAGCCCGGAAGCGACCGTGGGCCAGCGAAAGTTTGAAGCAGGACGGCGCGTTTGAGGCCCTGCTGCACCGGCTGTGGTTCGACGTCCACGTACATGACGAAGATTCCCTGGCATTGCTGAAGCGCAAGGTGAATCCCGACCACCTGCTGTACGGCAGCAACTTTGCCGGGTGGGACCAGCAGCCCGGCGACGTTCGCGACCAGGCGAGCCCCTACGCGGCCAATGCACGCCGCCTGCTACGTGCCCGATGACCAAGCTCATTCACTGCAACCACTGGCGCCAACCCCATGCCCAACAACCCTCTGCAAAGTAACGAACACCGCCTGAGTCTCGCCGTTTTCGGCATCAACGTCAGCGGCGGCTGCGCCATGACCCGCGCGCCGGGCACACTGGGCATCACCTGGGACGAAACCCGGCGCCTCGCGCTGGCCGCCGAAGCGGCAGGATTCGATGCGCTGGTACCGGTGGCCCGCTGGAAAGGCATGGGCGGCCAGGTGAACTTCAACCACCGAAGCTGGGAGCCGCTGACGCTGGCCAGTGCCCTTGCCGCAGTAACCGAGCGCATCGCGATCTTCGCGACCTGCCACGTTCCAACCGTGCACCCGGTGCGGTTGGCCAAGGAGGTTGCCACCATTGATCAGATTTCGGGCGGCCGCTTCTGCCTGAACATCGTCGCAGGATGGAACGAACCAGAGATGGCGCTGTTCGGTGCCGCACAACGGCCTCACGATCAGCGCTACGACGTCGCCGAGGACTGGATCAGCCTCGCCAAACGACTCTGGATCGAGCCCGAAGAATTCGACTACGCAGGGCCCTACTTCACCTGCCCTGGGGCCTATTCGGAACCCAAACCGGTGCAGCAACCTCACCCGTTGATCATGAGCGCGGGAAACAGCCCGCGGGGACTGGAGTTCGCCGCCGGGCATGCGGATCTCAATTTCGTCGTGGCGCCGGATCTGGCCACCGCCGGCGAGAATGCGCGCAAGGTTCGCGAGATGGCGGCGAAACACCCTACGCGTGGCAACAGGCCGATCAAAGTATTCGGCCAGGGCTACGTGGTGTGCCGCGATACAGAAGCGGAAGCGATTGCATATCGCGACAAATACGTCAATGAACTCGGCGACTGGGACGGTGTGCGCAATCTGCTCGATGTACTGATCCCCAACTCCGAAAGCGCCTTGGGCGATCAGTGGGAGTCCATGGCTGCGAACATGATCGCCGGGTACGGCGCCCTGCCACTGGTGGGCACCCCTGATCAGGTGGTTGAAGGACTGCAAGCCTTCGCCGACGCCGGTCTGGATGGACTGACGCTCAGCTGGGTCGACTACCCGGCGGGCATCGAGCAGTTCGACAAAGTACTGCGGCCACGCCTGGTCGAAGCCGGATTGCGGGCCTTCTAACTACGCCGGATGGCAGCACTAGCCGGCTCCTGTCCGAAGCGAACAGGAGCTTAACCGACCCGTTCGGCTATCCGCGCCAGCGGCTCCAGCACGCGCGCCTCGTGGGGCGGCGGGAGGTAGAAGATCAGCAGATCGAGTCCGGCGTCCTTGAACTTCACCGCGCTTGCTTCCACGCCGTCGAGATCGTCGGCCGCAAACGGTTGGTGCAAAGACGTCATGATCTCCCCCGGATCCCTGCCTGCCGCTTCGCACAGTTCATGCAGCACCGCGCGTTTGGCCACAAACCCCTCGAGGTCGAACCCCGCATAATTCCAATGGTCGGCCCACTTCACCACGTTTGGAAGCGTCCGCCGCTCACCATTTCCGCCGATGCAGATCGGCGGATGCGGCCGCTGAATCGGGGGCGGATTGCAGCGCGCCTCGTCCAACGTGAAGTATTTGCCAGAAAAATCCGTGGTGGTTGCGGTGAGCATGCCGTGGATGACGGCACATGCCTCGTCGAACCGATCGAAACGCTCCGTCAGCGTGCCGAGATCGATTCCATAAGCTCGACATTCCTCCTCGCTCCAGCCCGCGCCCAGACCGATCTCCAGGCGACCGCCGGAGATGATGTCCAACGACGCGATCATGTTGGCCAACACCGCCGGATGCCGATAGACCACCCCGCTGACCATACAACCGACGCGAATGCGTTGCGTAGCCTGCGCCAGCCCAGCCAGCGTGGTCCACGCTTCCATGCAGGGCCCGGTGGTATCCGGAACGTTGATGGGATAGAAGTGATCGAAATTCCAGGCGGAGTGGAACACATCCATCTGATCCGCCGCCTGCCAGACTGTGAGCAGATCCTGCCACGTGGTGTACTGCTGGGCGGTCTTGATTCCGTATTTCATGACTGGTGTCCTGTCAGCGCAACTGGGTCCTCAGCGCAGCGACGCGCCGAGCAAATCGCGTGCGATCACGTGGCGCTGCACTTCGCTCGGGCCTTCACCGATACGGCGGATGCGCATCTCGCGGTACCAGCGCTCGAACGGAAAATCCTTGGTCACACCGTAGCCGCCGAAGATCTGCATCGAACGGTCGACCACCCGGCCGCCCGCTTCGCTGGCTACCAGCTTGGCCATAGCCGCTTCCTTGCGAAACGGTTCACCACGATCGGCCTTGGCAGCGGCTTCGAGCGTCAGCCAGGTGGCGGTCTTGATGTCGATCTCGTTGTCTACCAGCATCCACTGAATCGACTGACGCGACGACAGCAGCGCACCGAAGGTCTCGCGCTGACCGGCATACTCCAGCGCCAGCTCGTTGGCTTTGACGGCCACGCCGATGCACCCCGCGGCATAAGGGATGCGTTGGCGTGAAAGGCGGTCGTTGGCGATGGCGAAGCCTTTGTTGACCTCGCCGAGCACGTTGGCGTGCGGAACCCGCAGGTCTTCGAACTGAAGTTCCGTTGCGTAGTGGGCCGAGCGCAGCGTGTGCACCACGCGACGCACATGAAACCCGGGCCACGAGGTTTCGACGATGAAGCAGGTGATGCCGTTGCGGCCCTTCTCGGGATCCGTTCGCGCAAATACCAGCCCGTAGTCGGCACGATCCGCGCCGCTGATGAAGATCTTGCTGCCGTTGATGATCCAGTCGTCGCCGTCGCGCACGGCCTTGGTCTGAATTGCCCGCGCGGGGTCGCTACCTCCGGACGATTCGGTGAGGCCGAAAAAGCCGCGCATCTCACCGCGCAGCGTCGGATACAGGTACTTCTCTTTCTGGGCATCGTCGGCTTCGAACAATTGCGCGAGTCCCGCACCGCCGAACACCCCGTAACAGGGCGCGTACAACCCCGCGCGGTGCTGGGCCATTTCGATAGCCAGCAGCGTACGCGTGACGAGGTCGACGTCCGGGCCGCCGAACTCCGGGGGAATCCCCAGACCGTACAAGCCCATTTCCTTAGTCTTGGCGATGAGTCGCTGGCTGTCGGCTGGGGCCAACTGATCCGCATCCGGATCAAGGTCGAGTTCCAGCGGCAGAATCTCGTCCCGGACGAACCGCCGGACCATGCCGACGATCAGTTCCTGTTCCTCCGAAAGCTGCAGATCCACGTGCTAGCCCGGACTCAGCCGCCCGAGACCCGCGACCTCCTCATTGTGCCGCGGCAAGGCACCATGATCGGCCACGTGCACCATCAACAGTTCCCGCCAGCGGCTGTGGTAGGCGGTGGTGACCTCCACCCGAAAGGACACGGCGTCTTCGATCTCGTCGACCCTTTCCCGGACGGCACTGCGCAATCCGAACAAGGTGCGCGCGTCGGCACAACCGATGTAGAGCGTTTCCCCCGGAGCATTCGCGAGTTCAAACACGCCGACCTGACCGGGCAGCGCATCGATGCTCACCGCATCGCAGGTCGACCAGGCTTTGGTCATGCGGACGGACACCTCAACCCTTCGCAGCGAACGGTACGCTGGTCGGGTAGCCGATCACGCCGCGGTCGCCACAAGTGTGCTCAGATCGATGTGGTACAGATCTGCCACGTTGCCGCACAGAATGGCTTCGCGCTGCTCGTCAGTCAGGTGTTGGCACTGTTCCGCCAACATCTCCTGAGACCAGGGCCAGGTCGAGTCGCTGTGCGGAAAATCGTTGGCCCACATCAGCCGCCGCCAGTTCATCTGGTCCGCACATCGAAACGCCACCCAGTCGTCCTGGAACGTGGTGTAAATATTCTCGCTGAAGTATTCCGACGGCAGCTTCGACAGCTCGATCCCTTCGCCCAGCCAATTGCGATGACGTGTGTACGCATGGTCCATGCGATAGAGGTAGTGCGGCACCCAGCCAGCGTCGGCTTCCACGCAGACGACCTTCAATTCCGGGTAGCGTTCGAACACGCCGCCGAAGATCAGCGTGCCCATAATGTCCTGGTTCCCTCGGATGATGGACATGAAGCTGTTCAACCGCGGGCCCCGATGCCCGCCACCACGCGTTGTGAGTATGTGAAACGACAGTGGAAACCCGAGCTCGATGGCAGCTTCCCAGACCGGGTTGTAGATCTCCGAATCGTAGTCTTCCTCGGCAGGATTTCCCGGCATCATCACGCCGCGCAATCGCGCCTCCTTGATCGCGTGCAGGTCGGCAACGCCTTCGGCCGGCGTGCGCATCGCCGTCTGCCCGCACCCCAACAATCGATTCGGGTGGTGAGAACAGTACTCGGCAATCCAGCGGTTGTAGGCGTCGAAGCAGGCTTTTTTGTAGTCGAAGTCCTTATGGTTGCACAACATCAGGCCCACGGTGGGATAGATGACTTCGGCAGCTACCCCGTCCTTGTCCTGGTCGGCCATACGCGCATCGGGGTCCCAGCCGCCGCGATGCAGTTCCTCGAACAACACCCCTGCCTCGGTAAGCTCTTCGGCCGGCTTGCCGGCCGCGGCGACAAGCCCCATGGCAATCGGCCGGTCCATACCATCAATAACGAATACATCGCCGTGATTTTTGGTGCGTACCATCTTCGGCGCCTTGTCCTTCCACGCGGAATCGATGTACGCGGTGTACGTATCCGGATGCTCCGTGATGTGCGAATCCGCGGAAATGATCGGGTATCCCATCGGCTGCCTCCCAACTCGACCCAACGACTATTGGACGCCACGCACGCGGCGTCAAGGCCTGCGATTCACCCAACGTTGCAATGCGCAGGCGATGACGACAAGCTCGCGGGGTTATCCCGTTCATCACGGAGGCCAGGGCCAACCCATGCAGACACGACGACTGGGCCGCAGCGGCCTGGAAGTGCCCGGGCTGTGCCTGGGCACGATGACATTCGGTTTCCAGGTCGACGAAGCGACCAGCGTCGACATTCTCGACGCCGCATTCGAGGCCGGCCTGATCTTCCTCGATACCGCCGATGCGTATCCGCTCGGCGGAAGCCTGGAAACCATCGGCGAAACCGAACGCATCATTGGCCGGTGGATGACCCAACGGAGCAACCGGGACCGGATCATCCTCGCCACCAAATGCTGGGCGCCAACTCGCCCCGGACCGAATGCTTTCGGGCTGTCGCGCCAACACATCATCGAATCGATCGAAGCCAGCCTCACCCGGCTGCAAACCGATTATGTGGATCTCTACCAGGCGCACGCCTTCGACCCACGGGTGCCGATCGAGGAGACGCTGCGCGCCTTCGACGACCTGGTTCGCGATGGCAAGGTTCGCTACATCGGCTGCTCGAACTACCCCGCCTGGCGATTGGGCCAGGCGACAGCCCGCGCCGATCAGCTGGGGCTCACCCGTTATGCGTCGCTGCAGCCACGCTACAACCTGTTGTACCGGGATATCGAAACTGAGCTGCTACCACTGGTCCGCGCCGAAGGGCTGGGCGTGCTGGTCTACAACCCGCTGGCGGGCGGGCTGCTGTCCGGCAAGTACCGCAAGGGCCAGGCACCACAGGACGACACCCGGTTTACACTGGGAAGCGCCGCCGGGCGCTATCAGGAGCGCTACTGGCACGACGCACAGTTCGATGCGGTCGAAACGTTGCGCGCGGTCTGCACCACTCGAGAGATCGACATGGTCAGCCTGGCCGTGGCCTGGGTACTCAAACAGCCGGGGATCACCTCGGCGATCATCGGCGCCAGCCATGTTGACCAACTCGCGGCCAACCTTGCCGCCTGGGAAGTCGAGTTCGATGACGAGCTGGACCAGGCGTGCGATGCGCTGTGGTGGACTCTGCCACGCCAGCCGGTCATCGAGGGCTACCGCTAACCAGGCGCCCAAGCGCGCGAAACAGGGCGATCCTGATTGACATGAATATCGACACCTTCTTCACGGACCATTGGCAACACATCGAGGACGAGCGCGTGGCGCGCTACGAGCAGATGTTTGCCTGGCGCCCGGAACAAGCACAGCTACTTGCGCCCGCCGGTATCGAAGCGGGCCACACGGTGGCTGACTTTGGTTGCGGACCCGGATTCATGACCCGGGCCATCGCCGGGTGGGTCGGCCCCGAGGGACATGCCTATGGGCTCGACATCAACGCAAGCTTCGTCGCCAAGGCCAGCATCCACGCCGACAACCCGGACAACCTGAGCTACCACCTGGTCGAGGACGGGAAGTTGCCGCTTGCTGACGCGAGCATCGACCGGGTGCTGTGCAAGAACGTGTTGGAGTATGTGCCCGATCTCGCCGCCACGCTGGCAGAACTGCGCCGAGTGTTGCGACCCGACGGCCGTCTGCACGCGATCGACAGCGATTGGGGATTCGTGATCGTCGAGCCCTGGAGCAAAGCCGAGGTCGACGAGTTCTTCGCCGCCGCGGCACCTGCCTTCAAGGAGCCCTACATAGGCCGAAAGCTACCGGGCGCGCTGCGCAGTGCCGGCTTCGGTGAGATGCAGGTTTCCGTATCGACGGCCGTCGATCGCAACGGCCACGCGTTCCCCGTGCTGCGCAATATGGTCAGCTACATCCGTCAGTTCGACACCCTGCCAGCCGCCACGACGGACGCCCTGATCAGCCGCGCGGAGCGCGCCGTCGAAGACGGCGCGTTCCTGCTATGCCTGCCACAATTTCTGATCACCGCCAACGCCTCCCGAGGCGCTACCACGTAGCGCCCGGGTAACAAGAGGCGCTACCACGTAGCGCCCTATCAACCCCACGGCCAGCCATGGCTACCGACCGTCAGCGGCGCCGGTGTGGCTTCCTCGGAATTCAACACGCACTCGAGGACGCCGGCACAGATCGCTTCGATCATCCGGCTCATGGCCACTCGATCGGCGTCGGTTTCCATCAACTCCTCCGCCTGCAGCAATGCGCTTTTTGCCGCGCGGGCATCGCCACTCAGGGCGTATGCCTTGCCGAGTTGCAGGTAGAAATGC
>SMVA01433239.1_pt1 | contig 20797 bp, 15 predicted proteins | sample 2456451 | NCBI WGS metagenome assembly SMVA01 (sample SAMN11095933, study PRJNA526329) | marine sediment metagenome | biome: Marine sediment; feature: Surficial sediment; material: Deep marine sediment; isolation source: Hadal surficial sediment | place: Pacific Ocean | collected 2014-05 | depth... | reverse complement strand
GGTGAGACGGAAATCGATGATATCAACACACAGTACGGGCTGGACCTCGATACCACCGACTATCAAACGATCGGTGGGTTCGTGTTTGGTCGATTGGGACGGTTACCGCGAGTGGGCGATGCGATCGTTGCCGGCGAGCGGCGGTTCGAGGTTACCGCCATGGAGGGACACCGGGTCGGTACGGTGACGATGTCGGAGGGACCGTCGAGCTAGCGGGACGAAAGCTGTACCGCCAATTTGATGGCACGCTCCATCGATCCGGCATCCGCCACGCCCTTGCCGGCAATATCGAACGCCGTGCCATGATCCGGCGCCGTCCGGACAAACGGCAGTCCCAATGTGACGTTCACCCCACCGCCAAACCCGGCCACTTTCACAGCGGTCATCCCCACGTCGTGGGTCGGCGTTATGACCGCGTCGAACTCGCCCCGCAACGCTCTGACAAAAACCGTGTCTGCGGGCACGGGGCCAACGGCACCGAGTTGGGCAGCGGCCGGACGTAACACAAGGTCATCTTCGTCACCGAATAGGCCACTCTCACCCGCGTGCGGATTGAGCGCGCAGACGGCCAACCTCACTTCATCCAACCCCCACCAATCGTGCAATGCGTCTTGCGCGATCCGACCCGTGGTGACGACCCGCTCTGTGGTCACCGCATCGGGAACCTCACGGAGCGGTATGTGCGTCGTCACCATCACCACGCGGAGTCCGCCCACCGTGAGCATCATGGCAACCTCGACGTCGCCGGCGAGGTGAGCGAGCCATTCGGTATGACCGGGGTACGGGTACCCCGCCTCGTGCAGGGCCTTCTTCTCTGCGGGCCCAGTCACGATTCCCGCGACCTCTCCGGCAAGGGCCAGCGCAACCGCGTTCTCCACGGATGCGCCTACATATCGACCAGCCTCGGCTGGCGACATGGATTGGGGACCTGGGTCTACCGTCGCCGCCTGCACGCCCTCCGGACCCACGACCATCAAGTCGAGATCGGAGGACACGTTGGCAAGGGCTTTGTTGACGATTTCCGGCCCGATCCCGCGGGGATCACCAAGCGTGACCGCTATCGGGCGAGCCATGGTGTTGGAGCTAGAGACGCACTTCGATGTAGGTGCGCTCCTTCAAGGCATCGAGATACCGCCCCAACGCGTTTTGGTCGGTGAGTGCGCGCCGGATTTGATCGCGTAGGTCCTCAAAGGTGAATGGTCCGGCCGGTCGGGCACCCATGAAATCCAACACCGCCCAACCAATCAGGTCTCCACCCATCGAGATCGAGACCGGCCCAATCACCTCACCAGGCCGCGCCCCCCGAAGAGCAACCCGATATTCCTCATCTAGGCCGTCCTCCGGCATGTCGTCGGCCACGCGATCCATCATCGGCTCGTGGTACAATCCAGCGAGACTATCGAAGGGCACGTTGTTCTTCAACTGCTGCGTGACGTCGAGCGCCAAAACGCGAGCCCGTTCATTGTCGGCATCGGTTATCTCAGGGGCAATCAGAATGTGGCGTACCTGTACCTCCGCCGGTTGCGACCGAACGACCTCGATCAAGTGCCATCCGTATGCGGTCTCGACTGGACCCACCACCTGACCTGGCCGAATGCTGAACGCGACTTCCTCGAATTGCGGGACGAGCCCTTGGCCGCGCCGCACCCATCCCATCTCACCACCTTGGTCACGCGACCCTGGATCGTCTGAGAAGCGTCGGGCCAGTTCGCGGAAATCCGCATCTCGTTCCCGGAGTTCGAAACGCAGACTATCGGCCAACCGGAACGTGCGCCCGCGCTCGGTGGAATCCGGGGTCGTACGGATCACGATCTGCCGGAACGACACAGTGGCCGGACGCGGAGCTTGTTGATCTTTGACCCCCTCATAAAACTCGATCATCTCCTGCTCGGTCGGTGGAAGCGGCTCGATGTCGCCCCGTTGATTGAGCAGACTGATGAACAACTCGCGGGTCAGTGCTCGACGTTTTTGATCGGTGACCCAACGTCGGTAGTCATCCTGCGAAGCGAAGCCGGTGGCTCGGAGTTGCCGGTCGTACTCCATCTCGGAAGCAAACTGGCTGCGGACCTCCCTAATGGCCGGCTCGACCTGCGACAGCAACTCTTGCTCGCTGATCCGGATCATAGTGTCGAGTCTCGAGGCCTGGATCAGAAGTTCGTCGTCGATGATGCGATCGAGAATGTCGCGCCGGAGCGCCATCCGGCCGGCTGAGTCAGTCGGAAAATCTCCACCCTGGCTCCGGAACACATTGAGTTCTTCCTCGATCCGCGAATGCGAGATCACTGCGCGCCCAACGATAGCCACGATGCGGTCCACTTGCTTGAGGCGCATATCCTGAGCCGACGCCACAGAAGGAGCACCGAGCATGGTGGCGCACACCAATCCAAGACATAATCTCTGCATGTTCACAATCTACCGACTCGTGTCGCTCACCGGAGTCACGGTCCCTTGCCCACGCGAGACGGCCATCTGCATCTGGATCATGCGAGCGCGGTCGATCACGGACTCCAACGCCGGTTCGGAAACCATCCACTCCCCCTGGTTCCGAAGCGCGCCTGCAAGAAATACGGGCACAACCACGGACGACTCGAGGTCACCCACGAGTTGCCGGACGTACCGTTCGGCCGTGATCCCGGCCGGCTCCTGAAAGGCGTCCAGGGCCAACGCCGATTTCACGACTGCGATCTCCGTCGACAGCCGGGCCCGAACGTCTTCGAAAACCGCCGACTCGAGTTCGATGCCATTCGCGCGCGCTTCAAGCACCAACGCTTCATTGCGGATCATGGACCGCGCCATTTGGTCTAGCGCCACATCATTGGCCGTCGCAACCCGCTCCTGCATCTGCAGGGGCAACACTTGGAGCCACCGCACAAAATCAGCAACCGTGAATTTGCCCTCACGATGGCCCCCGATGACTTCATCTGACGACCGTGCCCTAAGCGGCGCGCCCGCGGCTTCGCGCATGAGCGACGGTGCTTCAGTCCGGACTCGAACCTTCCACGCCCGGACCAACTCGTCGAGGTAGGCGTCACTTGCCCGCGCCGTTGCGATCCCTTCAACGGCGGCAGTGAACTCGTTTAGAACCGAGGCAAGCGTGGGGCGGAACACTACGTGAAACCCAAACGCAGTTTCGACTAGGCCCGACAGCTCACCCGGAGCAAGGGCAAAGGCAACGTCCTCAAACTCCGTCACCATTCGACCACGGGCGATGACCCCCAGACTGCCATCCATGGCACGAGCCGCTGGGTCCTCGTTGTATTCGTTGGCCGCAGCCCACGATCCACCGGCAACGAGCCTGGCATGCATCGCCTCGGCTTTCTCACGGATTCGTGCGCGCTCGTCGGGAGTCATGTCGGGTCCGACGGCAATGAGCACGTGCTTGATGAGACGGTGGGTGCCGGCGCGGTACGCGCTATCGACCGCGCCCGGGCCGACCGCCACGCCGCCGGTAACGATGGTTCGGTGGAAGGCGTCCACAACCGACTGGTTCACCTCGGGCCACATCGCGAGCATCACGATGGCAGAATCGAGTAATGAATCTCCGGCCAAGGCGCGTTCGGTGAACAAGGTAAACTCCACCCACAAGTGGGCTAGTCGCTCCGCAAACTCGGGTGCCAGCGGCACGTTACCGCCCGTGGCCATGATGCTCGCCAGGCGATCGATCGAGAGCCGCTGATTCCCAGCGGACGCCACGGCGTCGTGCCCCCCAATGGGTTCATCAGAGGCGCACCCGACGACGAGCAAGACCAACATTGTTCGAATAATACGACGCACGTATTGGTTACTTCCCTCCATTGTCTCCCTCGGCGACCGCAGCCAGCGCTCGCACGAGTCCCCGCTCGATCGACAGTCCACCCAAGCGACGCAATTTTATCGTCAGTGGCCGCGTTTGCCGCACATCAGCAGCGAACTGCACATCGTCGAGCGCCGACGTCAGTCGCATCATACGCGGCGTCGCGTTGCGGTGAAACCGAATCCGAGCCTGTTCACCCCTGACCAGAATGGTCTCCAATCCTACACGCCCACCCAAAATGCGCAGCTCCGTCACGGCCAACAGGCCCTCGGCTTCGGGTGGCAATGGCCCGAACCGGTCGCGCAGTTCTTCACGAATGGCCGTGATCTCGACGGCCTCGGTCACCCGAGCCACCCTCCGATACAGCTCGAATTTTGCCGAATCATCGGGAACATAATCGTCCGGCAGGAACGCCGCCCCGTCATACAAGACCTCCGTTTTCGGCCACTCCTGAGCGGTTTCACCCCCGCGGAGAGCCCGCACCGTCTCCTCGAGCCACCGGAGATACAAGTCGACCCCGACGGCGTGCGCATGCCCCGATTGATTGGCCCCTAAGAGATTACCCGCGCCACGAAGCTCGAGATCCCTCATGGCGATCCGATACCCAGCCCCGAGTTCCGTGTGATGTTCCAATATCTTGAGCCGCTCCTCGGACTCAGGCTCGATCAGGTCGGGTACCAACAGGTAGCAGAACGCCCTCCGGTGCCCCCGCCCCACCCGACCTCGAAGTTGGTACAACTGGGCGAGACCCAAATGGTGCGCCTTGTGGACGATCATCGTATTCGCGTTCGGGACATCGAGCCCCGATTCCACGATCATCGTCGAAACTAGCACATCCACCTCACCAGCCACGAATCGACGCATTACGGCATCCAGTTCGCGTTCCTTGAGTTTTCCGTGCGCCATTTCCACGGTTGCACGTGGGGCCAACCTACGCACCCGCTCGACGATAGCCTCGATCGTTTCGATCCGATTGTGTACGAAATAGACCTGGCCTCCGCGATCTACCTCTCGCGCCATCACCTCTTCGAGTAGCGCGTCGTCCCACGGCTCGATGAAGGTGAGTACCGGAGAACGGTCTCGAGGCGCGGTCTCGATCAACGTCAGATCGCGGAGCCCGGAAAGGGCCAAGTGCAAGGTGCGGGGGATGGGCGTCGCCGTCAGCGTGAGAACATCGACTTCCAAACGCATGGCCTTCAGTCGCTCCTTGTGACGCACACCAAAGCGATGTTCTTCATCCACCACGAGCATTCCGAGGTCCTTGAACATGACGTCCTTCGACAGGAGCCGGTGAGTCCCGATGATGATGTCCACCTGGCCCGACTGCAATCGCTTGATCACCCCTCGTTGCTCGGCCGCCGTTCGGAAACGCGACAACACTTCCACGTTGACCGGGTAGTCCGCCAGACGCTCCCGGAACGTCCGGCCATGCTGTTCGGCAAGGATGGTGGTCGGTACGAGCACTGCCACCTGCTTCCCCGCCTGGACCGCTTTGAACGCCGCACGAATGGCCACTTCGGTTTTCCCGTATCCGACATCCCCCACGATTAGACGGTCCATTGGGTGGGGGCGCTCCATGTCCGCCTTCGTCTCGTCCGTCGCACGCCGTTGATCTGGCGTATCCTCATACAGGAAAGCGGATTCGAGTTCGCGCTGCCACCGAGTGTCGGGAGGGAAAGCGAATCCCTCAATGATGCTCCTGCGCGCATGCAGGTCGATTAGCTCCGTCGCCAAGAGTTGAATCGCGCGCTTGGCCTTCGCCCGTTGCGTGCGCCATTTCGCCCCCCCCAGGCGATGGAGCCGGGGCGGCGGTGCCGTTGCGTCGCTCGTCATGCGGTAGGGTTCCAACTGATCGAGCCCGTAGAGCGGTACGTTTAGACGATCGCCGCCCTCGTACTCGACAACGGCGACTTCGATCGTCGTTCCCTCCCCTACGGTGATGGTTTCGACGCCACGATAGACACCGATGCCATGTTCCAAGTGCACCACGTAATCACCGACTGAGAGTGCACCTGTCGTGAGCGATCGAGTCGCCTGCCGGTATCGCCTGATCCGGCGCAGCCGTCGTTCGCGGGCAAAGATCTCGTGGTCGCTGAGGACCGTCAGGTTGGGAAGGACGAACCCGCCGGAAAGCGCCCCCAGGGCCAACGTCGCCATCGAGCGCGCCCCATCTTCCATCAGTAACTCGTCCAGGCGCTCCAACTGCCCCGCGTTGTCGCACAGAATCAAGGTCGACCCACTGGCCACCATCCGGGCGAGGCGTCCGATCTTGCGTTCGATCTTGGGCGGAATCCCCAACCGGAAATCGAAATCAGCTCCTGTACCCGTGAGTTCCATGCGGGCAACCTGACGCCAATGATCCGAGACGCTCTCGGGTGTCAGATAAATGGCTTCTCGGTTTGGAACATCTTCACCGCGCTGCCGGGCAAGATCGATATGATGCTGGGCTTCATCCCAGATTCGGCCAACATCAGCCACGTTGACATCCTGATCGACAACGAGCAGCGCGTCGCTCGGAATGAGATCGAAGAGGGATTTCCCCACCAAATGTTCCCCATCGCCGTCCTCCTCTACATCAACTGTCGGTTCGGTGACCTTCACTGGAAGGACCGTTACGCGCTCGATTTCATTCTCCGACCTTTGACTGTCGAGATCGAAACTGCGAATAGACACGATTTCGTCACCCCACCACTCGATGCGTGTCGGTGCGGCCATCCCGAACCCGTAGACATCGATCAACCCACCTCGAACCGCGAATTCGCCGACGTCGCGCACCGACGGCACACGCTCAAAGCCCATTTGCTCTAGTGTGACGACAAACTCTGAAAAGTCGGCTGCCATATTCTTGGCAAGTTCCATTCGAAGCGAGACCACCGCGTCGGACATGCGACTCACTTCAGCCAACGCACGCAGCGTGGTAACGACTACCCGCGCCTCGCCCTGGGCGATTGCCTGCACGGTCTCGGCACGTTCACCCGCGATTTCGACATGAGGCTCATCTTCGCCCAGTGCTTCGCGTTGCGGGTAGATACGGATCGAATCCGCCATGAGCACGTCGAGATCTGAGCACCACCGTTCTGCTACCGCCGGCGTGTGCGCAACGATCAGGAAGAACCGTTGCGGATCGTGTTCGGCAAGTGCCGCGATCATGACGGCCGGACTGGCCCCCGGCAACCCTCCCAGAGTCGTGATCGTGCCGCGAGACGGCAGGTCATCCGCCAAGGCACGGAGGATGGGCAAATCTCGGAATGCCTTCACCAATGTTGGAAGCATCAGGCGGTTTGCCTTCGGCTCCCTACCGTTGCGAGGGCGAGTTCGGCCAAGGACGCGATGATCGCCGCCAGGAGCAGTATTCCCGAAAGCTCCGCGCGTCGCGCGTTACCAAACGCTTCACGCACGAATGCGGTGCCATCGAGCACACGCGCGTCGTCACCGATGGTCGCCCGAATCAGGTCGGCCTCTGCCCGACCGAGACGGCTTTCGCGCGGATCGTGGTTCACTTCGAGCGCGCCAATCGAATCTCCCGCCGCATCGGTGAGAAAGAACACCCCGTTCTCGAGTGGGGCGCGGATCTGGCCATCCGCTGCGACGGCGATCGAGCCACCAGAAGACACGATCGATGCCGTAGCCGGAGGCAGCACCACCGGGTCACCGGGATGCACCCGTTCGATCCAGGATTCAGCGGCGGCAACCCGGTTGATCATGAAATCGAGAAACGGGAGAAAACCAGCCGTGAGTGGCAGCGTGGTCCACGTGTCGTCCATCCGTGATCCTACGATGATCACGTCGCCTTCTCGGACCAACCACGGCTCGCCACCCACAGTCGCCAACGGTTTTGTGTCACCGGCAATACGGTGACGGCGCCGCACCGCAGTCCCCGCAATCGCGTCGAACATGCCTTCGATGATCCACTCTCCCGATTCGAGAGGTCCGAACCCAATACCAAGACCCCGCGCCGCCAACTCCCGATTGATCGCGCCAACCCTCGCCGGGTCGTTCGGCGGAAACAACACCGTTACCTGCGACCCCAACTCGTCCGAGAGCGTCACCGCTGATCCATTCACTATCCGTCCTCCACTCCGCAATACCTCCACCGCATCGCGCACGAAATCGCCCGCACTGATATCGAATCGAACTCCCGCCGGTCGCACCGATCGGAGGGCCAGCCACCATTGGTCGTCGGCGCGCAGCTCGTCGGGGTCGAGTTCCACCATCCCCTCGTACCAACCGTGGTGGGGGAGCGATCCGACAAGCGCCACATGCGCACCTGGCGTCGCGACCGCACGAGTCAACACGAGGTCGCCCACGCTCACTTGCACTGCCGCCGCATCGCCTTCGTCACCACTCACCCCCACCACGATGGTACCGTTTGGCGACCACAGCACCGGTTCCGCGAACGCCGAGTCTATTCCTCGGTTGGGTGGAGCGGATTCGGCATCGAGCCAAATTGAACCGGTGGCAATGTGGTCACCCGTCGAGAACGCTGTCGCTTGCAGGTCACTCAAAACCAGGACAGCCCGCGCATCCAATGAAGACCGTTCGACGACCGCGGCGGCTTGGCGGGCAGCGTTGGCAAGATCCAAGCGAACGGGTGACGGCCTCAACGTGTCCAACATCGCTGCCGCCTCAGTTCTGCCCATGCGGCGCGGTCGCCCGTCGGCCGTAATGACCCACAACTCGTCTCCAACGGCCAGGTCGGCAAACAGCTGATTCGCGTGGCCGCGCAACCTGTCGAGCACCGTCCGCCCCGAGACAACCGCACCCGACGACAACGAATTGTCCACGATGATGGCCACAGCAGTCGGTGGATGCATGCCGCCCACCCCAACATTGGCGACTGGACGCGACGCCGCCAACACGAGCAGCGCAATCACGGCCATGCGCAACAACATGAGAAGCAAGTTTCGCAACTTGAGACGCCGGCTGTGTTCACGTTCCGTTGCCCTCAAGTACCGAAGAGCGGGGAACATGACTACCTGCGGCATTCGTTTGGCCACGAGGTGAAGCAGCGGCGGGACCACGACTGCGGCTAGCCCTATAAGGACGAGTGGTTGAAGAAAGTTCATCTACCCGAGACGCGTTCGGCTTGCGGCGGCGCGTCGCAACACGTCACCAAACGGCATATCTGTGAGTACATGGTGATAATACATCCCGCTCCCTCGAAGGGCAGCCCGCCATTCCTCGATCGTCCGGCGCACGGTCTCCTCGTACACGGCCCGCAACTCTCGCGGCCGCGCAATGATACTGCTGCCGGTCTCCGGATCTTCGAACCTCGCCTCGGCCGGCCCTTCCAGGTACAACTCACCGGGATCCATGATGTGAAAAACCATGACCTGATGACCACGATGGCGCAGATATTGAAGTGTCCGTTGGATCAGCACCGGTTCGAACAGCAGGTCGGACACGAAAATGACGAGACCACGACGACGCAACAGATCTGTCACCTTGCGAAGCGCCGGCTCTGCCACTGTCCCCAAACCAGGCTGAAGTTCCACTACAGCGCGGAGCAGCTGCCACCAGTGAATGGGTCGGGCGCGTGCCGGCACGACCTTCCGCACTTCATCGTCGAACGCGATCAGCCCAGTGGCATCCCGTTGGCGAATGAGCACGAGCGCCAACGCCGCTACGAGTCGTTTGGCATATTCGAGCTTGGTAAGTCGATGCTCACCACTGCGCCAATCCATCGATTTACTGACGTCGAACACGATGATGGACCGAAGGTTGGTCTCTTCTTCGAATTGCTTGACGAATAGGCGATCAGCTCTCGCGAGAATCTTCCAATCCAAATAGCGGAGTTCGTCGCCCGGTTGGTACGGCCGGTGTTCAGCAAATTCAACGGAGAATCCTCGAAATGGAGACCGGTGGAGGCCGGCTAGGAACCCCTCTACGACCCCCCGGGCCACAAGCTCGATATCACCAAGCTGCGCAACTTCAAACGGATCGAGCAGATCGACCCGATCGCTCATCCCGTGACCTGCATATCGTCCGCTCCAGGGGACAAACAGCGATGGGGTGGCGGAGTCAGCAGACAGCTAAGTCCAAGCATTTGAACAATGTAGCTGATGGTACCGCCATGGCATACGGAATGCACCAAATTCCCATTGTCCTCTATACGAAGCGATGCCGTTGAACGCTGCTTTGCTGGCCGTGCTGACCGTGGCGACCCCGCAGGCCGACTTCGATCCCGATCTCGTGAGGCCGAACGTCGTCCTCTCAGTGGTCGGTAACGCCACCCTGCACCGAGGGAACCACGTTCGGCTCTTGGTCCGGACCGACCGCAATGCCTACCTCACGCTCTACCGCGTGAACACCGAGGGCAGGCTTTCGATCGTGTACCCAACCTCTCCCGATTCACAGCTGGCCTGGACCCCGATGGTGTCCCGAGGAGTTGAAGACCCGTCGGGCAACCTCGATAACAACACCTTCACCATCGATGACTACCCAGGTGTCGGATACGTGTTCGTGATCGCGAGCCCGGTACCGTTCGACTACACCGCCATGCGGGACTCAACGGGATGGAATCTCGGCGGTTTGATCGAGGGCAGCCGCGTTCCTGAAGATGCCGACGCAATGATCGTCGACATAGCCGTGGCGACCCTCCCCGACACAGTCCCGTTCTCGTATGACGAACAGCGGTATCTCGTTGGTGCGACGCCGCCACCCACCGTGGCGCTTCCCTGCCTCGGGTGTTTCCCGTTCGCTGGACATCCTTTCTTGATTCCGGTTCGTGAATGGTGTGGGACGTTTGCTGAGGATCCCGTTCCTGACCCATGGACAGCGGCGATTGGCACGACGCCAATACCGGTCCGGGTTGCGATGGTGAGTCCGGGAGTCGCACCCGCGAACCGGCGCGGGGTCAAACCACGGGGCCGAACGACCGCGCCAAGAAGACGGCAGCGACACTAGACGTCCTTGCGCTGGGCGCTCCGTCCGGCACCTTCCGTGATCATGAAAATACGAATCTCGGTCCCTGCGTGGGTTCTGGCCGTAACGCTCGTGGCCGACGTCAACGCACAGGAACAACGGTACTTCGATTGGACGGCGATGCCGTTCCCAGCGGAAGAATTTGCCACCCGCCGCACGACGTTCGCGGCGCGGCTTGCCGCTGTGGGCGACGGGGTGATGCTCATCCCAAGCATCGACGGGGTGAGCGGTGGCGAGACGTTCAGGCAAGAAGACACGTTCATGTACTTCACCGGGCTAGAACTGCCCCGTTCGATCCTGGCCATTGGATCCGATGGAGATGTGATGCTGTTTGCTCCAAGACGGGATCCTAGATTCGAGAGCCCATCACGAACTAACGATTTTCCCGGTCGACCCCTCGCTGACGACCCAGCCTTGAGCGAGCAATCGGGAATTCGTGAGATCCGCCCCGTCGATGAATTCGAGGAGTTTCTTTCCTTCATGATTGAGGCGGGTGCACTCATCTACATCGATATGGGCGCTCCGGGAAACATACCAACACCCCGGATCAGTCCACACTTAAATTGGGATGCTCACGACAGCTTCCACGCGTATCTGCGTGAGGAGTCCCCGAACACCAGCATTGAGAACGCGTTCACTCTGGTTGCCACTCAGCGGATGGTGAAGACCAGTGCTGAGATAGATCGAATGCGCGCGACCGCGCGACTCACCTCCGAAGCGATCGTGACGGCAGGCGCGCGCGTTGCGCCCGGGGTCGATGAACGCGGCCTCGAGGCGGTCTTCGAGGGCGCATGCAAGAAAGGAGGGGCGCAGCGCCTCGCGTTTTCATCGATCATCAAGTCCGGACCCAACTCACTCTGGCCCTGGCGCGTGCTCGCCTCGCATTACGACCGCCGGAATCGGGCCCTGGAAGCAGGCGACCTCGTCATCTTCGATGTCGGATGTGAACTAGACGGCTACGTGAGCGACGTTGGTCGAACGTTTCCGGTCTCCGGATCGTTCAGTACCGAACAACGAGAGATTCTTGAAATGGTGACGGGAATCGCCGACGCGATCATCGCCGCCATCGAGCCCGGCATCACGTTCCACGAGCTACGCGAGGTCGGCCAGCACGCGATCCCGCCCGAGCACCGCCAATACATGATGGTGGGAAGCTTCTATGGACATCACCTCGGCCTATCAACCGGAGATCCAAGCCTTCTCGATGCGCCGCTCGAGCCCGGCATGATCTTCACGGTGGAACCCTGGTATTACAATCACGATATCGAGATCGCCGTTTTCATCGAAGAGGAGATATTGGTGACGCCGGACGGTGCCGAGATTCTGACCGTGATGTTGCCACGGACCCCGGCCGAACTCGAGGCTATCGTCCGCGGACGATAGCCTCAATACTGCACCATGAGCACCCTCTCGGATCGCGAACTCCTTGACCGACTCGTCGCCTTCGACTCGGTGAGTCGCAACAGCAATCGTCCGATTGCCGACTTCGTCTGTGAGTACTTGGACCACCCCAACGTAGACATCCACCGCCTCGAGTCGGACGACGGAGACAAGGTCAACGTTGTCATCGGAACCAAGGCCCGGGCCCAAGTTTACGGCAAAAAGGAAGACGACGTTCCCGGATTGGTGTTGTCAGGACACCTGGACGTCGTCCCGGCTGATGAACCGGATTGGGAGTCGGATCCGTTCGCGGTTACCGAGCGTGACGGAATGCTGTTCGGCCGTGGCACGGCCGACATGAAGGGATTCGTCGCGCTTGCGATCAACACGTTTCGGAAAGTGGCGGAGCGACGGCCCGACGCACCGCTCGTGTTGCTCCTCACACGAGACGAGGAAATCGGGACCGTCGGTGCGCAGCACTGGGCTGACACTTGGACCGGTGCGCGACTCCCCACCGATGTGCTAGTCGGTGAACCGACGCGGCTCCAGGTCGTCACGATGCACAAAGGATTCGTCCAGATCGAGATCACGTTCCGTGGGGTTTCGGCACACAGCGGTTACCCTCACCTGGGACGCAGCGCGATCGAACCGGCGGGGGTGGCGGTGCGTGCATTGACGGAACTCCGGAAGGCCCTCGACGCAGAGCGCCCGGCCTACAGCGAGCACTTCCCGGAGGTCCCGTTTGCAGCTCTAAACATCGGGACGATCAGCGGTGGAAGCGCGACCAACGTCGTACCTGACCACTGCTCGATCACCGTTGGCATTCGGCTGCTCCCTACGATGAAGGGCAGCGTCATGACGGATCGGGTACGGGCGGCCCTGGACGCGGCACTCGACGATATGCCATTCAGCATCGAGGTCGTCAGCGACAGCCCACCCATGTGGTTGGACGGAGATACGGTACTGAGTACCCAGCTGCTTCGGACCCTCCAGCAGGACCACCCAACCACGGTTTCGTACGCGACCGATGCGGGCTGGTTCCAGACGGTCGGTCATCGATGCGTTATCTTCGGACCCGGTTCGATCGAAGTGGCTCACAAACCGAACGAGTTTCTCCCGATCGACGAGTTCGAACGTGCCCGTGATATTCTCGACACAATCATCGAACCAATTGCGTCTTCACAATGAAACAACTCATCGAGTGCGTTCCCAATTTCAGTGAGGGTCGAGACCTCGGGATCATCAAGCAGATCACCGACGCCATCGAATCCGTAGACGACGTGACGCTCTTGGATGTGGACCCAGGACATGCGACGAACCGAACCGTCGTCACGTTCGTGGGATCACCCAACGAAGTGGTGGAAGCCGCGGTTCGCGGAGGGCGCGCGGCCTCCGATCTCATCGACATGTCGCGTCACAGCGGCGAGCATCCACGCTTCGGCGGGATGGACGTCTGCCCGCTCGTGCCCGTGTCCAACATCACGATGGATGAAACGGTCGGATATGCGAGGCAACTCGCCGAGCGGTTGGGCGATGAAGTGGGGTTATCCGTCTATTGCTACGAGCACGCCGCAACGAGCGACGCTCGCCGAAACCTCGCCGACGTTCGCTTCGGTGAGTACGAGGGATTGAACGACAAGCTCACTGACCCGAATTGGGCACCCGACTTTGGCCCGGCCGAGTTTCAGCCCCGCACCGGAGCGACCGCGGTAAGCGCCCGCGAATTTCTCGTCGCGTACAACGTCAATCTCAACACGACCTCTACGCGTCGGGCCAATGCCATCGCCTTTGACGTCCGGGAAAAAGGAAGGACCAAGCGTGACGGCGACGCCCTGACAGGATCGATCGTGCGCGACGCACAGGGCGAGCCGGTGTGGATTCCGGGAACACTGAAATCCGTGAAGGCTATCGGGTGGTATATCCAGGAATACGGTGTGGCCCAAATCTCGATGAACCTCACGAACATCACCGTCACGCCGGTGCACATTGCTTTCGACGAGGTCTGCGACAAGGCGAGTGCGCGTGGCGTGCGGGTCACCGGCTCTGAGTTGGTCGGGCTCATCCCTCTCGATGCCATGCTCGATGCCGGGCGTCACTTCCTGCAGAAGCAGCAGCGTTCGCTGGGTGTGAGCGATACGGAACTCATCAAGATCGCAGTGAAGTCCCTCGGGCTGGACGATCTCGGACCGTTCAATCCGGACGAGAAGATCATCGAGTACCGCCTGCGGGATTCGACCCGTGCGCGCCTGATCGACCGAACCGTGCTGGGATTCATCGAAGAAACCGCATCCGAATCTCCGGCGCCGGGTGGCGGATCGGTTGCCGCACTCCTCGGTGCGCTAGGCGCCGCTTTGGCGACCATGGTCGCGAACCTGTCATCACACAAACGCGGTTGGGATGAGCGCTGGGAGGAATTTTCCGACGCCGCGGTCGCAGGAAAACGATCCCACACGCTCTTGACCGGATTGATCGACGAGGACACCGACGCGTTCAACCTTGTCATGGACGCGTTTCGCCTCCCGAACAGCAGCGACGCCGAGAAGGCGGCACGCACCAAGGCGATCGAGCACGCCACAAAAGGGGCCACCGACATCCCGCTGCAAGTCATGGAATCTGCGCTCGAGAGCATGGCCGTCATCCGGCAGATGGCGGAAACGGGACTGGCTAGCTCGGTATCGGATGCCGGAGTCGCCGCCCTGTGTGCCCGCAGCGCCGTAATGGGAGCCCACCTCAACGTCCGCATCAACGCCGGCGAACTGAAGGACGAAGCCTACGTCACGAAAACGCTCGCCAAGGCCCAACGGATCGAGGACACAGCCATCGAGGCAGAAACGGAGATACTCGCGATCGTCCGTCAGAAGATGGACTCGTAGCGCCCGCCTCACCCTCCCACCGTCCCACCGTCCCGCTGTGCCACTATCTTCTTCCTTATGCGTCAGGACCGAATCCGGAATTTTTGCATCGTCGCCCATATCGATCACGGGAAATCCACCCTCGCGGATCGGCTGATCGAGGCAACGAACACGCTCCAAAAGCGTCAAATGCGCGATCAAGTCCTCGATACAATGGACCTGGAGCGGGAGCGCGGCATTACGATCAAACTGAATGCAGTCCGGATGAACTACGTGCGGGGGGATGACGAGTACGAACTCAACCTCATCGACACACCGGGCCACGTCGACTTCACGTACGAAGTATCGCGGTCGTTGAATGCCTGCGAGGGAGCGATCCTGGTCGTTGACGCGGCGCAGGGCATTCAAGCTCAGACGGTCAGCAATCTGTTGCTCGCGATGGACGCCGGACTCGAGATCATTCCGGTTCTCAACAAGATCGATCTCCCCTCCGCAGAACCCGAGCGACGCGCCGAGGAATTAGTAGAACTAGTCGGCATCGATCCCGCCGAGATCCTGCACGTGTCCGCCAAAGAAGGTCGCGGTGTTCCCGAGTTGCTGGAGGCCATCGTCGAACGCATCCCATCGCCGCCTGGCAAATTGGATGCTCCGCTGCGCGCATTGATCTTCGATTCGTACTACGACCGTTATCGAGGCGCAACGCCAAGCATTCGCGTGGTCGATGGTCGCTTGAAGAAAGGAACGGTCATTGCGTTCGGGACGCACCCCGAGGACCGCTACGAGGTCACCGAAGTGGGCTATCTCCAACTCGGCCAGCAAGCTACGGGAATTCTGGAGGCCGGCGAGGTCGGGTACATGGTGGCGAGCATTCGTGGTGTCGGCGAAACCCAGGCCGGCGATACGATCATCGACGCCGACAACCCGGCCACGGAAATGCTCGCCGGATACCGCGAAGTTCACCCCATGGTGTTCGCGGGCCTCTATCCCACAGAGACCAACCAGTTCGAAGAACTCCGTGACGCATTGGCTCGCCTACAGTTGAACGACGCGTCGCTGCAATACGTACCCGAAACCTCCGTAGCCCTCGGGTTTGGATTCCGATGTGGATTCCTCGGCCTATTGCACCTGGACATCGTTCGCGAACGCCTCGAGCGAGAGTTCGACCTCGAATTGATCACCACCGTGCCGAATGTGGAGTACCACGTGTACCAGACTGACGGATCGATGCAAGTCATCGAGAACCCGACCAAGCTCCCAACCGGCTCGTCCGTCGATCGCGTGGAAGAGCCGTATATCCACGCTCGCATCACGACACCGACGGACTACATCGGAGCCATCATGCAGCTCGGCCAGGAACGTCGTGGGGAATACGAGAATATGCATTACCTCGATCCAACCCGTGTGCAGCTCGAATGGGAATTCCCCCTGGCAGAGATAATTATGGATTTCTACGATCGGCTAAAGACCGTGACGCGTGGATACGCCGCCATGGACTACGAAGCAAGCGGATACCGACCGAACAAGCTCGTCAAGTTGGACATGCTGATCAACGGAGACGCGGTCGACGCGTTCAGCATCATCATTCATCAAGACAAGGCGTACGAATGGGGACAGAAAGTCGCGAAGAAACTGCGGAAGCTGATTCCTCGGCAGCTGTTTGAAGTCGTGCTCCAAGCCGCCATTGGGCAAAAGATCATCGCGCGGGAAACGATTCGGGCGTTGCGAAAGGATGTCACAGCCAAGTGTTACGGGGGTGATGTTTCACGCAAGCGGAAGTTGCTCGAGAAACAGAAAGAGGGTAAGAAGCGGATGAAACAGGTGGGGACTGTGGAAATCCCGCAGGAGGCTTTCCTTGCCGTGCTCCAGGTTGGAGATTCCTGAGCCTATGTCGGACGGACGTTTCATTGTCGGAGTGGACGTGGGCGGCACCAACGTCGTCGTCGGTACCGTACCCGAAGACGGGAGCAAGATCTACGGATTGAGGCAGGTGCCCACGCGCGTGAACAACGGCGCCGAGGCCGTGGTCAAGCAAATCGGCATACTCGTACAAGAATCCTTGGACGCGACCCGGGCGACCCTCGGTCCCGAGATCGAGGTGGCCGGTGTCGGGATCGGTGCGCCGGGTCCGCTGGACACGGCCCGGGGAGTGGTGCTCCTGACTCCCAATCTGGGATGGGTGAACTTCCCGCTGCGGGACCGAGTGAGTGAAACCGTCGGCCTCCCGGCAACACTCGACAACGATGCCAACTGCGCCATTTTCGGCGAGTGGTGGCGAGGTGCAGCTCGCGGTGCCAAGGATGTGATCGGATTGACGATCGGGACCGGAATTGGTGGCGGCATCGTACTCGATGGCAGGATTTACCACGGATCGAGCGACATGGCAGCAGAATTCGGACACATGAGCATCGATTCGACCGGCCGCCAGTGCAAATGTGGCAACTACGGGTGCCTCGAAGCCTATGCGTCGGGAACGGCCATCGCGGAGCGGGCTCGCGAAGGGGCGGACGCGGGGGCAGAGACTAGCCTTGGACAGTACGTCGACGGAGACCTTAGCGCATTGACCGCAGCCGACGTGTACGAAGCCGCCAAGAACGGCGACGAATACGCCCTCGAGGTGATCAAGGACACAGCCCGGTTCCTCGGTGCCGGGATCTCGAACCTCATCAACATTTTCAATCCGGAACTCGTCGTGGTCTGTGGCGGCGTCACCGCGGCCGGCGACCGCCTATTCACCCCGCTCAAGTCCGAAGTGCGTCGACGGGCGTTTCGCCCCGCGGTCGAAGCGTGCCGCATCGTTGCCGGAGAGTTGCCGGGTACCGCTGGAGTGTTCGGCGCGGTGGCTGCGTTCAAGTTCCAAACCTGGGGCGATGTGTGAAGCGACTCGGGGTGATTGGAACCATGGTGTGGGACACGGTCTACCGCCCGCACAGCACCGAACCCGTGGAAGAGTGGGGTGGAATCAGCTTCGCGCTCGCGGCGCTCGATGTCTCGTTACCGGACGATTGGGTACTAGTGCCCCTCATCAAGGTGGGGCGCGATCTGGCGCCGGAGGCCAATCGCTTTTTCTCGATGCTCGATCGCCGAGCCCCCAATACACGATTCATCGAGGTGCCCGAACCCAACAACCGCGTAACCCTGCACTATCTGGATGAAGGGCGCCGCACTGAGATGCTCCGGGGCGGAGTCCCCGGATGGCAATGGCCCGAACTCGGGCCAATGGTGCAAGACCTCGACGCCATCTATTGCAACTTGATCTCGGGGTTCGAACTCGACCTCGAAACCGCCCAGCTTCTTCGGCGCGGGTTCGACGGACCGATCTACGCCGATCTTCATAGCCTGACCCTTGGAGTGGCTGATGACGGCCTTCGTATTCCCAAGCCGCTGACTGCGATCGATGATTGGTTCTCTTGCTTCGATGCCGTGCAGGTAAATGAAGAAGAACTCGCGCTGATCGGTGGGGAGCCGATGGCGGTTGCGGCACGAGCGCTGGCCAACGGCGTCGGCCTCTTGATCGTGACGCTCGCTGACCAGGGCGCCGTGTATTTTGCCGATGGCGACTTTGCCTTCGTGCACCGGGAGAGTAGGAAACGAACCGACCCGACACTGAGAACGGCCAGGATTCCCGCGATCGCCGCTGACGACCTGCGCGATCCGACGGGATGTGGGGACGTGTTCGGCGCTACAGTCGTGTCGCACCTGGTCCAAAACGCGCCAGTCGTCGACGCCATCCGTGCCGCCCACCAACTGGCCGCCCGCAATGCCCAATATCATGGTGCGACGAACTTGCAATACCACCTCCGCGGCGAGATCGTCCCTCGATGACGCGTGTCGTGGAGGTCCCAGGCCAGTTCGACGATCGCACGTTCGATCAGTTCGCCAAGGACATGGAAGGCAACGGCGGTCGGCTCCTTTTCGACGCTCACGCAACGCACTGGGCCTCCCCCTACGGCCTCGTGGGACTGTTGGCGGCAGGGCAGTACGCGGCCGAACAGGGTGGCCAGCGTCCGCTACTCACGGTACCGACCGATCGCGATGTAGCTCAGTATTGGGCGCGTTCCGGGTTTTTCGAGCAGGCGGCAGAGTGGTTCGAACTCCACGGTAAGGTCCCCCGAGTGCCCACGAGCCAGGCCTCTGACGTATTGTTGCCAATCACGCCGGTCCGGGGCAGTGACGACGTCCACCAGGTCGTAGAAATGATCCAGGACCGCTCTGCGGCTATCCTTTCCGGGGAATTGGGGTTGGACGTCACGGCGACGATGGGATTCGCTATGGCGCTTTCGGAGGCATGTCAAAATATTGTAGAGCACGCCGGGACATCGGGTTGGGTGGCGGTCCAAGCGTACCATTGGAAGCGACGGTTGGGCAGGAAAGTGGTGGTCATCGCCGTTGCCGACGCGGGCGTGGGTTTTCGCCGGACACTGGAAGCCACGCAGGCAGCCAGCTTCGGCGATCGCTGGAACGACGGAACGGCGCTGGAGGCCGCGTTGTTCCAAGGAGCCAGTCGATTTCGGGACCCCGGCCGTGGCCAGGGACTCGCAGGCATTACCCGATATGCGAACCGATGGGAGGGCAAGGTCAGCCTTCGTTCAGGAACGGCCCGTATCACCATTGTGCCCTCATGGGATGAAGACGACCCGTTGATAGATGGATTGCCGAATTTTCCAGGAAGCCAGGTGCTGATCATCATTCCCGCGGCGCAGGGCCAATGACGGCTATGCGACGAATCGACCTCACGGCCGTACTCGAGCGGACACTCTCGAAACTGTCGGGAGACCTCGTCACCCGGTCGACGGGCAAGGCCGTCCGCGGCGGGGTAGTCGAACAGCTGGCGGGCCTCGAGCGGGAAGCGGTGGTGGAGATCGATTTTACGACGGTTCGAATCCTGGACATCTCATGCGCCGACGAGATCGTGGGCAAATTGCTGATCGAGCACGGGACGGCGAAATACTTCGTCCTGCACGGCGTGTCGGTCGCGCATTGCGATTCCATCGTACAAGTCCTGGAACGCCATCGGCTCGCCGTGGTGGCCCGTACCCGCGACGGTCGCGTCCAGGTACTCGGTCCATTGGCCGAAACGGCGCGCACGGCGTTTCGCGTCATCTTCGATTCGGGATCGACCGATCGCGAGCAACTTGCCCGCAAGCTCTCGTGGCCCATCGACACCGCTCAGCAAGCGTTGGACGAACTCACTAGCCAGCGACTGGTCCAGTTGTCAGCCAACCGTTACGTCGCCGTTACCGCCTGATGGCGAAGGTTCCCAGCGGACGCTCCACACGGGCCATTCACGGCGTACCCCGCCAGCGGGCGCACCACGAGCCTCTGGTCTCTCCCATCTACCAGAGCAGCACGTTTGCCCATGCCGTGGGTTCGACCGACGAGGTCTGGTACACGCGATACGGTAACAACCCCAACCAAACGGTGTTGGCGGGAAAACTGGCCGTGTTGGAGGAGGCCGATCGGGCCATCTACTTGTCGAGCGGGATGGGAGCTACGGCACTCGCCCATCTGTCCGTGTTGCGCCCAGGAGACCACCTGCTGACCAGTGAGTGGATTTACGGCGGCACGCGCAGACTCTTCGACGAGGAGTTCGGGAAGCTCGGTATCGAGGTGGACTACGTAACGCCCGACAACCCGCGAAACTGGCGAGGCAAGCTGAAGAAGAACACCCGAGCCGTCTTCATCGAAACACCCACCAACCCGCTGGTTCGGGTGCTCGATCTCGAGCCCGTGGCTGACCTTTGCCAGCAACAGGGCCTCGTGCTGCTCGTCGACTCGACCTTAGCTTCACCGATCAACTTTCGACCACTGGAGCACGGCGCCGACGTGGTGATCCATTCGGCAACCAAAT